>Ga0247778_1000011_pt1 | contig 363423 bp, 379 predicted proteins | sample UWRJL049202B5_FD_179939 | JGI IMG/M metagenome (GOLD analysis project Ga0247778, IMG submission 179939) | Plant litter microbial communities from Arlington Agricultural Research Station in Wisconsin, United States - UWRJ-L049-202B-5 | ecosystem: Environmental > Terrestrial > Plant litter >...
TACCGCAATCAAATGATACACTCCTAATATCTCCGATCATCCCTTCAAATTGGACATATTTCGCGATCGAAAACGTTGCCTACCACGGGCATCTGGTAACAGTGCTATATGATGCTGAGGGCATAAGATACAATTGTGGAGCCAGTCTCTGCGTCTTTGCCGATGGGGAATCAATTGTCATGAAGAATGTTACGCATCCGATCCACGAACTCATTTCACTAGACGCAGCCTCCATTGCACGTGAGATACCCATAAATATCGCTGCAAACCCGAATGGACTTGGCTACTATCCATTAGCGAGTGCATCTTACACTTATTCGCTGGATAACCCCTACAAAGCTATTGATGGTGCTCTTTTCTACGATAATATTCCCGACAGTAAGTAGCAACAGTAGCAAACCCCCCCCCGAAGTCCCGCGAAACGTGACGTACTAATTGGAAACTGAAGACCGATGGACAAATTACAAGTCACCATATCCGAACGACACCCTTAAAATTACTTTCGCTCGCCCAAGGACTATTTCTTCCGTAACGCTTGCTCTCTACTCCGATATAGCTCGAAATGGTGCTGTTGACATTCCAGCTGCCATCGAGATTTACGGCTCAACTGGTTTGCTTGCAAATCTCACAAATACAACTGCGTTTCTTCCCAATGATCGCAACACCTTTTTGTTCGAAGAAACAAACACAACGTTCGTGGCTGTCAATATGTTCAATACCCCCAACCATGCTGTGGGGGTATGCGAATTTGAGGTTTGGACCCCTCCTATGCCTGGGCCGACTTACTATGCAGTTGATGCGCTATTGAAGAGTGCTCAAGTTGTTAGTGATGCAGCTTCGTCAGCCACGGGGAATGGAGCTGTAGTTGGAGTGTTAGATGTTGGAAGCGCAGTTGCATTCTCGGGAATCGAATCCGAGGGAGGTAAAACAAGTCTTGCTCTTAGCTATGCAAATGATGCAAGCAGTTCTACGAGCATGGAAGTGACGGTCAATCAGGTACCACAGGCCAACATAACCCTGCGAGGAACTGGTGGGAAGTATATGTCTGGGTCAGCGGAAGTCAGCCTGGCACCGGGAAAGAACTTTGTGACTCTGCTGGGTGGATCTTCTCAAGTGAGAATTGAAACTATCAACATTTCGGCCTCGTAATAAAGGGGTTTGGAAGGTATACTTGATGAACAAATGATTTAATGACACTCTTTCTTTCGGCGTTGTCCCAACAGCCCTTTATTAGCGAGTTTGTGGGGTCCCCGTAGATTGGGTGAGGTGTGCCTTCATCGCAGTCAAAAAGAGAGATTGGCGTCTGATAAGGTAGCCACTCATGCACAACCCGACAACACAAAGGTGGGGAGACACACAACTCTCCAAGATGGTCCTGCTTCCATCATACATAATAGGGCTCCTTTCTCCTCAGCCTTGTACGATAAATCCCTAGGATTGACGTTGATTGGCTGGCTTCTCATGCATCATGGCTGAATACGATTTGCTGGTCGTGAATGGGTTAGTTGTCACGGATCAGGAGGCGAGGGGGATCGATATTGCAGTCAAAGATGGGAAAATTGCACAAGTTGGTCCTAGAGGGTCGTTCAATAGAGTGAAGGCTGCAGAAACGATTGATGCAGAAGGAGGAATGATCATGGTAAGTTGCGGTTTCAGAATTCAAGGGTCATAAACTAACAGGCGTACAAGCCGGGAGGTATCGACGCTCATGTACACTTGTGAGTTTCATGTTTTCGTTTTAGAATGGGAGGCGCTTTCTCACGTTTGGATAGAGATGAACCTGCCCTGTTTGGCAAAGGAGAAAGCGCGGACAACTATGAGACTGGTGAGCTTAATTGTGAAGGGGCGTTAGGACTCATGCTCATCTCTGATCAGGAACTCGATCAGCAATTGCAGGTGGAACCACTACTTTGATCGCATTTGCACCTCAAAGAAAAAGCGAGCCATCACTACTAGCAGCTCTGGAAGCAACTCACGCTAGAGCAAAGGAGAACTGTTACACAGACTATTCCTTCCATTTGATTTGCTCAAATGCTGGGCCCCAAGCAATTTCGGAATTCAAAGCTTTGAGAGAGGCTGGAATCTCCTCACTCAAGATCTATATGACCTATGAGGCACTGCAGCTCAAGGATTCGGAAATCCTGGATGTTTTATACGAAGCACGAAAGCAAAAGATCGTCACCATGATCCACGCTGAAAATGGCGCGATCATTGACGTAAGTAACTCTGGGCCTTTGTTCATATGCTCCCCAATCATTTTCAGTTTCATCTTATGCACTCCGATTTACTCCATATATTTCTCAAAAAGGAAATAACACTCCCGAAATATTCTTGAATAGGAAATTACTGACTCGCCTGTGTTGCAGTGGACGATCAAGAAGCTGGAAGAGAAGAAACTCTTTGCCCCAAAGTATCACGTCACAAGCCATCCTCCTGTTGCCGAGATTGAAGCCACATATCGAGCTGTGTCTCTGAGCGAATTCATTGATGTCCCAATTCTCATTGTCCATGTTTCATCGCCAGCCGCTGCAAAGCATATCGCAGATGCACAGAAACGGGGTCTGCCAGTCTATGCCGAGACTTGCCCACAGTACCTTTTCCTGACAAGGAAAGACTTGGATAGACCAGGGTTTGAAGGAGCAAAGTGCGTTTGTTCACCGCCACCTCGAGAGGGCGAGCAAGACCATGAAGGAATTTGGCAGGGCTTAGAAGATGGAACTTTTACCGTTCTGAGTTCGGATCATTGTCCGTTCCTCTACGATAATTCCCAAATAGGGAAGAAGTCATGCATCGACTCTGAATATCCCAATGGAAACTTCAAGTATATTCCCAATGGGTGTCCTGGTGTAGAGACTCGCCTCTCATTGGCACTGTCAGCAAACCGCCTCAAGCTTCAGAAATTTGTTGAAGTCACCTCCACGAATGCTGCGAAGCTTTATGGCTTGTATCCAAGGAAGGGTACACTACTGCCTGGGGTCAGCGACGCAGATATGACGATCTGGTATCCAGAAGGAATGAATGAGTTTGAGCTTACAAACTCGATGCTGCACCATAATGTTGATTACACTCCATACGAAGGAAAGACAATGAGACAGTGGCCGAGGTATACTGTCCTCAGAGGAGAAGTGGTGTGGGCGAAGGATGAAGGTGGTCTGGTTGGGAGAAAGGGGTATGGTCAGTTCTTGAAGAGAGATGCTAGCTCTTTGGCTGGAAGTAGGAGCCAGGAGGAATGGAATGTCGAAAACTTTTAAAAACCATACACATAGTTGACATAATTCATAGAAACACATATAACAAAATTTAGATGTTCTGAAAGGAGATGGCAGTTCAAAACATTATTGTCTAATATCGGCGAGTGGGAATTTATGTTCAGATTTTCGTCACCTACAAGATGTCATGTTCAATTGATTTCTCGACTCAGCTCGATGTCAAAATAAAAAAACCAAGCTAGAAGTCAATCGCAGTGTATGGTCAATGCAAACCTGGAAAAGGGGCCGAGCCGAAATTAGTTCTGCTGAACCTGAGGCACAATGGCCATACGGAGGTACGAGAGCGAGCTCGAAGCTATTCATCTCTCTGCATCTTCAGAATCTATTGATAGTAAGTCACAATGGCACATCCACTCTCAAGACTGCTTTCGCGGCGGATGTGCCAACAAGGGACGCCATTCCGAATGACTGCAAACGCAGCATCTCGCAGGCTTCAAGCTCCACTGCGAAAGCCAGCAGCACGACGTACCTACGCAACGGGAGAAAGTGGTCCTAGGCCTCGACCTGGACAGAGCCCCTTCAAAGTCTGGCCATTCATCGCAATCACACTTGCAGGATCAGGAGCCTATGTTTTGATGGTGAGAAGTCGAGCTGGTATGTCACAATCCATAGTCACAATGCTAGGTGATATATCTTGGAGAAATATCACAAGCTCATTTCGAGAGCCGCTTTAACGTCCAAGAATTTGACTTTCAACTTTTACTTGCTACATCACGACCAACCACTTCACATAATTTAATTTCATTATTCTGACAGCTTCATCTTAATTAGAAATGGCCCCTACCAACGAACAAATCGCGGCCCTAAAGAAAGACACTCCGACCTTCTCCCCCAAAAACGTAACCGTTCTCTTTGTGCTGGGCGGGCCAGGCGCTGGAAAAGGAACGCAATGCGCCAATCTCGTCCGCGACTATAACTTCACGCATCTATCCGCGGGAGACTTGCTACGTGCTGAGCAAAACCGAGAGGGCTCCGAGTTTGGCAATTTGATCAAGGAATACATCCGCGATGGCAAGATCGTGCCTATGGAAGTCACTGTGCAGCTGTTGGAGAATGCGATGACGGATGCGGTGGAGAAGAATAAGGAGGGGAAGGGGAAATTCCTGATCGATGGGTTCCCTAGACAAATGGATCAGGCTCTGAAGTTCGAGGAGACCGTTTGCCCGTCCAAGTTTGTGCTCTTCTTCGATTGTCCCGAGGAAGAGATGCAGAAGCGTTTGTTGGAGAGAGGGAAGACGAGCGGTCGGTCGGACGATAATGCTGAGAGCATCAAGAAGAGATTCAAGACTTTTGTGGAGACCAGCATGCCAGTCGTCGACTATTTCAATGATCAGAAACGGGTGGTGAAGATTGTGGCTACCAAGATGCCGGATCAGGTATACAAGGAAACAAGGGAGAAGCTAGAAGAAAGATTGGGAAAAGACTTCTAGAGATGAACGATAGATAGGTGGGAAATAGAGGCGTGGCATATAAGACAGCACAAATTTGTTTCACTATTGTAGAGTAGAGGGAATGATTTTTTAATGTATTCTATTTCTGATGGTTTCTTCATCCAAGCGTGCAATGGCACCATGTCTCAGTGGCAGCAATTCGGATAGCTTGGTACACTTCATGAAAGTCTTGCAATCAAGGCCATGGTATAGAGACCCTGGAAACGACGGCATCGTGCCAGATGCTATGCAACCATTACATACAACCCCAACGCCAGACAGGGGCTTTTGATATCAATGGGAAGAGGAACTGGCCAGGGGAACGGCTCTCTAATTTTCCGCTCAATCAGTGCCCATCTCGACCATATTTTCCCTCCCACCCGGACCTCTCCGTCCAGCACCCATGCCAGAAGCTCCAGCGATCTTTCTCTCAGCCTCGTGTAACTCTCGCTCCTTTTGCGCCTCAGCTTGTTGTCTTTCCCTGCTGATAACCTCCTTGACTGCTCTCAAGCTTGTTCTCCATGTATCAAGTCTTGTTGCAACCTCACGCCACTGCTTCTCGCCAAAGACACGGTATGTTGTTCTGTGGATCAGGAATACCTGCTTCTGCTGTGATAACTTTCCCTCGATCAGTTGCGCCCGAATAACATCAATAACCCACATCTCAACGTCTTCGACCGGGATCTGCAAAGCCTTTGCAATGCGCTTGTACTCAAGCTCCTTGCTATTTGTGCTAGCAGCGACACTTGCTAAGGTCAACAGTCTCATCTTGCGGTGGAGCACGCTGTTATCCAGAACCTCCTTCTCAATCCAATCCTCGTTCTCATCCCGGAAATCGTTATAATCTTCTAATTCTTTCTCTGAGAAAATCTCCAATAACTCAGAGTATTCGGGGTGGGAGTCGCTGAGGGCTTGGATGGTAGGAAGGGAGGTAAGGTCGTGGAAGTCGAAGTGGGTGGTGGAGACCAAAGCGGCTTTTAAGGCACGGAGTGAGAGGTCTTGGGCTTCTTTGGACGAGACTTCGGAAGAGGGGAATGTGCGAAGAGCTTTAAGCACATATTGGTAGGACTCTCTGCGAGAAAAGGTCAGGAAGGGTTCCATGAAGACGGCAAATACCAGCAGCAACCGCGATGACATACCCTTGTTCTCCCACATCCTCTGCTGCGTCTGCGAGCATCCCAAAAATCTTGCGTTGATCTTCCTCATCCAAATCCCACTCGCCAATCCATTGATCCAACTTCTTTAACTGAGGCCGCAGCGTTTCGAAATTCCCACTGTTCTTTACCAGGCGCAAGATTGCTTGGAAAACGTTAAACCGTACTTCATTGTCGGGTTGCAAAAGGTTGAAAATGGTGGTTAGGACATTCAGCGCGAGGCCCGATCCGTTGACAGGAGCAGAGGTTATGGGCTTCGTGAGGTGGTCGCACATTCGGGGAAGGAACATGTTGACATTTGGCGATTGCATTACAAGGTAGACCAGGAGATTGTATGCCGCCGTGAACTCCTTCTCGGGGTAGCTGTTGAGGCCAGCCGCGGCCGTGACGAGTTTCTTGAGGACCTCATCCTTGGTGTTTGCCTCGAGGAGGGGCTCGATCTCTGCGGAGATATGAAGATATTCGGCCAAATCCCGGGCAAGGTCGGCAAACGTGCCTTCGACAAAACAGTACTGCATGATGGGCTGCGTCTTTTTCTCTCGTGGATCTTCGCAGGCGCGGCGACGACAAGTTGGGACTCCGAACGATCGATTGTGGTCGTGACTGCCTGACTGCCTCCTTCAATTTTCTTGTGCGTATAGCGCCGCCGCGCTAAAGAATTAGACGAGGTGGGGTGAAAAAGGGGCTGGCATCAATATTTATCCGACGATGGATCTATAAAATAATAATGTCCTCATTCGCGAGGATGATTAAATATAACAATTGAAGACAGCCAGATCAGCCATTGTCTAAGCTGACTGGGACGAGATACTAGTACGTCGCAGTCTATCAGGGGAAGCCCAATCTGGAATCCCAAGTCACTGTGTGACAATGTTATACCATGTATCATATTAATCAATCCCACAGAACTGTTGGAAAGCGAGTGACCTAGGACGATGATTATTTCATAACCAACACACTTTTAAAGTACGCCTCGAGCTCTCCAACGGCCGCAGCTCTCAAGGCACTTGCTGTTCCAATCCATCCATCTGGTCTTAACACAAAAACACCACCCTCCTTTACGTCCACACCATATCGCGAGTGCGCTGTTTGCTCCTTGTCGTAGAAGACTTTCCCAAAGGGTATCACGCCGAGGATTTCGTATGCTGATGAACCGCTCATGGCCGGAATCGTGAGCCAGGAAATGGGCGATGCGGCGTCTGAGAACACGGTAGATGTTTCAAAGGCACTTGAGAGCTCCTTCAAAGACTCAGAAGTATATTCCGGGTTACCAGCAAACACAGCAACATAAAATCTAGCTATGTTGGGAGTCTCTTTGTGAAGTCGAGTGGCTTCGAAAGTACCTGGCTTCCGCAATTGGACGTCCGGGCCACGTTGCCCAGGGAGCACCGGTGCTGGGGTAGTATTCGATTTGAAAGAGCCAGCAACGTTGATATTGTTAATGTTAAAGGCAATGCTCAGGCCGGAAGTGAACGTCGATGCTTCTTCCATGACAATGCCCAAAACTTCATTGGGATCCGCCTTGGGGTCCCCCTCCCAGCCTTCAGGCAGCTGCATTGTCATCAATCTCGATATATCTTTATCATAGTTGATTAGCTTCTGCACATTTGGCAATCGCTCATTCTCATAAGTAGTGAGAAGCGAAGGAGGCGCCAGTGCGCGTAGCACCATGGAGAGCTTCCTGTTCGACACATTAGACTGCGCTATTCTGCCTAGAACTGGCATTCAAAAAGGGGCGGGGTTATAATCACCACGCTAGATTTATAGCATCATGTATACCTGTATTCATGCCTTGAGCTGCTCCAGATGAGTGTGTGTGACAAGCATCTCCCGCAAGGAAAACACAATCTTTGGTGAAGAACTTCCTCGCAACCCTTTGTCCTACCGAGTATACGGTGAACCAGTCAACTTGCTTGAACGTGAGTTTGAATGGCTTCACTGATTCGATCGCTTCCGCCACTGCTGCTTCTTCGTTAAATTCAGGGTAGCCCTTCTGTCGTTCAGCTGTAAAGGCAAATCCAATTCTCGTGGCTCCATGGTCCAGTGCTGCCCATAGAACGTTTCCGTGTGTAGGAGATTCGAACGCTCCGTAAACCCTCGATTTTGGCACGTCAGAGTCAACAATACCATCGATCCGTACCCATTTATCTTCCGTCGTCTTGCCGTCAAATGGGACGTCCAAAGCTCTTCGAACGAAAGACCTCCCGCCATCAGCACCTATTAAATACTTGCACAGAATAGTTTCTTCCGCACCAGTCAACCCGTTCTTCGTCAGGGCAGAGACCCTGTGGCGGCCCACCGGTAAAGATTCATCGACGGTTACACTCATGAGCTCAACCGGTGCTTCCAAGTTTACTCCTTCCTCTCTCAACCGTCTCCTGAAGATTTCTTCCTGGTATTTCTGTCTTAGTACCAATGCAAAATCCCACTGAGTATCTTTCATATTCTCCATGAAATACCAACCCCGACCTTGGACTTCATTTCCATCTTTGTCATAGCTGACTGTATCTCTACAAGCAAAACACTCCTGCGCTAACTCGTCGGCGAGGCCAAGTTGGTCGAGCATCTCGCTTGAGCGAGGATAAAGAGTTATGGCTCTGCCATATTTATCTTGCGAGGACTTTGGGTGCTTTTCAATTATGATTATGGATTTTGAGTGCCCAAATTTTGCAAGCTGATAGGCGGTTACAAGGCCTGGCGGTGTTAGTTGAGGAAAAGGCCAAAGTTTGGACAAGCCGTACCGACTGGCCCCCCACCAACGATGAGGACATCGACATGACGAACTCGCTTTTCAATTCTACTCATATTGTAAAGTATCTTCTCCCAAAGAATGCATGTATTAGAGCACACTGTAATTAATCCCAGCGCAGCATGCAAGTGTGCCGCGACACGAAATAGGGGAGAATTTGAAAACCTTCAGATACCAGCGTGGGAACACGCTAAAGTGTATTTGCCTACCTTCGTCATGATGGTCAGTCATCAAGTCTCTGGCCGGTTGGTGTGTAATAGATTCAAGGTTCATTGTTAGCTGAATTATTTCTTTTACCCGATATTGATGACAGCTTATCGCCTGGCCTCAAAAGTGGCGGCACCCCACTTTTAGATAGACGTGAAGAGTCAAGACTGGCGTCAAAGCCACGTAAATATCTTGGTGTCTATAATCACTCACATTTTCATGCATACACGGTGGCTAGGATTACCAAAATTAGTGCTTCAAATCCAAGGGTCCGTCTATTATTCTTCCAATGCCTTCAACACTCTGTCAAGAATAGCTTTGACTCCCGGTGCCCTCTCAATTCTCCTGCCCTCAACGACCTTCTCCTTCATCGTCTCTTTACATACTTCCCTACCCTCTCTAAATATACCAAACACACCACTAATGAATGACTGCACAATCATTTCGGCAGCCTCTCCTCTTTTCAACCTCATCGTTTCCGGACCCGATCCATCAGCCACTTCCAGGAGTTCGAAAAATCCAAGCGCTAGATCGTAGTACTTTGATCCCTGAGAGTGTGTTCGACGCCGAAGACCATCGAACAATCCCTTGCTACGTTCATAGAAGGCAGTTCTAGTGGCTGCAGTGGACTTTGTGGAAGAGAGAATGGTTTTACTGAGTTGCAACAGCGCAGGTAAATGTGTCAGAGGCGACGGATCAATAGACTTGATGTTTACTGCTTTGAAGATGGCAGAGATACCGTTGGTAATCACCGTTTCTTCGGACTTGTCTCCAGTCTTGATATCATCTGTCGTATCCATCTTGTCTTCATTCGTCGCCTCCTCAAGGATTTGTGCAATAATATTATGCACCTCCTCAAACATGTCGATATCGGTGCGTAATTCGGCATATTCGCCTAGGCTGGTGAATGCAAAAGGTCGGTATGTTTCATTGTTGCGTTTGGCTTCTCTGATGGCGATCTTCTTCATCTGGGCGGCGATGCTGGGCTCTTGCTCCCACAGAGATTTTCCCGCCTTCGTAAATTTGATGAATGCATCGAGGACAGTTTCCTTGCCATCGAAAGTCTTGAGCGCAAGCGCTTTTTCCAAAGCAGGCCAGATAGCTGCAGCATTCGATCCACTAAGTTCCGACCCGGATGATGCGACCACATCGGCGATGGTCAAGGCAGCAGTATGCTTAATAGTCCATCTCGTAGACTCAAGCCTGCTTACAGCCAGATCATTGATTTCTTTTGTGTACAAAAGGACTGCCCGCGAACCACCGACGTTTTCGGTCCAAGTTTTCTCAAATTGTTCCTTGACATGCTCGTCAGAATCATGCTTGGCGAAGAAAACAAATGGCAGAAACTCTGAGGCTAAGGTATTGAAACGATCGGTGGCAAATTTTGAAACGGCGTAGATGATATCTGCAGCGACCTGTCGCCGGGCCTCGTCTTCCGCATCAAAATAAAGATTCTTTGAGAATGCTGCCAAGCGTAGTAGAGATTCATCGGACCCAAGACGAGCAAGGTAGCCAGCTGACCTAGCATATCCAGCACTGACTGCGTTGTTGCGATCCAAAACGGCTTTCTCGAGAAGCTTGAGAAAGGAGTCTGCGTGTGGCCGAAACACGAAGCTATGTCTAGTAGCGAGACTGACTAGAATGCCACTGCAGCCAATCTTTGAAGGCATTCCAATGCTAGTTTTTATGGCATTTGTTAGATGAGGAACGAGCTCCTTCATTGTAGGTTCGTCCAGTACATCTAGACAGCGCTCAACGGCTTCTAAAATTGGCGAGCGGCTGACTGCTGTTGTTCTGATAGAATCGATTTTCTCTTCCGTGAGGTTATAGTGAGCTGCCCTCAGATAGACATAATCCGCCCCTTCACCTTCCAATATACTCAACAAGCCTATAAGTTCCTCGACTAGGTTCGGTATAAAAGGAAGCAGAGTTTTGCCTCCGCTTTTGATAAGTTTTAAGACGGTAACGGTGGCGAACACTCTCACTTCTTCTGCAGAACTCTGCATTCCTTGGTCAGAAAGCAGGAACGGCATCACTTCCTTCAACATAGACTGCGCATGTTTCGAGGATGATCCAGCTTCAGCTTGCCGAACAAGAATACCTGTTAGCACCATACTGAGAGACCTAGCAGCTTCGCGCACGGACAACTTAATATCGTCGAGAACCTTAAATGCTACTTGCCAGATGTCATGGAGGTGCTTTTCGTATTTGTCAAATTCTCTCCCCTGGACAAGGTCCGCGATTGCCGCACAGCTCGCTTGTCTTGTTCGCCACTCTTTTCCTAGGATGCTGGTCAACAGATCGGCTAAGATCTCATCAAAGTGTTCATTGATAGTTGCGCTAGAGTCTTTGACGAGAGCACTCCAAATGTCATTCATCGAACGCTGAACGTTCGGGTTAGGATCGAATCGATAACGATAGAGTTTTGGGTATAGCTTCGGGTCAATCTCAGATTCGGACAGAATGCTGCTCAACCCAAATCTTCCAAAGGCAGCTCGAGTAGACCAGGTAGCGGCGTTCGCCGCTAGCGACATAAACTTGTATACCAAGCTTTGGTCACCAACCTCATTTGCCAGAGAAATAATGTCTTTGTACGATGTGACAGAGTTTCCCTCGCCGGTTGGCAACGCACCAGGCTCAAATAACTCCGTATCCGCGTCGACTGCACAAGAACTAGGAGTTAGCGATATTTTGGTCATATGTTAGATTACGCATAGAATTAACTCCACATGATAGCAGAGCATAGGATACTGCAAGCCGCCACAAACAATCCAGATGAGACAGCAAAACATACCTTTGAGCTGGGCGCTGGTACCCGTAAACGAAGCCACGAGATCGTTGACAAGCTTCTCCCGGAGTGTCTTATCACCCTGCTCATATACCAGACTAAGACCTCTTGAAGCTGTTTCTTGGACAAGCTCATCGCGTGCGGAGAGCAAACCCATGAATGCAGCTTGGCATTCTCTGAGGCGCGCCTGTACTTCGCTCAGATGGCCACAGTTTTGAATGAGAGAAAACAACCAAATGCCTGATGCTTTCTTCAGCGACGGCTTGGTAGTTTTGCAGTCTTTCAGTAACTTAGCCAGGAGAGATTCAAAGGTACTGGGCCTCTTCATCCGCCCTTGATAGCTGGAAGTTACATCCAAGTTGAGAAGAAGGACGTCTGATTGCCAACATGCACCCGCGCAACTTAAAGCTTCTCCGACAGTAAAATGGATCTCTGCCTGCTTTAGCTCATACAGCCCGTAGAGGGTTGTAAGAATGGACGATAAGGGCTCAGAATCTGAAGCTTCATCAAACACAAGAGACAGGCGCCCTAAAGTAGAAATAGCTTTCTCGTTTCCTTTTTTCGCTTCTGCCGCCAATAAATCAACGATAGCTATGAATTAAGTCGTCAGTATAGTAAATCAATATTCATTTGTAGAGAACTCACCTGATGGTCTAGAGGATCCTTCCAAATTGGCGGTAATAAGTACGCCGGAGGCGCTGATTTGCCCCATAGCATTAAAAACAGCCTCCATCGTAGACGTATCTTTGGCCCCTATGAGAATGTTCAGCAGTGTCTGTACACTTTCTTGGACGACGGCTTCGTCAACATTTCTGAGTCGGCCATAGTAAGAAGCACGACTTAGTACATGGCCCAGCGCCAGAACTGATCCATGGACTCTGTTTGCATCAGCACCAACTGCAGATGGCCATGGCTTTATATCTACTAGCAGGGAGCCTATCAAATTCTGAATCGACTCGCTGCTTGCTATTGGGTGCGGGGCGAGCATGCCAAAGGCTCGTGCTGCGAGAAATCTAGCAGCGACATTGTTCGATCGAATCGGCTTTAGGAGCTCAATGGCTCTTCCAGAAATTCGACTGATAATACTGCTTGGCGAAATAGAGGCTATTTCAACGAAACATCTACCACAGTCTGCGAGGCCGTTTCCATCGTTTTGTAACATGCCCTCAAAAGCTGCCGTCAGGTAGGTGAAAAGCGCGTCTTCATCTACAGACTCGGTGTACGATTTCACTGCTTTTCGAGATTGCTTGTCCGTTCGAAAGAGAACGTCTAGCTGGCGTTCCCAATCTGCGTCAATATTGAATGATACTTCGGATTTTTCTAGAGCGCCAAGTAGCAACATTCTGCGGCAGTAATTGACTGCAGTTGAGAAAGCGTTGATTTTGGCGCCAGAAAAATTGCCGAATACTGATACTGCATCGATATCCATTCCGCTTTTCATGCTATTTGCAATGTTGGAGTTTTCGAGGAGGCTTTGCGAGGTGAAAAACACGTTGACCATTTCTGCCCAGTTGGGAATGGGACAATCTGAGGATGATGCCGAAGAATTCAATAACCGATACCAGTATGGATCCTGTTGAATGTACATGAATAGCTGTTAGAGTTTGAGATAGCTAAGGGATACTTACAAGTCCTTTTTTACCCTCTTCAACCACATCGCTCCGTTCATCTGTGCGGCCACCAAGAGCAAGAATATCTATCCATCGCCCAACAACATCATTGTAATCAAGGCAACGATTCGCCCAACGAGTTGCAGAGAAGCGGGCGCTTCTGACAATGCCATCTGCGCCTTCTTGTAATGTCATGTACTTCAAGAGTAGCAACCGGAGCTCATACTTTAGTGTCGGGTCCAGCGAGACGGCAAAAACATTCAGTAAACTCGATAAAGCTCCCTCTACACTAACAAATAGCGTTTCTGACGAGCCTTCTTCTGTGAGAGATCTGAAAAGCCACCTAACGAGTGACAGTTCTTGATTTAGGACAATTGAAGGAGTCGTCTTTGCCAAGGAGCCCAGAGTCTCGTAGGCAAGTGCCCGCAAAGCGGCAGTATCTTGCGACTTTTCGTGAGGAACTGGCCAGCCTTGATCTTCAATGTAGCTCCGCAAGAAGCCGACCAGTTGAGGCGCCAATTGATTCAGGTCGTCCGCCGAGCCTATCCGCGAAACCCAGTTCATGTAATTAAACAATGCATTTCTGAACTTCACCGTCTCAAGGCCTTTGGCTGGAAGATTTGTGTTGTCATCTGGTTGAATGGCTTCCTGTACGATCTTCACAATCTGCCGAGGAAAAGTTGTTGAAATGGCAGATTTGCTCAGCAAAACTAGTAGTCTGGTTTGAAGAGCTGGCTTGAGTGTGAAATAGATATTCAGAAGGTTTCCAATAGTCTCCGAATCTTCTAACGAGATAGTCGACCGCTTCAGCATATCATCGCCTAGACTTGAAATCCTCGAATTAGCATCTCCTGATGCAAACAAGGCCGGCAAAAACCGCTCATCGTCTGTAAAAGTGCCACTAGCCAAGAATGCTAGAATACCGATTTTTGTTTGTGTCAAGTTCAGCCCCTCTTCGGACGTTGGGTCCCAAGTCTCTTGCTTTCCACTTAGTGTCAGAAATTCGTATTCTTGGACGGTGAGACCTGGACAGGTAACTCCAGAGGCTGCAGAGCGTACGACGGTAAAGAGGATAAGTTTTCCGAACCACGTAGCGACGAATTTTGCATCCTCAACATGCTCGTCTAGTCCAAGCTGGTGCCTCAGCTCCATGTCTTCCGTACTTCCGCGAGGAGGTATGCGGAGGCGAGGCAGAAGGCGGAGAAAGAGGTTAAAAACAGTTGCACAGGTCTGCTTCCCAGCATCTTTGGCGAGCCCATGCAGTATCGTGGGCAGCAAGTCCATTTGCTCCTGCTGCTGTTTAGCAAGTAAAGGAAGTCATTCAAATTCGACTTACCTTTGAAGATAATTTGCCGACACTCTGCTGAATGAAAAGCAGGTCAAAGTGCCGGATCATTGCAGATTCGGGATTCTCCTTATACTGCTTTAGGAGTGTCGCCACAGGAAGGACAATTCCTCTAGAGGGAGAAGCGTCAGTCAACGCCATGAACCAAGGATGTCTCCAACTTACTGATTACCCGCGAGTCGAATTTTGATATGGCTACATATCGATATCACCTACACCAAGTTAAAATCAATACGCCATCACGTGTACGATGGGCGCACCTTGTTGCGCACTGCAACGGAAGAGGATGTAAGCTTTAACAGCAGAGGCGGTAGATATGTCTTCAAGAGGCCTTCAAGTTTGTCGTCTTGAGCGAGTGCTATGCGCATCTCTACTTTCCCACAGAGCTCCAGCTCTCTTGCTTCTGTAGACGCCATCTCGACGAGGATGAATTATTGAAGTGGATGGTCAAAGCTGTTGGACATGCATTTCATTACGCTTCAGGAATGTTTTGCTTTTAAGGCGAAAGTAGGCAGGTCGTAGATGGATACATCGTCAACAGGCAAGGTTTCATTACGAATTCTCCTGATTCGTGTTCGTTGTTTGCCTGTTAGAATCCGCAGTGGCCGACCTGAGGTAATCTAAGCCACGTGACCGTTGAATATCGATACTTTGAAGGCATCCGGCCACCGTATTAATAATGTTTCTCCACTCATCGACTCGTTTTGATAGGCAATATACACTTTTTATAAGAACGAATATGCTTGATGTCCACAACAGCAGTCTGCGGTTCCTATCGAAGAGTCGGAACGCAGGAAGCAGACAACCATCATCTACGGACAATGACATTTCACTAGATGGTCAGGTTCTTACCAAAATATCTGGTTCATGGTGTAGATGTGTGAAATTTTAGATTGAGAAAAGATTTGTAGGGTAATTTGAAGACAAGCTCCAAATGGGACTATAGACTTCACCCCAGTGAAATAGACAAATGCTTCTATTCTCTACATGAGATAGAACGAATACAACCTCTCAGCCTCGTCTCAGCCTTGTATCAGCACGTGCTCCTCGGCTGTGATTGCGCAGTTCCAGATAAGAGAGCCCTGCCTGCCCTCTCTGCAGCCCGCCCGCTACCGCTACCAGGTTCAGGTTGCCGCTCAAACGTCACGACCGCGTCAAACAGAGGCTCTTTCGCTCTTTCCCTTTCCACATGAGCCTTTTTCCTTTTTCCACTGCACCGCACATGATGTTTCGACAAGCTGCAGAGTTAGCCACCTGCTATTTTTGACCTTTTATCTATTCACTCGAAAGCGCAAGGACAATCTTCCATGATTTGTCGATCATCCACCGCTTTGTGAATCGAGGCCCCACGAACCCTTTTCTTACATATCTGCACGGCGTTTCTGTCCCATTCCATGCCATACGACCATACAGACATATCTACACTTATCTACGGCGTAGCCTGAGCCCGCGCCTACGCTGACGCTGACGGATCATACAACAGGCAGGTAGGTTTCATGTGCGATCGTTCAGGAAGAAGAATCATCCAGTGCCAGTGGTACTTCCTCAACTGCCCAGGCCTTGCCACAATTCAGTGCTGACCTCCTATCCCAACACAGTCATGGACGATGCTATTGATACCTTCGTAGCCTTTACGGGGGCAACCCCTGATGTGGCGAGGAGGTATTTGGAAATGACTGAAAACAATGGGGAACAAGCAATTCAACTGTATTTCGACTCTCCCGATCTTGCTTCTGGCGTAGGCGCCTCAGCACCACCTATCCCATCTTCCACACGGCCGCAACCGCTAGGTACGAGCGTCGGACGAGAAAACCCTAGAGGTGTTGTGCATTTGGACGACGACGATGAAGACATGGCAGATGTTAATGATGAGACGGAGCGTGATGAACAAGCAACCTCAGCGGCAGCGATAGCCCAAGCGGCGGACTACGAAGATGACGAAGCTATTGCTAGGAGAATGCAAGAGGAGCTCTACGCTGGAGGAGATGCTGGGGGAGGGTTTGGTGGAGATGGAGTAAGGGCCCCCATTGAACGGAGGACGGAAACACTCGTTGGAGGTCCGGGTGGAGATTGGGGACCGGAAGACATGCAAGCTGCGGTCCAGCAACAAATGAGACTTCGTCAAGGTCGAGCATCAGGTATGAGCTTACTCTTTCAATGGCTGTCTCCGGAGATGCTTATTTATACGTAGGACGACCCGGCGTTTTCAATCAAAGACCGGTCCCTTCTATCTGGGATGAGGGCGCTGACCCTACTACACGCCGCCAGGGACTTGCTGAAGCAACCGGAGGCGCATCTGAAGCGTCGAGCAAAGCTGCACGCCTAGCTGAGCTCTTCAGACCACCATTCGAGCTCATGAATCAAATACCTTGGGATGATGCCCGTGATAAAGGAAAGGACGAGGCGAAATGGATCCTGGTCAACGTGCAGGACCCTTCTATCTTCGATTGCCAACAGCTGAACCGCGACATCTGGAAGAATCAAGGCATCAAGGAGCTCGTCAAGGAAAATTTCATCTTCATGCAATATTCCAAGGACGACCCCCGAGGAAATCAGTACATCCAATACTACTTTCCTTTGAGGGACAGCGACGCCGCATATCCTCATATCGCCATCGTTGACCCGCGGACTGGAGAGCAAGTGAAAGTATGGTCTGGACCGCCAATACCGGACGCCGGAGAGTTCCTTATGCAACTGGTGGAGTTTCTGGACCGATACAGCCTCGATGTTACTAAGAAGAACCCCGTGGCCAAACGGAAACCCGAAAAGCCCAAATCCATAGATGTTGACCGACTGACAGAGGAAGAGATGCTCGACTTGGCACTGCAGAACAGTCTTGCAAATACCGAAGCTGCCGGCCCAAAAGAACATGATCCGGATGATCTTACGAAGAGTTTTGGAGACATGAGCAAGGGTAAAGGAAAAGAAGTTGATAATGGCGAGAAGGTGGAAGGATCGGAGCCAGTGAACGGTCACACAGACGAGAGCACACCTGAATCTACATACACTCGAATATCATCAAACAATCCTCACGTGCAGCCTGCACCTGGACCCGATGTTACTCGCATCCAATTTAGGCATCCGACGGGGCGCGTCATACGAAACTTCCAGGTAGACGACCCAGTTCTCAGAATCTTCGAATGGCTAAAGGCAGAACCTTTGGAGGGTAAAGAAGGAGTCGCATTCGACCTGAAGGGCATGGGCAAGGACTTGGGCGAATACTTGGAGGAAACGATCGCGGATGCAGGTCTGAAGAACGGCACTGTGATGGTGGAGTTTCTGGAAGAGTAAATGGGAATCCTAAGGGCTGCTTGTGCGAACTGCATCATGGCGTTTATGTTTATGACGAGAACCACCTGGCCAGCAATTTTGGGCCGTGGAATGTTGCTTTCTGCCGTCCAGACATGGCTGGCGAATTTGTCCCCTTCCCTTAGATCTTTAGCGCTACTCTCACCGCATTAGAAGGCATTCATGCCGTGGCATTGATGAGCATAGAATGAATAAAAGAATGCCCTGACCAATGGCCTCGTCGTGTGCGCTTGACTTCGAGGCCAACACCTGATTGGGCTTGATTGAATGGCTAATAGTTAAGTAATTACCCAGCAGCCAATCCCCTCCATCTAGAAGCAAGAAGAAGTTGGCGGCTCCGGCTGTTTACTGTGCCAGCGAACCCCTGAAATCAACACCAACGTTCGCTTTGACGATGGGGAACGATTGGCTAGGACAAGCCAAACAAAACCAGCACAACACAATCGTGTCAGTAATGTAATACCGCATGCCAAACTAAACGCGAGCGGCTCTAGAACTAGGAAATGCAAAACAAAACTTGAAAAGCGTTAGTATGCAACTGAGATATTCTGATGTCTCATATTATTGAAAGTTAAACCTTCCTCCCGTCCAGCCAGTCGCGCGTGCCTTCCCCGGATATTCTTGAAACAAGAAAGCCCGCCGGCTCGTTCCTGCATTCCAAAGCCGCTGAGCGACGGCGCTGCACTCTTCTGCATTCCTTCATTCCGGCCTCAAAATACTTATAGGAGCAGCTACGGTACAGTCCGGAGGAAAACTGCCTGGTCTTTGGTCTACGGAGTCTGATTCCTGGTCAAATTCACTCTCTTTATCGATATTTATGGTGTTATAGTTTTGTGAACCCCGCCATCTCCATCACCACGTTAACGACCCGCCGCGCTCCCTGGCCTCCGCTGCTCGACGCGAATAACAAATCCCTTCCAAAACCCATTTACCTGCAACCCGCGGACTGAATTGTCTTCTGCAAACTCGAAAAGACGAACCTGTACACAATTCCTACTACACTCCCAAGACCTCGACGAACCCCGCTGCCCGAACACCAGACAATTTCATATTGCCAACAAATTGAACCGTGTTGGTGCAACACAATTTGGTACGATGGCTAGTGGAGGTGGTATGATGAGTGGTGTGGTAGATCCGGAGACTCTGTATACCAAGCAAAATTGCATAGGTATGCCGTGACAGGCTCACCAGTACTTGTACCCCTATGCTGACTTGCTCTGAGGTGGTGGCAGTTTTGGGAAGGTTTATAAAGGGTGAGGTTTCACCTTTCTGGCCCCAATTGTAATTCAACTGTAGCTAACTTGGATCTAGAGTTGACAAGCGTACTGGGCAAGCTGTCGCTATCAAGGTCATCGACGTCGAAAACGCCGAAGACGAAGTTGAAGATATTATACAAGAAATCTCCATTCTGTCCGAACTCCACTCCCCATACGTTACACAGTACCACGGATCATACCTGAAGGGCTCTGACCTATGGATTGTGATGGAATTTTGTTCAGGGGGAAGCTGCGGAGACTTAATGAAGCCAGGGCTTATCAACGAGGAGTACATTTCGATAATCATTCGAGAATTACTACTTGGCCTAGACTACCTACATGGAGACAAGAAGCTCCATAGAGACATCAAGGGTAGATTGCCTCACAATTCATGCTTACACAAGATGGCTAACATCCCGTCAGCTGCAAACGTGTTATTGGGAGCCAACGGTCAGGTTAAGCTGGCTGATTTCGGTGTGTCGGGACAGCTTTCAGCAACAATGACGAAGAAAAACACATTTGTTGGTACACCATTCTGGATGGCTCCTGAAGTCATTAAGCAGTCTGGCTACGACCACAAAGCAGATATCTGGTCGTTGGGGATCACGGCCCTGGAGTTAGCCAACGGAGAACCTCCGTACTCTGATATTCATCCCATGAAAGTGCTTTTTCTGATACCCAAAAACCCTCCGCCAGAATTGGAAGGGAACTTCTCGAAGGCGTTCAAAGAATTTGTGGAGTTATGTTTACAGAAAGACCCGAGGAAGCGGCCATCTGCGCGAGAATTGTTGAAGCATCCGTTTGTTCGAAGGGCAAAGAAAACATCGTACCTTACAGAGTTAATTGAAAGGTATGAGAGGTGGGCGGTGCATCATAAGAGTGATGGGGATGACGATTCAGATGACGGCCGAGACGAATTACCGCGCACAGTACCTGTGAATGAAGACCTGTGGGATTTTGGAACTGTACGGCCCGTTGGAGGAAGAGGAGCAGGTCGAGCAGGCTTAAACACAATGGGAGAGTCCGCAACCAATGCGAGATCTTCAAGATCATCCGAGAGTGAAGACGATTACGCCGAACGTCCACGGAGCTCGTCACCTACAAAAATGAAGGACTCGGGATATGTCTCTAGTGCAGATACAGTCAAAGGATTGAACTCCCCAATATCGAGTCAGCCACGTCAATCGTCGCCACAGCGGCGGCCTGTTCCCAGCATACAGCCCCAATCACCATCAAAAGTGCCTTTGCCACCTTCTCCCGAAAGACATCGAGTTCCAGCCCCTCAAACGCCGAGAGCACCCCAGCATCAATATCTATCTCCCCAAGCAACCGAGTCCCCAGATTACGATAAAACGTTACAAGAACAGTTACAGAGAGATATGGGTTTTCTGAACATCGGAACAACTCCCTCTCCTCAACCGTCGAGAACACCATCGGCCATCCAAAATCCGGCTCCCCTCTCCGCTGCGTCTCCGCCCGTATCCTCAGCTCAACAGCCATTACCAAAGCTTGGACCCATAAAATTACCAGAAATTCCACCTTTCAGAGGCCAACCTCAACCGTTGCAGAAAGTTACCAATCAGCCAAGTGTTCCATTAAAGCAACAAATACCATCTTCATCACAACCTCTCGCCTCCCAGAACATACATCCTCGCCAGCTTGGTCAGCAGCCTCTCCCAGCCCTTCCTTCCAAATTGCGAGAAAATACCCCTTCGCGAGAAAGTCTCTCATCTGAATCCTCCCGGACACCTACTATGATGCCATCACCGGCTCCTACCAGCCCCACCGGCGAACTTGATGCGCTGAACGATGTTATTTTCCCAGCTCTCGAGGAAGCGTTGAAGCGACGACAAGTACGACTCCAGCAAGCGTTTGGGAGAACGGGAACTACCCCAAAGCAGCAACGAGCGCAAGCAGCGCACGAAAAGTTGAGGAAATTGGTATATAAATTGGCCCACGTCTGCAAAGAAATAGATCATTGGGACAAACAGGAGCCGGTTGGAATGGATAATGGCGTCGATGTATTCTTGGAGGGTTTGCTTGAGGAAATACTTGTGCGAGTTGAGCCTGCTGATGACGAAGGCGATGATAGATCATGAAATGGCGGGAAGGAATGAGGCAATGGACGTTTATAGGATGGGAGTTCTGTGGTCATGCATTTGTTATTGTGGGATGGGCTTGGTCGAGTAGAACACAATTGTAAATACCCTAGAAACAATAATGAGCTACGCTTTGACGTAGCATGTTGTGAACTGCGAAATTACACGCGTATCCTGTGGCGGATCTTGGCCTTTTCTTAACTCGAATCTATCAGAGTCAAGAGATAGGTCGGTATCATGTCATGGAGGGATGTTGAAGAAACGTAAAGGTTGACTGCTTATGTTATTATGTTATTTTCTCAGAGGCCCCTAGTACATTGGACGATTCTCCAATGGACGATTCTCCAATGTACGATTCAAGTCTAAGACGTAGGCTACTGAATTTTCAGGGGGGGGGGGTGGGGTGTTAGCCCAAACGTCGACTGCTTTGCAATCTTTCATGGTTGCATCAATCACCTCGCTCAGCGCCGAATCAACAACGCTCCTCCCTTCGGCTCCAATACCCACTTTATTTTTTCATTAATATTTAACTCCCCGGTCAACTCCTTCTCTGTTGCTTCTTCGCTCCTCGCTCCCCAACGGCCGCCCTAGTTCCTCGTCTCTCGCTCCAGAACTTCCAGGATCCTTCACAACATTCTCTTCTCCTGATCCAAGCATACTTTCCAAGCACCCGGTCGAACGCTATTTCCCAAACCCCACCTGTATTAGACTCGTCAGAAATACCTTTGAAAGATTCACGTCAGACTTAGTGGGGCAATCTACATCTCGCGACAGGCTTCTGAATGAGAGCTGAGCCTTGATTACTTGAAAGGGAGAGAAAAATATCGGGAAAGCTTAGCTTAAAGTAGAACATTAAAGGTAAATTGAGTTTATTTAATACAGTTTACTTTAGCTATCCTGTCTCCACGAGTGAGAGGCTAACTGATTGCTAAGTATTCATGATTGGCCCTTTCCGCAGATCCCTCGTCTCGTTTTACTTGTAAGTATTCCATCCACCCGCTATAAAAAATTCATCTCAACATTTTAAAATAGATTCCCTTTCTTAGCTGGATTGATTTCATGAAGAATTTCAAATCAGAAAAAGAAACGCTCTCCAGTCAAAGGATCAGTCATATAGACACCCTGCACCGTTTTTCTACCATTAGAACCAAGTTTTTTCGAGCCTATTTCTCTCGACTCCCTATTTCCAAGTCAGAGTTGCCCTGAATAATGAGATGGTGCTTCGAAATAATTGGACTTACCAAGTTTTCATTGAAGCCCGGAGCAGACGGATTTCAAAGTCCTTAATCTGCTCCGTTTCTCCTGCAAACGGAAATGTGTTAGCTCCCCAGGCGTTCTTGCGGGCGCCATCCGGCAGCATGTGAGCTCTGATGTCCTGTCGTCCAATACCTTGCTCGCTTATGTCGGATTTTCTGAATTCGATTCTGTTCCGCACAGCTGCCCTAACAAAGACATCCTGAATCAAGTGACCGGTATCGAAATTAGCATAGGCAAACTGGATGTGTTCGCCCTTCAGGGCCGTGCGTTCTTCCTTCAGGATCTCGGTCAAGATTCTGGCAATGCTGCCTTCCAACGCCTGGAGCTCCTTCATGTCCATGTCGTTCGCCATTTTAACCATCTCCAACATTGAGGTGATTCTGAGGGCTCTTGTTTGGTGCTTAGCTGGATCAAATTGAATGTTCCGGGTTACTGCCCATTGCAACAAGAGGTCAAACGTTTCTCGACTGTGATTTTCGATGTTATACCGAGAATCGAGTTTCATTTCCGATCCGAAGAACAGTTCCAGTTGTCGGAAGTGCCTAGAGAGTAACCGCTTTGAGAATCTACACGGGTGCTCGCCGTCCTCGAACACGAGGCAGATATCCCCGTCTTCCGCGAAATAATCGCTGTGGCAAGATTAATCATGTCCCTAAAGAATAGGTATATGAAGTTCGCTTACATGACCCATTGTCCAGCGGCTTGGAGCCCCGTCTCCGACTTCTTGTTGCCTTCTAAAGATTTAGTTTTCTTGATCGGGCGGTCATCCTGAGAGTATGATTAACAAGTCACGCGTACGCCGTATTTCAGGAGTAGGAGGGAATCTTACCGAATACTCCGCTACCCTCTTCTTGCCAGTGCCACTGCTCGTGAAAGATGTGGTTGATGGTCCTGGACTTGGGGACAGCTTCGAGGGACTAGGAGCGGTGGTGATGACCCGTTCACTGGCTTCATTCATAGTCGTATCGGTGAAGAGGTCACCGCCTCGTTCTTCTTCCATCAATTCAACAGCCGCGACAAGGTCGTTATCAGCGCATTGGAGAATGCGTTTGCAGTCCTCCAAGTCCGTGTTTGGGAAAAGTGTAAGGAGCTCCTGAGCCTTCCCTTCAACTGAGTCATCCGACTCGTTCTTAAAGTCCACTTCGTCAGAATCTGATTCATCCATATTAATATCCTCGTCGTCCGCCTCTGTTTCCTCGTTGAAAGGGGACGATGATTTCGTTGTTGGGTAGTAACTCGATGGGCTAATTGTTGATTTAGAAGGCGTTGAGTCCGGAGACTGGGTTCTTTCTTCGAACTTGATAGCCACCGCCGGAGGGCCATTCCTTAAGCGTAGGGTCTGTCTGGGGATGACACCATTCACATGTCTAACAGATGACGTCGAACTGTCCTCGGCCTTGATCATTTTGGGGCCATTTTCAGCCAGTGGGGCAGGCGAGGTAGAGACATCTTTTCTTGGAGGAAAGCGGGTCACAACTTCGTTGATAGCATCCGAAACATTACCACCCGCGCGGATCAAAGCCGATTTGAGGATTCTCTCAGCGTGTTCTGTAAGGATGCCTTTCATTACCTGAAGGTCGCTTTCCTGGTAGCTCTGTCCGGCGTGCTCTGAATCTTTTCTAAGCGGGAACTCTACCTCCTGGGATTTGGGGGTAGAAACATGTCTAGATTTCGAGTCCGGAGATGAAAGCGCCATCCTATCGAGATGCAGGTGGCTCAGAGATGCTGAGCGACCCACTGGGGTTGCACCCGGGGGTGGCGACTGTGTTGATTGCTGCGATGAAGAGGGAGTATATTCACCGACGGATGATTGTGAAGATGGAGCTGGTGATAGAGTGTCTGACAGGCGGAAACCAGTGCCCCGGAACATCCTTCAGAAGAGATAATTGTGCAAGAGAGTGTACACTCTTTTGTCTCTTTCTAATCCAGCGGTGGTGAATGTGGGGGAAATTTGAAAGGTGTTAGGTTGAAGCTAGTTGCCTTTCCGTTGTCAGTATCAATCATAGAGATTGGGCTTCAGAAAGATAAAAAGATGAATAGGATAAAGGGTAGTAGGGTGTGGTCCTTAAGCCTTTTCCACGAAAGAGACACTTACAGATATTGAGTATTGTATTCTCGTGACGCTGCTTGAATGATAGGCTGGCTTAGAGATCATGATATGTGGATGGTATTGTCGGTGGGGGAAATTGTGAAAGAAGAAAAGAGATAAGTGTCCCGCAGAGTGAATTGAATCCAATGTGAAGCTGTAAGGTGACGTATTTGAGAAACGCAAGTTGAGCAGAACCTCGAGTGTCAGTAGTGTATGTTCTGGTGAACAAGGACCAGCGAGGATGAAATGGATAGTCGAGTCGCAGAATCAGAGCTAGGATTAAGATCGAGGTAGGCTGAAGGTTCTGTTTGTACTAGGAGGCTAGGGAAAGGTGAGGCTGTCTGCTCAAAGATCAGAAGGCCTGATGATATTAGCGTGAGGTGAGAGTAAGAAGAGGTATGAGAAATGGAACGTCGAGCCACTGTGAAGTTGCCTCAGGTAGGAGGAGAAAGCCGCGCTATTGAATACTGGGAAAGAAGCGTCGCCGATAAAGGAAGGTGAAAGAAGTACAAGAGGGCAATTGCCAGGTGGGGAAGATGATATCTTTTGAGAATTGACAATTGCAGAATATCTCTCGCTCGCTCAAAGTGGTAGAAAGTCAGCTTCGAATTTGACTGGATTTTCAACGGCCCCGTAAAGACCCAAGCTGAAGAAGGAAGTAAAATTAGTAGCAATGGAGAGAGACACAGCACAGTCTCCCAAGCCTCGATCGATCGAATTGCAAAGGCATGCATCAACACCGTCCGAGCTAGGCGGCTGGCACAGTCCCGAGGCCATCTTCTTGGTCAAATAATGTAGGCTTGAATCCTCACTTGAGTGGGTTTTCCTCCAAAAAATAAGTACCTAAGAATGCCAATAATAACGTCTATACATGGAGCGGGAAAAGACAACAGAAGCAAGACTGACGACCAAGAACTTCTCTGGCTTCCAAAAATCCCTGACCGACGCTCAGGGAATTTGTTTGATCAAAAGTCTTGCATTTATTCCTTTCTAATGCCTTCATTAGCATCAGTAATGTTGTACACTCCAGGGAATCAAGTCATCTCGCGTCGTCCTAAGTATCCCACGCTATCCGGAGTTGATGTCAACTCATCCTCATCTCCCACCCCAATATTAAGTTCTCAACCACTTCCCGAAGAAGCACTTATTTACCAGCAATCTCCTTTGCCTTGTCGAAGGCCACCTTCGCCTCCTCCTCAATCTGGCCAACTGCACCCTTGACCCCGCTCTCAGCTTTCTTCTTCAATTCCTCCTCCCGGCCACCCCACTTGTGATACTGCATCCACCTATAACCTTGGGTGAGTTGTGAGGCCTCGTTGACGAAGTGGCAGGCGAAGAGGAGGTAGTTTGCGGGCGTGACGGCTAGGGAATAGCGCATGAAGGTTGCAGAGTATATGATCAAAGCTCCGGTCATGGAGCCGGAGATTCTGAAGTTGGAAAAGGGAATTAGCAGTAGGTTCTTCAGGTGGGAAATTTTCCAGAGGCAATGATCTAGAAACCATGCGCTCGGAGGAAGCTTATGGAGAAATACTCAAAGCTCGTAGCGGGTAAGACGAAGATGAGGGCAGAGAACTCACAATTCAGGGCTCTTCTGCGTGTCCATGACAGCTGCAATGGGAATTCCGAAGTTGGAAGCCGGTCCCCAGAAATCTGTCCATAGTAAGCAATGCTCTCAATCCCAATTATTTTTGCTGCTCTCAACAGCTACTCTCATGAAGCCCGAAAACAGAAGCTCCGACATCGCAGGGAATTTTGGAAAAAGATGGACATACGCGTAGAGCAAAAATAGCTCAGCATGGGACGCTTGCGAATTTCCGCATTGATCGATCGGAACCAGGACGCCATTTTGAGTGTGCGGTTGGGTGAACGAGAGCTGTTGGCTTGAAGAGGTTCGGGGCTGGTTTTGATGGGATTCCCGGCTCGGATTTACCCTTTTAACCCGCGTCACGTGATGTATGAACAGGAGTAACAACGGATGGAAGATCGAGATGTTGGGGAAATCTTTTAAGTTAAATGATTCAGTTCATGTGGGTCATTATTGTACTGGCAGTCATTGAGACAGGACAATGTGCATTCATTCGTATGATGATGCTGTCTATGCTACAATTCGCATTTTTTGGTATGAAGTCAAACTCCCCCACAACGCCGTTACTGTGCTTGGGTTTTCTCGCTTTGTATCCTGTTGCACTAAAATTCCTAGCCTTATTCTCCAATCAATAATTCTATCTTCTTGGTGGAGCGAATCCAGCAGGAGGGCCTTGTCCAGGAAAGCCTGGCGGCGGGAATCCTGCCGGAGGGAATCCTGGGGGTGCTGTTAAAGATTAGTATCTGATCTAATACGGAATATATGTTTTTTCTTTCTTACCTCCTCGGCCACCAAACGGTGGAGCTCCAGGGAAGCCTCCGAATGCTGGAGGTCCACCAATACCAGCAGCCGGTCCCTATAAAGCATATTAGCAACAGAACTGTAACATCTAGTGTATGTAAACCTACTGCTAAGCCAACAGCGTTGCCTCTTCCAGCTGGACGTGCAATTCCCGGACCCGCAGCCAAAGTTGAAGAGATACCGCCTGCCGCACTCGCTCCCAATCGCGCAGCCGGATCCGCTGGTGGGGGAGATTCAACGGAGAGGGAGATGATATGAGCGCCTCGAACGATTGTAAGACCCAAGGTACGCTTTTCTTCGGACTCGACGAGGGGTGCTGAACTACTGGCGGCGCCTGGAGCAGCACTTGATTTCGCAGCCTTGCGCTTAACGCGTCTGAATTCTTCGGTATCGGCAAGAACAAGGTTCATATGCTATTGAAGAAGTTAGCAAGCACATCTCATGGCAACGTAAATAGCGCATACTTTGTCAAAGGCCAACATCTGTCCGACCATCTGGCGCCCGTCATTCATAGTGACCCTCATCCGGTAGTTGATCTAATATCCACATCAGCCCAAGATCCTATACAAAGAACTGTAAAACAGCTTCAAAAGCCTTCGAAGGGGATTCAACGTACGAGACCGGCCTATATAGAGAGCAAAAGTCAGCCTATAATGTCAACATAGAGCTTGCGAAGAAGGGCACGAGGACTGAGACTCACCATCTTCCCTTGCTTGTTCGCCATGGTGGACGAGATGCGCGAATTCACGGCTTCTCTTGAGGTTTCAAAGAATGTGTATTGAAGTTACTGGGACTTCAATAGACTCGTCTGCTCTTGCAAGCGTATGAGTATGAGTATGGCTTTGGTGGATTAATGCGATGCTTGGAGCTCTTTGGGAATATTTGTCGCGCTAATCTCGGCATGGTTAGCGTGGACGCTATTTCTCGGTTAGCCACCGCACTCCCCAATTTTTGAAATATCGCGAGTTTTCTGAATCAACGACACAATTCACGACAACTTTCCCACGACATCCCCACGCCACCCGTCAAAATGGCCGCCGAAGGAAAGAAAGATGCCAACCCCATGAAGGAGCTTCGCATCCAGAAGCTTGTCCTCAATATTTCCGTCGGAGAGTCTGGTGATAGACTTACCCGTGCCGCAAAGGTGTTGGAACAATTGAGTGGTCAAACTCCTGTCTACAGTACGATCACCATAGCACCCTCAATCAGCTGAGCAATTGTCTAACAGTGTCTTCGCAGGCAAGGCCAGATACACCGTCCGTACCTTCGGTATCCGCCGTAACGAGAAGATCTCTGTGCACGTCACCGTTCGTGGCCCAAAGGCCGAGGAAATCTTGGAGCGTGGATTGAAGGTCAAGGAATACGAGCTCCGCAAGCGCAACTTCTCTGAGACTGGTAACTTCGGTTTCGGCATCAGCGAACACATCGATCTCGGTATCAAGTACGACCCGGCGATTGGTATCTACGGAATGGACTTCTACGCCTGCATGTGAGTACATTGGGGAAGGGATTAATATTACGAATGAATGCTAATGGGCAATTAGGACCCGACCCGGTGAGCGTGTTGCCAAGCGTCGCCGATGCAAGACCTCCATTGGTGCCGGACACAAGATCAAGCGTGACGAGACTGTCAAGTGGTTCAAGAACAGATTCGAGGTAAGAACCAGTGACTGACCTCAAACTTTGGACGCACATACTAATTAATACCTCAGGGAATTGTCAGATAAATTGTCTTTGGCATTCATCAGCATGGGACACGGAGTAAATGGCGTGGCACTGGCAACATTGGTTGTACTTTACTGAGTCTTCGGATCAGATTACAATGAAGCAGTGGTACCAAACTGTTCAGCGATTCATTTGAATCTGCAACGGCCTAAGAGACCGACCGGCTTGCCGGCTTCTTCATGCACATGTTCAATTGAGTGAAGTTTTTATTTGTGAAATGATGAGTTGAGGCTCTTCCGACATGCTATGTCAATGCAATCAACGCCAAAACGATGCCACCGTCTATCAAATCATTCCTCTAAAGTACATTTCTTTCCCGTCTATATGTCTATCGTAGCGTATCTTATCTCTCATTTCGTCTTATCCGTCCCGTTCATGATATTGTTGAATATCTTTCCCACGACTGTAGGCTATATGGTGTCAGATACATCCAATTGATCATGGAAGGAGGAGTCAACATACCTCCTGTCTCTGATCACTTATTGTGTTTGAGAACTTCTCGCTACCAACGCCTTGGTGCTCACTCGCCGATTTCTGGTCTTGAGATCCTAATCTCGTCGCCGATCCAGGTGTATGAGTTGCTGAAGCGCCAGCTCGACTGTACGCAGCTTCGATGTTCTGGACGCCGAACGTCTTTCCGGAGAGTAGAGCTCCGAGAGTGCTCGAGTCGCCTTTGTTCTGATCTTGGGATGACATTGTAGGTATTGTTTGGTTTGGTTTGGTCTGGAGTTGGAGGGATAAAGATAATTGGTACTTGAATTATATTTTATGTTTGTAGCTTTACTCTTCGCAAACCTTGCTCTCTTCCACCATGTCCTTTACATAAGCATCTTCCCGGTATTTGAAGGGCTTTCCTGATGGAAACGTCATAATTAGGGTCCTATATTTGAGGTACTAGCTTGTTGTCTGCTCGGGGGCTAGAATATGCACTAGAGTAGTGCTTTTTGCTTGAAGATCTGGACGTCGACACACGGCAGAGCATTCACATGTCTCGAGGATGTCAAATCACTGGTAGGTTTGTTTCTGATTATTTTGGGTGCCCAAGTTTTAATTCCAACGGTAATTGCCATTTGTGGGCAGCAGAGTGGGGTGTTTCCATAAATCTGGAAAGCGAAGAGTATAAAGAGCCATTCAGGCACGAGTCTTAGGAATAATCATAGGTATAAACTATTGGGATACAGCTCCCTGATACGCGTACACATCCTTTCATAAAAATTTCCTAACAGTGACGGTAAAACGCCTTCAACACCCCCATTCATTCATCGCTCAGAGTCTGAAAAATCCAAGTAAAAATGGCATTCTCATCATCTCTTCATGCCTTTCCCATAACACCGCTGTCCACATCAAAACACATGAGGCTTTACTTTTCTGCCGAACCACCTGTCGTGAAGCTGGAAACCTGTCAGTAGCCATCCTCTTCATATCAACAGGTGAAAATGCAACATACTTATTCCACATCTTTCCAACAAAGCCCGTCGCTGGCTTCATCTCATTGAAACTCTGTCTGCGAGCTTGAGCGGCTGTATCGGTGCTGTTGCGCTTTTGATTGATGAGCCCAGAGAAGAGTGTGCCTGAGCCTGATTGAGAGCTCTGTACATAAAACAACAATTAGTAAATAGAGTTGTTGCCGAGGGTACAGGATGGAGTACAAAGGGTAATAAGAGAGGGAAGACGAACACGACGATTCGCAGAAGCTCCACCCACGTTGTTCGCGGGAGTACTTGTCTTTCCGGAACCTCCGTTCACAGCTTCTGTAGCACCTGCCATTGTAATATGTGCACGAGAGATGATATCGATAAGTCAAAGTATTCAACAAATAGTGGTGGTGGATTTCGCAAGTGTGGATATTTTATGATTGCAAAATAATGATAAACAATCAAAAGAGACAAGACGGAAGGACAAAGTATCTTATACATGCCTCTCCAATCCTCTCAGAGCTCGTGAACAACGCCTTAATAATGATCTCATCTACCTCCACCACTCATCGCCAGCCTCCCCTCTCACAATGGCATGATTCTCCCTCTCTATCCAACCAGCGTTCTCCCTTCAATCAAGGGCTCCCCAGAAACCTCGATTTACCCCTTCACACCCCACCCCTGCACAATCCTGCTTCCGGATCGTCCGCTCGTGTCTCACCAAAGCCACCTTACCAACCAAACAAGACCTGTAATCAGTTGCTTGACGCTCACCGAATGAGATCGCCGGGAAACATACAAGTCAAAGCATATCATGACGAGGACCCCGAGCCTTAGCTCGAATCGCAAGCTTCAATGCCCCTCGCTTGTCTGCTTGCGGGGATGATCAACCGGGATCTTCATTTTTGACAGATGGTTAGGTAAATGCACACGTGCTTTGCCTCGTTCATTTCTTTTACCTCTGTTCTCACTCAACTTCATGCTTTCAATCTACTTATTTAATTTTTATTAATGCAAGTGCCAAATACCCCAGATGTTCGAAAACATGCCATCCAAAAATTGAAGCAAATCTGCAAGCTTTGTCACATGCACGACCCAATCCGGCAATTCCAATCCCCTCAATGTTGCAAATCGCAAAATGAAGGCCTCCCACCAGGCATGCCCTCGCTTGCACAGGATCCCTAAAATTCCGGCAAGGTCAAATTGAGGATGTCCAACTCGCTTCTAATCATATTTCGACATCCTCAATTCGTACTTTTGCTATTTAGAGTCTCTGAAGCTAAAATAGCAACGTGCGTCGTCCGAGCATCGCCGAAGAAGGCCATATTAAGAAATAAAGGGCGACGATGCGATGTGCGACGAAATCAGATGATGGCCAAATTCGTCACCAACGGGATGGCGTCTATTTTGGAAGGTCATACCTCTTCGTATGTGAGATGACTTAACCAAGAGGGCAAGGCCGATAACTCATTGCGGGTTATATGTTTCGGCATAAAAAAGTCTTAACTGCATTCGTAAAACATTTACAGCTTCCTCTTCACCATCAATCGCTAACCGCTAATCGCTATTATCTACCGCATTCCGTGTCTTCCTTGGCCTTTACTTCCTAATCCTTGCTCCATGTGTCCACAGATCCTAAGTTTACTTCTCGCCGGGTTTGACAATCTTACAGATGAGGTCTGAGCCTCCCACCGAGTCACCTTCCTTAATCTGGATACTGCCAACTTTACCAGCGTGGGGCGCTGAGATGACCATTTCCTACAGGTACCGTTAGTAAGATGGAACAGACGTGCACTAAAGTAACTTACCATCTTCATCGCACTGAGCACAGCAATTGGATCACCCTTCTTAACCTCACCACCATCGTGGACACGGATCTCAACAACAACACCAGACATAGGGGCACCGACTTGGCTCGAGTCTCCAGGATCAGCCTTTGGTCGTGCAGTATTCTCAACAGCCGCCTTGTTGTCATCGACAGTCACTTGTCGTACCTCACCTAAATATGAATTAGTAGGGTCCAAAAGCCTTCATGGTCTGATTCTTACCATTCATCTCATAGAAAACTTCACGCTGACCAGTAGTATCTGACAAAGGACCAACAGCAAGAAGCTTCAAGATCAAAACCTTACCCTTTTCAAGCTCGACGTGGAATTCCTCTCCGATTTCAGGAGCCGACAAGAAGTATCTTGTAGGGAGAACGCTAAGATCTCCGTACTTCTGAATGAATTTACGGTAATCCTCGAAGACCTTGGGATACATGGCGTAACTGGCAACATCGCACTCGGTAACGCTACCCCACTTGGAGTGGATGTCTTTCTTGATCTTTTGGAGGTCGAGTGGCTCGAGAGTCAACCCAGGTCGTTTGTCGAGCTTACGTCTGCCACGCAGAGCATTGCTGCGAAGAGGTTCGGGGAATCCGCCGTATGGTTGACCCATGAGACCTTCGAAGAATTCAAGAACAGAGCCAGGGAAGTCAAGCTCTGCAGCTTTCTTCTGGACATCATCGAAGTTGAGCTTGTTGGACACCATGAACTGGGCTAGATCACCAACGACCTTAGAGGTAGGCGTGACCTTGACGATATCACCAAGGAGATCATTGGCCTGCTCGTAAGCCTTCTTGGTTTCGGCCCATTGAGTACCAAGACCAAGTTGAGCAGCTTGGAACATCATGTTGGTCAATTGACCACCTGGGATCTCGTGCTCGTACACCTCTGATTGAAAAGTCAGCATGTTGCAAGACCCAATAAAAAGTATGCGACATACCTGGATCAGGGCCTGTCAAGCCAGCCTCGAATGGAGAGTACAACAGGCGGAGTTGAGCCCAGTACGTATCAATAGCTCGTACGTGGTGAACGTTCAAGCCTGGGTCAAGATCACTGCCTTCCAAGGAAGCGAGAACAGCACCAACGCTTGGTTGGGAGGTCATGCCAGACAAGGAATCGGTGGCAGTGTCCACAACATCAGCACCAGCATTGGCGCATGCAACCATTGATGCAACACCGGTACCAGCTGAGTCATGAGTATGAACACTATAGATAATTTAGTACGAGACTTATAGACAATGACAGAATATTACGCACTGAATTGGTAGATCTGGGTACTTCTTGCGGATAGATCCAACGAGAAGAGTAGCAGCCTTCGGCTTCAAGACACCCGCCATGTCCTTGATTCCGAGGACATGAATCTTGAGGGCAACGAGCTTCTCAACGAGACTCAAGTAATATTCCAAGTTATACTTCTTATCGGGGTTCTAGTGAGTACGACTATTAGTATCTGTTACATTGTTGGGAGGCTATTACGACGAAAGAAGATATCAGATAATGGGTCGCCCATTGGGACGCCCGATTAGCCGACTATCTGAGCGTTCCAGTAGAGCATGGAAGCTGTGCAGATTGAGTTTCAGGTCAAGGGCCAGGGGGTTGGATGGAGTAAAGGACTCCACGTGGACTGGAGCATTGTCTGCTCCTACCCTATTGAGCTACCTCGCTTTGACGTGGAGTATGAGCGAACATGAAACTAAGGAAAGGGAGACGGGGGAAAACGGAAAGAGCATCTTTTCCACATACGAGCACTATTGGCAAGTCAGTAAATATTCTAATCACAGAATGTCCCACAGCAACTCAATGATTAAGGAGGGATAACTTACTGTCGCCGGAATAGCAAACGGTTCCCTCCACAACACCGCCAGCCTTGTGAACAGCCTTGATACCAACTTCCAGTTGGTCAATGTCGTTCAAAGCATCAAAAATACGGAAGATATCGACACCGTGCTTCTTGGCCTGCTCACAGAAGTGGTAGATGGCGTTATCTGGTAACGAAGAGTATGCCACACCGTTTGCACCACGCAAAAGCATCTGGAAGGGGATGTTCGGAACTAGCTTGCGCATCTTCCGTAGTCTGTCCCAAGGATCTTCATAGAGGAATCGCATGGCAACATCAAAAGTAGCTCCACCCCAGCACTCAAGACTGTACAGGTTGCTATAAGCGTGACTGGTCTCCTTAGCAATGTTCAAGAGGTCGACAGTTCGAACACGAGTAGCCAGTAATGATTGATGAGCGTCGCGCCATGTTGTATCCATTAGAAGACATCCCTTGTTCTTTCGCACGGCCTGAGCAAATGCTTCTGGGCCTTGCTCAACAAGGATATTTCTCCAGCCCTTCTTGCAAGGCTCGGAGACGTCCAACGGCTTTCCAGCATCGTCCAAGAGCTCTGGCATGATGATGTCGCCCTTGAATTTGGGCTCGCCAATTTGGCCCTTGATACTGCTGCCATTGACAGCAATGTCTCCCAGGTACGACAAGAGCTTTTGAGCTCTATTCTGGCCGGAAACTAGATCAAAAAGCTCGGGAGTATCATCGATGAAGGTGGTCCAGCAAGTGCCATCGATGAAGGTGGGGTGAGTGAGAAGTGACGCGAGGAAAGGAATGTTTGTCTTGACGCCGCGGATACGGAACTCGACCAAGGCTCTGATCATCTTACGGCGGGCAATCTCGTAGGTGGAACCGTGGCAGGTACACTTAACAAGCATCGAGTCGTAGTGTGCAATAGGGAAGTCAGTAAAGAACCTAAAAATGTCTGAATGAAAATGGAACAATGAAACAGCAAGGTGAAAAAGTCCGGTATGATGTGGAACATTGTTAAGCACAAGCCAGTTGAGCTCGTCATGTTGTTTACGCCACAACTTGAAGGTCGAGGAGCACTTCATGTTGTTGGCATGCATCAGAACCATCGCGAGAAAGGAATTATTCATGTTGTTTACATGTAGCATTATTCGGCGTATTGGGAGGAAGGAGCTCCTCGGGTGTGGTCCGGATGTCCCAGGGAAGGACCACCACTGAGCTACAATGATGAGGAGATGGGAATTGAGGAACTGAAAAAAAAACAACGGAAAAGCGACATACGAGTAATGATGGCACCGGCGAAACCATTGCCTCCGTCCAGCCTAACACCACTTCAGAAAATCAGCATAGTATTCTACAACAGAGAGGGAGGGGCTTGACATACTTGCCACCAGCTGATCGATAGACTTCAATCTTTCCGGTGTCTGGCGAAAATTGTTTGGCTGGGTCTTCTGTTGTGATTCGGCATTGGATAGCAAAGCCTCTGGTTGAGATACGGTCCTGTGTAAGGCCAAGCTGAGCCAAGGTCGCACCTGCAGCAATTTGGATCTGGGCAGCAATAAGATCGATTCCTGTGATCTCTTCGGTGACCGTGTGCTCAACTTGGATACGCGGGTTGATCTCAATAAAGTAATATCGGTTCTTCTGGTCAACCAAGAATTCTGCAGTGCCTGCATTACGGTAGTTGACCGACTTGGCAAGCTTCACCGCATCAGCAAGTAGAGAGTCTCTGACCTCAGTCGGGAGGTCCTTTGCAGGACCCAATTCGACAACCTTCTGATGTCTTCGCTGGACAGAGCAGTCACGCTCGTACAAGTGAACAATGTTTCCTTGGTTGTCTCCAAGAAGCTGGACTTCGATATGCTTTGGCTTGTCGAGGAAACGTTCCACGAAAACCGTGCCATTACCGAAAGCAGATTTTGCCTCGGAAGTAGCGCGGTTAAAAGAATCCTCCAAGGATTCTTGGTCTCGCACAACACGCATACCACGTCCACCACCTCCGTATGCAGCCTTGATGATGATGGGGAAGCCGTATTCGTCGGTGAACTTCTTGACATCCTCAAACTTATCCACAGCTCCTTCGGTACCTGGCACGACTGGTACGCCTGCCTTGATAGCCAAGGTTCTAGCAGATACCTTGTCGCCGAGGGAATCGATAACATCTGGGGAAGGACCGACAAACTGTAAGACCGGTCGATTAGCAAAGGACAAGTAGAGTCCTGAAAGAGAAGAACATACGATCAAACCAGCCTTCTCAACATTTCGAGCGAATTCGGCATTTTCAGAGAGAAATCCATATCCTAGGAGGAGTTAGAGAGCTTTTATGTGATTGCATGTATCTGCCATACCAGGATGGATCATCTGAACTCCATGCTGCTTTGCAATCTTGATGATTTCGTCTCCGGCCAAGTATGCTCCAACCGGGGTGTATTGACCGCGCTTTCCAATAACGTAGGCTTCATCGGCTTCTGTAGAAAGTATAGTGATTAGATAGAGCTTTTTTCGGGGATTGAGGCTTCCATACTCTGCCTGTGCATGCTAAGTCGGTCCTCATAACTGCCAATCGTCAGTACCGAATAAGCGTAAACAAACGCTCCAATATTTACCTGAAGACTGCGACAGTTTGGAGCGAGAGCTCGTGCGCCTATTTTCGCAGATTAGCATCCCGCAGGGAGAATTGCAGCCAAGGTAGAAGAAGCAAAAACTTACGGTACGGAAAATCTGCGTTATCGGACGGTGGTCAGCAAGCTTCACTTTCTCGAATTTTTACCCCACCCAACCCAATTGAACTTACACGAATAGCTATACAACGTTAGTTTCACAGGATCACACAAAATGTAAACAATGGCTTTAGGTACTTACGGATTTCTCCTCGATTAGCAACTAGAAAGTAGCAGCAAGATTAGCATTCTAGCGCATCAATTGGTCCTGTTGTGCAGTCAGGGCCACTCACCGAGGATTTTCTTCAATTGCATGATACTGGAATTGGCACGGATGCGATGGACGGTTTGAGGGTGCTTGATGTCCGAACCCTCTTCGAACACCTCGCTGTAGGCGCCATTGGGGTCGTGCTGGTCCGCCATGATGGGTTGCTGGGTCTGTAGGTTTTACGATTGTGTTTCCTGGTAGGAATGGAGAGAAGGGAGGAGGAGGGAGCTGCGCTGCAGGCGGAGAGCTTCAATAAGTGCTACAGTAGATAGCCGTGTTGATCAAGCTTGCTGGGCCGGCCAGTGAGGACGGACCGAGCTACCGTGCGGGGAACACCGCAACCCGTTAGAGAGTCGGTGAATCAAAGCTTCGACGAGCTGCAGAAAGGAGAAGGGAGGGAGAAGAGGGCAGATTTGGAGACAGGGAGAGTGCACTGCTGCTCAGCTCAGATTCAATGGGCGCGGGATAATGTGTCGAAGAGAGAGCGGATAGAAGGAAAGAGAGGAATAGGAAGGCTGGGCAGGCGGGGCATGTACTGGTATGTTAATATATGCTCTGTGCTTGGCTTTGTTGAGGAAGGAAGGAACAGCAGCAGGGTAGGGGCAGAATTTGTTTGGCAGGCAGGAGCACAGCAGAAAATTTGCTCGCGGAATTTTAGATTTTGATAAGATCTGCTGGTGTTTCTGTTTCTGTTGCTGTTACAATGACATCGGCGTTGGTGTTGGCGGCTCGCCTTGCTTCTTCTGCCCTGGTCTTTGCTTATGCTTGCTGCTGAGCTGCCGGGGAGCTCTGTCGGCGTAGTGGGGTAGATTGCCAGAGATGACTAGATTGTCAGGCCGTCCCACCGAGCTTAAACAGCGCTGCAGAGTCAGTGCAGACTGCGGCTTGCCGCGGACCAATAATGGCGCGGCGATATGCCAGATTTGCCAGATTCTGGCGCCCTGAGAGATCGGATGCCGTTTGCCAATGTCACCCAAGACTGCCCAGCTTCCGTCATATCTGTGAGCCTGCGTGGGAGTTAGAAACGTGATACGTGATAGTTTCACCCAAGAACCTTCTCTCGCCAGGTACAGGAACAGGAACAGGAACCGGCACAAGCACAGGGACGGATGGATACAAGCTAGCTGGTGATTGTCTTTCCAAGAGCGCTATGTATAACCGTGATACTGCTATTGTTCGAGTCGTCAGCGCCTGGTACACCGCCAGGTCAGAGATCCAGATCTAGTCACGCTGTGTCTGCGTCTATAATTGCTCCTTCCAAGACGGACACTCCCGTATGTCCGGTACCATTGTTTCTCTTCAAGACGGACATATTTGGGATACGGGACAATTTACAGCGCATGCCGTGTCCGGGATACGACATTGCGTCGCCTTGCCTGCATGTTATAGATGCAAGTACATGCAGTTCTTAGAACCAGGACACAGGCCCGCCATCCCCAGTCACTCGCACATTTTTTTTCTTCCATGTCGTGTGAACAACCAAATAATCCCTCGTCTTTTCGGTATGGAAAAGTGACGAAGCCGAGGTCGGAGGACAGGCCGCTATTTTTTCCCCCTTACAAGGCTGACGGCGTGGGATACCGAAGGTAAGCGGTCAAAAGTGACCAAGAAATACTTCGTCAGACGCAGACGTGTCTCCCGTGTTTGTTTCTACATCACTCGCAGATGAGACACATTGGGCTTGGCCGTCAGACTTGTCACACAGGTATGAATGGGGCCGATCCTTACGGAGTAGATCCCGCATCACATTCACAGGCCCAGGCCAAGAAGCCAAGCCGCCGATAGATTGTAAACGGTTTTATCAAAATACACTGAAAAAGTCTAGGACCAGTAGTAAAGCAATTTCAAAAACGCGCCTATGAGTTACACATGTGCCCGGCAGTAGGTGGATCCTCATTGGGAACCACCTTGATGTTATAGGCATACTACTACATCTTGATGAGAATATGTCACAAGTCCCCCGATGACCCTCGCTGGAAATCAGAAAAAGGTACAACCCAGATGCCCCATCATTAATACATCGAAGCCACTCCGTCTCAAATTAAATTCAGAAACCAGAATAGCCGGTTGGCTGAGGCGCAAATCCATTCGTCTGTCCATACGGCGCTGGGGATGCACGTCCAGTAGGGCCCGCAGTGATCATAAGTCGGTTTCCGCCTAAGATTGGAGTGTTGTTCTCCTCCTTCTCCTGCGACTTCTCCTTCAGCTTGCGCTCCTCGTTATCCTTCTTCAACTCCGCAATCGTGGAGCTCTGTTGTGCCAGGTAGTTGATCATGAAAGGCATCGTGAAGTCAGTAAGACCGTGGCGCCACGAAAGCTCCATAACAACATGGATAGGAATGAGGTCGTAGCAAGCATATAGCATGCCAACATAACATTCACGGCTACCGATATCAACGAACTAAGAATACAGTTAGACGAGCTGCAAAATGAAAGCTCAGGTTATAACTTACGTATCTCAGCAATTCCTCGACAACCTCGGGTTTGCCGGAAATAGCCGCGGTTTCAATGGCATCCTTGAACAGCTTGTCCTGCTTGGACAGAGCAATTGACTTCTCCCATCGCTTGTTCTTGCGATAGATATTGGCGGCAATTTGACGGAAGAAGACCAAATCATGACGCTCCAATCGCTGGGCGAGTTCGACTGGGTCATAGTTGTCGTAGTTCTCAACCGAATCACGCAACGTCTTGTAATCCTCTTCCTCGATCAACAGATCATTGATGGCAGTGTTGACAGTCTTCTTGTTCTGGGATTGAACATTCAGAAGGAATGGCTTGATAAGTGGAATGTTGTCAGACTTCTCAAACATCTTCACTACCCGATTGACATCAATTCTAGGGGTTAATGCCTGAAGTAAGTCGGTAAGCAGCGACGGCTGTTGTTGGAGGTAGAAGTTGAGGGCGCGATAGTAGATCTCCAAGTTCGCAACTTTGACGACGATGTCTTTGAAGGAGTGGTGCTCCCAGGCATCAGCAGCGCGCTCCATCATAGCAAGCGCAGCATTGTCCCACTCATCGTAGTGGCAGTAAAGGAACACCAATTCTGGCCAGAGATGAGCCTCCTCGCAAGCACGGACTGCAACCCAGGGGAGTCAGTAATTTCCTGTTCAAGAAGGTTTCGGGACCCAGAGTTGCGTACTCATCTTAGGGATATTTGAGCGCCCCCAAAACAGTGACAAATGCTCCATCGTGCGCTCTGGATGATATTTGGACAGAGCAACTCCAAGAGAGGTGAAAATGCCCATGTGGCTTCTCTCTATAAATGATGATGTTAGTATGTAGGAAACAGGAAACGAGTGATAGTGTTAGAACATGTGTGAGACACAAGGAAAAGTCCAAGAAATCGGTGGTATCGATTGTGTGAGACCAGCTAGGAGCTAGCCTCGGCCATCTTCTTGATGTGCCTGGGTCCCTCTTTGTGCTTCTTGAGTGCTGAAGCGGAGGCAAGTGATGCATTGCAGAGGTTGCAATGGCGGGTTTTGGCAGCCTTGATGGCATCGGCGCTTGCTTTCATGGTTGGGTGTTTGTAGCTTCGGCCGCCGGAAACCTTTGCGATGTGGCTGGCTCTGGTCTTGTGCTTGTTTAGGGCGAACTTGCTGTGGAACGAGAGGTTGCAGGGTTTACAGGCCCATTTTCCCGATGCTCTGATCTTCTTATTGCTCTTTTTGATCTGTGCATTCTTCCTCTGACGCCATCCCTCAAAGTCTGCGGCGTTACGCTTGGCATAATAGCGCTGACGAGCTGCCTTGTCCTGCTCCGCGCGTCTGACAAGCATCTCTGCATCCTGAGCAGCGATCTGAGCGACGGTGAGGCCCTCATCCTCGCCCCAGACCTTCTCGGAGATAGAGACATGGGAGCAACAGCCATCATACGGGACGCTGTCCAAAGCCCAGGACAGCAAGGAAGGCATGCCGTAGGTCTTCGTTCGAGAGTGCATAGACCACAGTGCGAGAGCAAAGGTAGTTTCGAGGAGGAGCAGAAGCGAGCGCATGATGAAACCTGTTGAGGAATGTGGGATAACCGTCCAGCAGAGAACACCCTTGTGTGTGATCTTGTAACCTTCGTCGACGGCCTGTCCGATATATCGAGGCATGCGCTCCCTGTACTTGTAATCTCTCAATCTGCCAGCCACACCCTCATTCTTCGAAGATACGCCAGACCCGATGTAGATTCGAGGACGGCACATGGACTTCTCGAGGAGAATGAGGTAAACACCCCAGAGGCCATTGCTTGGTGTAGGTAGGCTCTTGAACCAATCAATGGTTGGCGGAAGTGAAGATGTCAGGACTTCGAGAAGGTCGGTAGCGAAGGAGACGACAGAGAGGTGTTTCTCCATTACTTCCGCATCGGGAAAGAGCATATCGTGAACCGGGTTTTTGAGGCACGGGTAGCAGAGGTTGAGCAGCTCCCAACAGAGCCACAGGATGAACTCGTGTGTCGCGCTCATGATGAAAGGCTTCACTTCATGCAAGTGGGTGGAGAACCAGGGGCAGCAAAGATTGGACGCTGTCCGATGTGCTTGATCTCAAAAGTACTTTTCAGGTCAGCAGAGAATCGACAGTACCGATTGGAGGACTTACCAAGTTGGATTGATGCACTGCACTCGAGAAGCAGGAGAAGACTAGCAAGGTACGTTGCTGGCGCAGGAGAGGCGGGGTGGTGAAGTGCGCCAGCCGAGTGATGGTGTTGAGGTTGGAGAGGAAGAGTTGAAGCTGAAGAGAAGCCATCTTAACGGGAGAGAGTGATGGATGGCAGGTGCAGCCCGGGTGAGGATGTGTCCGAGCAGGCAGAGGGAAGGAGCGATGGGAGATATTCCCATACTAATATTTCTACTAATCTTTCTCCTAGTCGAAAAGGCAAGTCCATTCCAGATCCGAGAGTACTTTTGGCAATCCAGGGAAGCAATGCTAAGGGTAAATGGGAAGGGGGAAGGTATCAACACAAGAGTAAAGGAAGGAACGTACCAAGACCGAGACCTTGCTCAAGAAGGGCAATGAGTTCATCAAAGTAACCATTACGCTCATACTGCTTAACCAGGCTTTGTAATTCCTCGGCATCAATGATCAGGTTCAGACCGCAGATTTGAGCGAGGCGGAATTCCTTCTTCTCAACACAAGCAACATTCACCTGCTTCCAGACCTTGATGTTATTGGCCTTGCGTGCGCACTCGACAGCTGCTTGATAGTCTTCGAGGTGGACAAGCGTAGTGGCGAGCTTCGCCCAGTTAGAGATGCTAGTGAAAAAGATCTTTGCAGCTTGATGATAGCCTTCGGCATAAGCCTTGTCACCGGACTCCTCGATGTCAGCAACGTTTGTGCCACGCAGAAAGTCCTCAAGCTCGCTCAGTTGATCTGTGCGTGCATAAGCAAAAGCCAGGGCAGTATCAATAGGGGGCTCTCGGAGCGTCTTTCGAGCCATCCGAAGGAACTTGATAAGATCCTCATCTTTACCGGCGTGCGTAGCGATTTCGATGACCTCACTGTAGTTGCTGGGGTCCTCAGCTCGAATGTACGACGCAATACCATTACTGACACGGAGACCATCCAATTGAGCCTTGGCAACTCTGCTCCAGACCTCTGGGAGTTCGACTCTCTCGGCGTATTCCTGGGCACGATCAATGCTGACGACATGTTCAACAAGAACGTTGGCTGCGCTCTTATGATCGTTGATTTTCTTGAAGACCTCGAAAGCTTCTTCAAAGAGACCGACGTCGATACAGATTTGGGCAACATCAGGGGCGTTGTATGCATCGAGTCTGTGAATGTAGTCCATGACACGTGCCTTGTCAGCCTTGGTGGCAGTGAGAATAAGAAGGTTTTGAAGACTCTCATTGTCACTGAATGGTGATGGCTCAAGTACGATCTTTTCAAGAAGTTCGATCAACTCGGCGGGTAGATCAGCCCCGAGAAACGCGGCAACAGCTACCGAAACCTTATCGGGTTCTGTAGATTCGGGGACGGCGGTAGAGATGACTTGATCAATGACGGATCGGCGGTGGATATTGTTAGGGCTGAGGACGAAAGACCATAGTTCACGGTCTGCTCTCTCGAGTAGGTATCGGCTTTGAGCCTTGAACATGGAGTTTTCATTTGTGATATTCACCAGCTCAAGGTCGTTGCTTCCTTTACGGTAGGCAATGCTGGTTCATATAATTAGTATTACTTCATCAAGAATTATCTGGGGAAATCCGCGAGATCGATCTTTCTTTTTAAAAGTCCCAGTTGAAGTGGCAGATTTAGCACTGCTGACGGAAAGGGACATCGATACTCGCGGAATATCCGGGCGAGGGAATGGAATTTCACAGGCTTTACTTACTATGCCAAATTGGGATCTCTCTTCTCGCAATATTTGCCTGAGGAGAAAGTCAGTGATTGCTTCTTTTAGAATATTTAGGGTGAAATAGGAAATATGGAATGGGGGTTCCAATGTGAAAGAGCGCCTAAATCTTACCGACTGTCAAAGTATCGTACTGACTAAAGAGATGAGTTAGCACGAATTTTCAAATAGGATTCTTCAACAGGTCGACATACTCGTTCTCCTTGAGGAATTTCTCAGGATTATTATTACTATCTATGTAAATCTTTGCGAGGGCGTTAAAGACAGCCTGTTGTTGATTGCCAGCCGCGAGAGTAGCTTCGAGGAATGGCAGAAGCAGCTTGAGGCGGTTTCGTGACTCAACCTCGGAGACAAGCTCATCGATGGGAACAGATGCAGGATTGACGGTCTGGAGAAGGTTCTTGATGATGGACTCGTCGCAGTCAACGTCAAGCAAACCGCCTACTACAGCAGGTGTTCGGGCTGGGTTCACACGCTGGACGTAGACCTCAATGGACTTAAATTGCTGATTCTGGTAAAGGTAGAGAACCAAGTCGTGGATGAAGTTGAATCGATCGCAGACGATGATGAGCGGTAGTTGCTCTGTCAATTTGGCTTCCTTCAAGAAGTTTTTCACCTTCTCTGGATTGTAAAAGTTCCTGGAAGCGGATCAGTATGGAATGGTATAATAAAAGGGTCAAAGCTCAACGTACGAGTCACGACAGATTCTCTCCACTTCAGTAAACTGGCCCATCTTAGTAGCGGCTTCGATGTATTTGAAGTTGACATCTTGATCTTCGCTCAAGTTGACAATGCTTCCGAGGTAGTGATAAAGTCCCTCGCCAGTCTTGTCGTACTTCTCGAAGAGATCGATCAATCTGGTAGCACCGAGCAAGTCCGAGTACTTGGTGGCAATTTGAACCACAGCACCAAGATTTTGGCGGATGTTTGACTTCAGCATGGCATCCAAGCAATCTAAAGATTGCTCCAGTGACAAGCGACCGAAGAAATTGGTAAGCCAATCCTGACTGAAATTGGGGGTCGCAACAATATTAACCATCACGCGCTTCACGGCCTCTGGGTCGTCGTAGTGTTCCAAAGCTCGTTGGAATAGACCAGCTTGCTCGCAAAGTTGGGCAATGCGAGGTCTATCGTAATGGGAGAACATGTCGTTTCCAAGAATGGCATCAGCGACTTGGGGAGCGTTGATGAGGTTCATCTCGAGAAGACGAGTCTGTAAATGACCTTGCTCTGGTCTATTGTCCTTCAAGGCATCTAGCAAGAAAGCAGTTGCAGGCTGAACCATACCCTGGGATTGGAAAACATCGACGACACGCTCAATATCAACCAAAGAGCCTCCCTCATGGTTTGCCAGTTGAGTTGCAAACTCAGATCCCTTCTCTGGATTGATTCTGACCTAAACGTTGCAAGTCAGTAAATGCTGCCGAAAAGTTCCAGTAGAGAACAAGAATTATACGACAGAGGAAAGTGGTGGCTTACAATGTTCTGAAGCAATACAACATAGTCTGGCTGGTATCCGACTTGTGCGGCATAAGGCAAGATCTTCTCAAACTGGCCAGTCTCAGCAAAAGCTGCAACAACCTTGGGAGCGACGTTTGCACGAAGATAAATGCTGAGAGCCAGATTCAGATCGTGTGGTCGAACGATATCACCCAACTCCTCAGAGCAATCCAGCTTGTTCTCCTTCATCCACTTCTCCAGGAGATGCTTTCGTTGCTGTGCAAGGACAGGCCGAACTAGCTCAAGAGTCTCGTGCTTATTCAGAGTTCCCTTGTCGAGAAGCATGCCGAAGTATTGGAGGATAATCGATAATTGGCCGGGGGCGGCTGGTAAGGCCTTAAATCGCTCGATGGTTTGAGGGGTTCGGAGAAAGCCTCGAGGCGAGTTTGCGGCAATTTTTGCGGCCTCTGAGTAGTTTCCAGCGCTCAGAAGCTGATCGAATTGCTGCGCGTATAAGTTATCCGCGCCCGGTAGGCCAGCTCTCGATGCAAGCTTGACAGCAAGACCGGAGTTGGCTGGATTTTGGAGAAGGTAGGGTATAACGGTTGTCTCATCGACAGCAACAGAAAGCACTTGGCCCTTCCTGTTTATTCCAACTAAGCCTGCAGACTCGGAATCCGGTGCGGTAATGAATATGGTCTCGCTGGATATACGGTTCATGAAGATACAGGTTCCAGTCTCCAAGTCATAGAGGTGGATAAAGCCATACTTCGTGACCAAGTAGATGATGCTGTATTTCTGCGAAACCTGCATAGCCACTGGAAAGTCGTTCACAGCTTCCGCTGGGAAATAGACATCGACTGCCTTTTTGTTGAAGACTGGATTTGTTGCTTGGTGGTCGACCTCAACAACGTGGAGCTTCGCGCCAGTTGCAGTGCGGACTGCAAATGTAAATACTTTGGTCGGCGCTGGGGCACCTTCAAGTTGTAATGTGCCAAATGCAGCAGCATGTCCCTCAATAGCTTGGCTGATGCCACGATCCCTCGAATAGAGTTGCATCGCACCCACGACTCGTCCTTGTTGTTGTGTGATCCCAATAACCACCATCCACTTTCCATCATCGCTGACACGGTAGTTGATGATTTGACATCCCTGAATGAGCGTTAGCAGAATATCTTAGGTCCTATGTTTAGACCGCCTTACAGAGAGGTTTTGGTTTCTCTTGAATACTTCTACAGGCGATGGTTGATTCGCATCAAACACATCCCAGTGATAGACAGCAGTATCGGTGACCAAGCCTAAGCTTGTTTCAGAGAACCACTTCCAAAAGACTACATCCTCATTCATAGTCGCCGACTTCAGCTTTTGCTTTACGCCCAAGTCGAAGATCTGGAGTGTGCGTGATTGTGCCTTTAACGCAATGACCTGTTTCGACCAGTGCATGATAGCACTGTCTGCCTTGATCGGTCTGCGAATGACATTATTATTGTTTTTGAGGTCGACGATTATGACTTCGGGAGAGGCGCCTTCATTCTTCTTCTCCCGAATGCAAATGAAGGAGTCGGATTCGAGTGTCTAAAGCCATCAAATATCAGCCACATCCGCACACAAGCTCGCGCGGGCGGGAAATACGCACACATGAGTTGAATCCAATTGATGCTTGCTAAAATGATCAAAGTCAGTTGATTTCTCGTAAATGTCGCTGCCTGGGCAGCTTGAGCAGCTCGAGAGCGTCACGGAGCTCGCGGTACGTACCTCTACATTGACGCTCGTCAACTAAATTTGTCCGTTAGCTTCTATTCGAATCATTCTAAGAGCAGCCAGCGCTTGGTACATACCTGCATCAGCTCCGTAAACTTGATGGGCAGGTTGGGCGCCATTTTGTTGGAACGTTTGCGCGAGGGGCGCGTATCACCCAGATCTGTGCTCAATAACAGCAAAAACGCCGGTCAAAGTACGAGAAGCAGGTGAAGGAGTGAAGGTCCCAAGGGTTTCCGGAAAATGAGGGTATGCTGGGGGAGGTTGTGAAGTTGAGAATTGTAGGGAGTATGTTGATTGCGTAGGAAGCCAGCTTTCTTTAAACAACAAGCGCTAGTCCCGAGTAGACGATTCGCCTAGACCGAGAGCGAAAGGGGGAGCCAAAAGCGGCGCCTAGATTTCTGAGTTTCAAGCGAATGGGATGCAAAGACTCTATGACAGCTCATGCCGCTTTTCAAGTCTAATAATAACGTCACGAGGAGTACCTACCTTCGAATCAGCATCGTAAGTCTGAATGGTTTCAATTTTCTCTCTCTTTCTTTCTTTTTTATTATTGTTCTCACAGTCCTGAAATAGACCAAGACTTTTTGCCTAGTGTTTGTAAAATGGCAAGTTTGCTAGACAAAACGCTCCGTGCCGCAGCCGTCCGGTTCCAGATCGATGAAGATACCAAGATCATGAAAATGTTTATGTTAGCTGTTAGAGATAATACATGACTAAAAAGCAGCGTTCCTAGTTTCATTTACAAATCGTTTGAACTTTTAGTGAGAAGACTGCCGTATTGAATGTCATAGAAAGTGAATATTTTCCAGAAGTTACTCACAGTGAATGTAAGTACTCCTTTGAGGCACAGATGTAAAAGAGGTCTGAATGTCTCATTCCTGGATGAGACATTTTGAAGTATATAGTGAATCTTAAATTACACCGTATCCTCTCTAATTGTCTCACACCGTGTGAGACATTCTCATGGCAGTGAATATCGTGACTCGCTAATACGATACGTTCTCATGAGAAATTAAGGCATTGCAGGATCCTACACTCGATTCTTTACGGTATAATATTCTGATCTCAATTCATAAAATTTATTTGTTCGAGCCAAAAAAGGATGTATTCGGCGTTCTCCTTACGAAGGGGAGTGGTATCTCCAACATCTATGCTATCCAATCTATAGCCTCTGCGCTATGCCTATCGTACAAAGAGAAGTGTGGGTGACCTTGGTCTCCTAGCCAGGTGTGTACAATACATGATTACAAATTTTAAAAGTTTAAAATGAACCCTCCAACGCCGTGCTATGCAAATACACATACAAGTAACTTTCAGGGGTATTTATGCAGCGCCCATCTCAATCTTCTTGCCCTTAACACTCTTCCACTCCACAGCCGCACTGCCAATAATAGTGAAAGCAGCCATAATGGCACCCACAAGAAAGGCTTCCGTAAGACCAGAGTTGTATGCTTTGATGACGCCCGGAAGTACCGCCGGATCGATCGAGTCTGAGTGCTGGATTGAAGTAGCACCGATGCTGAGCACGATCTTTGGGTCGATGCTTGGAGCGTATTTTGCTAAACCTTCGGCAAGCTTGTTGGCGAATACGTTTTGACCGACGGATACAAACAGCGCGCCGCCCAATGTTTGCACGAAAATAATCTAAACTTCATTAGCGCCGATTACTGCGACATAAATATGGTCAAAACATACCACAGAGGTACCTATGGGAACTTCTGAGATATCAAGAATTGTTTGGACAGCAATCAATGGTTGTTGCATTCCTAGACCAATCCCAATCCCAATGATAGCTTGATAGCCAATCCAGTAATTATGGTCCGACTCAGGGGTAAGAGTGTACAACAATCCTGCTCCCACTGCGGCCAGGACTGAGGAAGCTATCATGAAAGGCGCATCTACAGCAGCATTAGTATACGTTCAAGAGTGCCGCTTTTTCTGTCCCCCAGGAGGGATCTTACATTGTCCCATAACAGTAACTCCTATCCCTGCAAGTATACTGACAAGCACAAGTGTTAAGATCATAGGCAAGTTCATTATGCCTGACTTGACGGCACTAGCTCCTTTGACGGCTTGAAACCAAATAGGAAGATAATAGATTAGGAGCAGAAAGAATGAGCCCAGTGTGAATGAGAACCAAGATGCAGCCCACTGTGAGAAAATTTTAGCCTCTTTTTCTCTGAACAGAAGGGAGAAAATCATGTGCGAATACATACCATGGATCTCTTCTTCATGATTCTAGGTGGAATCGTCCCAGAGTCTTGCTTCCAGAACTGAATGGCGATGAAGGCGCTGATCAATACTCCAAATACGACAAACAAGGCAATTATCTTAGCATCAGACCACGGATACTTGGTTCCGCCCCATTGGAGAGCGAGCAATAGAGAGATAATTGCGGGTATGAAGACAGCAGTGCCGTAAGGATCGAACTCCTGGACACGAGCTTTCCAGCCGAGGTTGGCCACGGCCACCCGCTCAGGGCTTTTGAAAAAAATCATGATAGCCACAATTGTGATTGCCCCGATGGGTAGATTGATAAAAAAGCACCAGCGCCAGGTAGCTTTGTCAGTGAAGACTCCTCCAAGCAAGGGTCCTGCAACAGATGCTATTCCATACATCGCCCCGATGAAACCAGTATACATTGGACGTTTGGCCAAGGGTACTGAAAATGCTACGATGATCAAAGCTTTAAACCAATCAGTTAACACCTGAATCAATCAGAAAGAAGTTTGAGTTCAACTTACCCCCCGAGAATATTCCAGCAGAGCCGATTCCAGCAACTGCGCGTCCGATAATCAACGCTGTTGAGTTTGGTGCCACTCCGCATATTAAACTTCCAAGCTCGAAGATACCAATTGCAATAAGATAGACCCATTTGATCGAAAAGTAGGTATAGAATTTGCCAAAGAGTAATTGGAAGGAGGCCGTTGTGAGAAGATATGCGCTGCCGTACCACTACGAAAGATTAAAATCCGGCCATGATCGTCCAGTTAGAGGATAGACTTACTCCAACATCAGCGAGGGAGTGGAATTGATCTGTAATTTTCGGAATCGCTGTGGCGATAATTGTATTGTCGAGCGCCATTAAAAAAACTGAAAGACAGAGCGCCATCGTGACTGCAAGTTCTCAGAGTCAGTATTGCTTCTTGCGGAAATATTTAGACAACATGCGAATGCTAATGCCTATTTGAATGCTTCAGGAGTCGTGGCACATTCAAAAATGGCATTCAAACTCGAGAAGACTGCGAATGATGAGATAAAAGCCTCTAGGGGTTTGCTCACTTAGACCCAATTTCAGCCCAGTAGGGTACTCCACCCCTTCACCACTTGTCATAATCTTGGTCAATTCCGCACTGGCTTCCTTCGCAGAGTTGACCTTTTTCAAATCGGGTTGATCATGGTGCTCGTTCTTGATAGATGGTGCTGGGCTAGGGGAGCGCGAGCCTTGTCGAATCGACTCTCCAGCCTCGTTTTTTACCTTCTCGTCGAAACTGGGCGAGCTACTCTTGAGAGTAGAATCATCCATGGTGGACTTGTCGTCGTTGGTCGTCATTGTTAGGTATTTTGGAAAGCTTCGTCCTGCAGACAAAGAAAAAGAGGCGAGGCTACGCCTTTATGAGTATTTACTTGTATCCCTGTCTTGAATTCGCCGGATCTTCGGTGGAACAAGCTCTAACTCCGGATTGGCAGCCTGGGCTCAAATTCCTTCTGGAAGGACCACAATAATAGAAGTAGATGCAGGGGAGGTGCCCACTTTAAAATAGGTGAGAGATTGATGAAGCAGCCTAGATCCCCCTTTTCTATGACTGAAAGAAAGAACAATGAAGGAAAAGGAGGGAACAAGGACATAAGATAACAGTTTCGTTCGGCCGATAAGTAGTCCATCGATTGGCAAAGGCGTATGCGGCGAGAGGAAAATGAATTCCTGCATCCACCGAAGACCGAAGACTCATCACTCGTGTCCAGCTTCTCACACATAACAAATGGCCACTACAAATGCGCTCCTATGAAAGCATCGGGCAGTCTTTCAACCGTCATATAAGTCAATCAGAGTTTTGATTGGCTCGCGGACACTTTCAATGTCCGAAGTTCCAATCAAGGCTTCTCGAAGCGAGCCGGCCTCGGCTTGAGAACAGCGCCTCGACGCCTCCTTTTGCAAAGCTGCGCTGGACACGAGAAAGCGGCGCTGGTTTCGAATCGTCCCAGGCCAGGCTCGCGATGGTACGCAACGGGATGAGACATTCTAGTAAATCTCGAATGTTATTGCATCCTCTCTGATTGTCCCATACTGAGTGGGACATTCGTAACGAGATCATAAATCTTGAATATTCTTGACTATCCTCTCTAGTTGTCTCACGCTGTGTAGAACATTCAAAACCCGCAATATGTTCTCAAATCCATTTAGCGCCGCTTTTGTTGTCCAGCGTGAGGCCTCGTCAACAATGAACGCCGAACGACGGTGGAATGATGGATTTCGTTTTCGCATCGTGGCTCTTGTGACTTCCAAGCCTGAAACTTCCGGCCCAGCTGAGATATATGAGGTCAATTTTTCGCAGAATAGGCAGCTCTCGGGACGATGAAGGAGCATGCAAGGCTAGAAAAGCAAATACAGGCCGCTGAGCTGATGGAAGTCACGGTTTTACCCGCAGCCCAGTGTATGATTCACACAGCACACGCCTTGCTGTCACCGTGATGCTGAAGGATCTCGAGCCTAATAAAGCAAACAGCGAAAAATAGACATCATCACGATGCTAATAGAAGAAATGATTCGTGGATTTGAGCAATTCGAGTGAGGGAGGTGATGCATCGTGTTCACAACCAACGTTTGGCCTAGCGAGCCCCTTTTCACCAGCAGTTCCCGACTTGTACTACCATCGTTGTTAGTTCTATAAATTCATTCCCAATCATATTTCATTCACGGGCCGGGGGATGAAAGAAATAATCCCGGAGAAATATCCTTCAATAAGCAAGTCCAGACAACTCCAGTTGGCATCTGAATAAGACGCGTACACAGATCAATGTTATGTCAAATTTTCATTCTCCACTCTGCTAACTTTTCCCCATCTATCAACTCCTGATTATGCATAAGCCAGCATGGCCGGTGGAAGGCGTAAATGCATCAGTGACTGCTACAATCCTTGCCAGGGCTATTTGCCTCTAAGCAGAGCTAGGCTCAAGTGTAACTCCAGATTGAATGTTCGCCCAACCAATCAGTCGCCAATGCTTCTCGATACGTCGACTCAAAGCAACCTTCTCGCCAATTTTCGTGCACGCAGCGTTCGTCAAAACCAACTTGGCAGCATCTGCCTTCACAGCAACCACCTTTGCTCCAGTAGCTGTTGATCCAATGTTCACCATGAGCACCTCGTTCTTTGCTAGCTTGGCAACCTTAGCTTGCTTGCCATCGGCGGTCTTAACACCCAGCAGGCGGCGGAGAAGGAAGTAGTTGACCTCAATCTCGATGTAGATATCTGGAAGACGACCCTTTAGGCCTAGAACGAAACCGACCAGTCGATCAGCACGGCAAAGGGTTGGGTCGATTCGAGTTCCAACACCGATAAGACCACCTGGAACCGCATACTTCAAGTCGTTGTGCTCGGAGTTCAATGTGATAATTCTGCTGAAAATTGGTATGCATTTGATAGCTCCCTTTTCATCTCGGGACAGAATTCCAGGTCTGATCTCAATTTCGTCGCCGACCTTCAGGACACCGTGCAAGATACTTCCACCAGCAACACCTCCCTTCAGCTCCTCAATTTCAGCACCTGGCTTGTTGACATCGAATGATCGAATGACTATCATTTGGGGATCCATGGTGAAATCTCTAGGGGGGACAGGAATTGTGTTAACAATCGACTCGAGGATAGCATCGATATTGAACTTCAGCTGAGCAGAAATTGGAATGATGGGGCTCTTATCCGCCACAGTCCCTCGGATGAACTTCAGTATCGACTGGTAGTGTTGGTTTGCACTCTCCTCTTTCATCAAATCAACCTTATTTTGGAGAATGATGATTTTGTCCAGCTTCATGATTTCGATAGCTGCAAGATGCTCGGATGTTTGAGGTTGTGGGCAGGTTTCGTTACCAGCAATGAGGAGGAGAGCGGCGTCCATTACTGCGGCACCAGACAACATAGTGCTCATGAGAATATCGTGACCAGGGCAATCAACGAAGCTGCACAAATTAGTTTCCCATATTCAACGTCGGAGACCAGCATTTACTCACGAAACATGTCTAAGCAATTCATATGTACCTTCGCATCCTTCTCTTTCGCATGGAGGATCTACTTCCTTCTCACTCTTGAAGCTCCGGAAGCATGTTGGTCTCGGGCATTCTTGATTATTGCACTTGTAGATCTTTGCGTTGGCGTAACCAAGCTTGATTGTAATGTTGCGCTCCAGTTCATTCTTGAATCGAACGGTCTGTACACCTGAGATAGCCTTCACAACAGTCGACTTTCCGTGCGCCACATGTCCAATCGTACCGATGTTGATGGTGGCTTGTCTTGCAATAATCTCAGGAGTAAGCGGAGTTAGGGACTTCACATCCAGATCTTTCGGTTCTGTTTGGGGAGGAAGAGTTGGGCGTATGATCGCTGGAGCAGCCTCTTTCTGTGCCGACTTCTTCAACGCAGACTTAACGGGCTTGTCGTCAAGCTCAGGGACGTTGTCATCCACATCATGTTGCGGCTCAAGGCCAGGAGATCCTGGGCCAGAGTCAGACTCTGAATCCAGATCATTGCCGTATCTATCTCCGTTCGCCGCCATGCTGGGTGGTCGTGGCGGGGTATTTTTTGTTGCTGAAGATATCTCGATGTGGCGCAGAGGAGGGATCGCGGGGTTTTTGTGCTCGTAGAATGTAGGTTCTACTTTGTAAGACTCGACTCCCGTGGTTTTCGTGTGTCAAGAGGGGTTGCAGTAGTGTGGTGCTCCGCAGTGAATTTCGACGCCCTGGTCCAATATTTAATTTTGAGGTGGAGTTGAGTCACGATCACGCTGGCGAAAAGCGGCTCTGTCGCGGCGCGCCTTTTTTGGAGGGACCAAGTAAAGCTTCATTCTTCACACATCTCGGCAACAAAACACAATATTTCTTCCAATTTACTATAAATTTTAATACTGGAAAATTGATGACATGGCAAAAATGGCTCTGAGCTCGGCGCAAGGCCTTCCCAAGTTCCTCCTACCTAGATTGAGCTGGCAAGCAACCACGCCGAACCATACGATTCGAGCATTGAGCACAGCAACAGCCAATTACGACGTCCATACAAGACCTATGAGGATATTCGAAATTAAGCCAATTGCACGTAGAAGAGCCAATGTGGGTGTCCAATCCAGCATCCTGCAAAACTCCTCACATCACCGAGCTTTTCATGCCACAGCTCGTCGAGCGCGAGACCACCACTTCGACACCCTCAAATTCGTCCAGCGATTACAAGAAGAAGGTTTTACAGAGGCACAGTCAGTTGCTATGATGAAAGTGCTCAGCGATGTCATTGAAGAAAGGTTGGACTCCCTGGCACTTCTCGAAATCAATACTAACTGTTTGTACAGTATTCAGAACTTGACCAGGACCATGGTGCTACGAGAGGATCAGGCAAAGGCAACATATACCCAGAAAGTAGACTTTGCAAAATTGCGCTCCGAATTACTGTCCGCAGATTCTACAGAATCGGCGACAACCCGAGCATCTCATGAACGACTCACCAATGATTTAGCCAAGCTCAACGCCAGGCTCAGGGACGAAGTTGGCAGAACGCAGGCATCAGTGAGACTAGATCTAAACTTGGAGAAGGGAAGAATAAGAGAAGAGGCCAATGTACAAGAGTTGAAGATTAAAGAGACAGAGACGAAAATCGAACAAGAGGTCGCTGGACTCAGGGAAAAGTTGGAAGCGGTCAAATTCCAGACTTTACAGTGGTTGATGGGCGTGTGTACCGGAACTGCTGCGTTGATTCTGGGTGCATGGAGATTGTTGATGTAGAGAGATACTTAAGCTGGGTTCGGGTGGTTACTAACGTACCTCAATGTGAAGAATTCGCAAAATGCGATGGAATTTGTGTACTTGAATTTGTCCACTTCATCTTTTTACAGAACGAAGCTCTTCATAGGTAAGATTATCCAAACCCGCCAGTCAATGCACCAGAGACCCATCAATTACGCCAAGTGGTGATAAAGCAAAAGTTATTGCATTATTGATTTGGGTTTCGTGAATTCATTAGAATATGAGGGGTATTTTTGGTGATTTGGACTTGCACAGTGGCAGTTGTATTTGTATGTCACATTGCATACGAACGTCATCAGCATTGCGAAGTTGAAGTTTCAGCTTTCACTACTGTGAGTGCCTATCCTTTTTTTTTGGTCGTACAGTACTTGTCGTATTTCCCAGACATTTATGTCTAAAATGGGAAACAAATGATCTTGTCTTGTAAGTCTGGGACCGGATGTTTCATTTCGTGGATTCTTTAGATGTTGAGATGGATGCAATAGCGAATACATTTATAGAGAGCATATAGAAAATATGCCAAATCTGCTCGAGAAGTGCATTGATTGGACAAGAGCGTCTTTATAGGATTTTTACAGAAAGTTTCGGCCCTCCATCAGCAGAGTATCTCAAATCCTTATCTAAACCCGCAAATTCGACCTACTATTACATCTCTATTTCAGTGTCCATTGCGTCTTCTCGAGGACAAGCTCTCTTCTCCCCGAGAACAACAGGACAAGAACCAACGCAACCAAACCAAATGATCAGTCCCAGCATAAACATGTTAATGCCATCTGCAACAGTGTACTGCTCATAATGCTCCATACCATCAGAAGCATCAGGCACCTCGCTTTCAATGACATTTGCAATGTCCTCTTCCTCATAATACCCCGTCTCATACGAATCATTGCCGTCCACGATGATCGATTTTCGATGGCTAGCATGCCCGTTTCCACTGTCTCCGGTGAAAGGTGAGACAAGTTTTGTTTTCTGTTTTGTCGAAGTTCGCCCCAAGCTCCCTACACCTCTGTTTCGAACACTCTCGCGATTCTCTAGGGCATCTTTGATGGCTCCACCCTCTAAGTCAATCCCTTTGATGAGAGCCGTATCCTTCATTCTCCTCACAGTAGCTGATGTAGCACTGCGCTTCCCTGAAAACGCTAGGCTCAACATATTCATGATCTCAGCAGCGGTCTCGCACATCGCTTCCAAGTCTCCGTCGTTCTTCCCCTCCCAAATGCGTCCCTCCTGTCTGTTATCCTGTACCAGCCGAACAACTACCCAGGGTGATTATCTTCTTTCGAAACAAGGCCCGCGCCATTACCAGTGAATTTCTCTTCGTTATGCTGAATAGCTTGAACCGCGCGGAAGACCAAGCGTTTTCTTCCTGGGCCTTTCTCATACCTATTGGGCTCTTTGCGGCTCAAATAAGCGGACCAAATTCTCAGTTGGGTTGGTTCGCAGAGGAATTTACGGAAATTGCGTAGGTCGTTCCTTGGCCAACCCATCATTTCAGAGATATCGCCTCTGTTGACACGTTTTCGTGGCGCCGTGGGCATGGTTGCGAGTAGTATTGGGAATGTAATGATGAAGTGCTGTATGCAAAGGAAACAGTGTTGTAGCTGGCAAGTATGCTTGCTGATAACTTGTAATACGACAAGAACTTGTGATCCACCGGCTGTATGACCTTCGAGGATTCACCCTTTGCGCGTTGCATTTCGATTGCTGAAAAGGAAAGTCGTTCGGGAGGAACTACAGAAACCGAATTCGGCGGACAGAATAGCGTCCGGCATTGGTTTTGAATGTGTCAGACAGGATGGAACACTCAAAATGCCGCAAATATTAGAGTCGGGCATTAGTTGTTGTAATTCTATTCCTGGAGTACATACGAGCTAGCCAGAAATCTTTGAAAGGTCGGCTGCTTGTCACAACTGGCCATGCCATTGCCTCTTTTCTGGTCGACCCAGATCCGTACACATTCGATATGAGATTGGTTTCCAAGCTCGACTTTCAAAAACGGCATATGGAAACTTAAGTTCTTCAAATAACCCCAAAGCCTTGGGTAGATCGAGGCAATTGTTCCGGATATGGGGCTATTGAACGCCGTAGGTGGTTTCTTGAGCATTTGTTGTATGTCACGCATCTATACTTCTTGACCTATCCCTAGCCACTAGAGAATTCAAGGGATATTGCACTTCTTCAAGGAGAGAAATTGTACCTCCGAAAGAGGAATGGGTATTAGGTAGACGTGCTTGATCTCATTGTGATGAGAGAAGTTTAGTTTTCTTCTTCCGGGTTCTATCTTCATAATCCTCGGCGCTTGCTATGTGCCATAGCATACAGTAATCGGTCTTACCGCCATATATTCTCCCAGCTGCTTCACAATATCGCCTTCGTTCCCGCATCACTGTTCCCCCTTCCTCGGCTTCTTTTCATCAGAATACCTCCACACACCCCATCTCTCTCAGACTACCATAGAGCGCATACCGGTCGATGCTCTGGCCCGTCTCCTCATAGTACTTCCCGGCAACACGGTCTGAATCGTCGTGGGATAAGATGCTTGGAAAGAAAGACAGCGCGTAGGCCAGCTCGGCATTATCGATGTCTTGCTGCAGCTCGGTCTCCAGAAGGCCTTCAAGAATATTGACGTCTACACATTTGCTACCACCAGCATTGTCGGAGGTGCTTGTGGCTGTTGTAAGTAAAAGGAGGAGTGTGAGGGCTAGGTGGGAGAAATGCATTTTTGAGTTAAGTCTGAGTGGAGCGAGAGTCAAGGCTGTAAAAAGATGTGTGAGAAGAGCACAGAGACCGAGAGGAAATGTTCTGATATATAAAGCAATTGATATAATGTCAAGCTCTCGCATAGAGTGTTTGATTAAACTCTATCGTTCAGATGCTGTTGCCTAAAAAAAAGGGTCTTTAGGTTTGGCAGATATTAATACGGAGGAGCAACCTGGCTTGGCAGACTTAACTGCAAAAATGGGGTCACAATCGTCATAACCACTATTAACATTGCAGGAGATGCTTGATGTTGCCAGTACGCTAGCCCTTGAAAGTTGCGATATTGAGTCCGTTATGCTGGTCTCAGCTCTGAAGACTGAAGTTAAAGATGCTAGAATCGCGGGTTTGCTATTTGCTAAAGTAAATTCATTGCCGAGAGGATAAACAAAGTTGACCCATGAAAGTTATTCAAAAGCAAGCGAGGTCGCGCAAAGGACAGCAGTCCGAGTCGGAGATTCTACCGATTCGTCTTGGGAACTCGGACTGGAGTGCCGTTTGGGGTATTGCTCTCCGAAGCGGAAACAAATATCTTGATCGGAATATTTTTACCGGTAGTTGTAATTTCAAAGTTTAGGCTTGAATGATGCACAAGATCTGATCCACCAATTTGACTCGGGGTCACTTAGTGGGCACTCGAGTTGGCAGGGATATGCCATGCCATGCCATGCCTAGTTCTGCTTGGCCTAAATAATATAACATATAATCCATAGGGCTTGTATCGACGTGTCCTTGTTCTCTTCACTGGTCCTTCAGTGCCTCTATCCACATTTGAAATCCTTCCTTCACTATCCACCAACTCACATACTTCTTTTCTTTCGCCACACTTTTATTCGATGTTGCCGCGGTTGTTCTCTCCCCAAGTGCGTACAATAAATGAGATTTAGCCAAACTGCTAAATCTAGAACCATCTGAGAATGAATGAGACAATTCACTGAGTACACTGGACGTCAAACGAATCCTCATGTAGGTTTACACAGTGAAATCACCGAAGTTGAATTACTTTCAAGGTCTCATATTCCTATTCCTGCTGACCGACAAGGAGGTGAAACTTTCAAACAGGGACACGCTGGGACCAAAATTGACGAACAACAGATGAAATACAGATTTGCCATCAATACCACTCGCGAGTCTATCAAGAGAAGAGAAACACTAACAAGTTCCCGTAAAATGCCAGAAGTAAGACACAGCTTCCGTCAACGGCATATTCCGCCAAGCCTTTGCAGATGCGCCCAGAAATACGTAGAAAGTCTGAAGCCGCTTGCCTGGAGTTTCGCCTTTGAGAATGACCTGTTTGAGGCCCAATATTTCAAGACATGGCATGTTTAGGAAGAAGCCACTGAGCTTTGAGGTCGATGATCGCTGGCCCACTTGGCGCTGCAATGTAAGAAATCACGTCGCGGGGAGAATTGAACGCAAAAAAGTCGTACTAGGGAAATGTGAGATATCAACCCATATATTGATTCGTATTAACAGCTAGCTTGTAGCGAGTGACGTTCATGTTTGTACGCATGACTTGTTTAAATTCAGACGCTACCCCAACTCCCCCAAAATATCCCAACAAAGAAAAGAATACACACAACTTTATTTACTCATCTATTTCCACCCCCGTGGACTCCCTGGCGGACTGTCGATCCGTACATCGCTTGTGACTGCTTGCCCTACACTCCCGAAACGTGTTTGCTGAGGACCTGGACTTGTTAAGGGGCTGGCATACGCGCCTGGGATGGGTACTGCATCATAGGTCTGCTCGCCCGGTGCCGCGGCTACGTGCTCAATGACTCGCTCTTTTGGTGGTGCTGGGGCAGGCTCGAAACCGTTTTGCGCAGTCTTTGGTGTGGCACCGTGAACTTTGATGGGAGGTGCCTGGAGAGCGAATGGCTTCTTCTCCATAGCAGACGAAGGCTTAGCTTCAACAAAGCGTGTGCCAGGCCCGAATGCCATTCCGTCTTCAGCTGTAGGCCCACTGTTGTAGACGGATGGGGGAAATCGTGGCGACTTCATGTGTTGAGAGTAAGAAGGAGAGAGAGGCCCGAAACCTGGTGTGTTTGGTGCCGATTGAGAGCGGAGTTGTGCGAGGTAAAGATCGGAGCGGGCGCGGTCTCGAACGTCCATGGACTTTCGGAGACGCTGCTTCGAGTAGTATCTGTAGAAGACGACTCCGTAGAGGATAATGGTGATGCACTCGAGAACAATCTCAATGAGACAGCAAACTAAGGACCAGGACTAAAAGACATTAGCCGAATTCGCTCGATGGAAATTCGAACAAAAGCATACCTGCATTCTGCAAACCAGTGCATAATCCACTTCCTCCTGGAATAGTTGCCGCCTCTTGTTATCAACGCAGGACCAACCCCAGATATCTTTGTTGTTGCTGTTGTTTTTTGCTCCTTGCAAGATACCAGCAGCGAGACCCCACATGACGGTGCTGAAGATGAAGAACGCAACAGCGAACAGCGTATAGTAGACTGCGACCTTCTCCGCCCTTCGGTGACCACCCCTCCAGTAATTCCAGAACACCAGAAGACAGAGCGCGAGAGATACACAGGATATTGCCAGCACAACTTTTTGAGGCCATGTCTTCGTGCCATCGGCCCAAGCTGGGAGGTTATTTCGAGCCGGGAGCGCCTTTGTTGCGTTGAATATCGAGAAAGTCATCGAGAGCATGGCGAGAACGATGAGACTGCAGCTGAAATTCACACCTCGTAGGAAGAATTTAGCCACTCGGACTCTTGTTTTGATTTTCTGCGAAGGTGTTAGCATTATGCTGTACCCATACATCTCATGCAGTGCGTACCAAATCCTTTGCCTGCTCTTTTTCTGTCATCTCTTCATGCTTCTCTAGAATCTGCTCTTCCCGAAACGTTGGACTCAAAGGGTTATCGATCTTTCGCCCTGGTGTTCCCGGAACCCTCATGGCACTTTTTAATGGAGACGCCGGTGTCACCGGTATCTCGACAGGCACTCCTTGCGAATGCTTTGAGGGATCATTTTGAGATATATAGCCAAAGCCAATATCCGAAGGCTGTGATTGAGCCATATATGATTGCGTCTTGATGGTTGGTGGATCTGCGAATGGGGACCGGCTGTCTTCGCTCGGCTCGATCGGAGAATATACAGTCGTTGCTTCAGCGAAGCGGGGTGTTCTTGGGACTTTGAGAGATGATGCTGAGGAGGAGCTCGATGAGGCACGTTCTCTAGCTAAGGGTGTAGGTCGTTTCTTTTCGTTGAAAGCTGACGCAAGATGTCAGCGACCTATATGAATCCGGTTAGACAAGTTCACTCACTGGACATGTTTGTTTTAAGGAAAGAAATCTATCGATGTATAGAAGGAGGAGAAGATAATGCGTACGGGGTCGATGAAGTCAACCACAGCACTGTGAAGCTCCGAATACAAGATGCAAAGCCGTTGAAAGACGAAGAATTACAGATAGAGACCAGCTACCGAACGGAAAAAGAGAGAGGCCTTCAAAAGGTGGGCATGCAGGCCGTTTTGTGCTGGCGCGCGCGCCGGAAGCAGGTGTCTAATTTGAGACAAGTTATGAGGCTACTTCTAAATCAGAAAATTGAATCGGGAGATGAGAGGCAATTGAATGGCACAGTGGGGGAAGACTGACTAGGGATGTATTGGCTTTGGGAGAGGGCAGGTACCAAGCTGACTGGCTGGAGCCGTTACTCGAGAGCGCGAATTGAGTCAAAAATAGACGCCTGGAACTTGCATAGACTTCTTTAACGTTTAACCAGGCCGCCGGGGCGCTCGTGATCTTGCGATTGTCGTCGTTGACCACGCTCCGGAAACGAGGCTGGTTGAGAAGATATAGGTTCAATCTCATTTACAACAGCAAAAGTTCAACTCGACTGCGGACAAGAACAAAGCATTGAACAGCACAGATTTAAGGATCTTGAAGTCGAGTCCCCGAGGATTCCAAAAATGTCTGACTGCAAAAGGCTGCGCGGATTTGGAAAATGCGCACACACACAATGTGCAGTTCGCGCCCTCACTCGAGTGGTGGTTGGCGGGGAAGGGTGTCTTCCAATAAAAGCTGTCAGCTTCGCGCCTGCATATCCTGGTCGACATCTGCAATGTGCAGAGGTCGAAACTCGTACAGCCATTGGCTGTGTAGCTTTAGATCCTGGATAGTGCAGGGTAAGACTGAGAGTGATCTGGCGCCGTGGATGGCGGTTAAGGCCAGCGGCGAGGAAACGGATGCACGAGTCCCTGCTTTTCAGAACGCCTTTAGCCTGTTCTTGGGCGCTGGCCACCCGTGGTTGGGCGTGATAGGCTGTTCTGCATGAATTTGTTCCTCTTCGCCTGTCGGTTTCACCAGCCACCAGCAGCCCACCAGCAGCCCACCACTTCTCCACGGGCGAATGATGTGCATCGAGGATCTCTAGCCCTCCCGGATAGTCTGAGCGCCGCCAGCGGAGCGGTAAGGAACAAGGCCGACAAGCGGATTGTTGGCATTCAAATAATGGCATGGGATCGGGAGCGCGAACCCATTTCTCTATCCCAACGTCGCAATATCGAGGTATTGAAGAGGTTTATTTTTGAACCTGTGATACCGCCTGCATTGCAGATAGACTCCGGAAGTGGCAACTTTGCTGCAGTCGCTGCACTTTGTAATCGGTTGGAAAGCTGGAGGTTTGCCCAGAAAGAACTCGCTGCAGCTTTAGCGCTGATGTCTATCTGTGGTTTCTGCAAGGGTCGCCGTGAGCACGGGTATTTCCAATGCTGACAGCCTGACATCTATCCACAAGCGACTCCTATTAGAGATTGCCGAGTGCGACTCTATTTAAAGCGCCGATTTGGGTGACAGAATCATGGAAATGCAACGGTGGAATTCGAAAAGTCTTCTTTCCGGGGTTCGGCAGTGACAGGAGGACCGATCTTCGTAAGATCTATTGCTGTCTTGTGACTATTTGCAAGATCTAATCCGAGATTTTCTGGAGCTGCATCTTTTCCGTAATGCTGCCCAGAATCAGATGATTATATGAAATTCCCTACCTATAGTATCCCATTTCTTGAACAGCTCATCGCTTTACACAGGCCTCAAGCCTCATGTGAGAGTCCTGCATCAATGAGGAGGTGATTTTAAGAGTTTTTGAGATGATTGCTTAGAATCTTCAAACGTTTCCAAACTCCCGGCTTGCTGGCTCACTTCACGTAATACTCAATCTTGCTAGTATGCCGATATCCTTTGACTCGATCAGTCACTAGAGTTAGCAGCTCAGGTGCTCAGGATTCGCTCAGAAATACTACAGATTCGAGTGGGATTTGAACGATTTGAGTCCAACGTGGATAACAAACTACACCAAAGTCTGACTCTCCAATAAAGACAATGTCGCTCATTCGAAAATTCCTGAGAGTTGAGGTTTGGATACTCGATACCACAGACAAGAAACGCGGAACTTCCCCTTTCCTTTTCTGATGATGTTGATCTATTGAGTAAACACATCCCGTCTGCTAGTGCTCAACGAGGTATTTAATTATCTGGCGAGTATCTCTAGTATGGGGTATCTACCTGGTCACTCCATTTTAACTTGCACCCCCAATTGTCTATCCAACAGCAGCAGCATTCAATGATGGAATAGACGAATGCTCTGCTCAACAAACGTGATACCGAGCTTTTCAGCGGTCTCAAAAACGGCCTTGTCATTCTGACTGCCACTAGGTGCAGCAATGTATTTGGCCCCGGAACGTCCAGCCCTGTAGACATTATCGATGAATGGGAACTGGGCGTGTTAGCAGAAGTCAAAGGCGCAAAAAAAGCAACTTACGAAAGCATCACTTGAGACGGCAACCTCGCTCAGCTTGCGTAGCCATTCAGCCTATGAGACATGGGTCAGCGTGCATTCTTCAAAATGTTCCGTATTTTCTGGCACTTTATTAGAGTCAAAGTTACTTACCCTCTCTTGATCAGTGAATTCCGCAGGCACTTCTTCGAAAAATGATTCGTAGCCCTCTCTTTCGGGACCATCCTTTGGAAGTTCACCACTCACTAACAAGTCAATCGCATTACTCTTATCTGGTCGCTTGGTGCCCTTCTTCCACTTGATTCCCAGGACACGAGGGTTGAACCTAAGCCACCAGTTGTCGGCTTTGTCGCCTGCAAGGCGAGTGCAATGGATGCGAGATTGCTGACCGGCACCAAGTCTGCAAAAGTGATTAGCATTCAAAATGTTCGACAGGATGTGGATGATTTGGACCCAATCTCACACCGAGGATATCCTTACCCGATGATTTGGCCGTTGAGGGCGTAGCAGACCGAATTGCTTTGAGTGTATTTCAAGGCAATTGTAGCCACGGTCAAATCTCTGCTGGCAGAGTCTGGCAATGGTCCTGACTCTTTTGGCGTGATGATTGATGTAAAGGACTTTGGGGAGATTTGAACGTCATTTCTGTGCTGGGTCAAGGTAATACCAGCGACTGTTCTTGACTCTTGGACATTTGGCTCATATTCAGGGTCCATTTGCAGCACCAGATATTTTCCACCCTTCTTTTTTTTGAGGATTTCAAGTGCAGCATCTTCATAACCAGGAGCGATGACACCGTCCGAGACTTCTTTGGAGATGATCTTTGCCGTTGGAACATCGACGACGTCGCTCAAAGCAATCATGTCGCCAAAACTACTCATTCGATCAGCACCGCGGGCGCGGGCATAGGCCTGTGCCAAGGGCGAGTTCTCCAAGCCTTCGATGTCATCGACCATGTACACCTTTCTCTCATCTGAGCTCAAAGGCACACCGATCGCAGCTCCTGCAGGAGAGACGTGCTTGAAGCTTGCGGCGGCCGCATGGCCGAGCGCGGCTTTTAATTCCTTGACCAAAAGCCATCCATTCAAAGCGTCAAGCAAGTTGATGTATCCCGGTGCTCCGCAAAGCGCCTTAAATGGCAATGGGCCCTGCTCCACAAAAGCTGCGGCAGGTTTTTGATGTGGATTCGCACCGTACTGGACAGATCAAATTAGTCGTCTGTAGTATAGCTGTCGGGAACTAGGCTCGCGCTGGACAAAAAAAAGGCACCGAGTATTGCGGATTTTGAAAGTTCCACTCGGCGTGGTACATTCAAAACCCAGGAGCCCGGGGTGATCAAATCAATTACTTGTCCCAATTTGAGGTGAACATTGCAAGGGAGGTAACTTACTCGAAGTGCGACTTGCTGAACCCCATCCCCGGCATACTTCTTTCGGAAAAATTCAGCAATGGACCTATCGTAGTCTGCAGTATGCTCGAATGCTTTCAGAGCATAAAGGTTCCTGCTATTTTCTGACACCTCTCCTTTCTCCAATTCCTGAAGAAACTCTGGGTAGTCCGCAGGATCGCTGAGAATCGTTACTCTTGTATGGTTCTTAGCTGCGGCTCGGATTAAGGTGACTCCTCCGACATCGATTTCTTCGACCGCTTCAGGAATAGTGACATTGATCTTAGCAATGGTATCCTTGAATGGGTACAGATTGCAGATAACGTAGTCGACTTTATTGATATTCTGTTCGGCAAGGTCCTTCTCATCCGAGGCAAGATCGCGAGCGAGGATACCGGCATGGACTGCGGGATGCAGGGTTTTGACACGGCCTGCTAGCATTTCCGGGGCATGGGTGATGGCAGAGACATCCCTATAAGTTGTTAGAGAGACGATATTGCAATTGACATACGTTTCTGAACACCCACTCGAGATGGATCAATTTCACGCCTTGCATTGCATAGGGACTTACTCTACAGCAAAACCAGATTCCCTGATCATCTTCGCAGTCCCGCCCGAAGCAAGAAGGCGCACATCATGCTTGATCAATCCCTTAGCTAGATCAAGCAGGCCGGTTTTGTCGAACACAGAGATGATGGCTAGAAATATTATTAGCCCTACGTATACCAGAGAATTCTACAAACTCAAATCGTACCTGTCTTTTGGTTGGACATTTTGAAGTTGTATTGTAGGGTGCCTGATCCTAGATATCAGAATCCGCAGGGGTTTATACCGCAGTGGCTTTGAACAGAGGGTGGATCAATAATCACTCACAAGATGTGGAATATTTTAAGAGATGGAGGGGTAGTCATTTTTTGGCGCGATTTCGGCGGGTTGTTTTAGCTTTTTTTTTGGAGGGGCACAAGCTGCTGGCAATGATTGCAGCAACTTAGACCCAACTAGGCTAAAGCCTAATCATTAGCGCTGTTTGAAAATTTCTCGAATATGAATCGATTTTCTGGGCTCCAATTCTCTTTTCTTTCCTCAACAATGCCAAATGGCATCAACGCAAAACACACGTGAACTTAAGCATTGAGTTTGAGAAACCCGTTGCCCTTGTGGTAATGTGAGGTTCCATGACCGACCCAATCGTCAGTATTACGGAGAAGGAATCGATCGATCTTGGGTGAAGCGTTCTCCTTTGCTCTATGGAGAGGGTTTCAATGATTGGCCGTACATGTCCTCGAACTATCGAGACTTGAGTATGCTATGCTCAGTCCTAGCAGTCGGAACTGGAAAGCAGAGGTTGCTCGTTCTTGGTCCTGGCTTATCTGACGAGGATGAAGGTCTTTTCCAGGCTCAGCACCCAAAATTGAATTTGTGCGCTGGAGTCATTTAGTTTCATGAACTCTTCCAATGTGCTCTAACACGAGACATAAATCAAGGATTCTTTGATCCCCATGACATGATAAGATGAGCACCATCGCAGCTCTGAAGCACACGTACCCAATCACGTGGGTACCGCGTCATTATTTGGAGCTTCAGGAGCAAAGATCGTAGGTCCAGACTCCGGGCGCCTTTGTTTGTAGTTGGACTTTGTTTTCGGAGAGTGGTGGGGCCGAGAAATATAAATAGAGTCAACGCGTGGTTGAGCGGAAATTGATCTCCCAGGCCAGAAAACCGTTATTCCGGCGTCTTCTCAAATACCACACACAAATCTTGAATTTCGAAACAAGCAGCCATGGGCGGGCGGGAGAGCCATCATGAAATACCTGAATACCTGTCATTAGAAATGGATAATATTCTAGTGACTGCTTTGGCTACTTTATTTGTGGCGGCTACTCCATCACACCCCTTTTGATCTCGAATATGTATTTGAATTCAATGTGTGTTCTCGCAGTCGCAATTTGGATAAGCCTCATGTGGCAACGGTGTTATCGAAGAAGTACCAATCGTGGGGCAGGTAAAAGATGAGGAACAGGGCAGTTGTTCATGGTTCTTGATGGTTGCGTTGCAATCTTTGGCCTGTCCGGGGTCTGGGCGCAGGTACCCGCGATTGACTCACCTCTTCGGGAAGATCAAATCGATATCGTGGTCTGCCCCCAGCACTGAGCGATTAGCTTGCAGTCACAACGCGAAGAAGATGCTTGGACGGGCAACGCGAGATTGATACTGTTATAGCTTTTTATTTGATACGTTTATTCTCACCATCCCATGACCCCATCTTCAACATTTTCCCCCACTGTCTACTTCTCAAATTCGTTTCATGGATGTGAGACATTCGAGCGGTCCTTCAGAGGACGTTCTTTGCTACACTGCTACTGTACACCTCACCTACTCCCCGAGAGAGTTGCAGGGTTTGTGATAGCTGTGTGGCGTATCTACCGCTGAGAGCACGAGCAATTTCTGTATGTGGGTTGTAGATATGCGTGGCCAGGGTCAGTACCCAGGCGCCTCATCTCCGCTCGTGGGCCTTGCAGAATTGAGGGTGTGACATGCCAGGGCATTCAACTTAGACTATGAGCAACGTTATCTTAGGGATAATTTGACGCGTACATATATGCTGTCCCTCAGAGCTCTTCAAGATTCCTTTTTTTCTTCTTCTTCTTCATCCATTGATCACTTACACTCTTTTAACCAATACTTAATAGTAGTCGCTCTCTCAACTAGAAAACTTCCTCACAACTTCTTCAACGCTTCCAATCCATCTTTCAACCAGCCTAAGCAAAACAGCTTTCAACCGTCAAAATGCAACTCAACGTCCTAGCCCTTGCCCTTGTCACCATGGCCACCGTCGTTTCCGCCGGAGAGTGAGTGACCTGATACTTTTAAAGAGTTTCCAGTACTAACTACGTATAAGGGTTGTCACAGTCTACGCCTGTGCCACGTCCACCGCCGCACCTTCTGGTGTCGCTGGCCCAACAGCGGTAGGAACTGTTGGCTCAACCGGTGTTGGTTCAGCACCAACTGCAACCGGTAGCCCAATTACCTACGCAGGTGCCGCGTCCCTCAACGGAGCTTCTGCCCTTGGCATGATCGTTGCTGGCGGTGTTGCTCTTGTATGTTGCTCTTGAATAATTTCCATCCAAAATATAAGTTACCTGACATCCATGCCAGTTCCTGTAGACACTTCTCATACGAGCTTCGACGGTATCAAATCTCAGCATTTGCAATCCGATATTTAATTTAATTGATGACCCTTCGATTCTTCAAGGCTGTGAGATACCCTATCGTCTGCGCAGGCAAGCACGGAGTGGACGTGGAGGGACGGAATTGGGTACTGCAGAGATGTGATGAGCTTTGACATCAGCAATCTCTTGTATATACGGGATCATTGCATAGAACCAAAGTCAATAAACAATAAAAAGCTGCGAAGTGAGACAGAACAATGCTTGAGATCATTTGCAAGTGAGCACTACTGTAGCATCTCCATCTATTTCAACCAAGAGCCGACGCAGAAATTCCCCCAAAATGCAAGAAAAGTTCGCGATCTGAAGCAGCTAAAGTAAACAAGAGAATTCCAAGTAGTTTCTTGCACGCAGCTCAACCCATGGATGATCCTCTCGTTAACGTCTCAGTGTCAGATATCCAAGTATCCAAAAATGTGGTGGTGAAGGGGCCCCGGATGCTCAATCATTCACTCAAATGACGTTCACATCATCTCTCTCTTTAATCCACTGAAACACTTGTCTCAGTAGTGTGTGAATAGTTGAAGTATTGGCTAATTCATTGAAGCGATTGATGGTCGTAAAGCTGAACTTCGAGTCACGTTGTTCGCATCTCGGCAAATTCCACCAGCCGGTTCAGGTACCTTAGAAATCCAAGCATCCCAAATCCACGAAGCTCCTGCTTCACCACCAGATTTCAAGATGTCGAAAACGGTCCAAATTGCCTCGCCGGCACAATTCAGTGGGCTTCTCAAGTCCTCGAGAATAGTCGTGACAGACTGTATGCCTACCCCACCAACCCCGCTCGCACAGAACTCAGGCCCTCCAAAGCTTGAAACCACAACTTAGGGGACCTCTACTGACCTTTACAATAGTTTATGCAGACTGGTGTGGACCATGCAAGGCCATCGCCCCAATATACGAGCAGCTCTCCGCGCAGCTATCGCGCCCGAATCAGATTACATTTGTGAAGGTTAACGTGGACACGCAAAAGGAGATTGCCTCTCAATATGCTGTAACCGCCATGCCAACATTCATGATTTTCAAGCAAGGCAAGATGGTCGAGAAAGTCCAAGGCGCAGATCCGAGAAAACTACAAGATGTTGTGCGAAAGCTTGCGGCCGAGGCCGACTCCAGTTCCAGTTCTGCTGGTTTTGGTGGCTCAAGCAGCGGAAGCAGCTGGCGTGTCGGTGATCTGCCAAAGGGCTATGGTGACGTTACGGATCAGGTTGATCTTAAGGGTCTCGAGCTGTTGAATGCAGATGGCGAGTTTGGAGGTGTGCGAGTTCTGTTTGAAGACAGAAAGCCGTCGGGGTTGCTGAAGGGCAAGGCGACGGACAAGCCTGCAAAGGACTGGGTGGAGAGTGATACGGATGAGCAGTTGATGATGTTCATGCCATTCCAATCCATTCTGAAGGTTCATACTCTGCAGGTCAGTATTCTGAGTTATCTGATAGAAATTCTATATGCTAATCAGGTCTGCAGATTACCTCGTTACCTCCAACCTCCGAAGATGACGCAGAAGTCCCCATGCGACCAAAGACAATCCACATATACCCAAATCGCCCTCATATCCTTGGCTTCGAGGAAGCGGAAGATGTTCCGGCAGCACAAACCCTTACAATTTCAGCCGAAGACTGGGACTTGACTGGCACCGCAACCCTTTCCCTCCGCTTCGTCAAATTCCAGAACGTCACAAGCTTGGTACTGTTCGTTTCGGATGGTGATGGAGAGGGTGAGCGTGTTAGACTGGACAGAATCAGAATCATAGGAGAGAGTGGCGAGAAGCGAGACCAGGGAAAGATCGAGAAGATCGACCATGATTAGGATTAGAAGTAGTGGATGAATACTTTTATGATGCATGATACAGGGTCTGGGACACGGATGGCGTTGAGAGATATTTTACAGTCCGAGGACTGGCGAATCAACAGAGCATGAGTTCTCATATAAATTGCTTTGCATTAGTGACCTTGTACTGATCGAACCTCGAATCCATAAACTGCTTCCTCTAGACTTGCGAAAACCCCTCCACCAACCAACCCTCCACCGAGTCCAAACACCACAAGCCACTCCAGATAATAGATCCCCCAATCCCCAAGTGAATGTCCAACCCCTCATCCAGCTCCGAACCCTGCACCCCACGAGCCCGTTAAGACAAATCGTGGGAGCGAACGCAGTCCGGCTTGCTGTGGATGGAGGAATAAGCTGCAATTAAATTCGCTCTGTGGTACAATTGACGCTCTATTGAAATTTGACTACACCATTGATTGCAAAATAAATTGCAGGTGTTTAGAGTAACACGGAAAAGTACCGCCGCACGAGCAAAAAAAAGAAACTTCGTCAAGAGCCTCGAGAAAAAGTTCGAGATATACTGGAATCACTAGTCTCAATGAGGGAAGGCGTGATTTTGGTACAGTTGTCCACGTGACTGTATTTTTGAATTCTTCTCCTTTATGACTTTTAAATTTTTTCCCATTGACAAGCGAATAATGTCCCAATTCAAGTGGATGCTTCAGGACCGTATCAGGTGGCTGGCAAACCCGGTCATTTCCAAAAAGACTTGGAGAGGATCCAGCCCGAGGCATATTCTGCTCGAGCCAGCTCTTGGAACTTCTTTAATCGCCTATTTGAAGTGAGATATTGTTTTACAGATAGAAACTCTGAGAATTTTACTCCTGGACGAAGTGGACATCCAGCAGCGTTATGCTGTGGCCTTCTATCGAGTCAAGTCTCTTCTACCCCACTCGAAGCCACGCAGCAGTCTTCTCAACGATTGTCATGAGGTACCTACACCGTTGATTTCGGGTTGTTCTCTGTCACATGAGATTTTGTACTACTATACGTTGTAAGAGCGGCCCCAAGCATACGGTACAACATCCTCGATGTAATACTCGGGCGTGGAGCAGGGTTTAAAGAGTCTGTGCTGGTTCAATTGTCTCCAATCAGGTATGAATAGACTACGAAAATGAGCTGACGGATTCTTAGAGTACTTCATCGAACCTATGGTTCCAGCTTAATACAATGCCAGAAGATCCCAAAGAAGCATGAAGACCGGTACAAGATGATAGACTACCTCACTCCCTATGGGAGGCTTCCCCAGAGAAGTGAAGAAAAGATTCTGCTTTGCAAAATGTCAGAATATCTCACATCCAGTGGCAGATTCAATCGGACAAGTGAAGAAAGGCGTATTGTGTTCTGCTAAACACTCAATGTCTCACCCTCATGACTCAGCCAGCTGAAGAAAGGATCCCGACTTGCAAAACATTTCAGTGTCTCGCTCCAAGGGAAAAATTGAGCGTGAGGCTGAATATAAAGAGCTGATTTTATAGAATCAAAGGGAAGGTCGGAACAGAGACAGGCTGCAAGAAAAAGGGGCCTGCATCAACCTACCTGTAGTGAAGGCCACTGCTTCTTTCCTGCATCGCGAGTGAATTGTGCTTCTAAATCTGATTTCTAGCTCCTGAGCTCCTGCAGAAGGTCGACAAAACTAGTGACCTGAAAAGGAAGCGGAGGTTCTCTGAGTGCGGGTGCGGGATGGAGATACCGACAGGCGGCTTTAGCCTCGAATCCCTGCTGTTCGTTCCTGCATCCGCTGTGCATGGATATGGATATGGATATGGATGCCGTTCGTCAGCATTGGCTGGTCCACCGGCAACAAGAGTAAACAAAGAAGCACTGTTGGAACAGAGGATATTTGTATACAGAACTTCTCGGATGCCATTGTACAGGGAGGATTAGCTAAACCCCGTCTTAAGATCCCATGGGCATAACCATATTGTGTCATCTCATCTCATATCGACTATTTTAGTTGAGTTTTGACAGTGATCATCACATCTGAAGGCGGCGACCAGCCCCTGGTCCCGCAATGGTGATGGCGCCGGCATAGGAGCAGATAAAAGACCGGCAATGCTGAGGCCAATGAAGACGGATGGCAGGGGGGGGGTTAATACTTCGCATCTTTGTTTCGCTAGCTGGGAAATGTCTCAATGGTACAGCTCCCACTATTCAGGATCGTGAAGCTTCACTGAATATACAGAAGCTGCTCATGGCGTAACCGTAACCTTACTCTAAACTCTAAACTCTCATACCCAAGAGATGACCGCATACCGAAGCGTCTGGCTCAATGCTTACTGCAAATATTTCCGATTGGGCACTGTTGCAGAGGGGAAGCCCTCCGGAGCTGGAAGTGGGTAATTTTCATTCCTAGACCCTAGGAAGCCCCCCTTCATACGAACTGTTTAAAGCACTATTCCCCTTGCGCTTGCCCCCTTCCCTAGTAGATTCGATAAACTGTCTTTTGAAATTATTTCTTGCAGCAAAGCCAGAATCGCGTCGATACCACCATCTATCGTTTCCTGCAACTCGCTGCAACAGCATCATCGATCGATCCACCTGGCTTGTTTTGGACCGTTTGGCTCTGGAAAACAGCCGGGGTCCACGAGACCAGCCCGCTGACCAGTGACCACTGGTAACGAACGGTAACGGCTAGAAACAAATAATACATACGCGAACCGACATCACCAAATATTAAATGTCGACCTTCACTCCGCGGCGTTCGATTGCACGTCCACGGCCGTCGTTAGTGAATGGAATCAATACAGCCTCTAGTCCGAACCTCAGCGCTTCCTACGGCCTGCAGCAGATATCCGCCCTCAGCGCCCATAAAGCAAACGCGCTTACTCGCAAATCCTCCCTTTCTGCCCTCACACCCGGCTCCCTCGCCACAATCCCCGATGCCAGCGAAAACTACGCTCTGAGCACGGTGTTGAATGCGGATCCGCGTCTAAATAGAAATATGCCTCCTTTAACTCCCTCGCGCGGCGCCGACGGCGAGGACCTGGACCTGGGAGACCTGGTCGATGTCCCAGGAAATATGCATGGAACTGTCAAGTTCATCGGAAGCGTAGAAGGCAAGAAGGGTGTTTTCGCGGGAGTAGAGTTGAGCGAGGAGTTTGCCAAACGCGGGAAGAACAGCGGCGATGTTGACGGGTAAGACAAACAAACGGCGACCTCTATACTCGCAGCGCCTTGTGAACTGACAAGTCATACAGAGTTACATATTTCGCGACCGCTATCCCCGGAGCCGGTATATTCCTCCCAATCAATAGAGCGACGCGACGCGGATCGCCTTCCTCGCGCGACGGCTCCTTTCCACTCACACCTTCCACTCCATCGGCTGGCGGAAACATCAAGATCGCAGGCCAGGGGTCAAGCGCATATACCCCGCCAACCCCGTCGCTCCCTAAGTTCAGCCAGTCCGTTGGTCCTGGGAGAGTACCAAGCCCTCAGCTCAAGAAGTCGCGACCATCTCTACCCCGCCCAGAATCGCCTCTTCGAAGACCTCAGATTACTAGTCGACCGTCTATTGGGACCCCGACAGCAAAAGCCCCTGCCCGCTATGGAAGCCCCGCACCAGGAAAATTCGGGCAGAGTGTCAGAGGAACAAAGGATTCTGGTGACCCAAGCAAGAGAGTCGGATACACACCTAGGTCTGGCATGAATGCAAGCGTTGGCCCGCCTCGAAGCGCATCTGCTCTGGGACAAGGCCCCATGAACATTAGCGATGACGAACTTACTCCTATTGGAGTCGCTCGGACTACTAATAATGGGAGTATAGGCTCCGTGTCCTCGTTCAATGCGAAAATACGCCCAGCTTCCAGAACGGCATCTAGGGCAGCAGACCGAGCCACCGATGACGAGGTCGACCGATTAAAAGGTCAGATAGAAGACCGCGATAGACAACTGAAGGAGCAAGCGTCCGCCCTCGCAGAGATGGAGAACAGTTTGGCTGAGGTACAGACCTTAATGGGAAATTCAGAGTCCACGCCTAGGCAGAATAGAGGCAGTATGGAGGACAAAGATGCTACACAACTGCGAGCTGTGCTCAGAGAGAAAAACGAGAAGATTGCAATGTTGACCGCCGAATTTGATGCTCACCGGGCAGACTTTCGAAGCACTATAGATACCCTTGAGTTGGCCAGTACTGAGACTGAGCGCGTCTACGAGAAGCGAGTGGAGGATCTCTTACAGGATATAAGAGAGCTGCAAGAGCGGAGTGAAGACGTCGATAGCGTGGCACGACAACTAAAACAACTGGAAGAGCTTGTTCAGGAATTAGAAGAAGGACTCGAGGATGCTCGCCGAGGTGAAGCAGAAGCTAGGGGTGAGGTAGAGTTTCTACGTGGGGAAGTTGAGCGCACACGATCAGAATTGCGTCGTGAACGGGAAAAAGCAGCAGCTTCTCTGAATGGTGGCGCCAGCGGAGACTCTGGGTCCGTTTCGAAGGAGGTCGAGCAACGCGATGATGAGATCCGTGGCTTAAAGGCCATCATACACTCCCTGAGCCGAGACGCCGTCCCTGATACAGCAAACTCGAATTTAGACCTCCAGAAAACACCAACCCAACGAGGTAGCTTCAATCGAAATCGACACCATAGCAATGGAGGCGACTCTATTGAAGAACGTCTAGCCAGGGAGAAAATTGAACGTGAGCTCTTGGAACTTCGTGCCGTCGTTGAGTCTAAAAACAATCGAGAAGAGGAGCTGGAGCGCGAGGTTGAGAGGCTTCGTAGGGGAAGCCATAGCAATCCACCTAGCCAACGTGCCAGTGGGATGACTATTGGCAGCTCCGGAACCGTTACTCAAGACCATACATCCGCCCGAGACTCAAAAGGAACGGTGCTCAGCTGGCGGGATCGGGATCGAGAACTACCAAGATCTCCAGAAACCCACAGACGAGGAAATACTCTCGAGACGATGCCAGAGAGTGATGCATATTCATCTGCATCTGCAAACGAGAGCTTTTGTGAGCTCTGCGAAACATCCGGCCACGATATTTTGACCTGTACGAATATGTTCACTCCAGGAGGCACTCACCGAGAGCTTCCGCCACAACGAACTGGGAAGGATGTGGTCAAGGAGGGACTTAGAGGTTTGTCTCCGAAAGTATCCCATGACGATTACAAGCCAGCTCCCTTGTCGCCAGCCAAGAAATCACCCCGTCCCTCACCCGCAGCACCAGTTCGAATCATCCCTAACCCTATGGAATCTGGGCCTGTTGCAGGCAAAGAAAGTGGGGTAGTGAACATGGACAAATGGTGTGGGGTCTGCGAGAGGGAGGGCCATGATAGCATCGACTGTCCTTTTGAAGACGCATTTTAGAACATGCGTACAACCCTGAACGGGTACCATTTTTTTTTACTTCTTAATGATTGGGGTTAGCATTGCGTGGGTGTCTTATTTTAACTCGTTCAGCGATGATACCATTCTCTTTTCAAGCGATTTTGGGCGGGATTGATTGAATGAGCTGGCTTGGAGAAGCCTTATGATTGGGAATGAATGGGCGGGAGGTCATGACTGATGTAGATAATAAGTAATGAACGAGGATCACTTTGTGTTTATCGTGTTTTGACATTCCTCTCTGTGTGACCGAGAATATGGTTCTAGATCTTCCTAGTAGAGGATACCCTGGAGCCACGCAGGATGGATTCCATCTATGGGATAGTATGGGCATCAGCCTTTGCCTAAGAAGATCCAAAATTCTGCATTGAACTTAACCTTTCCCAGTTCTCACCAAGTCTCGCCAGAAGACCCCCAAAAATTCGACATAGCAATGGTCGGGAATATCACAAGTTCAAGATAGGGCGTTTACCGTGTTTTGTACTATCGGCAAGCCTTCGCTTCCGGAACGATGCGCGAAGGCTATGACGGACCTACGTGACCAGCAATGGAGGGAAGTATGATTGAATTTGGGAATGGCGTGAAACTCTTTGGAGTTAACAGATATGGCAGATCAGATGAATGGTACCGAGAGGCACATGCCTGGCCTCTTCCAGAAGGCATAAGTATAAGTACCATTGAAAGCATTGGGGCGTAGTCGGAAGATTTGAAAGTAGTTGGAAATTTGAGGTAGCAGTTGCCGATTTGGGGTTTGTGCTTGTCGTTGTGGAGGAGGGGTTCAAGCTGCAGACAGCTTTGAACGTGGTATTTGGAGCCAAGAAGCAGGATAAGAAGGGCGAGGCTCGTTCAGCTCCTGAGACTGCACTAGGGATGCCACTATAGGCATGATCTGAGTATGGCATGGGTTGAGTCGAAAAAAAGTTTCGTGCAAAATCAGGAGCACAACTTCTGTAATGCTGCCCTGGTTATACTACCTTTGCCATGTAAGATTGCCCTGAAGTGCAGTAATACCCCTGTGAAGTATTTGATCAGATTCTACTCCGCATTTTTGGAGAGTTGGGAAGTGATCTAGTGAAACGATTAAAGCAAAAGATAAACTACTAGCCAGCATTGTATAATCCATATAATCGAAAGACCGTAATTTGGTCTCAAATTTCAACAGTACCAAGGAGAAGAAGAAGGGAATATAGGTTTGTATAAAAGCGTGGAGATAGTGCCACGGGAAGAACATCGTGCTTGGTGCACTCATTCTAGGCTTGAGATGACTCAATGACTTATTTTTAAGGGATTTGGAGCCGAGACAGAATCAGCCGTCACTTTCAGAGAAGGCTAAGCGAGGGTGTGCAAAAAAGTAAAAGAATTGCATTCCTAAACTGTAAGGATTGGAGCAAAAGAAATGCGAAAAAAAGGTCTGAATTGTGTATTCCAGAGTATTCAACTACTCCAGGTGGGTGTCGAACCCACGACTTTCGCATCTCTTATGAAAGAATCATATTAACCAGTTGACCGGAGAATATAAGAACGACACGCTAACCACTGTATATCGAGTTAGGATGCTATTTTATTGAATAAAGAAGCATAGTAACTTGCCTGCGTCACTGGAGTGAAAGGATCTTTTAAAGATCCCAGTGAAATGGTTGTTTGAAGTAAAAATTTGCTTATTTCGTTACTTACAGGTATTAAGCTTTTAGCGACTTTTGACCTGCAGTTCTGCCGAACTTTCCCCCGACTATATAAATAATCCAGCCACAACATTGAATGTCAAAACAAACCAATCGAGTTTCTATCGAGAGCTCGATTCATTAAGATCACAATGCCCGCCCAAGACCCAGCACCGGCGAATAGCCTAGAAGAGGAAGAAGAGGATGATTACATGAATATGGTCATTGAGGAGCCTACGAAACCCAAAGAAAAAGAAACTTATACCCAGCGCCGACTCCGCAAAGAACGCGAATCCGAAGCCAAAGGCCGTGTCAAATCCAAGGCTGAAAGAGTAGCAGACGAAGCCGCTGCCCGAGAAGCAGCACTATCAAAATCGCTGCTGGAAGACCCCGCTACTGCATCCTCAAATAAGGGCCTAGCCATGATGGCCAAGATGGGATTCAAGCCGGGCGTTGCGCTGGGCAGCAAGGATAATATCGGAGCGAGATTAGAACCGGTGGGGATTTCTATGAAGGAAGATAGGGGTGGCATTGGGCTTGATACAGAGAAGAAGCGGAAGATTCGGGATGAGTATGAGAGGGAAGGGAAGAGGGTAAAGGCGGAGGAAGGGGAATACAGGGAGCGGGTCAGGAAGGAAAGAGAGGATGCGCGGCACGAGGGAATGGTTGCTGCGGCAATGAGAGTTGCTGAGCGCATGGATGGCGAGAGGGAGGAGGAAGAGGCTCTTAAGCGTGGAGAACAGCCGGACGAGACCGATACCACCAAGCGGAAAATTTCTACGAAACCTCTGAAGCAGATTAACATTCTATGGCGAGGTCTGGTTCGGCAGAGGGAAGAAAGGGAACGGGATCGGAGGATGAGATATGATTTACATCAAAGTCTCTCGCGTCTACCGACTTACGAGGACCCAGATGAAGACAAAGAGGATAGGAGAGCTCTTGGGAAAGATGTAGCTCAATATACTCTTGTGGAGGATCTCGAAGAGGAAGATCCGGAACTGGATGCTTTCAATGCATTGGATCCATCAGAACGGTTCCACAAACTTGTGTTGCATCTGCGAGAACAGTACAATTACTGCTTCTTCTGCAAATACAAGTATCCAGACGACAAAATGGATGGCTGTCCAGGCCTTACGGAAGAAGATCATGATTGATTATTGCCGTTTGTTTACTAGCGTTAGAAAATGATACCCCAAAAGTTTTGTTTTTACGCCTGAAATTACGATCCATGTGAAATGATGTGATTATTTATACATTGCTTGGGAGATGTACACTACATTACAGCATTTCTGACGTTTCATACACATCGTACACATCATCGCCCCACGGAGCACATTCCGGCACACCCATTGCCTCAGCCGCCCTTTTAGAAACCTCGAGAGCAGTGTATATTACCCGATTCTCGGGCGCTGTCTTTGTTTCGAACGCATGTCGAAGCAAATATGACAGTACAAGCAAGGCCTCTCCTAGCTTTTGCTCCTCTGAGAGATCGTCGAAAACGATTCCCTGCTCTAACAGGAATTCAGATCGGTCTTGCTTGAACTTTTGTAGAATCCGCGTGACGAGTGCAATTCTCTGTTTCGTTGCACTATTTCTTATATTGAGTCGCCGCGATCGGTACCCAGCACTGTTTGTCTGCCCAAGTCGGGCAAGTTGGAGTATGATAGTTCTCGCGGTTTCATCGTTTGGAAAAGAGCCAAAATGTTTCTGCAACGCCCTCATTGCGACCGCGGTCCCCGCCTGATCTTCTGCAAGACTGAAACTGAGTATTATTGCATCGTACAACTCTTGTGGCACTCCGCCTTCTCTTTCCAATGAAGCTTTGTACTTCATCATCTCCGCAAAAAGCTGTTGCGGTACTGTGAATTTAGTCAAATTCTTATCGCTCCGCAGACTCTGTACAGGATCCAATGATTGACACGCAAGCTCATAAAGGACAGTAAACGTTTCGTAGTCAGGACGTACTTTTCCTGATTTCGTCAGAGACAGGTAGGTAGTCCACGCCCAGTCCCTTTTGTGGCCCCTGGAGTCCATCCTTAGAAGCTCATTCATGAAGAATGTGTTTGGCGCAATTTGTGAGTCCCTGAGGGTATCAAAAAGCTCTAGAAGCCTATGGTGGTTTTGCCGCAGCCTGTACTCATGCATGAGAATGCAAAAAGTTTCGATGGTGGCACATGGGGTTGACATTGAAACAATGTCCGGATTCCTAGGTGTAGCCAAAACAGACCGCACACGACCTTCCGGCTTTGAGGTCGCGTCCCTCTTTTGAACAAACCGCAGCCTGGTGTTGATCATTTTCCACGCCATGTCTTCAGCTAGACCTGCATTTCTTCCACTACCCGCACGGAACCAAGCACCAATAAGACCATTCATATGTCTGGAGTCTGGGCGTATACCCATATCGGACGCAAAATCAAGAACTTTCTTCGCGGAGTCAAGTTCTCCTTCCCCAATGAGTTTCTTGATTAGACTACCATAAAAGAACTTGTTGTTGAACTGGGGCGGTAGCTTCGTTAAGGTAGTAGAATTGTGCAGTGCTAATTCTTTCTCCTTGATACTTAAAGAGTCGAGCTTGTCATCGACATGTGTAACTCCTCGGTAGAGCGATATCGAATCTTGACCTGCAGGAATGCCTGGGCTAAGCATCATATCTTTGAAAGCACCCAACGCTAATTTCGCGTGGCCCGCCTTTAGAAAGCTCGTAGTGACTATATCGTAGTCGTTCATTTCCATGTGAGGCCCCAATTTGAGACGTAGCCTTACATAAAGCGCCCATGCCATTCGGGCACCATATTCTTTGTGGGAAATAAGACAAGCTTGGATGATTGGCAGAAGCACCCGACAATCCAAGACTTGGTCTGTATTTTGAAGGAGCTTGCTGGCTACTTGGAGCGCTTGATCGACTTGACCCTTTCGGCAGAATATATTGATACCGAGTCTCCGATATTGTTTCAACTTGTCGGTTCCATTGAAGCTTGACTCCATCGATTCCCATAATTGAGTCGCAAGGTTCACATCGCCTTGGACGACGAGTGCTTCCATATACAATAGGCGTTGCTCCGTGCTCATCTGGATCCCCACCTTACAGATATCATCCCCAAGGTATTTTAGATGTGCCATCTTATCCATGTAGTCGGTTGCATCAGTGTTTTCTAGGATGCCCCATAGGTCTGACCATATCTTCACCGGGACTTTCTCTGGTGAGGCTAGGAAAGCACTTCGACACATCAGATACGTAGCCCATACGTTGGTACGATGCTTTAGATTTTTCGCACCTCTTGACTTATGCTCCAAACTCCATGATGTACGAGAAACGTGATCACGGAGATTGCTGATGTGACGATGATAAGAAGGCGGGAAATTCCAGACGGAGTTTGGTGCATGTACCTGGTGTACTGGGTCGTTTGTCTGGGGGCTTTGATAAAAATATATTTTCTTCTAGATCTGAACCAGGAGGAGGGAAGGTGGGAATCGTTTGAGTCAGGTCTATCAAATGCATGATTAGCAAAGCGCATTTATTTATAAGAACATATTATTACCATCTTGAGAAGCTATCTTCATCACCTCCCCAGTCTCGATCCCTTTGTTGATTCCTTGCGCGCCAAGTACAGGATCAAAGAGTAGCTGCCTGATCTGCTTACGGCGCTCCTCGTGGGGCGTCGACTCATCGTCGGAGATACTTTTGAGTTTCGTGATGAGAGCATCCAGGCGATCAGTCTGTGTTGTTATAGCCCGTGTATCCTCGTCCTCGTAAACTTTTCCTTCCATGGCCTCGTTGATATCTGTAAGACCTTCGAGTTCGTCAACCGGCGGATTGTCTCTTGTGGATCGCAGGTCTGCCTTTTCCTTCTCTCCGAATCCAAACTGGGAGGCCAGTGAGTCCAGAAAAGTTTCCTCGTCTTCATCTTCAGGCATCTCCGTCCGTCTACCATCTGGTGTCTCTTCAAAATATTTGATTGAAGACTTGATGGGCTTCTGCTGCTGAGAGACAGCCTGCTTGCCTCGTTTGGACCGGGAAGGCCCATTGACAGTCCTCACATTTCGGGTCAGCCATGGGGGTACCTGTCGCTGAGTACCATTTAATTTCGACAAGCACGATCTGCACACGAATCCATGAGATGTAGGAGACAAGATCTGACGAGGAGGCGGCATAAGTGTTGTTGTGTGTTGTCACTCGGAAAGTCGACGTCGAGGTCAAGGTCGAGGTCAAGGCTCCGACTTTTTTTTTGGACGTCCAAGCCTCGTCTGGCCTCGCGCTCGAACGCGTCTTCCTTTTGCACCAGTCAAATGTCCGACAACGAAGATGCCAACAGCCACGAAGGCTTTGATGCCATTGATCACCAGGTCAGTATCAATTTATGATATGCTTTGCACAGGAACTAAAAACTGCAGCCGGCGTACATCTATGCTCCCGGCACCAACGAAAATGCCCCAGAACGACCCGCGAAACGGCGCAAGGTAGTCAGGGGGAAACCCTCTACACTTCCACCACAAGGCCCCGCAAGATCTTTAGTCTTCGAACCACTTTTGAAGGGATTGGAGACTCCCGAGAGCGTACAACTGCGGCAAGACCTCTTCCAAAAATGCTGGTCGGAGACAGAGGCGCGAATTCAGGTAGGACCGCGAATCCATAGGTGGACAGCATAGGCTAAGAATTTAGTCAATTCTAAATCAAGCAAATGAAAGCACATTGGCGGAGGTCACGGCTTTTGTTAAAAGTCCAAAAGACGGAAACCATGAGTGAGTCCTTGACCATGTTCACACGGCATGACTACGACTAATCCGTCGTAGTGATGATGAGGAGGGAGTACCAGTAAGTTTTATCGTGACTGGCCCGAACATCGCCTCCCAAGGCCTCCTTTTCGAACAGCTCTCTGTCCATCTGAAGGAAGAGATCAATGGGCCAATTGTCACATTCCGTTCCGGAGACGCTTCGAACCTAAAGGCAGTTCTCAAGCAGCTCATTCGAGATGCCACAAACCAGAACCATCGGGAAGAAGATTTATTGGAGCAAGACGTATGCACCTGTGTTCTATCTGAGTCGCGGGCTAATTCAAGCAGGGCCGGAAACTACTAAATTACGACCTGGAAATTCTCCACAGCTTCGTCAAAATTCATGGCATTCAAAGAGTCGTTGTGGCAATACAAGATAGTGAGGCATTTGATACCGCCATAGTCTGTGATTTGATCACGTTGTTTAGGTAACTAATGTCAAACGTTCTCACTTTGATTCTTTACTGATTTTCAAAGCTCCTGGATGGATCGCATTCCTTTTGTGATATTATTTGGCATCGCTACTTCCGTCGAGCTCTTTCACGAGAGGCTTCCCCGATCTGCAAGTCGTTGTCTCTATGGCGTACAAGTTGATGTGGAGCAGACCAGTAGTATTCTGGAAAGAATTTTTCAGAAAGCTGTGGCGAACTCAGGGGCCTCTTTAAGATTGGGACCTGACCTTGTGTCAAATCTAATGGAACGACAACACGGCCATGTCCAAAGCGTTCAATCCTTCATAGTCGCTCTGAAGGTAAATTTGGACCGCACCCTTTGATTTATATCTAACAAATTTTAGTATGCATATATGAGCCACTTCTACGGGAACGCGTTGAGTCTGTTTACAGATGCTTCAGCAAGCTCAAAATCGCTCGTAAAACATATACAACCCAATCACCTAGAAGCCATTCGAATGCTACCATCATTCTGCAGACTGGTTGAGTCGTTCATGGAAACACATAATCTGGATGGTGCGAGAGAGCTGCTCGAGGGCGACCAAGTTCTTCTCCGGGAAATCGAGAATGCTCTCAACTCTAGAAATCGATATCTCGTCCGTCTCCTACGAGCACTTCACCTTTTTGCAAATGTTACACCTGAGCCGATCAGCGGCATCGAACTGTACATGACGATTTTCGAGGGCGCGCTCAGAAAATCGGACTATCTTAAGCGGGTCTTTGAATCGATCCGGCGTATGACGCCTGATGACCTAGTTATTTACACTGCTAGAATTACAGCTGCTATCGAAAATGGGAACCCCGAAATGGACCTAGAGGGCTGGGCTAGCGACGACGAAGAGTTCGTTGAGCAAATCCAGGACATTGAAGCGGAAGCTAGTTCCCTGGCAAGAAATGCTGTCAAGGCAGGAAAGCCGATTCGTAGCAGCGATGCTATACACAGCAAGGGCCTGAGGACAACCGTCATCGCCCAAAGAGTACAATTGAGTTACGAACAATCCACCGTCACCGAACCGGAGAAAGAATTCATCAGTCTCGTCGATCGTATCTCTAGCCTGCTGGAGGGTTACTTTACTTTGGAGAACCCGAAAAAGCTCTTCCTCAACGAAGTATGGCTCTGTGAAGCCACGAGATCTTCTCTCGATGTTTTTGCTCCCCGACCTCGAGCTGTCATCGAGGAAGCCCTCTCTTGCCCCCGTGATTATCTTACTTGTGAGATTGTTGAAGAAGGACTTTCTTCAACCCATCCGGCGACAGCTATTCTCTACCAGAGTTATCTAGAAGCAGGCTCACTTATCAACATGGCTGACCTGTGGACGACATTCTATGAAATCACGACGGGGAGTGAAGGAGAGGAAGGGAGCGAGCGAGAGGCGCTGATGCAATTTTACCAATCGCTGGCAGACTTGAAGCTCCTTGGGATGGTTAAGCAAAGCAAGAAGAAGGCCGATCATCTTGCTAAGGTAGCCTGGAATGGCCTATGAACATGTTTTCAGGCCAAATCTAAGCATATCAAATACGCAATCATTTCCTCACAAAGACAAGCAAGTGTTTCAACCAAAGCTAAATATGCGCGCTGCTCTATTTCTCCAATGCAAATAAACAGCAGAATACCCTCCCAAACTCCACAATCAAGTAAGTCACGAGGACTTAATGATACCACCTCATTTTCCTGCGCAGAACTTCATCCTCTTCCTGATCCCTCGCTCTACGAGCCTCTCTCTCAATATCCTCCTCAGTCCGCACCGCAATCGGACTCTCACAACCCCTAAGCCCAATAAACCGACCTATCCGGCGACGCTTCTCCTCAAGCGTAGCATCGTTCCGCCACTCGATCCGCATGGGGTAGAGACCAGTCCATTCGCACGGCGTCCTTTGATGGAAATGGTGAGCTAACGCATCGCACTGCTCCGATGTCAAGAGGTGGAAGTTCAGAACTGTGAGTGGGAAAGAGGGATGCTGCGCTCCATTTGTGACGCGGACGAGAGGGCGGAGTGTGCGTGCCATTTGGGCGATTTTAGCTTCTAGGGCTGGGTTTTTCCGGGTGGAGAGTGTGTTGGTATTCATATTGAAGGCTTGAGGTGAAACTTGAGGTGAAAAGGGGGTGTATTGTTTGAGTGAGGGGATTTAAATGGTTGTTTGGGCTTCTTAGAATAGAAAGAAAGAGTGTTCTGGAGCTGCCGGCAGCGTGTTGTGGTGACGGAAGTAGAAGACGAAGGAGATAATGGAATGAATGTATGGACTTGATGATGCTAGATGCTTGCAGATCTTGCCAGGAGAAGGGCTTTTTGTAGTAGCCACGATGGCTTTGTGGTGGAGCTTCCTTTTTGTTCGAGTTAGGCGAAGCTTTATCTGGAAAATGCTTTTCGATGTTCCATTCAGAAGCGTTGTGGTGTTACTATTTTCGTCTCTTTGAATTCTTTGTTGCTTTGGTGGGAATCTCGAAGGCTCGTGAGCTTTTGAACTTCAAGACATATGTTAAAGCCACAAAGGGTCCGGAGAACCAGAGAATAAGGCAAGACTCATTGACAGTGAGATATTGTAACACTGGATGCGAAAATATGCAGAGCTAAATCAGCCCGTGTGTACATTTTGCTCCCATGCTCTTGCTCTCTTGTGCGAATTGAAAGATTTAGAAAAGCTTCTTTGGGCGACTCCAAACTTTCTTGTAGACATCAGATTGTGAGAAATATGAAGAATGCATTGATAGGTCAGAAAATAATATCCTCTTCAGTAGTCCTACCACCATATACTAGCCCGATCCGAAATGGACATGCAATCTGCCAGATGGCGTAAAAGATTCAATGTATAATCTGCTCCTAATCTTACAAGTATAAATATCCCGGTTTCGCCAAACGCCATCCCCAACGAATATGTATCTCTTGATGCCCCATTTTACAGTAGAGCCCTTCGCTCTTTTCGGACGAACTCAATTCTTCCCCTTCTTCCTCCTTATGCTCCCCGTATTGCCTATGCCATCGACCATCACTGCATCCTCACCCGTGGGGTCATCTAATTCCTTCATGAATTCTGACTGGATAGATGCCCTTCGCTTTTCCCACCATTCCTTCTCCGCTGGTGCTTGAGCCTGGATGTCATCTAGCTTCTTTCGGAGTGATGTGCCTGCGGCGATCTCATTTGCAGATTGGAAAATAGTTTGTCCCCAGTTTGGTGTGAGAGCATTGGCCTATTTCAAATTAGCTTCCTCCCCTTTCCCAAATTTTGCGATTTCTCGACTGACCTCTGTGACCACATCTCTGAGCTCCTCCTCCATCTCCTTCTCCGCCCTTAGAAATCGTTGCCAAAGGTCATCCCCAACACTTCCACGTTGCAATAATGTACTGCAGGCTTGCTTCGCGCTCCTGATCTGAATAATACGGTGGATATCCTCGACTGCCCTTCGCAATAGCGCAGCGCGAATAACACTGTCTGGAACGGCTGGCGACTTCTCTTTCCCCCCCTCCGGCTCAAGATGAAGCAGCGAAAGATAGACGTTTCGTTGCATGTGAGGTGGGAACCATGGCGCAAGATTGGCGGACTTGGCTGTTAAGTATTAGCAAGGAAATTTCAAAGAGTGCAGAAAAATACTGACCTGCTCTCCGTTTCCGGTACATGGAAGAGAATGTGATTAAAGACCCAAGCAGAACTGCGATGTACGCAAAAGGCAGGGCGAGCCCCCACCAGTCGATGTCGAACATGGTGTCGAGTATCTCCTAGGACAAAGAGGGCTTGAAACTCGGGGGGTGAGGCGATATTAAGTACAGGCAGTGGAGACCTTTTATGTCGACAGAATGTAGTTTGAGGAAGGTGTCGCAGCTTCGTGGCGAATTTTGTGCAGCCACCAAATATCAACAGTCGCAACTGCAAATGTGTTCTTGTAATAATTCTGAAAGGCCAAATATAACTTTAAAGCCGCGCGCAGCATCGGCGTCGGCATCGGCATCGGCATCGCGCTAAAACTCTCAATATACTGCCGCTGTTCACCGCTGGCTGCCACCGCCCTAGCCCAAGGCTGATAATGAATTACGAACCGGACGGCGATTGCAAGCTCGACTGAAAGCTTGAGCTGTCGCCAGCTTAACTCTGGTACTTAAGTACTTAACTTTCCTCTTCCATTCCTTTCGACCACCACCACTTTGCCCCTCGTTATTCTTACACCTTTGTCCTCCACGAACCCGGAGACTTACCATCTCCCTCATCATTTGGCATAGTCTTGGAAGGCGCAAATCCCAAACGACAAGATGGCCATCACGCTGAGATTTCGAGGCCCGGCGGGAACGGTGCGGATACAAGTAGAGGCATCAGATACCTTTAGAAATCTGGGAGAGAAGCTGCAGCAAGTTCTGCCAGACAACGTCGACTACAATACCCTGACGCTGTCGAATGCACCGACCGGCGGAGACAGTAAACGTCTCATGGACATCCTTTCTCACAAGGTCTCTAGGATAGGCGTGAGGTGAGTATCTGATGATTAAAATTCTGGCGCTGTGCCTGACACAAATTCGCAGTCATGGAGATCTTGTCTTCATCAACTACAAGGAATTAGATGCGTTGTCGAATGGCCACTCGAACGGCGCCGCTATCGCCTCTACCCCCTCACACCCCTTGATCTCCTCGACCAACCGACTGAATGGCCAAGCCATACTTCCAACTGAAGATATACCCATCGACCCACTTCCGGTGACCTCCCCGTCCGAGAAAATCAAGAACCCCTGGGAAGTTGTCAAGCAGTCTGCTTTAGATGATCGGTTAGACAAACAAAGTGGAAGGATACCTCGAAATCGGGACCCTAGGATGTGCAGACATGGCGACAAGGGGAAGTGTGATCACTGTACTGATCTAGACCCGTTCAACGCCGATTATCTTAAAGAGAAGAAGATCAAGAACCTCTCTTTCCACTCACATCTCCGCAAAATCAATTCTGCCACAAACAAGCCCGAGCTAGGCAGCTCATTTATGCCACCTCTGACAGAGCCATATTATCGAGTCAAGAGACACTGCCCGTCTGGTCACCCCCAGTGGCCGGAAGGCATCTGTACGAAGTGTCAGCCCAGCGCTATCACCCTCCAAGCGCAAGACTTTCGTATGGTTGACCATGTGGAATTTGCCAACCCCGCTATCATCGAAAACCTGTTAAATTTCTGGAGGAATTCGGGAGCACAACGTTTGGGATACTTGTATGGAAGATATACAGAATACACTGAGGTACCTTTGGGCGTGAAGGCGATAGTAGAAGCTATTTACGAGCCACCTCAAGTCGACGAGGTTGACGGCATAACTCTGAACGTGTGGGAAAACGAGAAGGAAATTGATGAGCTCGCAAGACTCTGTGGCCTGCAAAAGGTCGGCGTAATTTGGACCGACTTGCTAGATGCTGGTACTGGAGATGGAAACGTTGTATGCAAACGCCACATCGACAGCTACTACCTATCTTCTCTTGAAATTGCCTTCGCCGCACGTCTACAAGCCCAACATCCTAAGCCTACGAAGTGGAGCGACACCGGAAGATTTGGCTCAAATTTCGTCACCTGTGTAGTAACTGGAGACGAATCCGGTCAAATTGCTATTTCTGCCTACCAAGTCTCAAACAGTGCAGTAGAGATGGTCAGATCCGACATTGTCGAGCCATCCGCTGACCCAGCTGTCATGATTGTCCGTAACGAGGAAGAAGATGATGGTTCCGAAAGTCGCACACGTTATATTCCTGAGGTGTTCTACCGAAGAATCAACGAATACGGCGCCAGCGTCCAGGAGAACGCAAAGCCTTCATTTCCCGTCGAATACCTCCTCGTGACATTGACCCACGGCTTCCCCAGCGACCCCAAGCCACTCTTCATGGCCAAACCTCCAGGCTTCCCAATTGAGAACCGCGCTGTTATTGGCGTAGACCCAAGTATCAAGGATGTCGGCCAACGACTTGGCGTTAACAACAGCGGCGAAATGAAAGACTCGGGCGAAGGCATCCTTGCAGTCTCCGACTTCCACCTCCTCGCCTTCATCCACGGATTCGGCATCCTCAACAAGGTGAGCCCTCCAACCCCCTCTTCCTTTCCCTACAAGCACCACACTAACCCATTCTCACAGGAGGAGCTGGCGCTTCTCTGCCGCGTGGCGACACAACACGACCTCGCCGATGGCTATCAGCTATTATCCACATCCGGTTGGGCAAATTTACTTGCAATCATACAATCGACTGGTGAGCGCCCCCCCAAAAGGCCATCGCCCGCTTCAGAGGGCGGTGATGGCACAGAGCGTCTTGCTAAGAGGGTCGGCGGGGTAAGGCTAGAATAAGATACTAAAGATAGGATACCTTTCCATCTGCTTTGAATCTGAATGCTAGCTGGATCCTCGTGGATACAATATAGGACCGCCCTAAACCCCCATTCTGAAACGCACGAGACGACATGAGTTATTGCACAACGGGGCTTTTTTGGGAGGTGGACTTGTGATATCGGAGTGGTTAGGCGGTGCATCAGTGGCGTTAGAAAGACCAGGCATGGTGCGGCGAACACTTTGATTACATACACATCAATACAAAAACGGAGTATCCGTAAACGATGTCTTTCATTTCATTATTTTTTTGTGAGTGTCTTAAATGTGCCAATAATTATTTACCGACTCGCAAAGAGAACGCAAAGCAAAGCACTTTTGGGATATGCTCGATCTTCTAATTTTTGACGACTGAAACGCCAGCAACGCAACGAATGGTTAACCAATGCTGTGGTGAATATAGTAAATGATACTGAATGTTGCGGGCATTTTCCATGTCCGTTGGGACAGTCTTGATCAGTGCCACTTCCATATTCATCGCAAGGAGGTGAGCCATGGTCATTTACAATGGCTTACCACCGATGAAATCGGACCATCTGCGGACTTCGCCTGGGATGCCTTCTTTGCGGGGTAGCTTGGCGTTCATGCATTGAGCGAATAACTCAGCAGTCTAATTGGCAATTAGTTTCATACAATTTTAGGCACACGGAGAACTACTGACCTTTGGTTCCATGAACAGCGGCACACCGAAATCCACAGCGTTTCTGCGCATAACGTAGTCGACATCCAAGACAGTCTTGCCACGGGCTTGGGCCAGGTTGAAAACACCACGGATGTCGTACTTCTGGAACACTTCTCTCAGGGCACGCTTGTCGTCTGTTGGGAACTCGATGACTTCGACGGAGACGTTGTTCTTGGCGGATGATTCAAGGAAGGTCTTGACCTCCTTCTCAGCAGCATAGAGCTTGTAGCCGAGTGGTGACAAGTAGTCCACGATCTTAGTCAAAGAATCCTTAGTAACGTCTCCGCCAAAGAGCAGACCCTCTCCTGGCTCGGGCATGCGGAAGTTCATGGTTGATTGGAGAGAAGCCCAGTAAGCCTCGATGAGATCCTTTCCGAAACAAGCGATTTCACCAGTGGAGGACATCTCGACGCCCAAGAAGGGGTCGGCGCCAGCAAGACGGGTCCATGAGAATTGTGGAACCTTTGTAGCAAGGTAATCACGCTTAATGGCCATGAGATCAGTGGGCTCTGGGACATTGCGGCCGACGAGAGCTTTAGTAGCGACATCGATGAAGTTAAGACCGAGAACCTTGCTAACAAATGGGAATGAGCGAGAGGCACGCAAGTTACATTCAATGACCTTCAAGGCTGGGAGACCTCCGTTCGGGTCCTCAGCCTTGATGATTTGCATGTTGAAAGGTCCAGTGATGCTCCAGGCCTTGGCGACCTTGACGGCAATTTCCTTCACACGGTCCATGGTGGTTTGGTCCAGAGATGCCGGAGGGAGAATAAGAGTGGCATCCCCGGAGTGGACACCAGCCTGCTCAACGTGCTCGCTGACAGCGTGGACGATGAGCTTACCGTTGGAGCCAACAGCGTCAACGTCGATTTCCTGAGCTCCTTCGATGAATTTTGAAATGACGACAGGGTGATCTGGAGAAACGTTGCTAGCAGCTTCGAGCTTGTCCTTCAGCTCGTCCTTGCTACGAATAACGGTCATAGCAGCTCCAGAGAGAACATAACTTGGTCGGACAAGAACGGGATAGGTGACTTCGTCAGCGAATTTCTCGGCATCAGCAACAGAAGTGAGCTCTTTCCAAGCTGGCTGGTCAACGCCAATGCTGTCCAAGATTTCGGAGAACTTCTGTCTGTCTTCTGCCTTGTCAATGTCCTTGGGATCAGTACCTAAGATCTTAGCTCCTCCAGTTTCTTGCAGGCGGAGAGCAATGTTTTGAGGCAGTTGACCACCGACAGAGACAACGACACCGCTTGAGTTTTCGAGCTCATAAATGTCCATCACTCTCTCGTAACTGAGTTCTTCAAAGTACAGTTTATCGGCAGTATCAAAGTCAGTAGAGTAGGTCTCAGGATTGTCTAAAAGGCTGTCAGTATGTACTGTCTCAAGTACAGAATAAGAAACTAACAATTGATCATCACAGTCTTCTTGCCCATGTCACGAAGAGCAAGGGTAGCCGAAGTGGTACACCTATAGATAAATCAGTATGATGATACGATAATCAATTGAAAAGCGAGACGCACCAATCAAACTCCACGGAGCTTCCAATACGGTAGACACCAGACCCAAGAATGATGACTGCGAAATTTTAGTCAGCATTGTTTCATGAAGTATTTAGGACTATCCGGCAATTGGCGACTTTCAATATATTTCTTCAAGCACTCGAGCGAGCGATTCAACCCAAAGGACACTGAAAGTTGCGTATTGAGCCGGATAAGGCAGTCAGAGAGCAAGACTTACTTCCGTGGTCATCGAAGGTGACATCATGTGAGGTTGCATTGTAGGTGGTGTACACTATAAAGTTTCCAAGTTAGCTTTGCTTTTTCGAGAGGGCTTGGACGATCCGTATGATTTACGAGTTCCAACATTGATTCCCAGTATCCAGGGCGAGCTGAGAAACCGAAAAGCGATTTTGGAACCCAAAAACCTTGCCGAAAAGATGAAGTAAAACAGCGTGTTCCATACAGTAATTGGTGTCAGCTGGGAACTCAGCAGCAAGAGTATCGATCTTCTTGACAAAAGGCGTGATTCCGAAGCCCTTTCGGCGAGCTCGAACTTCGTCTTCGGTGCTTCCGACGGCCTTGGCAATTTGTCTGTCGGAGAAACCCATCTTCTTTGCCTTCATGACGAGTTCCTTCTTCAAGCCATAGAGGCTTCCAACATCCTCGAGCTCTTGAGTACATTCAACGATGTTTTGCAGCTTGTACAAAAACCATTTGTCAATCTTGGACAATTCGTGAACACGGTCAACAGTGTAACCCTCGTGAAGCATAGCTTGACCAACAGCGAGCCACCGGCGATCGGTGGGGTTTGCGAGTTCATAGTCAAGATCCTCGAATTTGTCACCTTGGAAACCAATGAAGCGCGGATCAACTTGTCGAATAGCTTTTTGAATAGATTCTTCGAAAGTTCTACCGATAGCCATAACCTCACCGACGGATTTCATAGCACTTCCAATGTCACGCTTGACGTGCTGAAACTTGGCCAGATCCCATCGAGGGATTTTGGTCACAACGTAGTCCAATGAGGGCTCGAAGTTTGCAGTAGTAGTCTTGGTAACAGCGTTTGGTAGCTCAGGAAGGGTGTGACCAAGTCCAATCTTGGCTGCCGTATAGGCAAGAGGGTATCCAGTGGCCTTGGAAGCAAGAGCGGAGGACCGGGAGAGACGAGCATTGACTTCAATGACACGGTAGTCAAGACCGTCTGGCTGCAGAGCATACTGAACGTTGCACTCGCCCACAACTCCCAAGTGACGAACAATCTTGATAGCAGCTGATCGGAGCATGTGATACTCCTCGTCACTCAAAGTCTGACTGGGTGCCACGACAATTGAGTCGCCAGTGTGGATTCCAAGAGGGTCAAAATTCTCCATGTTGCAGACAGTGATACAGTTGTTGCTGGCATCACGAACGACTTCGTACTCAACTTCCTTCCAGCCCTTGAGCGATTTCTCGACCAAGATCTGAGGGGAGAGTGTGAGGGATCTGGCAGACATGTTTCGGAGTTCTTCCTCATTGTTGGCAAAACCCGAACCGAGACCTCCAAGGGCATAGGCAGCACGAACGATAATTGGATAGCCGATTCCTTTCGCAGCCTCCAAAGCTTCGTCCACCGTGCTAACAGCGATAGATTGAGCAATTGGAATGTTGATTTCGCCAAGGGCCTTTGCAAAGAGATCTCTGTCTTCGCTGGTCTCGAGGGTCTTGATGCTGGTACCCAGGACCTTGACTCCGTAGCGCTCGAAGATACCCATTCGCTCCATCTGAACACCGAGATTCAGGGCAGTTTGACCACCAAATGTGAGGAATATTCCATCGGGCCTCTCCCGCTCGATAACGTAGGTGACATATTCTGGAGTGACTGGGAGGTAGTAGACCTCATCAGTAAGGACGTGGGCGGTTTGGATGGTAGCAATATTCGGGTTGATGAGAATAGATTGCACACCAGCCTCTTTCAAGGCCTTCAAAGCTTGGGATCCTGTGGAGCAGATAGATTAGCATTGCATTGTACAGTTTTTGAATCAATTGAGCCTTTTTGTGTGTTGTGGTTGCACAAATCCTTGTGAGTCATCTCCATCCGAGGGAGGAGAAATAGAGAGTAGAATCACAAACCTGAATAATCGAATTCTCCTGCTTGTCCAATGCTCAAACCACCGCTGCCAATGACCAAAACCTTCTTGACATCGACGGGGTTTTGAGCTCCCTTGATCACACCGCTCTCCAGGTACGCCTTTGCATTTGGGGCGGTCTGGGTCTGATCTCGGCGAATGGTCGAGCTTGAGAAGAGACGAGCGTATTTGGCGGTCTTGCCAGCAGATACGGGGTTCTTAGCATAGAGGGCGCGTGTAGAGCTTCGAGTAGTGAAGGTTCGGGCCGGAGTTGGGACTGGGACTCTGGTCTGGCGGAGCAGAGTGCGGCCAGCCACGCGACTGGAAAGAGCCATGGCGTGAAACTTCAATTGAAGGCGTTAACGCTCAATGAAGCTCCTACCGGAGTCTGGGGATAATTCCCTTCCCCAAAAATTGGTTTGAGAAGTTTTTTCGGGTTCGTTGCGGCGGTGATCGTCAAGGTTGCACGGTGTGAAGTCGCGGTAAGTACCCAGCTAGCTTGAGATAACAGAGTTTTGGTTGAGAGATAGGTGCGACAAAGCAACAGGGCGAAAATTACGTCTGCAGCTTGCTTGGCTCGAAATCCCTCAGCATTTTTGGGTGATGAAGAGACGACGAGCAGGAAGGAGGAGAGCAATTGTGGAAGGTTGATCACGATGGTTTGTAAAGTTCAAGAGATGGATTTTTTTTTTTGAAAGTAGGAAAAGAGGGGCACTTTTTCAGGTTCCCCGAAAATCGGAACCCCTGCTGCAGCAACACTGCACTGCACTGCACTGCAACAGCCAGCTTTTCCCTCACGAGCTTTGCAAACTCTGCGACGCACATCTTATAGCGGCAACTAATCTTCTTTCAGAGGGGTGCACGCAATTGCATCCTGGTGACGGTGTACGGAACAATGCTGGTGTTCCCTCTTAATATCCTGCGTTGTGGAGAGGATTTTCGGTCTTCTCCAATCAACAGTTGATGTCTTGGTCTTCGCTACCCGCCAAACCTCCCAGCCTCCCCTCCCCTGATGCACCCTCGAAAGCACAACCGGGAAGTATTCCGGATGCCACGAAGTCAACCAAGCAATGACTGCCAATTGCTTGCTGTAGATGGCTAAAGGAAGAGTCCCCCTCATGTTGAGCAAAGCTCGAAGATTTTTTGCTTCTTGCATGCAGCAAGCGGGGCAATCAGCGCCAATGGCCACCTGCCCTGGAGGAGACGTGACCGAGCACCCCGGAGCCCCTCATGTAGTGAACTGCGTCTGCAATGATATCATATATTGGCCATACACGTGCTGCATGCCATCAAACTGGTGACATGGTACTGAGAATTTCAACGGTGTTCCGAGTTGGGCATTGTGTAATGCCCATCCGATCCTCGCAACTGGAGATACTTATAGCACCCGGATCTCACAATTGAGCAGTATTTTAACTTAAAATGTTGGCAAATTTCCAGTGATATGGCAACGTAAAATGTCTCTTTTATTTGGGAAATGATCTCTATGTCTTCTCTAGCCTAACAGCAGGATTTCTCTCAATGAAAGACAAATCTACCTTGTGTCCCAGCAGCTCTCGAATATTGTTGACCTAAACATCATCAGCACTAATCACGAGATAGAAGAGGAGTATAGCTTACCTTATACTTGATCATAGTCGGCCGCTCCAAACTCAATCCCCAACCAAAGACCCGCATATCCTTAGGTAAACCCATGGACTCCAACATTTCCGGTCTGAACATGCCACTATTTCCGATCTCAACCAATTTGTTCAAGCCCTTGTGGAAGCTGAAAATCTCCATACTAGGCTCAGTGTATGGGTTGTAGGCTGGCTTGAAACGTAAGTCCTCGATGCCCATCTTGTTGAAGAAGATCTCCATGAACTCCATCAGACCTCCCAGAGACAGTCCATAATCAGCAATGACACCCTCGACTTGGTGGAACTCGGCAAGATGGGTTGCGTCAACAGTCTCGTTACGGAAGACTCGATCGATGGAGAAATATCTGGCTGGAGGTGGTCGTCCGTCTGGCCCCTTCGTCGAAGCAAGTCTGTGCAGCATAGCGGTTGAGATGGCAGTGGTGTGTGTCCGGAGGACCAATCGAAGTGATTCATCCTCTGCCCACGGGTATCTGTAGCCTATTGATCCATACTTGCCCTCCTGGTGGACCTCCTGTACGTTCTTCCAATACGACTCGTAGTCTCCCTTGTCGTCCTTGTCCTCTGCGTGTGGCTTGTCTGCGGTCTTTGGGTCTGAAATGTAGAAGGTATCTTGGAGATCACGGGCGGGATGTTGTTGAGGGACGAAAAGGGCATCGAAATTCCAGAAACCAGTCTCGACGTAGCGGTTGGTTGGCATTTCCTCGAAACCCATCTCGAAGAAAATTTGGCGAAACTCATGTCGGACTTTGTTTAGAGGATGTAAAGCTCCAGCATTTTGATCAGCACCGAGAGATTTGAAATTGTAAGGTTTGAAAGTAGCGGTCTTCCAGGCTCCACTAGTAAACATAATTAGCAGAACCCAGCTTGTAAGCTTTGCGAAACTTACGAAGCAAGCATGTCGGCTGTCAAATCTGTCTCCTCCTTTACAATCTCCAGTGCGAATTTTGGACCCTTCTGAATCTTGAAGCTAACAACCTTCTGCAGCTTGACAAGCTTCCGCTTTTTCAAGTCCGTGATGACCTTGGGGTCCGGATATGTGTGCGTTTTTTGTATAGTTTGCAGCTGTTCTCGAGTTGTATCTTCTATCGATGTCGCCTGTGCCCATTAGCTGCCATCCAGCCAGCTTGTTTCAATATTCGACTCACCAGTGCAACGAAACGCCCCCCATTCCCCTTCGTAATCCATTTCGACTTGAAAGCCTTGCCTTGTCCCACCCTCACCACATTCCCGTCCCCAACAGCAGCTTCGAGCTCCGCAATCGTCAACCCCTCCATCTTCCCCTGCAACTCCTCCCAAACTCGTGCCTCATGACTGCCATTTGCCGCAATTTCCTGAGCTTCAGGTTCTAGAACCGCCTCTTCTCGATCGATCGTCTCATATGTAATCATAGACCGTGAGCCTAGTCTGTCTAATGCGCCCTTGAGATCTGTCGATTTTATTGAAGGGAAGGTCTCCGTGGAGAGGATGGGGGATTTTTGGGAGAGTGCTTGGAGGATTTCGGTGGGCAAATCGCCGGTCTGGCCATTCTGTGTAGAGGCCATTGCTTGCGCTCAATTTGTTAAGAGCTGCGCGGGGTTCTGTCTTGTTGTCGCATCGAAGTTCAGGTTCAAGAGTCATCTCGAAATTATTTTGGCGAGCAGCCTCAGGCTTGAAGTCCCTGAATGGACCGAGCCTATCAGCGCTCGCCACAGGGCTCAAGTAAACACTTCACTTTTATATCCCATTTCATGAATAATTCATACTAGAATTGGTGGAGATCTACACATCCAATTAAAATCAGAGTTCTTAGTTTTCAGTGGAATATTTGAGAAAGGAAGAGGGCGGGAGGGGGCGGGAGGGAAACTGTCGTCTGGCCTTCTCATCTCGACCTGGTCCAAATCACAGCTACCATGATATCTGGGCTATTTTCCCACTATTCACTTTAGTAAGCGAGGAAAGAATTCTCATTATGCATATCTCAGATGCCTTATTTTCTATAGGACATCGATGATTTCAGGGTTCTGTATTTATCTTCATGGGAATCTCTCACTGCGTCAGACATTCTAAAGATGAATTTCGTCCCCCACAATTCGGACGGTATTCACATGAAAAGTGTTAAGGCCTCAGGATGGCACGCATATGCGGCGCTGGTGAAGGATGTTTAGTATATAAGGGCGTCAGGAGCTTCACTTCTTGTTCCTCCCTTAAATTCAGTCTCAATATTATTGTGCCCCCATGCCTTCTGTACCCAGCCAGACCAGGCCCCTAACAGAGTGGATGCTATGTACCTCTACATAAGCAAGGCCTCTGTTAATAGAAGCGCCGTACTCTTCCACGGGTTTGTTTACGGGCACTATGCCCTCTCCAAGTATCAGCCATCAAGTTCATGCTCCGCTCTTTCGAAATTCTCTTCACTTTCAAGTCCGCGTTTTTCCTGGCTGCTGACCTTAAATAAGTTGATATTCTCCCAATTTTACCTCCCCCACATTGCCTCTGTGTTGAAGTAGGGTCTTTCTGCTTCAATTTGTTTGATGAGAGTCCATCAAAAAATCCTTGGAAGGGCAGCCATCTGTGTTTTTCTCGTCACTTATTCCAGCCAAATCTGCCTGACGACTACACCCTCGAATTTATCGAGTCTGCTGGCTGTTCCAGATAACTTTGGTATTTTGTATCGCGTTGATTCGAACACATCAGGTGCAAAACCACTTGGGGTGCACTCGTGACATTTGAGAAGCCTCTCTATTCATAGGTCTCAGGAGTTTCCACATGAATTGAGCTTGGAATGTCTCGTTGGCGCTAAGAGGCTGAGAAATGTTCAAAGTTGTTAGATATTTCCAACATACATCTCAGGAAAGATAAGTGAAAGAACACTCTTGTGCCATAACTTATGGGATATGGAGAGAAGTAGGAAGGATGATAAATTCTGTTGCTAGATTTGATAGAGACAATTCGGGCGCGGATCAAGTCAAGTCGACTTAGCTCAGAAGAGACTTGGGTCATACAAACTCCTAGAACGCAGTGTAAGATTTATATGGTCGTCTGCGTCAGAATTACCAACCCTCCTTAATTGTTCGTTTTCGGAGACTAGTCGAACACCTTCAAGATGATCTTGGCCTCGAGAGGCGATTCAATACGACTGGCGAAGAATAACTAAAGTCCTTCAGCAGACAAGCACGAATCACATAGAGTCGCTCAGTCGGCTTGCACCTGACCGTGCCAAGCCATGATCCTTGGCAGGCGGGTGCCAAGACAACTTGGCACATTGAAAGGGTGGCGGAGTGCTGAAAGCACGGGCAGGAGAGGCAAGCTGGTGTTTTTGTGCTCTTCTTAGTGTCAGATCTCGATATGCTCCTCCTGAGCTTGCGAGTCGATGTACAAAACGAAGAGCAAGTGCTTTCAACGCTCAACTAGACCAGAAAGAGCAGGACTGGCCCCAGAAGTTTTGTTGCACATCGCACTTTTTGCCCAGGCTCGCCAAAATGGAATAGTCTGAGGATGTCTGGAGCCGCCTGGGCAGTCTTGGTGAAGGGTCGCCGAGTTGATGTCACCAAACAGTTTTGGTGGGAGAACGGTCGGATCGGAAAATAATCGGACCATTTTTTCGCTTGTAGCTTAGTCATCAACTGGCCTCCTTTTTTTTGCTTCTGCAGATGCGGATACGGAGTTCGGATTTTTACATGGGGAGTGGCAAAGGCTCTGGAAATATCAAAATAGCGAGCATCACTTCGGACCCGACAAACACACGTCCCTCCCGTGAGGCCCCCAATGTTGACTCACAGCTGCGGGGAAATTGAGGTGATTGCGACGACAAGTTACAGGGTTGGGTAATTTGGGTGGCCAGCCACAGTTGGCTCCACTGGCAATGAAGCATGTGGCGGCGAGTGCCCTCCCGCGCAGACGTTACGCGGCTTTCTGAAGCCTGACCTACCCAATCAATAGAGCTCAATACGCAACCATCAGTCTTTTTCTTGTTTCCGTATTGTTCTTATCTGTTCCATATGTTCCATGTCAGTTGCGTACCACATTGCTGTCTGATCGGCTCGAGTCATCACCTCTGAGCAGTTGACGTCGCTCCGTTTGCCTGTAGGCTGAAGTATTTCCTATATCTGCGTTGATCTCCTCCTTGTTATTGTCACTTTCTTTTTATACTCAATCATCTTTCCACAGGAACAATATTATTTTCCATACGCAACAACCTACTCAATATAAATTCAAACCATCATGGATTACAACAATCACCAGCAAGCTCCCTTCTGGGACTTTGTCAGATCGTTCGATCATCAAAACGACTACGGCGCAGGTGTTGATCATCCTGCAGGCAATGACTTCAATTTCTTTGGACCTCCACCCCATGGTGCTGCTGCAGGTTTCCATCCTGGTTTTCCTCCCCCATGGGCTGGCTTCCCATTCGGCGGCGCTCCCTATGGTGGCCCGCGAGGCTTTGGTCCAGGTCCAAGAGGCGGACACGGCGGACGAGGCAGGCACTGCCATCGTCGAGGAGGTTCCCAAGAAAGACATGGCGGGTCTAGAGAAGGGTCCCCAAGTCCCGAGGAAGGTGAGGGTGATGCTGGAGAGAGGCACCATGGTCCTCAAGCCACACGCGGTTTTGGTCGCCGCGGCAGAGGCGGGCACAGGGGATGGGGAAATCACGGACGTGGAAGCAGAGCTCCACCTCCATTCGGTGGGCCAGGAGCACCGGGGGGCTTTGATTTGAATGCTTTGCTTGAATCACTGTCAGCCCATCCACTGGCCCAGGCATTCCGCAACTACGCAACTGGCGCAGAAGCACAACAATCAGGCGAGACAGTTGGACCCAACGATGCCGACAGTGAGAACACCTTCACCCCACCCATCGATATCTTCTCCACTGAGAAACAGTTTGTTCTCCACGTGTCCCTTCCGGGAGCAAAGAGAGAAGACGTCGGTGTAAATTGGGATGAAGATAAGGGAGTCTTGAATGTGGCAGGTGTTGTCTACAGGCACGGCGATGAGGAATTTTTGCAAACCTTGAGCCAAGCCGAGAGGAAGGTAGGAGTTTTTGATCGTGCTGTCAAGCTTCCGCCAGGAAACGGGGAGAAGGAAGAGATCAATAGCGATGCTATTACCGCCAAGCTCGAGGATGGGATTCTCGTCGTAACGGTTCCCAAGATCGAGAAAGAATGGACTGAGGTCAAAAGAGTTGACATTGAATAAGTGATGGGGCCATAAACTCAATGCTTGGGAGCACGAATTGGCGTCTTGGGGAGAAGGGAAGGGGTTGATTTGGGTTTTCCTTCTGTTTTAATTCCATACAATCTTGCACCAGGAAAGACCGCAACGGTCACAACAAATATAAAAAAAATGCCACTCGGCAAATTTAACCAATACTTGCTGCCTCTTGAATGTGAAATGTGAAAGTGATATACTTTAAAGTTTAGAATGTACTATCCGTAGTGGTAAACTCGATCGGGCAATTGAAAGGTATAATGTCCCATTCCATAGGAGCAATAATGATGAACGCCCGCGGAATAGCTTGATCCTGCTGTTCAAAAAGAATGAAATGTCAATGAACTAAATAAGTGGTGATGTATCGCGATATATTGGGATGAAGAGCGTCTCCAAATATGAAGCGACAAATTTCAAGGTCTGTCGCAGTCGACATCTTCCCCTTCCATCATTGCCTGAGACAAAAAGGGGGGTGGTGTGGCGCAGGCCTCGCACTCGCCACATTGATAGATACTGTTGGATAGGTAGCTTCCAGGCTTCCTTCCGGCTCGCCTACCAGCGCTCCACATAAGCTGTCGCTGTTGCCCAAACAACCCAGCTATTTTACACAATATTTGGCCGTCACCTCCCCACCACAGCTAACTTTTTGCTTCTACAAATACTCTTCGTTGCTGCCGTTGATTTCCCTGGAATTCGCTCTCTTACTTTTGCGAGGTTTGGCCGGGTGGTTCTGGTATAGAAAGGAATCCGATGAGGACGGTGTTTACCAACACCAGAATTTCGACGTCATTGCGCCCGCATCACAAGAGCTATTCATCTCAACATCGTCTCTGTTATACGGGAGATTTGATCTAGCTTCTTTTTACATTGCGCGCACCTTTGGGCCTTCGTCCTTCGTGGCAGAACACTTCAATCATTACGAACAGTGTTTCTACACAGTGCAAAGACATCATGTCAGACACCGAGAGCCTTGAGTATCTACAAACGGGGTTCGACCCCTCGAGCCTGACAGTTCCACGCCTCCGATCGATCCTCGTCTCACACGGCATCGACTACCCTTCTAGCGCAAAGAAGCCCCAGCTCATCCAGATTTTTATCGACAACGTCCTGCCTCAGAGTCGCAAGATTCTGGCCTCTAGAGCTCGCGCGAAGCGGACGAGCCGAGGGATTACCGACGCCGACTCACAGGAGACAACCATCGCAGATGATGAAGAGCTGATGCCTCCACCTCCCACCCCGCGGACACGAACGAGAAAGACTTCTGCGAAGGTCAAGGCCGAAGAAAGCGAGTCAGACATGCCGTCTTTGAGAAGTCCAACAAAGAGGACTCCAAGAGCGAGCAGCAAACATGCTAGGGTGTCCGATACTGAGACTGGCACAGATCCTGATGCTGTCAAGAAATCTGTACGAAAGTCAAGGAAAAGCGAGGCACCAACTCCAGCACCTGCTCCAAGAATTAAGGTCGAAGATCCTGAAGATGATGTCGGTGGCTCGAGGCGACGAGAAAGCGCGTTCACCTACGATAATCCTTTCCAAAGTGGCAGCTCACCACTGACCGAGTCGAGGAGTGTCAGTGGGGAGCGGAAGAGAAAGAGCCTTGGGGTCAGTTCCAGTGGTAGAAAGAGCAGTTCTCATTCACGCAGGATACCCTCCGATGGGCCAAAGGTTGAAGACGGCTTTCGGCCACCTACCTCTGCGACCTTCGAAATTCCAATCAGCGAGCTCAACGGCTTGAAGGATGTCGATGAGAATGGTGTCGAAGCTAGCGAAGAATTCACACCCGAAGAGCAGCTGGAGCTGGCGCGAGAGCGTTCGGTCAACGGAGTCAATGCACTTGGCCCACGAAGACCGAAGAGACAGCAAGCACGAAGGTTCAACAAGAGTGGACCGATTTGGGTAGCTGTTCTTACTCTACTTGGCGGTTATGCCACCTGGTATCGACAAGAGAAGGTTGCTGTGGGCTATTGTGGAGTCGGCAGAAATGCCCTAGAGGTCATTCCCGCGAATGTGGAGGTCCCTGAATGGGTCAGAATCATGGTAGAACCTCAGTGTGAGCCATGCCCTCAGCATGCTTATTGCAGCGCCAACTTAGAGACGGTATGCGAAGCGGACTTCGTTCTTACGCCCCATCCTCTCTCGCTCGGGGGAATAGTACCGCTTCCACCGACATGCGAGCCAGATGGAGAGAAGGTCCGCAAGGTTAAGGCGGTGGCTGATAGAGCAGTTGAAGAGTTGAGAGACCGCCGTGCGAAATGGGAATGTGGCGAATTGACCGATGAAGCTGGGGTGCCTGAGCCCACGGTCGAAATTGATGCCGACGAGCTCAAGAAGGAGGTGAGCAAGAAGCGAAAGAAGGGAATGGGTGCAGAGGAATTCGAAGAATTGTGGGCTGGTGCCATTGGAGAGATCGAGGGGAGGGACGAGGTTGTGAGCAGCGCTGATGGGTAAGTCACGACTACGATCTCTTTGCACTCATTCCTCCACATGCATATAATTATCGATCTCATACCAACCCCCTTGTCCTACTATCTATTACATATTACCCAAATACAAACCTTCTGACAACAGCCCACTAACCAGGTTCGTTGTCCCCTCAGCAGAAACCGAAAGCTCCTCAGCAGCTCCTCTCTCGCCAAAGTCGGTTTCTCCTGCGCTATCCGACGACACTTCAGACTCACTCTGGCAAGACATCGCCTCAAGATTGCTACTGTAGCCCTTCTTTCTCTTGCTATCCTTTATATCCGCCAAACCATTAGCTCCCGCGTCGCCGACAATGCTAAGGTACCACAGCTAGTAGCAATGACTCTAGATCGATTAGCTACCCAGGCTTCATTGCATGTTCAGGATAAAGAGGATTACCCAGAGAGCTGGATCAGCATTGGGCAGCTCCGAGACGATGTTCTTCGGGAAGAGCACAGTCTCCGCAAACGGGAGGCGCTATGGAACAAAGTGAAAAAGGTGGTGGAAATGAATGCCAATGTTCGCTCGTCTCAGCGTGAGAGCAGGAGTGGAGAAATCAGCAGAGTCTGGGAGTGGATTGGTGCAGTAGCCGGACTTGAGAGCGGGGAGCGAAGACGAAAGTCTGGAAGAGTTTCCTGGGGTGTTTTCGACGATAAGAGCAGCCCTGTCAGCGGCACTGATGGAGGGCCTGAGATGGTCCAAGCGAAGTACCAGGACCCACGCCCAATTTACTAGTTCAAGTCTCTCTCTTTCCTTTTGCGATTTTCGATCTTTCTGTCTGTTTATAACTTAGGGTACTGGCATGGGAATGGGTTGGCATACCGGATGATACCTGTTAGATAGTTGGTGGGCGGCCCTTTAGTAAATCATAATTTATTACCCTTCAAATATCCGTTTCATTCGACATAAGCTGAGATCCTCCTCTAATCTAACTAATTGTCGTACAAATTCCAGTGTCCCATTACAACTTACACGACCTCAAACTGCACATGAAAAACCTCCATACTCCCCACACCCTTCCTCAAGAGCCAAACATTATCCTTAAACAACTGCGTCTCCCTAAACTTCATATGCTCCTTTTTACTCGTCCATCCAATACACAGCCTGACCGCCTTTCCCTTCCCCTCTTCACTTCCCCCCTTTGCAATCGCCTCAATGCTATTTCTTCATTAGCACATTACACCCCCTCAAATTAAACTCAGCCCACCCTCTCCTAGTAGACAGAAAAAGCAGCACTAATTTTAAATATTCCACGCGGCGTGGAACATTCAAAATCCGCAACAATTAATGCCGCTTTTTGTTTTGTCCATCGCGAGACCCCCAATCATTCAATGTAGAAGAGAGGAAATACTCACATCCTACCAAACACCGCTCCCTCATACCCCTCCACACTCCCCTCATCTAAAACATCCACAAACCTCTCCACATTACCCTCAAACACAACCTCAACATCATACCCAGTCACAAACTCAATCACAGGCGCTCTGCCCAACAGAGCCGGCGGGAAAATATTAGGCGTAAAATGATGTAAATGCAATCCCTCCACGAACGGCTGCAGCCGGTTCACAAAAGGTGTGTAAGAAGGATCATTCATGAACTTGTGATGGGCCTCTAAACTATCCCAGTCTTCACAAGGCCCGTCAGAAACCTTGTCGTTTTGACTGGGTTGATATACTTGCCAATTAGAAGGAGCACAATATTGGGATTTTCTAGTTGATGACCCCAGTATGCTCGCTGGTAGCCATCTTGTTTCGAGACCGTAGACAAGGTCCCAGACCAAGCTTTTGCAGCGGGCGTGTTGGGGGATGAGAGCTCGGCGCCTGGTTTCAAGGTTATGGTTGCGCATTCAGTGACGGGGGAGGGCATTATGTGGTGCGTTTTTGGGCGGTAAAAGTGAAGAAGCAGTCACTTGGGATAATATTAAACATAAAAAAGTAACGTAGCACAATAATCGTGGCTTTGGAGATGCGTATTGGGGGTCAATGGGAGCTTTACGAACGGCAAGTGGGGTGACGGCGGGGGCGGGGTTCTCCCATCGAAAATAATCCCTGACGCACGTCATTCCGAGCCACAGCGGACTCTGCGCTGATTATCGAGCACGCTGAATAGTTACAGGTATGGGAAAATGCATCTATTTAGCTCTTAATGCATACATGCCTCATGTTCTTTCCTCAAACTGCCATCAATATCTTATCGTGTGAGCAAAAGCGCAATTGATGCTCCCTCCGGTTTTTGACTGCCCAAATGCGCCGTAAAAACAATCTCAGCCGTCAATTGCATTTCAAATATGGATTTTTCGTTCAGGATTATAAATTGTCTCAGATGCGGTGCTTTTCGCTCTCTGTGATTTCGTTAGTGACTGTCCGAAAACGCTCGACCAGTGGGAACTTACCAAGTCTCGAATACAGCATATACAATGCCATTTGATTACACTCTTGGGTGCCCGTGATTGTTACCAAGCGCTCATTGCTGTTATCTTGTGGCTCGTTGATCTTGATAACACTGCCACTAAGTTGTCGGATCTCGTTGATCTTCGCTCCACCTTTGCCAATGATAGCACCGACCATATCATTTGGAATAAAAATTTGTTGCGTCAGTGGTTGGCCGGGTACTAAGCCTTGCATTGGCTGAGCAGGGGGGCCAGCGTGAGATGCAGGGCCGGCATGACCAGCTTGTTGCGGCTGTTGCGGACCGACACCTCCATAGCCTCCAACAGCAGGAGAGCCACCATAGTGCATGGGAACTTGAGGCTGCTGAGCTGGTTGGCCACCTTGGGCGTATGGTTGACCGTAAGCTGGCCCAGGTGTGTGGTGACCACGGTCGGGGCGGCGGTGGTTATCAGGGTGTCCATAGTTTCCTCCAGCAGGTTGAGGAACATAGGGAACGACCTGCATGCCCCCAGGAACAACACCGGCAGGACCACCACTTCGAGAAGCATATGCAGATGCTGCGGGTCCTCCAAATCTCTCTGACAACTGCTCGAAGAGAGTGCTGCCCACATAGTAAGTTGCGATATGAACGGCATCAGCAACACCGAGAACGACGAGCGATCGTTCGGTTGAAAGGGGGAGGCAAGAGTCTGAAGCATTGAGACGAGCACCAGAAGCTTCTTGGATCTCACGGATCCTGACTCCACCCTTGCCAATAATTGAGCCGATCAAGATATGAGGGATGAGAAGTCGGAGTGGGTATGTCTTTGATTGAGCGCTCGATGCTGATTCGAGTGGCTCATTATTAAGTGTGCGAATAATTAAACCGAATGCCTATATGTGGGATTAGGACGAATAATTAAACGAACAACTGGAAGAGGGCATACCTTTGCTGCAGCGTCAACAACACCACTTACGGTGAGAATTCTCTCGACCGCTCCCTTCTGATAGTCACTGACAGTGCACTTTGCACCCGACATCTTCCTAATCTGCGAAACATTCTCTCCACCCTTGCCAATAACAGTTGCCGCCTCGGCACTCGTAATGACAGAGCGAATGTGAATCCAACCGCTTTCATCGTGGGGTAGGCTTGATCCTCTAGTATTGTCGTCTCTCGTTGAGGTCACCGTTGTCTCGATTGACTGCGGAACGGCATCTGGAACCACTGTGTCTCCTTGCTCATCCTTAACCTCTGATTTCGTGCCATTGGTAGTTTCCGTCTTGGTTTCAGGAGCAGAGCTGACAACTGGGAGCGCTAATGTTTCCGGGGTAGACTTTTGCTCTTCATCCTCCCCTTTGACAATTTTGTCGAGCGCCGGTCGCTTGGCTTCAGGCTGATCATCCCGAGAGGGAGATGAAGGATCTTCGAGAGGTCGTTTGGTCGATTGGATAGGGGCTGCTGACGGTGAGGCAGACATGATGCTTGCTTGCTATGGTTAATCTCTTCACTCAAGTTGGAGAAGTAGTCGGGAAGGAGGTCGAAACAAGTATGGATTGGATTGGATTGGATTGTTCGTAATTATGTACACCAGGGGTCTTCGAAGGAAAACGTGCTGGTGCGGTGATCGGAAAGGAGTGAGCTTGTGCTTGCAACACAACGGGAAGTGCTTGGTGAGAACAGGATAATGTCGTGAGCAGGGGAGCGGGGATGCAGGTGTAAGTGGGTGGGTGGGTGGGTGGGTGTTGAGGACTGTGACTGATGACAGAAGACAAGTCTGGAGAAGAGATTCGGGCTTGTGTAAGGTAGGAGAGAGGTGGGTGGGTAGGTGTAGGTGTATTGGGTTGAAGAGGGTTGGGTTGAGGGTGTTCGAAAGTGACGATGACGCGAACTGGCTGAGGAAATCTCTCTGGGGAGAAAAGCAGGATGTAGAAGCAGAGACCTATCCTCAAACCTTTAGGTCCTTCAACTCAATGACCAAATGTAAAGTGCTGTTGTCTGCTGTTTCGTTGCGCTGTTTGCTGGCTGTGTTTCTGTCTTGTTTCGGGAAGGGGAAGGGGAAGGGGAGAAGGACAATGATGCTGGTGCTGGTGCTGGTGCTGGTGCTGGCGCTGGAGGTGAAGGGGAAGGGGAAGGGGAATTGCGTTTGGTCGATCTTGCTCCTGTGGGTGGCCGCCGTCCACGTCGTTGGCGCTGGGACCGCTCCGGAAGCTCGAAACAAAGACACGAACGATCTCGAGATGTCGCCAAAGAAAAGAGCGGCGTAGAATGGAATACCAGGGAGAGCTGTCGTCGACTCAGCCGCGGTACGAGGAAGAGGGAAGAGGATGAATTTATGGTTTATGGTTATGGTGGTTATGGTGGTTATGGTGACTGCGGATGTGGTGGAAGTTGGGAGCTTGATGCAGATTCAATAAGCTTAACCCACCCATCAAATCCCACGGCTGTTCTCAAGCGAGAATGAGGGCCACCTGGGCCTGAAGCGAGAACAAGCCACACCCACACCCACACCTCAGCCTGGCCTGGCACGCTAGTGAAGGCGCGTCGTCTGTCCGGTCTGGGGAAGAAAGTTGCTTTTGCTACACTGCTACACTTCTACACTGTACTGATACTGATACTGATACTGATGGACACGAACACAATTCTGGGGTTGAAAACGTCTTCAATGTCGGAAAATCTATAACTCAATCATCTCACTATTTCCAACCACTTTCCCCAACCACCAGCCATGGATAGCTCCCAGCTGTCACGCGCGGCTGCCTCTTACACAGCGCGTCTGGATCGGACCCTAAAAACATTACAAGACAGAGTCAAAGAGCAGGAGGCCGCTTTAGAAAATGTTAATTCCCGCATCCAGTTTCGACGTGACTACATTAACTTTTTGACAGCTTCGAGCTTCTACAGCTTCAATCGAAACTGAACCTTCCACGGATCCCAAGTCTCATCTGCTGCAGCTACAGGCGCTCAAAGCTGCTTACGAGTCTCTTACTCCCCAAGAGCCATGGCTCCCGTCTACAGACTCCCCATTACCAGCTCTCTTGGCTTTGCGCATTACCAATCGGTGCATCAAAGAGACTCAAGAATGCATGACTCAATCCGAGGCTGAGCTCAATAAGACCCAAAAGCGATTGGAGAAAGAGCAAGCCGATCTGGATGATGCAAATCTCATACAAACGGATCTAGAAACCCGAATATCGTCCCTGCAAGGAGCAATAGATGAACGCACTCAAAAGTCACCTGGCGAGATCGCCAAGGACATGATTCGCGAATTGAAAAAGAAGAAATCATATTATGACAGCGAAACGGGGAAATTGGTGAAAGCATTCAACAAGTTTATAGACGAGCATCTGGCGCCGATGCTTGCCGCTGAAGAACTTGGGGGTCCTATCGTGGGGGAGATATTGGATATTGACGACGAAATGCTTGAAGCTGGATTTAGTGCTCAAGGGAAAGCGAAAAAATCGAAAGCGAACCCGAACGAAGACAAACGACAGCGCCGTATTGATGAGATATGGGGTCCAAAACCTGACGAGGATAGATCAGCAAAGGAGCCATGGAATGAGAAACAAGCGGCGGCGGCAGAGATGCGGGAGCTGACCGAGGAACTTCTCAACAGCCTAGTTGAGGCAGATGGAACAGGACCGGGAGCATATGTTGAACTCCGAAGGGAATCTGCTGCGGCTAGATTCTTGGTGAGGTCGAAAGTTGCCCAATTTCATCCCAGAGATGCCAGGAAGCTTCGATTGGTGGACTTTGGGGGCGACTTCGATGACTGAGCCAGTCTTATGAAGCCAGCATCAACTACTCTACCCAAGTGATCTTTTTCAATGCAAATGCATGATCTACAGCATCCCTAGGGCACATATTACTTCGATACATGCATCACGTGATACCACAACAACGAGCTGTGCCAAATCGTCACAAGGCAGCTTCGGTTTGCATTACCTACGATTTTCTCCTCGTTAGATGTTGCGGGCAATAGTAGCCGTTCGAATGGCCCGTTCACACCTCTTTGCCTGTTATTATCTCGCTGTTCCGAAGATAATCGGCCTTGGGCACAATCTCGGGAGCTATGTACAACCCACTTTTGAATGCTAGTGTGAGTACTTACTTCCAGACCTATGAAATAGTGTGAATTTCTTATGAGCCATACCAAAACCACGCCCTTCGAGTACTAGGCTCCGAGCCTTATTTCATCTTGTCTTTTGAGTGTCGCTGCATATTTATTCGGAAATACTTCGACTTTTTCTTCTAAGAAACACACAGCCAACAATGACGGAACCCTACCGCCTGACAGCGCGCCAGGCCCTCGCTTTGATGCAGAAAGGAAATCTTACAGTAGAAGACTATGCAAAGTCACTCTTAGCTCGAATTAAAGCTCGAGATGATGTTGTCAAAGCATGGGCATATCTCGATCCAGAGCTTGTACTCACTCAAGCTAGAAAGCTCGATCTAATTCCGGCAGAGCAGCGAGGGCCACTGCATGGTGTGGCTATTGGGGTTAAAGATGTTATTCTCACCAAAGGTACTCTTTCTACTCTTTCAAGAATGATTCTGATCACGGGAAACATTTAGATATGCCAACCTGTCATAATTCGCCCATTTACAAAGATGATGGACCTAGTCTTGTAGATGCAGCCCCTATCATCACTCTCCGTGCTGCTGGAGCTCTCATCTTTGGAAAGACTACGACCACGGAATTTGCTGCAACGACTGATGGTGGACCATCTACAAATCCCCATGATGCGGGCCGCACTCCTGGTGGATCATCCTCAGGGTCAGGTGCCACCGTTGGCGACTATCAGGTATTACGAGGATCTATATTGCACAACATATCTAACATCCCAGGTACCGATCGCACTTGGTACTCAAACGGGTGGAAGTACCGTACGACCCGGCTCTTTCAACGGGATATATGCGTTAAAAGTAGGCCGTTATTACTTGCAAAGAATCACCTGCTGAAAACTTCGATAGCCAACATGGGGCGCCATCTCCCGCGAAGGCTTAGCTCAGTACTCCATGACCTGTGACACCCTTGGTCTCTACGCACGCTCAGCCGAGGACCTACAACTCCTCTCAAAAGTATTCCAGCTCACGGACGACGAGCCTATCCCGCCAAGACCCTTCGCGATCAAGGGTTCCAAAATCGCCTTTTGCAAATCGCCTGTTTGGGAAAAGGCTGGACCTGGAACCAGGGCTGCATGGGACAAAGCACAGGAGCTGTTGAAGAAGCACGGTGCTAGTATTGAGGATATCGAGCTCCCTAAAGACTTTGGAAAGATCAAGCAATGGCATGCAAATGTGCTCGCCGGTGAGGGACGAACGTCCTTTTTAGGCAGTAAGTACATCATCATATTTCGGCCGATCCAATAATGACGGTAAACGGCAGATTATCTCCTGGCAAAGAGTAAACTGAATCCTTTGATCAAGGGCCATGTCGAGAACTCGCAGAGGCTAAGCAGAAAGGAGCAACTTGAGAGTTATGATGGCTGTGCGCGGCTCAGGCCTGTCTGGGATGAAATTGCCAGCAAATATGATGCGGTGCTCACTCCTAGTGTACCGGATGAGGCTCCTATTGGTATTGAGAACACTGGTGACGCTGTAAGTTAAGTCCGGTTCCACTCGTCTTGCACAGTCCGCTGACAATATGCAGTCATTCTGTTCAATGTGGACGATTCTGCAAGTACCATGCCTCAATATACCTGGGTTTGCTGGTGATAATGGCTTGCCAGTTGGTTTGACCTTAGTTGGTCCTAGGTATCACGACCTGCACGTTTTACATGCTGGAAAGGCCATCGGAGAGGTGTTTGAAACCGATGGTGGTTTCCAGCACAAGCTATTCTAGATGGAAGTTTTGTAATAGAGGTAACTTACCAAGCCAAATATCAGTCCTCTGATACCAAGTCTTTGGGGGTCTCTTTTCTAAATGGACTTGTATGATTGTTTGAGCAAATTATACCTTTCTCAAAGCGTATAATTCAGCACCGAGGAATCCAGGGAGTGGTTCGAGATAACGCGCCGATATCGCCGCAAGAGACATGTTCCACCATTTTTGCTTTCGAACGGACTTCGGATATTTATCCTTATAGGCATCACGTAAGATGAGCCAAGAGTGGGAGCGCATTGCGTAAAGAAAAGGGGGAAGCATCACCTGACCCCCTTTCCCCCCTCGCTTGGGTGCGGCTGGGTGCGGCATAGATAAGGATTGCTCAATCATCTGTGGCGGGGCTGTTTGTGGATTTCTTCGTGGAACAATTTATGACTACAACCAACCGCCCTTTTCGCCCTATTTGCTTGCACGAGCCTCTCTTACCCGACGGCGCAACATAAGCTTTCTGGGTCTACTCCATACAGTACCTACTGTTTAAGATAAGTGTAGAGCCCTTTTCTTTCCTACGTCGCCTCTTGACCGCCTTCTCTCAAACGCCCTTGATTTGACGCCTGAACGAATACAAGCAACCCCCAACTTCGGAGCGGGAGCTTGCATCATAAGTACCAGGTACAACTTTCTTCTTCACTTCACCTCTGAACTTCTCTTTAGAACCTCTCCGTCTCAGTGAGACTTCCCAGGCATGGCTCCTCCGACGGCAATTGATATTGAAGGCGTCACCGACACCCAAGCGATTGTGCTTCCAGATCCATTGACCGTCAATGGTGTATCTGCGAGACGTGCAAAGGCTGGCAAGTTCTCTTATGGAACCGCAGCATTTACTTCTAGTGACTTCTTCAAAAGCCCGGTTAGTCCCTCTCTGGCCTCCTTTCCGCCCTCTACTAACCCCCTTAGACATCCCAAAAGCCAAAGGCCAAGAGGTGGGATCGTAAGTCCTTCCCGCAACCCCCACTCTCACGTTTAACTACTAACTGCCCCTCCCAGACTACCTCACCGTCGAAACCAAAGGCCGCCAGCCCTCCAGCCTGAAAGGCGCCGCGCAATACCTCAAGAACCCCGGCCTCATTTCCCTAGGCGGTGGCCTGCCCTGCGCGGAGAACTTTCCAATTGAAGAGCTGACGGTCAAGGTGCCTTCACCGCCTAACTTCTCCGAAGCTGAAACCAGACAATCGGGACGCGTACTCAGGGCGGGGAAATATGATGTCTCAGAGGGGCACAGTGCATATGACCTTTCGATTGCGCTGAATTATGGTTTGGGTACCGGCAGTGCGCAGATGATTCGTTTTGTGACCGAGCACACGGAGATTGTGTGTAATCCACCTTATTCGGATTGGCAATGCGCTCTGTCGGTTGGAAGTACTTCTGCTTTGGATCAGACGTATCGGATATTCTGCGAACGCGGCGACTATGTGCTGTCCGAGGAATACACGTTTGCGTCTGCGGTGGAGACTGCTCTGCCGCTGGGCATCAAATTCGTCGGCGTGAAGGTAGACGACCAGGGCCTGCTGCCCGAGAGCGTGGAGGATATTCTTTCCAATTGGGACGTTGAAGCGCGAGGAGCGCGAAAGCCGCGTCTTCTCTACACGGTTCCCTCAGGCCAGAACCCTACTGGCGCAACTCAAGGCACCGCTCGAAGACAGGCACTGTACAAAGTAGCACAGAAGCATGACCTGTATATCATCGAAGATGAGCCTTACTACTTCCTGCAAATGCAGCCATACACAGGCCCAGACGCAGCCCCCATCCCACCACCGGCCAACAATGAAGCTTTCCTCAAAGCTCTCATCCCGACTTATCTCAGTATGGACGTCGACGGCCGTGTGATTCGTATGGATTCCTTCTCCAAGGTCATCGCACCCGGTACACGAGTAGGCTGGATTACAGCATCGGAGCAAATCGTCGAACGGTTTATCAGGCATAACGAGTGCTCGAACCAAAATCCCAGTGGCATCAGTCAGTTGGTGTTGTACAAGATACTGGACGAGTCCTGGGGCCACGGAGGCTATCTACAATGGTTGATCAACCTACGCTTGGAATACACCAGACGTCGAGACGTGATCCTGGCTGCTTGTGAGAAATATCTCCCTCAGGAAATCGTGAGCTGGAATCCACCTGCTGCAGGCATGTTTGTACGTCTCCCTTTCCCTTCTCATATCACAATACTTTACTAACACAAAGGAACAGCTCTGGCTTAAATTAAACCACACACTGCACCCCTCCTACGCCACCACATCCTATATCGATCTTGAAGAACAGATTTTCCTCGCCGCAGTAGAGAAAGGTGTTCTCATCTCCCGCGGTTCTTGGTTCACTGCTGAGAGAGACGGATATGTACCCAAGGATATGTTCTTCAGGGCCACATTCGCGGCGGCAACAGAAGATAAGATGACAGAAGCTATTGAGCGTTTTGGACTGGCTGTCAGGGAGAGTTTTGGTTTGGTGGAAGCTAATGGACATGGAAACGGGGTGGAGAATGGTAATGGTAAAGCATGATGGGGGTGGTGATGGGCAGGGAATCTGAATTCTTTTGGCGGGAGTTTTTGCTGGGTTAGATTGGGGTGTTTAGATAGCCTTTTGATGACTGGGTAATGAAATAACCGAGACTCTAAATATTCAAGGATATCCAATTTGAAAAACAGCGAGGAAGCGATTCGTCTTTGGTGAAAATATCTTACAACTGACACCTTTCAAAAATCATCGTCACATATCATCCTTGCTATTACCAAATGCTCGAACACTTCGCTCTCTTATCACCACTAGTTCTTCTCCCCCTCAAAAAACGCAACCTTGACCCCCTGTCCCGGCTGCAACACAATCTCCGCCTTCATCACCGGCTTACCCCCATCAAGCTCCTGCATAAACCCCTGCAGAGACTCAAACTTCTGCAACAACCTCACAATCGTATAGCCCATCTCAGTCAACGCAAATTGCTGTCCGATACAAATTCTCGGGCCGCCGTTAAATGGAATGTAATTCCATGGTCTCGGCTGCCAGGTCTCCCATCTCTCGGGTGAGAAGTCGAGCACGTTGGGAGTGAGATCTGGTCGGCGCTGCATGATCAGAGTTGAGTAGGAGACGATATCGTCTTTCAGGATGCCGATGGGTGATTGACCGTCTGGACCGCCGCCGGTGGGGAGCGTGGTGTCTTTTAGGGCTAGGCGGACGTTGTAGGGGACGACGGGGTAGAGGCGGAGGGTTTCGTGCATCACGTTCTTTGGGTGTGCGTTAGTACTCTTTCCTCGAAGGAAAATGAGGGGGGGGGGGTTACTTGGAGGTATTTCATGCTCTTCAAATCATCATAAGTAGGTGCCCCCTGCAAACCCACTCGGTCGATAATCTCAGCTCTTAGTTTGTTGTAAATTTCGGGATGTCTGGCAAGCTCGTAGAATGTCCAAGACAGAGTCGAGGCAGTGGTGTCACGGCCAGCGAGGAGCACGGCGACGAGTTGATCACGGAGGACTTTACGGTCGCGGGTGAAGCCTGCGAGGGCGTGCAGGAAGGTGTAGCCTTCTTCCGTTTTGGTCTTGGTGGCTAGCTCTTCGGGTGTGAGGCGGAGAGTGTCTTCTATGAATGGTTTGACGAAGGCGTTGATGACTTCGAGATTCTTTTGGAAGATTGCTCGGGGGATGAGCTTGTTGAATGGTCTATATTGGTTAGAAATGGTGATAAGTTTGAGGGAGGAGGGCGACGGACCCAGTTCTGGAAATCGTGCTTTGAAGTCTTTGGACTTCTCCAAATGCTTCAGCGAATGGCTGCTCGGGGATCTCGAGACTGTCTACACTTCTACCGAGGAGAAAGTGTGTAGCAGCATCTAAAGTGTATCGGAAAAACAAGTCGCTGATATCAAATGGCTTCCCCTGAGACCCGTCCTCGTGACGACCAAATTCTGATATTTTGGACATAAGGATTTGCACGTGTTTCTCGAACACATCCAAATCACTGACTCGATCCTTGATAAACTGAGGCCGAATCAACTGCCTCGAGCTATGCCACTGATCCAAATCGGTGGTGAAGATAGAATCACCTAAAAAAGCCTTCCATTCCTCATGAAATGGCTTTCCTTTGCCGTAATCGGTAAACTGCGTCGCCAGAATGGCCTTGATATTCTCCGGCTCAGCCGTGAAGATTATTCGTTTGCCAACCGGCGCAGTATCGATGGTGTAGCTCATCCCTTTGGGGGTGGTGAACCATCTTGTCCATTGCTCCATGTCCTTGTACTTGACCGTAGCGACGACGCCCCGCACGATGATCTCGATATCTGTTCAAGTCAGTACCCCCTTTTGACGGAGAAGAGACGTTAGAATCACCAAAAGGATACCATGACGGGACCTTTCGACCACGTCCTCCAAGAGCGCGTCTCTTTCGTTCCTTGTTAAGCCATTGAGCAGTTTGCAATAGCACGTAGGCGCCGACAACAGCAACAGATACTGTCTTGAAAGACAGCTGTCCAAAAATTTCTTCAATCATGGTTTCTCAGGTATGCTGATGTTTTTGAGACTCAAAAAGACCTCGGGAAGGTTTATGAGGAAACACCTGAAAATTGCAAGCACATCACCCGTGTATTTGTACATGCAAGTTCCTCGTTCGGCGGAATAATTGAGCCACGTCGGGGGTTGAAAGTTGCGACACACCAAGTCTCAATAATGTGGGGTGGGCCATGGTATCTAGATCGGGAGTTGAGGGCGCTGCACAACCTTGACGAAGTTAAATTCCGAGGTGTTGGTCTGCACTTTCATTGGCCAGTGCGGAATTGATATAATGGCTGACCAGGGTACTACCCAAAGAAAACGCTCGAAGCGTGTCCCAAGGCATTGGCATCGTGGACATGAGAGTCAGTAGGGACCGGGCGGTCAGGTCAGGTCAGGTCTGAATGCTGAAAGTGATGGCTGTTTTGCCGAGCTTTCACATGTGTGGGGTAATGTAATGTAACCCGACGGAATGCGGAGAAATGGTCAAACGGCGGCTCGGGGCACCCATGCTTGCATATGATACTGTATTGTATTTTGATGAACCTGAGTGTGGAGTGTGGTAGTGAGTTTGCTAATAATGCTTATATTGTACCTTTCGTGGTCGTAGAGGACGAGCTGTCGTCAGAATAGACGTGAGATTTGAATCACTCGCCTGCATGTGATGCAACGGCGTGGCTTATGGGGCTTTTCGGCTGTGTACCAATTATTTATTACTTGGCATTACAATTTACAAATTTTCCATTTCCCTTGCTCAAATCATAGGGCGCACTCCGTTGCGTTGTTTTGTGTGCAGAAAATCATCTGTACCGGTCCCCCTTGGATACCTCTGTTCAACATCCTTTCCCTCATCTCCGCTAATCTAGGAGCAGCTGTGATCTGGCTCCTATTCTGTCCACTGGCATCCTGTCTCCCAGACCATAAAACTTCTCCTGCAGCACTCGCTCTTGGCCACACCATTGCATCAAGATTGGTTGGGTCTGTCTGTTCAGACCAGATGTGGACTTCTGCTCCCAGAACCAAGTCTGTCTCGTTGGCTGGCACGCTGGCAAGGGGATCGTAAGCATACACAAGGCGCCAACTCTTCGTGGGCGAGCAGTAGTCCGCGAAGGGGTAGTATTTCTGGAATGATGCCCCGTTGTCGAAGTTCAGCCATTGACCCTTTCCACAATCAAGGTACTATGATATCGTAAGCATGTGACAGCAAAAACCACGATATGTTGACTTACCCAATAGTTGTAGTTTCCACCAACGACCTTGTGGCCTTTACCAGTGATCTGTGCAACAGCTTCGTCGCTCTGCCACGCCTGGACAACCACATCCTCTCCAAGAGTGAGATTCCACTGCAAGAGCATCTCCTCCCATACCATGGGAGTCAGACCAGCTTTTCTGACTTGATCGTGATTGCGATCAACCAATTTCTGAATTAAAGGTTGAATGACGGCAGTATCATTGGAATTAACTGTGTCATCCAGTAAATAAGTATTAACATTGACTTCGTCGCCTCCAGTGTGGAAGTATGAAGAATACGGTGTGACTCTTGGCAATACATCAGCGAAGAGCTTCTCCAGGAAATCGTAGACAGCTGGAGAGTTCAGCTTCAAAGAACCGCAAGGAGGCTCTGCACAGTATGTGTCCCATGGCTTTGCATCAAATGCGGCAATCAGTTCTGGGTGAGAGTAGCCAATTGACGATGTGTGGCCAGGCATATCAAATTCGATAATCACCTCCATGCCCCGTTGAATTGCGTACGTCTGGATGTCCTTGATATCATTAGGGCTATATGTCAAGCCTGGCGCGTAGGCACCCGCCTGTGCCAGTTCAGGTATAGCGGGAATCTCCATTGGCCAAGATTGAGCATCGCTAATATGAAGATGCAGTATGTTAAACTTGTTCCAAGAGAGTGCATCAATTGTTCTCTTAATATCAGCTACCGTGTACCAGTTCCGGGATACGTCAAAGTTCAAAGCACGATGCTGGAACTTTGGCTTGTCCGAAATTTCAATGGGAGCCAAGTTGGTGTAGATACCGCCGGCGGAGTGCTTGTAAAACAGCTGGATGAATGACTGCAATGCATGCAGGACACCAACAGATGAAGCTGCAGTAATACTGGCGGTTCCATCGGTTCCAATGGAGATGTTGTAGGACTCATCGACTTGACCAGCCAGAGGCTTGAAGGTGCTGGAGTTATCGGCTCCAGTCTGGGTGATTGTTACCGTCTTGATGGTCGTCTTCTTCGAATTCGCAGCTGGCTCGAATTCGGAAAGCTTGTTTCGCTCAACCTGTTTCCATGGCACCAAGCTTTGAGTGAACAAAGTTTGCAGGGCCCGGTTTATGCCTTGCTGGACAATCGACTTGCTAGAAAACCCACTTTGGTCGTTGTTGGCTCTATAGGAAATCTGTTCACCCCACAATCGTTCAGTTTGACTGCTCAATACGTCATTCAGAATAGGAATCCACCGTACAGGACCAGAACTAGCGCCATTATAGTTCACACGAACCCCCTTGTCAATCCACAAGACCGAACTGCCACTAGAAAAAGACACAGGCTGAGGCCATATGGCGAGGACATGGCAAGTAAAAACCAAGATTAAGTAAATGGGAGACCACATGATTAATGTTGTCTGAAGGCGAATATCGAATATGATGAAAGAGTGTGTATGCGCCGAGGCGAGATGCAGAGTGTGAGATAGAAAATCAAGCAGAAGCGGGAAAGGGCGCCTCCTCGACTATATACACAAATTTTTGAGTGTGAATATGTCACACAACATAAGCAGGGAGCAATAAGGTTTGATTGTTGACGAAGATTGCTGGTGCAGGGTTCCGCGAGCAGGGCCGAAGTGAGGTTGGGGTTGGGGTTGGAGTTGGTCGAGAGGCTGAGTGCGGCACACCTTTGTTAGGGACCTAGGACCTAGGACCTAGGGTAGGGTTGACTCGTTCGGCTCGAATTTAGTGGCCATGGAATGATGGAAGTGTAAATCATGGATGGAAATTGGCGGTGCAAGGAAACTGGTCCTGCAAGGTTCGTGGAGTAGTGATGTTCGACTTGCCCGTTGCAGCAACAATCGTCTCTGGGATGCATCGAATTGGGCGTCGCCAATCTTCCCGTGACGAAGTGTGCTTCCTCTGCAACGTTACGAGAGAAGAGACGTGTGAAGGACCCGCGAAGTATTATTTGTTCCACCAGGTGGCGAACCACTGTATTATTCGGAGAGCAGAGTCGAGACAGTCAAAGGCTTGACAGTAGTTGGTATTTGCGCGTTGTACCTCCGCACGGCGGTGGTGTTGGTGGTGTTGGTGGCTGGGAACAATCACAACTGTTGGCGGGGGAGGCGTTCGGCACTGGCACTGGCACTGGCACTGGATTGGAGATCGATCTCGATTACGGAAGTACAGTACGAGTATCCTGCGATAATCTTGCCTGGCTGCAGTGATCACAGTGATTATCTTGGATTATCTTGGATTATCTTTCTCAGTGCCAGACTGCACTGCCCTCAGGGAGCGCCATCCTGGCTTGTACTGCTGTTGCTTGCAGTTGCTGACCCAAATCTTGCGACACCCTTACCCTTGCAGGGGGGCGGGAGGCGGGAGGCATGAGGAGAGCAGGGTAACGCGCTCAAAATAGTCTTTTTCCATTAAAGTCTGAAACACGCACATATAGGAGTATACAGGAGTATACAGGAGTATATTTTAATTAGATCTTAGGAAATGGAATATTGCAGTTATACCCGTCGTTCCCAACATTCCAGATGATTTCCCTCTAGAGAGTGTGGGGATTCACAACTTTGATCACTCACAGTCCCAGGCCAGCGCTGCTGCTTGATTGGCGAAGAGCCCAGATTACCTACGCTACCTACCCTACCTAATGACAGCTGGAGCTCCGATAGTTGCTGCCTTGAAGCCTTCCAGATTACCAGTGAGTCAAACAAGGCAGCAAATTAGTCATCTCATCGTGCACGTGACTCTCGAACTTAGCCTCATTTGTGACGGCAGCGGCCATTCTTTCATGCTGCCACGGTCAAAGAATCCTCGACCTTCGCACTCTTTCACTATTCAGACGCGTCTTGCCCTGCGACAACCAACAAAGGCCACCGATCGAACTTTGCCCTCCCAGAGCGAGCGCGCAGTCCCTTCCCGTCGGCTTCAACAACCCTTGTCGCAGCCTCGACATCATCCCGGAATTTAAATTACACCCTCCCCCTCACCCGCCCACCAAACCGCGAACATGTCTGTCGAAGTTGTCCTAGATACCCCTCTGGCGCAAGCGCTCAACAGCGTTATCCAGCCGAAGCTGGTGGATGTTGGATGGAGTACTGGCGGCACCGAAAACGACCTGGCAGAATACATCATTCTCATGCTGGTGAATGGAAAGACACAAGAACAAATAGCTGCAGAACTGTCCGGCGACCTTCTGAACCTCGAAGCCGACAACCCGGATGCTAGAAACTTTTCGCGATGGCTCTTTGAGCAAGTTGATCTACTGAACGCCTCTCTGAACGGCGGAAATGGCGGATACTCTGGAGCAGATACTGGTATGGAACAGGCGGAACAGGCAAATGGATCGCAGGATGCGGATATGGGAGAACCCATAGAAGCTGGGCAAAATAACGTGTATGCAATATCATCAGTAGATCTGTCGCCAGACCTGAGTCTTCCCCCAAAGCCCCCACAACTAACATATCCCAGACCTACGGGTCCTAAGTCGATGCGAGATGGGACTTCTCGTCCAAGGGACAGGCGCATGCTTGGTCATCTTGCAAAGGCAATGGACAGATCGAACGATTCCATCCTGCACAAAGTACGAAATCATAGTGGCAATGAGCGCATAAACTCCCACTCTCGAGCGCCACCAACTGGGCCTCGACAGCAGTCAATAAACCGCGGCGGACCTCGAAATTTAAACGGTAGTCGGAATGGGAGCATGGTTGGTCCTGGTATGATGCAAAACGCGGCAAACTTCCCCCCAATGTCACCAGCGCAACAATATGAAATGCTTGCGGCCATCGAGGCTCAAATGCAGGGGATGGCCCAGTTGATGCAGAATAATGGAATGGCGAATGGATTTGGTCATCAGCAGCAGCCGCGGAGATCACTTGCAGATCGAATTCAGCCAAACCCACGTGCTCAGCAGAATGGTTTCCGGAGAGGGGGTAAATTTGGAGAGCATCAAGCTCCTCACCAAGCTCAGTCGCAAAGCGAGACTCCCTCATCATCCATGGACGTCGAAATGTCACAAGAGAAGCGCGAGCCTCCTTCTGCAGACACAACCTGCAAGTACAACCTCTCTTGCACCAACAAGGATTGCAAATTTGCACACCAATCGCCAGCGGCTCCTCCTGGTGCTGCCATTGATGTCAACGATGTGTGCTCCTTCGGAGCCGCTTGCAAGAATAGAAAGTGTACCGGTCGACATCCTTCTCCTGCTCAGAAGATTGCGCATCAAACCGAGATGGACTGCAAATACTTCCCCAATTGCACAAATCCGCGATGTCCTTTCCGACATCCGACAATGCCATTATGTCGCAACGGTGCTGATTGCACAACCCCTGACTGCAAGTTTACTCACTCAAAGGTCATGTGCAAGTTCAACCCCTGCCTGAACGCTGCATGTGTTTACAAACATGAGGCCGGCCAGAAGAGAGGGAAATTTGAGGACAAGGTCTGGGTTGCGAATGGAGCGAAGGAGCATGTTAGTGAGAGGAAATTTGTGGATGAGAATGGGGATGAGGAACTTATTAAGCCTCAACCGACCCAGGAAGGGCACAGCCAGGAGTCGGCCGCTACGGAGGTAATCACATAGGGTGGGGAACATATGTATGAATGGATCTAATACATGAAAAGGACTAAAACATGTACAACATTTCAAGGAGGGAGGATGCAAGGCGTTTACGGGGCGATTCATTTGATAGCTCTTGGCTCTGGGATTTGAGCTCTAGAGCAATTTACTTAGGTAGAATGGATGATGTTTCCTCAGCGCCTCAGAGCAAAGATCTCTGAGGTAGCTTTACCCACCTAAAGACTTTCTTTCAACTGTGATTTTCAACACTTTATGTTGATACTGAAACAAATTTAATTATGACGAGTCCATAAACTTCCTTTGGGAAAATGGGTAGCTCATTCGCTAAGCGAAATGCACCAACGACCTCTATCAGAAAGATGCTCTCAGAGCTGCATAACAGAACGTATTTCCTTCTGAGGCAATGCGTTCTCAATTGCCTGAGCACGCAGTGGTAGCTCTACTCAGGCAATGCTTTGTTACGCCGAGATGCCAGTCCTCACGTCAGAGCTTAAGAGCAATCCGAAGATCTCCAATCCTCCCACACCGTACCCGATCGATCCTCGAGGAACAGCAAAGACATTATCAAACGCAGTCCCGAAGTCTCGGAAATGAACCCCATCCTGCTCCTTCGAACCTCAATTTTCAAGCCCACAAGTCGAACTTAGAACAAACCAAATATCAGGCGTCGTCTAAAGATGAAATTACGAGGATTGCGGTTCTAGGGAGTGGCATTACTGGGCTTGCAACTGCTCATTATCTGGCAAGGGAATTACCGCACGCGATAATCACAATTTACGAAGGGAGTGAACGAGTGGGAGGCTGGCTGCAGACAGAGCAGTTTGGAGAGCAGGATGCAAAGATCCATATTGAACAAGGTCCAAGGACTCTTCGGCCGGGAAGCTTGAATGCACCGGCTGGCCTCACTACCTTGGAATTGGTATGTTTCTATGATCGTTCTCGTAAGGCCTACTACTCACCGTACCCGTAGATTCAAGACCTTGGCCTAGAAGATGAATTACTTATCACCCCGAAGGACTCGGCCGCTGCTAAGAATCGATTCGTGTATTATCCAGACCGTCTGAATTTGATGCCAGGTCCTGGACAAAATCCTATCAGCATTCTTTATTCGTTATTTACGAATCCCATTTATGCTGGCATCATATCTGGTGTGGGAGGGGAACCAGGCAGGCCTCGTCGGCGCAAAGATCTTGAGGATGAGTCTGTGGGCTCCTTCTTGAACAGGAGACTTGAAGGCTCGACAGTTGCGGACAATGTCGCCTCGGCGGTGCTGCATGGCATTTATGCCGGAGACATATACAAACTAAGCATCAGAAGCTTACTTCCGTCCCTATGGTATATGGAGGGCATGTACGGCTCTCTGGCTGTTGGACTGACGGCGCTTTCTTGGGGGAAGAAATTCCTCATGTCGCACCAAGACATGCAACTTTCAAGCTCACTGAGCGACAGTCTTGATACCCGTCTTCTATATAAGATGAGTAATGCAAGTGTGTATACATTCAAAGCAGGCATTAGTACCCTGTCCGCTATGTTAGAAGACCGTCTGAAAGCCAACCCGAACGTCACGTTCAAAATGAACAGTAAGCTTAGCAGCATTGAGCATGACGTGCAAAGTGATCAAATAACGGTACATCTCTTTAGTCTCCAACTCTGCTCGCCTACATATGCTAACAACCACAAGATAAAAACATCCTCCAAACTACCACCAGCGACATACACTCGTGTCATCTCCACCATCCCCGGCCGCACCCTCTCAACCCTGACCACGACGCCCCTCACCTCCCTAGCCTCCATCCACTCCGTCACAGTGATGGTCGTCAACCTCTTCTTCGCGCAACCCGGCCTCCTCCCCCAACGCGGATTCGGCTACCTGATCCCGCGCTCCGTGCCCTTCCACCAAAACCCTGAGCGCGCCCTCGGCGTGATCTTTGACTCAGATGCCGTCCCCGATCAAGACAGCATTGCCGGCACAAAAGTAACTGTCATGATTGGCGGACACTGGTGGGACGATTTCGAAAATTTTCCTACAGGCGAAGAAGGCGTGGCAATGGCGAGAGCGGTGCTTAAGAGGCATTTGGGTGTTGATGCGGAGCCGATATTGAGCAAGGCGACCCTGCAGAGGGATTGTATACCGCAGTATACGGTGGGTCACGAGGCGCGGATGAAGAGGGCGCATGGGGAGTTGAGGAATGCGTTTGGTGGGAAGTTGGCGGTCGCGGGGAATAGTTATACCGGGGTGGGATTAAATGATTGCGTGAGAGCGGCGAGGGATGTGGTTATGGAGGTCAAGAAAGGTAAGGATGTTACGGGGTTGGAGGGATTTACGAGTCCGAGAGTTTGGGCTATGGTTAGTAGGATGTAAACGGCTGTACAATCATAGTGAGAAAATAACATAGATATTTCGTTGAAGTTATCAAGGGCGCGTTCTTGGGGTGAATGATGTTGGCCCAAAACTTTGGGGCAGGTCTAAGGCTTTCCAGTCCGCTTGATTTGGCGAATTTCGAGGTCCTGGCTCCCAATATATTCATAAACATTCCGCGAATAACATCTACCTATGGATTGAGCAATTCAAAGGTACCTTGAGGATGAAGGGCTGAAAAGGGGGGGGGGTCATTTCCTGATGTAGATTATAGCGAGCTCGTCTCAGCAACTTCCCTCTCCTAGATGAAAGCGCAGTATTAGTGAAGGAATCCCACGGATGGAAACAACCACAAGTAAACAACATTCTTTTTGTGGGCATATAGCATATAGTTCAAGCTGTCAAATTGCAACCTCAAAGATGCGAAAATAGGCATCAAATGGCCAAATCAACCACAAACTGCTCTCACACATGCTAGTTCATAGCATCCGCTTGATACTGCTGCATTCCAATGCCCGGCAAGTTGTATCGCTCTCTGCGCAGGCAATTCCTATGGGCGCGACGAATTCTGAGATGCACCATCTCAAGCCACACACTCCTTGGAGTCCCATATGTAGGTTCACGTAGATCATCCCACTTTTCACTGTCTACTAGAGCAGCTGCCTGTAAGTCTTCCCACAGGTGATCCATGTCTGGTTCTGCGAGTGCAATGCTGTCACTCGTAACTCTGACATTGTCCCACACATCGCGGACTTCGGGAGTGATGTCGGCCACTTCGTCGAGAGCCCAATCGTGACGGCACATCGGACAATCCGTTCTATATTTCTTCCCGACGTCCCAGTAGTTTCGGAGACACTTGTAATGACACAGGTGATCGCAAAAGAGCTCGGCGATGGTTTGGTTCTTTTCGTAAGGGTACATGCAAATGGAACAGCCGTCTTGGAAGAACGGCAGATTTGGCTGCGGAAGATTGGGGGCATCCTTGCTGTGGGAAGCCATGGGTTTTATGGGGTAGAAGCCACTCCAGATGCCGGCAATACGACTGGGAGAATCATCATCGTACTGCCGGCTGGGATAGGACTCCAAGTCACTTCCCTCTTTATAGAAGTCATCAATAAGATCCCGGTATGGTTTCCCATTGTCGCTAGTATCGTAGATGTAGTAGAGTTGCCTCCAAGGACGTTTCTTATTCCAGTCTTTGAGAAGTAGGTGGTTCCTTCTGAATCGATTGACCTGCTCAATTTTCCTGAGACGTGGCGTGACCAAATCTTGGTCCGCCGCCTCGTCCACCATGTCGTCAATGAGGTTTGTGGTAAAAAATCTGCCATTTTTCTTGAGCAGTTCGGCGAGTTCATATTCTTCATCCGGGACTACAACACGTCGTTCTATGAGAACGTCTTCCACATGCTCGACGTCCATTCGATCATCGAAGTCCTCTGTGATTTGAGCTAGATGAGCCCAAAGCTGCCACTCATGAGCGTCATTGCCTTGGTAAAGAAACTATGTACCTGTCAGTTTTCAAATACCTTTATACGAGTATCACTAATTGAAATCAATCGAAGACTGGAGGATATGACAAACCTGATCTACGATACCTTCAAACTTGATTGAATCATTGATATTACTTATCATTGTTTGTTCGAATGTGTATTGTAATGGGTTATAGCGTTCTTCAACGGACAGGGCTCTCGCAATGCTTTGTAACCTTTCTTCCAAATCATCGTATGAATCCCAAACAAATTTCAAGTCGTTAGGGATATGAAGTTTTCGATTTTGCAAAGGGACTGATTGGAGTTCGTTGTAGTATAACAGCATTGAAAGGTAATTGATCTGCTCCAGTTCTTTAATACCCAAGGGAATTCGTGTGAACACGAGACTTCGATAATGCAGCGTGCGCAGAAATTGTTTGTGTAGCACCCAAGATATCCGAAGATCAGGATGTGTCAAGTTTGAGCCGTCTGGTAAAGGTTTTGAAGCCACCTCAGGATTTCGATCGTCTGCAAAACGTTTCAAGAGACTGAGATGGTGGAGGTAGTCGATCGCATGGTACAGTTTTTTCCAAGCAGCGCCACTTGGGCTTGCAATCAAATCGGCCCAGGGCTGACGCTGCCCGACACTCAGTAAATACCACAGCTTGTAACAGCGGTGACGCCTATCGCCATCTCCCCATTGTGGGTAGTCCTATAGAAAAAGTTAGCGGATATTTCAATTTTCCGATAGAACAAAAAGCCTTACATTCTTGTGCATGGAAATCTTCTCTAATTTCACAAAGTCTTCGCTGAATATGATCCTCTGTAGATCATCTATAGTCTTCGCAGGTAGTTTTTTGAACATAATTTGCAACAGCTCGTTCAAAGAAGATACATCACGAAATTCGCGCTTCGCCATAAGGTCCACCATGGCTTGAGGACGATTGGCGGGATCATAGAGCCCGGCAAGCAGTATGATGTCGGCGTCATAACCTTGTTTCCGAAGATTCCTGAGCACCTCTTCTCGAGCAGCAGCTGCGTCTGATTGATACATCTCCGCGTCCGCCGCAAATTCGGCATTGATTCCTGCTATATCATCTACCTCCCGCCTTAATAGGTCCTGTCGTTCGTCGTCGGCTTGGTGTAAAACTGGCTGACCGGCTGCTGCCGCTGCTCGTCTGGCATTGCGCCCATTAATGCCTCCTCTGTACATGTCTTCTGTGATTCTGTTATTCCGCAATCTTGTGCTCCCGCAACTGGGCTTGTATGTGTCTGTCCGGCGGGAAAAAGGCTGAAGTGGTACTTAAAGCTGATAGGCGGCGCGGGGAATAGATTTGATCGCGATCCTTAAGAAGCAGAGTCTCCAATTTGACTGCGAATTCGAATGTCTTTATTCCGTGAAAGAGCGTTGTTTGGAGCTGAAATGTTCGCATCCGGGGGATTTTGCTATGGGCATAAAGAAATTTTGGCATCGATTCGCAAACAAACATTAAAGCTGCAAAGAGTGGAATCGATTAAATTTAACTAAAATTCAAGCGTCCTCGACTGATGCGAATGAGCTGAAAATTCCTGATATGAAGTGACTTCGAGGCGGACTCGCTTAGAAACTCGTTACCCCTTTTTTCCCCCCGTCTTCGCTAATGGAGAGTAACTTGCTCTTCCTAACGGGTCCGCAATTACAACCACCGGAAAAACCCGGGGTATATATACAATTCTTTACATTAAGAGGCTATAGCTGTGTATGTACTGTGGTATCGTATCATTATCATTATCATTTCCTTCTCCAATCCCATTTCTCCAATCCCATTTCTCCAATCCCATTCTCCCGTCCAATTGCATTATTTACTCCTTCAAATCCCGACCATTTTCCCGAGTCAACATATAAAATTCGTGAGCACATGACAATAAGTCTTCTTCAGAGCAGCAGCCGCTCTGCAATAGCAGCAACAACGCCGAATACGGCCATACCGCTCCAGGGAGAAGTCTGTCTTGCGGCAGCCGCTTTTGAGGTACTCGTGCCCACGATTTTATTCCCAGGGCCGCAATTCTGCCCGAAGCACACTCCAGGTGTTGAAGCCATAGCTCCAGGGGCAGCCAATGTTGTGGGGGTAGCAGTTATCAGGAAGCCTTGTTGATCATAACTCTTCGAGGCCCCTCCTGAGACAATGGTCCTTGTAGTTGCAAATCCACGGTCGTCCCAGCCCGTCTCAAGGGAAACGCCCGATGGCGGCGAGGATGGCAAGGGCGATTGGCCCGCTAAAGAGGAAGGGGTTGATGCTGGCAATGTCTAAATCCGATGTTAGTATAGATCACAGCAAAAGAAAACACACAAGGGATAGGGGCGGCGCACTCACGGCTGCAGAATTTGCAGGCACTACTTTTCCGGATGAGGTGATGACCCAGCCGGATGGAACTCCAGCAACAGACGTAACAGCAGCTGTGGCTGTTGAAAGGGTTGTTGCTGTTCCGACCCATGGCCAGCCCGTCTGATGCGCCGTATCGGTATGGCTATTTCCTCCAAGACCTGCCGGGATTGAGGGTGATGCAGAAGTCACAGCTGGCATATCGGCACTGGCCACTGCGCTCCCTGCCGATCCCGCATTTCCATTGACTTTCCCGCCGATTGCTTGGATAGACTCCCAGGAGCCACTTGTATCGCCGTATTTGTATTGTGTGCCAGTCGAATAGTCTGTGACGGCAAGAGACTGGACGGTCATTGTGAATGGACCTTTGCTATAATCCGTTGGACCGCGAGCCCAGGAGATTGTGCCTGGTGGGTTTGAAGGGTCCCCGCCAGACCAAGACCCAAACTTGACTCTCATAGGTGTTTGTGGATATTGATTCGCATCGGCGGTAGCAGGAGTGAGTACTCGAACTACATTGTTTCCAACCGACCAGGTAATTTGTGTAGAGGTCCATTCGACTGTGTAGGTAATGAATTGGCCCTGGTTGTTGGGAGCGGGATTGAATGCGCCGCGGTTGTATGTGGTGACATCTCCTTTGCCAAAGTAATTCGTTTGGACCTCCGAGTCGTCTGCTCCCAGCCACTCCATATCGATTTCGTCCAGGTCGTCAGACTCCAGCACCAGTGTGCTCACAATTCCGGCACCAGGTGCTGTTTTCATTGTAATTGAAACCTTCCCGAACATGATGTAGAATACACTCGTAAGTTGAGGGGCATCACCGGCTTTCGCAACGGTGAAGTGTGCGCCAGTCGAGTCATATGTGGGATTTCCGGTCGCCGTGAAGGAGTTAACAGAGCCTTTTGTGAAGTCGATATTGATTGATTTTCCTAGAGCAGTGTCTGGAGGACAGCCTGTTGAGTAAAGAGGATTGCAGGAGCTGAAGGTCTGCGCGGCGGAAAGAGGCAAAAAACAGACTGCAATGGAGATCAATCGAGAAAACATGGTGTTGGGGATGTTTGTAGGGGAGGGAGAAGTGAGAAGAACGATTGTAAAAAAACAACGCAGAAAAGAGGTTTGAAGTCACACTACTTCCAGATCCAGGCTCGAGTATGTATTGTATGCTCGAGTCCGGTGAATGCAGGCCATGGAATCTTTAAAGCCTCCGGCAGATTAGATGTCTCGCTGGCGCTCCCAGCCATTTTTTGTTACAATGACGCTTGTGGAGCATCTCGAAATATCGCGAGGCTGGGGAGGTTTAGGCCCAAGCGGATCCCTTGACGTGGCCAAAGAATAAGGCTCCCGTGACATGTGGCCCGTACACGGATTCTTACAATACAATTGCGTAGTCCAGAAAATTCAAATCCATAAAATTAAAACATGAATAAACTCATGAATGAACTGCACTTCTTCGTGATTTTTTCTAGTTTTTTTGGATTAGTGGTTGTTGTATTGATAATGAGACGTGTTCCTGCATGTTTCTCGGCCACGTAGAGCCCGCCACCAAATTTACGATATGACGGCTCGGCGGCAAGAGGGAACATCCAGTGATCAAGCCCCAAACTGCGATTATTTTTCTTGTTTATACTCGTATTTTTTCGTTTCTCCCTGACGTATCTCTTTTCAAACTCTGCGGTAATATCTTGGCCCCGAGGAGCACACGCGTAGAGGTCGGGCACTTAGAGTAGTCGTTTCTAGACTGGCGCCAGACAAACGCTGCCTGGAGAAAGTGTCACAGTGAGAGGGACATTTTTCTGGCCTTTGGATTGAGTTGCAGGGCACCTTTAAACATCGCTGTTAGCTGTGTCACCCGGTCACCAGCCATAGGTGTCCAGCCATGTCAGTCGAGTGGACAATTATCGTGGCATAGATGATCATTGCTGCCGGACGAAGTAGAGCTGCTAAATTGTCCCATGTTCACCAAGTAATTGGCAATATTTTAGCTGCGTCTCCATGTCTCGAACTAAAGCGGGTTCAAGCGGTGGCTCTAACTCTAGTCTGGGACTCTCAGGTGTAGAAAGCTTTGACCTTTAAAACTACGAACCTGAAAGGGACTTTCTGAGAAGTGTGAAGTTCTGAAGTATGCTCTGGGTAGCAGTCTCCCTACGCGGCCAGAGAACCATCAAGGCATACAAAACAGTTAAGGGCGAGACCGACTTTCGCCTTGCTTCACTGATTACCATCAGACCAGTGATAAATGCATCCACGTCTTCCAGTGAAGTCGGGACTTCAGACATCAAAAAGCCCTGAATTATTTCAAGTAGGCCAACAGACCGGATTTCTAAGTCCACATTGCCCTCATAAATGTAAAAGAGGACGAAGGAGGGATGACGGATCCCGAGAAATTCTGCTAAATTCTCAACATTAAAACAAGAGGCCATCACGCCTCGCGATGATTAGTGCACATCCCGGTTCACAGACAGCCTCCTCCAGAATGCGAATAGCTTCACGAGGCCCGAGTTTTGAAAATGATGTTGTGATGAACCTTCGAGGGCTACGTTTTGTGTGGTCCTCGGGGGGAATGTCGGGACAAGCTGTTGAATGGGGTTCTGAGGTACTCCAACTAAGCAGGACGGTTAGCTCTCGTCCCCTGCTACCAGTAGAGGAATTCATTATGAGGAAGGCCTGAGTCTGAAATGCCATCTCTTGCCTAATGCACGAAGGTTTTTTTTTCTCCCAATCAAAACATGTATGCAACTTTCAGATCTTGGTAGCATCGTGTGATCGGTGCATGGAGGATAGATGCAGACGCAACTATTAAAACAAAGCGTCGAAGTATGGCGTAGGCGTATTGCGTTCTCTTTATTGTCACCGCAAGAATCGACATAGAGGACTCGAGCGCAATAAAAAGTCAAAATAGGCTCACAGTAAGCGTTTCTGAAAAGATGTCTTGTACATCGTATTCTATAGTTTGAAAGCTTGTTGCTCAAGTTTGATGCGGCAGGCACGGTCACGGTCACGGTGCTAGTGCAATCGGCGGCAATCTCAACATCAGACACCACCACCTCACAAATTCCGCGACTTTGATTCGAACTCAGCGCTCCATGGCTCGGGAAGGCCATTCTCAACATGACAAATCGAAACCAGACTTCTCGTTTGAGTTCGATCACGACCAACTCGACCAATTCGACAAACTCACAAGATACGGTCAAGGCCTCGAACTCGATATTTCGTCCCTCGCGGCGTGCTGCGCCCACCAAGATCAATACAGGACACAAGTGAGGCTCCCCATTCCTAGACTCTTGTCTGAGACCTCTTCCGTAGGTCTTGATGGAAGCTTTGAAGATGATTCTAACCGGATACCCGCATTCGCAGAAATGACTCTCCTCCTTCGCCGTCCTCCCCCAACGTATCACCGCGAAATCATAGAGGACTTTTCGACCACAGGAAAGACCTAGCTGTATTAGACAATTCAAATCGTGTGCCATCGATCTCTCAATCCCCTCCTACGGCTACGGCTGGCTCCTCGAATCCCATAGCGCCTTGGATGTCAATGAACGGCTTAAATGGAACACCTACGAGCGCGAACGCTTTTGCCACAAGTCAGTCATCCTGCAATACATCTAGGTCATACTCTAGGAAGAACAGTTTTAACAGAAGATTTCTTGTAGGTTTCTACGATTCAAGTGACGAGTTGTCGCAAGCGTCTCCAGGCTTCACCAGACCGGGTACGGGCTTCACTGGGAATACAGTCGCGAGTAGTGATTCGCCAGCAGAGTTGGAATTTCCAGATGAAAGACGTCCTTCAGTCGCTTCAGTAGCAACAGCTAGCAGTGTGGGATCGAAGTCCAGTGTGAACCGCGAAAGACTGCACAAGAAGTTACATCATTTCTTTGGTGAAGATCCTAACGCTGTGAGTTAATCTGCCCGGACTGAAGATACAATACTGATTTGCCAGTCGGATTCATCTCTTCCTTCCCACGGAAAGGAAGTGCGGTCACATTCGTTTGCTCGAAGTCAACGCAATAACTCGGATGCCGCGACTCAGAGGGAAGCAAGCCCGGCTCCTTCACGCCCCCGCACGCCTATCCCTTCCAGCGATGTCGTGCCGTTCCTCTACCAAGACTCGCAGGTTAGTTCGCCTTCTCATGTTCAGTGCAGCCAAGTTTCAATTGCCTATTTCTCGTGCAATTGATGGATGAGTTTTATGGATAAGCAACTGCACCTAAATCCTCGGGATTGGGGCGCAGCGCCTAAACCCAGTGCGGGGTGAAACCCAGAACTATTTCTCGATCAAGTAGCAATTGAGAGATTCGTTGCTAATTATTAACTCCAGGACATCAATCTTTACGGAGAAGCGCCCATCAGACAAAACCTTTCGGGCCCAGATCGCGATCGATACACGACAGAGAATCCTCAGAATCAACCGAAGACTGCTTCCTCCTCGCGCTCCGGACACCACTCCCACGTTCACCTTCCCGGCCACAGCCACCGGCATAACAAAAGCAACGAGGATTCCAGATCCTTAAGACCAACTATCAGCCGGGAGGACTCTGGAATCGGCGCGCGGTATAAAGACCGAGCTCCAACTTCAATGGGAACTGCTCTTGGCAATGCTTCCAATTCGAGTCTTTCAAAGAGGCCGACAAGCCCTATTTCTAGTGGAATGAACAATTGGAATCAAGCCACAGCCAGGACGGCTGGAAATGATGGAAGTACTTCGCCAACGGGGCAACATACGAAACGGAGCTTGTTGGGACGTTTTCGAAAGCATAAAGATAATAGGTTAAAGGAGCTTCCGGGTTCCGTTCGGTCTTTCAACTCGCCTGCCTCGAGATCCGATAATGGGAAGAGCCAAGGTTCCCCCGATTTTGGTCATTGGAGCCGTGAAGGAAGTACAGCAGGGTCGGACATTAGTATTCTTCCAAAGATTGATAATGGGCAATTTGGACGACCACCTGGCAACACCCGGCAAGGAACCTTCAACAAGCTCCCGTTCAGGAAGGGCAGAGGGAAGACCGTGGATGATTCAGATGCTGCTGTAGACTCGCATGAGAAGAATGATCCTCATTTCGGAGCGATATTCAGTCTCGATACCAACCTTTCCAACATGGAAGGTATACTGGCAAAACCACCGCCTCTAACGCCGCTCGACAATAGTATATTTGCTGGGAACGTTGAAGATGAAGCCAAGATCGAAGCGGAGAGTGCGGGTAGCCTAGGATGGAATGCTCCGGATAGCTGGGCCGTCAAGAAGGTAGATGACGATAATATGTCCCGGTTACCTGAGATAGACGACGCTGGAATTCCACCGAAAGCAGATGAAAAGGGACCGCCTTATTGCATCCGAATATTCAGAGTCGACGGAACGTTCGCGACCCTCTCCACGGCATTGAATGCGACAGTCACAGATATCATGAACCAGCTTGGTAAGAAAACCTTCATGACCGACAGTCTGGAGAACTACCAGATTGTGATGAAGAAACATGATCTCCAACGGATTCTTGGAGCGGGTGAACGTCCAGTAGTCATTCAAAAACGCCTCCTCGAACAAGCTGGATATGAAGATGCAGACAGAATTGAAGATGTCGGCAGAGAAGACAATAGCTATCTTTGCCGCTTCTCCTTCGTGCCTGCTCGCGAGAGTGGATATGCTAGTGTCGGCAACGATCCTGGAGTCAGCAGGGTGCAGAAATACAGCCATGTCGACTTATCCGGAAAGAATCTTGTTACGATTCCTATTGCACTCTATCACAAAGCTTCCGAGATCATATCACTCAATCTCTCGCGGAATCTCTCTCTCGATCTACCAAAGGATTTCATACAATCCTGTCAAAACCTCCGCGATATAAAGTTCATCAGCAACGAAGCATGGAAACTGCCACCCGGTCTTAGTCATGCTAATCGACTTACTATCCTCGATGTATCTAATAATAGATTAGAGCAGCTCGAGCATGCCGAACTCTCAAGGCTTTCTGGACTCATTAGTCTGAAGCTCGCCAATAACCGCCTTCGAAGTCTTCCCCCTTACTTCGGCGCATTCAGATCGATGAGGACGTTGAACGTTTCATCAAATTTTCTCGACTCGTTTCCTGAATTTCTCTGCGACTTGGAGGGGCTTGTGGATGTCGATATGAGTTTCAATGGCATTTCAAGTCTTCCAGACAAGATCGGCAACTTGAAGAGTCTCGAACGTTTTGTCATGACTAATAATCGATTAACAGGATCTCTTCCTGACACTTTTGGAGAACTTGTGCACCTCAGGGAGGTTGATATTCGTTACAACACCCTCTCCAGTATCGATGTGCTCGCAAAACTTCCTAAGATAGAGCAGATCTCCGCTGACCACAATTCGGTGTCGACTTGTGAATGCGAATTTACGAAGATCAGAATCCTCCGATTGAATTCAAATCCCGTCACGAACTTCGAGATTCTGAATTCTGTTCCAAGTCTTACTACCTTGATATTATCTAATGCAAAATTGGCCCACATACCAGATGCTGCGTTTGATAGGATGCCGAATCTTGTCAAGCTTGTGCTTGACAAAAATCATTTTGTGTCTTTGCCAAGCCACATAGGAAAACTGCGAAAACTGGAACATTTCAGCATAGCAATGAATGCTTTGAGCAGTTTGCCTCCAGAAATTGGTTGCCTTACAGAGCTGCGCGTCTTGGACGTCAGGCAAAACAATTTGAAGAAACTTCCAATGGAGTTATGGTGGGCAAGCAAACTTGAGACACTTAACATATCCTCAAATGTTCTGGACAACTTCCCAAAACCAGCCTCTCGGCCACCTCAAGTCCCTGGAGATGTTCAAACGCAGGCAACACCAGGCCAACCGAATGGCACGCCTGGGCAGAACCATAGTAACGGAAGCTTCGAAGAACTTGGGCCATTAGAGGCTTTTGGACAGCGACGACCTAGTCAAGCATCAAGCGGCCTTCTCAGTGTTGGAGGCTCTCCAGTCCCCGGCGCAGCAGACAGGAAAGGTTCTGTAGTTTCGGTTTATGGAAAAGGTGGCCGCAAAACCTCGGTTGTATCCCGTAGCGCTTCGGAGACAACAATCGGGACCATGACGCCTCCCTCAACGGTCACGCGGAAGGACTCTGGGATGTCAGCTAGGTTGATCAATACCTTTGCAGGGTCGCTTCGGAACCTCTACCTCGCTGAAAACCAGCTCGACGACGATGTCTTTGATGAGATTACTCTCCTGGGTGAACTTCGAGTCCTGAATTTGTCGTACAACGACATCAATGACATGCCACAAAGGTCAATCAAGAGCTGGCCCCAACTTGTTGAGCTTTATCTCTCAGGTAATGAGCTCACATCGCTCCCTTCAGATGATTTTGAAGAATTCAGTCTCTTGCAAGTCCTTCACATCAACGGAAATAAGTTCCAGACTTTGCCTGCTGAGCTAGGCAAAGCCCACAGGTTAGCAGTGCTTGATTGTGGTAGCAATTCTCTTAAGTATAACGTTTCGAACTGGCCATACGATTGGAACTGGAACTGGAACACCAATCTCAAATACCTCAATCTTTCTGGCAACAAGCGTCTTGAAATCAAACCAAGCGTACCTGGTGGCGCAGGGGCTAGAGATGGGCGAGACCTTACTGACTTCAGTGCGTTGCAACATTTGAGAATTCTTGGCCTGATGGACGTGACTTTGACTATACCCACCATTCCTGATCAGACGGAAGACCGCAGAGTCCGTACATCTGGCTCACTAGCGGGTCAATTGGCATATGGAATGGCGGACTCATTGGGCAAAAACGACCATTTGTCTCTCATCGACATGGTTGTTCCGCGGTTCAATTCCACCGAAACGGAGACGCTCCTGGGAATGTTCGATGGGCAAGCACTTTCCAATGGAGGTTCTAAAATTGCGAAATATTTGCATGAAAACTTTGGTCATATATTCTCGGAGGAATTACGAAGGTTGAATCCTGGCCTGTACGAAACTCCGGTAGATGCCCTTAGGCGAGCCTTCCTGGCGCTCAACAAGGATCTAGCAACGGCGGCAACACAGCATACTGAGGAACGGTCATTGCTGTCGCATCGAGGATCAGCTGCTCCAGCGGTACTCAGCCAAGCAGACCTACATTCTGGTGGAGTGGCTACTGTTATGTTCTTGCAACAATCAGAGCTCTTTGTAGCCAATGTTGGAGACGCACAGGCCATGTTGATACATTCAGAGGGTGGCCATCGTATATTAACAAGGAAACACGATCCCGCCGAACCCAATGAGCGACAACGCATCCGAGATGCCGGAGGCTGGGTGTCTCGCCAAGGGAAATTGAACGACATACTTGAGGTATCAAGGGCGTTCGGTTATGTTCAATTGATGCCTGCGGTGCAAGCTGCGCCTCACATCACCCAAGTAACCGTCAAAGACCAAGACGAAATGATTCTCATTGCATCAAGAGAGCTTTGGGAATATCTGTCCCCAGAACTCGTCGTCGACGTTGCGCGTAATGAACGCGATGATCTTATGCGTGCCGCACAGAAACTTCGCGATCTTGCAATGGCCTTTGGAGCGACCAACAAGCTCATGGTCATGATGATTGGTGTTAGTGATCTGAAGAAGAGAACCCAGCCCAGGACTCGTGTTCAGAGTTATTCACTCAATCCTTCATCTATCATTGACGAGGGCTACGCTCCCACAAAACGGACCAAGAAGAAGGGCGAGACAGTTGAAGACTCGATGCTTCGTCGACTTCAACCAGAAGTTATAGCTCCTATTGGAGACGTCAGTATCGTATTCACTGATATAAAGAGCTCAACACTTCTATGGGAGACCTTTCCGAGCGCTATGCGCTCTGCTATCAAGCTACACAACGAAGTGATGCGTCGACAATTGCGTATCATTGGAGGCTATGAAGTGAAGACGGAAGGAGATGCATTTATGGTTTCCTTCCCGACAGCTACATCCGCTCTTCTCTGGTGCTTCGCGGTTCAGTCCCAGCTCCTCGAGGTCGAATGGCCAGCTGAAGTGCTGAGCAGCGTTCTGGGCCAAGAGATTTATGACAATGACTCCACTTTGATCTTTAGGGGGTTAAGTGTAAGAATGGGCGTGCATTGGGGCCGACCTGTGTGTGAGAATGATCCAGTCACGAGAAGAATGGATTACTTCGGTCCTATGGTCAATCGTACCTCTCGAATATCTACTGTCGCCGATGGTGGGCAAATCACAGTTTCGGCGGATTTCATCTCTGAGATTCATCGGTGCTTGGAGACGTATAGTGAGAGTGACCGATCTGGATCGACGGGCTCCGAAGAAGCCTATGATAATGATATGCTCTCGCAATCTATCCGTCGGGAACTGCGTTCCCTAAGCAGTCAGGGTTTTGAGGTCAAGGATATAGGAGAGCGTAAACTTAAGGGCTTAGAAAACCCAGAGTATATCTATCTCATGTATCCGCATTCTCTTTCTGGCCGTATACATTATCAGCAACGTCTTGCGGAGACTGACAAGGTATTTCCGGTTGAAGAGCCGGCTTCTTTGTCTCAGCAGACTCAATTGAGCATAGACACGGATAGTGTATGGGCTCTGTGGTCTGTCAGTCTGAGGCTTGAGATGTTGTGCTCGAGCCTTGAGGGTGAAAAGGGGAACGGAGCTGCACTTCAAGCGCCGGAGACTGCAATGATGGAGAAGATGAAGAACCGAGGCGGAGAAGTCACTGATCGATTCCTGGTTAATTTCCTGACCCATCAGGTTTCGAGAATTGAGGTACGTTGCTCTCGCTCTTGCGATGGCTATCCTTTCTCTAAATTACTAATTGAATTTTAGACTTGCATCTCAGCTCTTGCAACCCGCCATCTTGCCATCGGTCGCTGTAACCTCGCAGACTTAGATCAACTTAGAGCTCCAATGGACGAAGTCCTAGGCAGTTTAGCTGCGCAACTACAAGAACTACAGAGATATAAAGCTCGTTACGGCGAGCTGGACGAACGACGAGACACCAAGCGAAAGAGTAAGACTAAGAGATGAGTCTTTCCTAGGGGGTCTTCTTTTTATTGAGCTGGGATCATAATCAGGAGAAATTATGCGATCGACAGCAGACAGGTTGGTGTTAAATGAAGAGGCGGAGTCATTCACATATCATTGGTATCATTGGGCGCGGAAATGTCGTTTTATGGAGCACTAGCATGGCGTTCAGGGAATAGGGCTGTATTGATGGTACTTGTATAGCATTTGGAGCCTTTCTTACCTCGCAAAACGGTTATATGGGACATTGGGTACTGCGAGGGAGTTTTTATCGGAGCGGACGGACGTTATCTTTCAAGCGGGCGCGGTGTTGCGAATTTTCTGTTCTGGCTCAGCGGGGCGGGCAATGTGTGACTTCATGAACGAGCCTTGATGACTTTTATGATAATTGATTGGTGGGTTGATACCTTGGGACGGAACTGGATTTGGGTACATGGGTGGACTGGGCAGATGGGAGGTGTTTGTGTACGTACGTACCTATACATACTAGTGATTTATGCCAAGGCGGGAACCGAATGAGATCGATGATACCTTGTAACAGCCTTCTACTTTCTGTTGATACATGAGCCAGCATGCAACTTCCGAACTCGGCCGAATACGGTAGGCAATCGTACTTACCGTCAACGGCCCGTCGTATCCTCGTATGCAGGAATCGCGCCCCCTGTTCTTGATTCGGACTTAACCCAATTCTATGTCCGGACTAACATCTGCGTGGGATATGAATTTAGTTCTGGCCAGCCTTGCCTTGCCTTCCCTTTATCCTATTTTTCATTAACAGTGTTATATCTTTAACTTATTTCCTCATCCGATAAGACGGAAAAGTTCAGGCAAGATGACTTGCGAAGCTTGCAGGACCATTCCTCCCGTGATCGCAGAGGGCTATGAGACGAAGGGGTCTTGGACTGAAGTCGCGGGACTGAAAACTTGTACGTGCTTTTTCATTCTTGCTCTTACTCTTATACGCAGTGCAAGAAGTAAAAAGGAAGTCTTCTTGTTTACACTACGGTTCTCAAACCACTTCCAAGCTCACATTCACCAGACGCAACCGGCCCGACAACCTCCACCCGCGCTCTGATAACACTCTACGACATCTTCGGCATCACGCCTCAAACCTTACAAGGCGCAGATGCTCTAGCTGCAGCGCTGGAATGTCTCGTTATCATACCTGATTTCTTCGAGGGGGGGAAGTTGGAGGGAGAGTGGTTAACTAATCCGTATTTACCCTTTTTCTTCGATATTTCGATATCTGAGGATTTTGGGGCGAGACATTGAGGGGGTTGTACTGTACTAACGAGAGGATGGAATAGGAACGCAGAGACCGATGTGAAGAAAGACGCATTCATAAAATATGCTTTGGATTTCGAACATTTCTTGCCCGTGGTTGGTAAGGTTGTGCAAGAAGGGAGTGTGAAGTGGAGTGGGGTTAAGAGTTGGGGGGCTTACGGGTTGTGTTGGGGAGGAAAGGTATGCTCTTCCTGTCGATTTTATCTGTGAGAAGGAAGAGCTAACGTTTACTGTAACAGATGGTAGCGCTTTCCTCTGGTCCCAACACGCCGTTTCAGGCGTCGGGACAAGTTCACCCTGGGTAGCTCTTTCCCGCTCTGATTTGAAAATCACGCGGCTGATCAAAGCTAGACGTCTTGAAACTGAAGACGCGAAGAAAATCGTTATCCCACATGTCGTGCTTGCTTCTAATGGGGAAGATAAGAAGATTGTGGATGAATATGCTGAGGTGCTGGTTGGAGAGGGGAAGAAGAGCGAGGTGGAGTATTATGGAAATATGCATCATGGTTGGATGGGAGCTAGGGCTAATTTGAGTGATGCTGAGAATTTGAAGGAGTACGAGAGAGGGTGAGTTCTTTCGAAGGGTCTGCGATGGGAAAGAGCGATTGCTGATCCAAAGTAGATACAACCAGTTGGCGAATTTCTTTGGAAAGAACCTTTGACGTATCCGAAATAGATGGGGGAAATCGCTAGGGGTGTTTGGCAGGTGTTTGAGGGGCAATTGACTCGAGCAGATGACCTGGCGAAAGTTGCGACAGGAGAACGCGATAATATCTCAAACAAGCAAGCAGGAAATGAATGTTAGTCTCAACTATGGCTAGAGGTGTGAGGCAGATTATTTTCTTGGTGACACGATATGTACCTGTCCATCCCATATGGCGCTTTAGCGCAACCAAATGTTCAATACGCCTTCGAAATACCGACATAAATGAAATCCTCATGTTGTTGAATAGCTATCACTTTCCCACCTGCGTAAGAACACTGAAAACTTTGAGGGGTATTGTCATGCGATGAAGCGTAGGCAGAAAGAATCGATCGAAGATAGAGAGCCGAGATTGAATCAGCTACATGAAGAGAAGAAACTTAACATCAATTCGGTCTATCTATCGTTTCCTCACTCTAGATCTAGTGTTACTTACAACTTGTTAGGTGCGGTCGCAGTCGTTGGCCATTGATATCCGGCTGCGTCAGAAAACTTGTATCCGTAGGATGATGTGAAGTCGTCCAGCACAGCAGGGCCACGAGATCCTTCTTAATGTTAGCTTGAACATCTCTTATTTTATTTGAACAACTTACCGTATGGATATTCCATAGGAATGATCTCCTTGTTGTCGTCGAGGTAGTGAAGGAGTGGGGTGAAAATTCTCCAACTTGCATCTAATTCATCGTCACGAACAAAGTTGGAGTGGTCGCCCTTCAGAGCGTCAAGGATGAGCGATTCGTAGGCTTCGGGGATCTTCAAGTCGGAGAAACGTCTTCGGTAGGTCAAATCCAGCTCAGTAACAACAGTTTGCATGCTCAGACCTGGGAGCTTGGAGTTCATCTTGATGTAAACACTTTCGTTCGGCTGGATACGCATGACGAGCTCGTTTCTTGGAATGTCTTTGAAAATACCGGAGGTGACGTCCTTGAATTGGATTCGGATCTCGGTCTTCTGCTCGTTGAGAGCTTTTCCAGCCTTCAGGATGAAGGGCACGCCGTCCCACCGCTCGTTCTTGATGAATGCAACCATAGCACAGAAAGTTGGACACCTCGAATCCTTTGGCACAGTATCATCCTCTTTATAGGATGGCTTGTTTCCATCTAATGACTTCCCATATTGACCGATGATGACGTTCTTTGGCTCAATAGCTGGGATACCTCTAAGAACACGGACTTTCTCATCTCTGACATCTTCCGCGGAGAAGGAAATTGGTCGCTCCATTGCGAGGAGGGTCAAAACCTGTAACAAATGGTTCTGCATAACATCTCGAATGATGCCAAACTCGTCGAAGTATCCACCACGCCCTTCGGTTCCGAATGGCTCTTTGAAAGAAATTTGGACATTGTCGATGTGATTGCGGTTCCATGTGGCGCCGAAGAATTCGTTACCGAATCGGAGAATCAAAATGTTCTTTACCATCTCCTTGCCCAGGTAATGATCGATACGGAAAATCTCGTCCTCGTTCCAGTTCGGCTCCAGAGCTTTCTGCAGTTCTCGGGAACTGGCCAGATCCTTTCCGAATGGCTTCTCGACCTTTTCAATATTGTCAGTACGGAGTGCTATCGGTAAAAATTTCATTTCTCACAATAATTCTGGCAAGACCATTCTTTGGATAGCAGTTTTTCTTTAGGTGCTGGGAGACAGTAGTGAAAACGCTGGGCGGCAGCGCCATGTAGAAGATGCGGTTTGCTTCCTTGCGGCCCTTCTCAGCCTGCTCTAGGTGTTTCTCCAACTCAACAAATGACTCGTCCTTGTCGTACTGCCCTGATACGTAAGAGCAGATATTGCAGAACTCCTGGAGCTGCTGCTCCATATCTTTGGTGGGGGTCTTGATGTAACTCTTGACCCGCTTGAGGTACTCCTCGTGGTCCATCTTTGTCCGTGCATATCCGATGATTTTGATGTCTTTTGGGAGGAATTGATTGCGGTACTGTTGATATGATGGTCAGCGGCTGGCACCGGAGATGCCCTGGAGGTGACTTACGAGACCAAAAAGGGCTGGGAACTGAGTTGCATAGATTAGTAAACGCGCCCCAAAATGATTTAAAGATGATTTCTTACAGTCTTCTTTTTTGCAAGATCGCCGGAGGCGCCGAGGACGACAATAACTGTGTTATCCTTCAACTCAATGGTCCTAGTGGGGCAGGAGAGGTTAGAATCCTTCTGTTGCAGAGAGAGGTTTAAAGAGGCCATTGGAGCCCAGAACACAGGCAATCGCACTGCCTTGCGCTTCTACAGCTTGTGAAGATATCCACAAGTTTAGTTTTCTCCGTTGTTCGCTCGCGATAGCTTGTTGCGAGGCGGTCCCGGGATTCGAGTGACGTAGAGCGAGGCAAAATCAGAGCGAGACTCACCCAGCATTATGGTCCTCTTCGGGCTTGATCATAGTGTCGGCCATGGCGAGGAGTGAAAGTAGTTATCTTGGGGGGCGGCGACGGTCGAGGATAAGAAGGAACGGAGACGGCGGCAGAAAAAAGAAGGGACGTTGAGCGGTGTTGTGAGAAGTTATGAGGAACGGCGAAGCTTGAAAATGTTGAACGGAGCCAAAGGCACTCGAGCGGGAGCTACGCGGGGTCCTGCTTGAAGGAAGGCCCGGAAGTACTCAAATCTAAGTCCGAATCCGCTTTGATGCGATGCGCTGCTCGGAAGCCCCAAGAACAAGAAACGCGCAGTCACAAGAATTGCTTCAGGATTGAATCACAGATGTCTGAGAAGTTGTTGTGATTGTGATGGAAAAGTGCACCGAAGGTTCAGAAGATATTGAGCTGCGATTTGTGATCGCAGTGCAGAAAAACTACAGTAAGGTAAGGTTCCAGTCAGAGCTGCCCTGCCACCCCAGCTACAGGCTTTTATCCCCCATCCTTCACCTCCGGCAAAATTGTGGACACTGCAAGAGACTGACCGTGACGGCGGCGATTATAAAGCGCATTGCGTCGATGGCGGTTGCGGCCTTCCTTACTCGATCATGGTGACAGAGCAGCCCAGTCCTCTCAGCCTTGCCGTTGGGATCGGCGGCCAATTTTTAATGTCGTCGTTAAAAATCTTCGAGAGGAAATACTAATAACGCCGCAACGACGTGCATCTCCTCGCGGTTCGACATTCTTCTGCTATTTCGATTCAACGTTGTGAGACCAGACATCAGTCATGATTTTTAGCAAGGAATTCTTGGTGAATGTAGGCGGGAGATAAACGGACTGAAGAGACCGCTCAAGAACCCACCGGTCAGGTCTTGATGTAATAAACTTCATACTTGTTATAACTTCAATCGTGGGGAACGAGAGAGTGCAGACAGATAAAATATAGAATATAGAGGATGGAATATGGAATATGGGCTTTCGACAGCGAGAAAAAGCGGCACTGGTTTTCACCGAGCCGCACCACACCGAGTGGAACATACGCAATAGTCCGTGCCGCTTTTGCTGTCTCTTGCATGCTCTTGCGAACAAAGTGACCGGGTGAGTTTCGAGATAGCATCACGTGCTCGCTTAGTCGCCCGCTAAAGCTGCCTGTCCACACCAAAGAATTTGAAAATAGGAAGCAGCGACCACCGACCCAACGACAAATTCGACAACAATCGCCTTCAACGAAGTCTTCGCTAGGACGTGTCGTTGATTTAATCTCCTCCATCTCTCAATCCTAGTCCCAGAAAGAGAGATCATATTCAAGATGCCTTCAGAAGCTGGTCGCCGCCGTAAGTGCCCTTCAACTCCACGATTTCTTGAAGGAAGAAATTCGCAATGCGCAGTGAGGAAGACGCGGGCTTTCTCTGCGGATTGCAAATGCCTTCATATCCAGCCAGGCTGCTACCATGACTTGGACAAATGCTGACTTTACCTCCAGTTTATGTTAAGTGAGTTATATCAAACCCGATCACCGAGCCTCAACCCGACATCTCGAGAAGCAGGGAACGGGAACCCAGGGGGATGAACGGGTGGTGGAAACACAGGCTTTGGGCTTTGAAAATAAGAACTGGCGCTGACAGGATATTCATAGGGGCCGTCATCTGAGTTATGCCCGTGGCAAGCGCAACACCACCCCAGGCACCTCCCTGATCAAGATTGAGGGTGTTGAAGATACCAAGGCCGCAAAGTATGTGACCCGAAAGATTGGGGGGGCAGCAATTCGCTGACTAGGTCTCTAGCTTCTACCTCGGAAAGAAGGTTGCTTTCGTTTACCGGGCACAAAGAGAGGTTCGAGGTTCGAAGATCAGGGTCATCTGGGGAACCGTTACCAGACCACATGGTACGTTTGGCAGCACAGAAAGGTTGGACGATCGAGATTGAAAATTGACTCTTCTTCTAGGCAACTCCGGTGTAGTACGAGCACAGTTCAGACGCAACCTTCCTCCCAAGTCTTTCGGCGCATCGGTTCGAGTTATGTTGTACCCATCTTCGATATAAGAAGTTGGCTTTGGAGTTGGTCACATCGCATGGGAGACGGTTGATGATATGGCACAATTCGGCCACTAAGCTGGGGCAGCGACGAGTGCATAGCCTTTGCTGGTAGCAAACGAATAAAGCAAATTACAACCAGACGGGCTTTGGTTCAACGTGAGATGTGATGACGGAAGTATTATACATCAGTGTGGAGGCCGACCTTGAGTAGTCGAATGCGAATCAGACTTTGTGTCGGCCCCAAAACACTTTCATTACTTGATCTTCAGAGCAAACCTGTTTGTGGAGTTTCATACCTCGGATTTCATGCGGCCGCAATGTTTATTCATGGGAAGTACTCGATCGAAACTTCATTGTGTGATTTACAGAACATCCCCGGGCTTGGAAGGGGCTTCCGGTCCAAGTGCTTCATTGATCTGGAAAGCTTGAACTTATGCTATAATCGGCCATGGGAAGTTGCTATGCTAAACAGTAGATCAGGTAGTTGCGTCGAGGCTCCCACCCGGTGGGCAAAAAAGCGGCACTAAATATTGCGGACTTTGGCCTCTTATCAAACATTGAACGATTGTTTCACTCTCTTGCGGCTTGCTCTCCATTACATCAGACTATGGAATTTCCGTAAAATGCACGATCGTTGGTGAAATGCCATATTAGCTAATGCGAAATCCTCCAACAATCCTTCAAGTTTCAAGTTTCAAGAAACCAAACCAAACGAAATCTTCATCGGCATCGGGGCTTTGATCCAAGCCCCGTCTGTGATACAGTACTTATCTGGACCCTTGCTGCCCTGCTTGAATGCAACGCCGTTATGCTTCCCGGCAAGCTAGTTGCCGAACCGTGTTCAGATGAGGGGTTGATATGGGATGTCATTGATATATTGAGAAGTAGATAGCATGTTTTACAGCAACATTGACCTGCGTTTCTTCTCGTACCTGAATATTTTCAACGGGAGGTCTTAGTGGTGTATCCTAAAAAAAGAAACATCGAGATCGAGGGACGATCGCTCAGGGTTTAGCCCACCACCAACAAGGCTGACGATCACTTTATCGATAAGCCGGAAGCCGGAGGTGAAGGATGTCATACTAGGTATTCCAACAGACCAACCCCAACCCCACAGGGTCTGGTGGATGTCTCAATACGCGGCAGATAGAAAAATACCTCCCAAGACTCCTCAAACCATGCGGTAACTCCTTATTTATCCCGTCCAATGGTCATGGAATTTCCACCGAAATCCGAGACTTCCGTACCACTGTGAGGCCTCGGAATTCTTACAGCAGGCATGCAGCAGGGTAGGGTGGCTTGATAGTGAGTTGCAAAACTAAAGTAGCGCAGCAGGTTTCTGTATGCAGGTGAGAGTTCGTTACCAGGCACGAGAAGTCGTGTACCTATATGCAAGGCATGGCTTTGATTATCGATGCCCTGATACAATGATCAACCATGATGAATGAATTCACTGCTGCAAGAGGCAGGACGAACCCGTTTAAAATACAAATCTTCTAGCCTGGAAAACCGCATGGCACAGCCAAAAATAACCACTCAGAGCGGGACGTTTGAGCCACGATCGAATTGTTCCCCGCCGGCAGGCTTGCAAGGCAAGATGGCTGGGTTTTGTCCTGATTCTGGCCTGGCTCGAGCTCGAAAACCTGGATGCCATCACAAGTTTTCCATCGAGGAGTGTGCCCGTCAAAAACCTAACTTTCCTAAGCAATGGACTAGATATCTAGGTTGGGCCTAAGATGGGGAGCTTGCGTGGACCTTGGAGAGGCAAGGAAGCACCGCCAGAAGCAGCGGGAACTGTGGGGATTTCACAAAAAGTCGTCGCATTCTCACACACCCCGTATCCTGACTATCCGGACTATCCTCCCCCAGAGGCCCAATAATCGTAGCTTGATGTGCGTTTCTGCAGAGGCAGTGCTGCACCAGTGACAACGGCCCTGTTGGGCCTTGGGTATATACGACTTGCCTGCCCTGGCCCCTTCCTTGTTGTTGCTGCTGTCATGTTGAATTCTCTTCCGCACACCTTCTAAAACCTCCCTGTCTCCCTCCTTCAAACCCCTCCATTCCTCTCTCCTACCACCTACAAACCATCCTCAGTCGTTTATCCGTTTTCCTATCTGACGACTGTGATTCACATCTCCAGTCACCCACGATCGTTCACATCGTTCCTAAACATATACATATCATCAGTGGGAAACTGGAAAGATCGCTCGTTACCTCGTCACTTATCTGGCTGCAGCCTCAACAAATTTTGGCCAGTCATACCACGCAAAGAAATTGGACACTCACACCACTTCGCGCCATTGGAAAACTTGATTCCGACGCGAATCCCATGCCAGCTGAACTGAGTTCTGAATATATTTCATCTCCAGCCATCGGAATTTCGAAGTTTCAAGCCGTGCCACGACCGCTCTACTTGTGTTATCGCCAGCCTCCTCCATCTCCGCACGTCGTTTCATACCGATAAGCAGCTCACCATCGTTTAGACGTTTAGACAAAGGATCAAAGAGCTATTGAACCCGAAGACCCACCGACTAACAATCCTACGGAGAACTTGAATTAATGATGGCTTCGAACCACCCTCTCCCGGTGCCTCCAGGCCAGCAACACAGACCTGCACAACGACAGCGCGCGAAGTCCTCCTTCAGCTTCCGTTCGAATCATTCGCACAAGAGCAGTGGTAGCAACGGAAAGATCGATCTCCACGAGACACACGAAGAGAAAGAGACTAGGAGACTCCATACGAAAGCCGATCCATCAATGGCATTAGCAGAAGCTGAACCTTGTGAGTATCACTCGAAGCACAATCTTCGTACACCTTCATTGAATTGAGACTGACAATATTCTGTGACAGCTGCGGTAGCAAGAGGTGAAAGCAATTTAGCATCTCTCCGAGCAATCCAACATCGCGATGCGCAAGGAAACCCGATCGGTTCGTTCATCATATCCTCACCGATTTCGAATCTACAATACTGATGCTATTCACATAACAGCCGACCCCGATCGATCAAACCCGACTCGCAGTCGATGGGAGAGACCTCTAGATACGATCCGTTCCTTCGAGGCAGCCATAGATGGTAACTACCGAAAATCATACATTCGCACAGGTCAGACTTCATGAGCTTCAGTCGAAGCTTATTTGTATATGGCAAAAATGCTGACATTTTGTTTCTTAGATTCAGCGGACGCGCAGTCAAACTACAACCGTCGAAGCAGTTATTATGGAGGTGGGTACACTCCTCCCTTGTCATATTTGTCTTTCTTTCCTCACCGTGGAAAATTTCCCAACTGTTTCAGATGTGGAGACTATTGAATTCTCTTTACATGAGCCAGTGCGAGAATGCCATCCATACACGCGGCGCCACATGCGAAAGCTGGAAAATCAGGGCAGCTCAATGCGGACTGGTGGCTAGTGCCGCAGTTAGCTCCCTTGGCGATCTGCCGCTTGTAATTGAAGGGATCATAGGATTTTAGTTATCAGGGCCTTATCACTCAACAACAGCCGCTGATGCACTGCACAGGTACCCAAGTAACCCAGGATGATAGACCGCGATTTCCTCAAAACAGTTACTATGGAGGACGTTCGCAGTCGTATAGACCTGAGAGTACATATGTCGATGGAAGATATAATGGGATGACCAGACCAGAGAGCTATTATAATGGTGGAGACAATGCGGCAGGACCGAGCAACGGATATCATCCTAACAGGGCTCGGTACCCTCGGACGGCTTCCGAGCCTCAGTTCAATAGCGGTCATGTTTATCCTGGACCTGGAAACCAGCAGTCGTACGAGACCGTAACTACCGCTTCTGGAAGTGGTAGCTCAGCAGACCCCGCGGGATACTCAACCGATCCAAGCAGTGAAAACAGCTCTGTGGATCGCGTTGCGCCTCTTCCTGTAAAAGAAATTGAGACTTACGGATTTAACGGATTTGGAAACAACCCTCAGTATGCGCCTCCGGGGAGTGGATTGATTGAGCAGCCAGGCCCTACTGGTGCTGCACGACAGGGAAATGGATACCAGCACCAAGGCCCACCTCCACCACCGAGTAAGGATAATGTTGGGCCCAGAGGGCCCATTAGACTTGGAGAAACGAGTGGGAATGCTGCACCACAGGTAGCTCAAAGACCTCAGAATGAGAAACGCAGGTCATGGTTCGGAAGGAAATTCGGGAAATAGGGGAGGAAATAATTGGACAAATTGTATTGAAGCACTGGCATTAATGTCGAAGCGGCCCGGTGCTTAGCGGAGTGCTGTAATGACTTTCACGATGAAATAATCTCAGGACATGGATTAATTAGGGGACAGGTCATAGGACATGGATTTGCATCCACGGCGTACGGTCTTCCAACAGGATCAAAAAGAAACTCAATAGTCCTGCTCCTCCAGAGCAGACTCTGTGATAGCAAGCGTGATATTTATGGTAGATACCTAATTCCTGACAATTGCGTGTACGTTGCTTGCAAACCTTCAGAATGGATGTCAAGGTGGATGGCCTTCTTCAACCATGAGTGATCAAGTACACGCCGTTCAGGCGGCCTATGGACAGCCTAGTTGCCCATTCCCAGTAATGCCGTGACTCCCTGCCAATGTAATACACAAGACAAAAGATAGTCCACCCTTCACTTCCCCTTCTTCTCCTTCTCCGCAGCCTCAATAGCCTCAGTCTGATCCTCTCTAAAAGCCACAATGATATAGCCAACCAATACTACGTTTGCCATAATCGCAGCAAGGCCACCTGCGTACGTTGAGTTGCCTTTTCAAGGTCAGCAGCCGCCTTCCGCAAACGTCAAAGCAGACTTGAACAAACCTCCAAACAGCATATTCAAAGTAATGAAATAGGTGCCAATAGGACCCACAACCATCGCAAATGTGAAACCCAATAGCTTGTATATCACATGTCTACATATGTATTAGAAAATAACCTCATGTGACTTTTAGCAACGAGGACGTACGCAGGCACAGCAGGACCAATATCGCTCTTCTGCCCATCCTTCGGCTTGAAATCCACATCGTCCTTCTCCAGAACACCCTTCTCAGACGACACAATCCTTCTAGTAGCCATAATTGCTCTCGTGTATCCTTCGCAGCGTCGGAATGTGACTGGATGCGATTGTGGTTGAAGACGGACAGGAGACGGCTGACTTCGCGCCTGCCTGGTTCGCACGCGTAGATTGAATTCCCCGCAGAAAATTTAGCGCGTGTCTTTGGCGATTTTTTTGGGAGCGGCGAGGCCGCCGTCATTGCGGGACGACCTCCTTTCTAAACCACCACAACAACGCTGTCTTTCGATAGAGAACAGGACTTGGGATATTGTACCACGACACTCGCTTTGGCAATCTATTTTTCTTGCAGGAAATTTGGAGAGGATATTGCATTGCGAGCGAGTGAATATTGCGTCCGGATTTCGGTGCGAAGGGGTTGGTTGACTGAAGCCCATTCACTGCGAAGCCGTTACCTCTACCTGCGTGCCCTTTGACGATAACTTCAGGGCAGATCTGAGCTATTATAGTCTTGCACAGACGCCGCGACAATTACTTTGCTGCCGTCGCAAATATGTCGTTCAACCTGAGCGCCCCGAAAAATACCATGCTCGTCCCAGATTCTCCTGCTGTCAAGAGACAGAAGACCGCGTCTGGGTACAACTCTACCGCGAACAACTCTCCCGAGGATACTGGCGCATACAATTCTGACAACGACGATGGGGATGAGCTGTTCAAGGACTATGTGCCGGATACACCCAAACATGGCCATTTGACACAGCCTACGCAGTTGCTGCCCAATACCAATGGCTACCAGACGCAAGAGACCCAGCTGTTGCCTCAAAATACGAACGGGTATCAAACGCAGGAAACGCAGCTATTGCCTTCTAAAATCACGAACGAATACGCTACGCAGCCTACACAACTTTTGCCCAACAAGCAGCTGAATATCTACGAAACTCAACAAACCCAAATTGCCCCTCCCAAGACGTCGAATAGCTATGAGACCCAGCCCACTCAAATTCTTGATAAACCCTCACCACCAGGTTCCAGCCCACCGCAGACGCCCCACAGAACTGTACAGGTTCCTGCATCTTCGCCATTCACAGTCCAAGGCTCGCCGATACGGAATGGAGGGGCAATTCCATTGGGGATGCAAAGCCGTACGCTGGTCTCACCGCCTTCGGGGAACCTGGCTGCTGGCTTCAAGCCCACTCCTCAGCAAATACAACAAATGGAAATGCATCAACGGCAAGTGCAAGCACAGAATACCTTCAGACACTCGAACATAGCTATGAGCATGGCGCCCGCCGGCACATCATTTCAGCCTCCACGTGGAATAGTACCGAAGCCATCCCCTACTAAGACATTCGTTGATCTTACGGGAGATGAGGCGCTCAAACAAGGCGGCTCTTCAGATTCTGACGATGGCGGACTGAGTCGGGGGAATATAAAGCCCTCGACTTTTCTTCCAAAAAGCGGACATAACTCACTCTCAGGCAAGCCAGGGATCAACGGAAACGGCAGGTTCTCCGAGTTTGTCAATACATTCAAGGCCTCAAATCCGAACATGGGTGCCAAGCAGACCAGACCTGATAGAGCAAGGCCAGTCGAAGACCTCACCATGGATTCCCTCTCAGATGCGCAAGTTCGAGAAAATGTCATCAGAATCCGGAGAGTCCTTCCACATATCACCATGCATGCCGCGAAGAACGCGCTGGTTACGTGCAGAGGGAGTCTTGAGCAAGCTATGGAGCTTTTAGGAGGCGAGGGGACGCGGGATACAGACAGTGATATTATCGAAATTGGCTCAGACGACGAAATTCAAATGATGCCAGCAAGGGACCAGCCTCAAATGATGCGCGGGTTGAATGCTCCAACGGTTTCGATCAGGGACAAGTATTCCTCGACGCAAGCTCTACCCGCAAGAAAGTCATCACAAGTCTCCACTCCTCAGCCAAAGCCAAAACGCAAGCTCATGCAAGGTCGAAGAAACCCATCTTCTCCCGCAGTTCCGATTGCTTCATCACCGCTTAAGCCCCAATCTTCCCCTGTTGCCTCTTTGCATGACTCGTTTGATTCGGATTCTGGTGTCGCATCAGCTGAAGAAGAGGAGGATCCCGGGCTTGCACACCGATTGTTGAAATACTTGAACACCTGCAAAGTGGAGGAACTCATTGAGCTCACAAACACCACCAAAGATAATGCTGAGGCAATGATCAATGCTCGTCCGTTCCATGATCTCGATATTGCAAGAACGGTTGAGAACTCCAGCAAGACTCTCAAGAGCGGCAAGAAGAGCAAGAAGGCACCCATTGGCGATAAGATCGTCGATACTGCCATGGATATGTTCAGGGGATATGAGGCCATTGATGCCCTTTGCGCCAAGTGCGAAGATCTCGGTAGGGGGCCGGCGGAGGAGATGACCAAGTGGGGGCTTGATGTTTTTGGTGCTTCAAAGGCTGGTGAGCTTGAAATGACCTCTCTGGAGGACGATGCCGATTCTCTGCGTGATTCGGGAATTGGATCCCCAAGCAGCGGGACTGCTTCCCCGAAGCACAACGCCGAGGATGATATTCGAATTGTTGCGACTAAGAGAAAGAGAGGGAATGTCAACTTTTTGAAGAAGCCCGAGCTGATGGCCGAGGATTGCGTGCTCAAGGACTATCAAGTTGTTGGTCTCAACTGGTTGAATTTGATGTACCAAAAGAAATTGAGCTGCATTCTTGCTGACGAGATGGGTCTTGGGAAGACATGTCAAGTCATTGCTTTCATCAGTCACCTGGTAGAGATTGGCCATACCGGTCCTCACTTGGTTGTTTGTCCCGGTTCGACTCTGGAAAATTGGCTTCGAGAATGCAATCGATTCGCTCCTGAATTGACGGTTGAGCCTTATCATGGTAGGTACTGCGAACACTCGGATTGAATTAGTAGCTAACGGTATACAGGTCCGCAAAAGGAGCGTGGAGAAATGGCTGACACGATTCTTGAGAACCGACACACGATCAACATCGTTGTCACTACATATGACATGGCTGCCAAGAAAGAAGACAACAAGTTTTTGAGAAAGTTGAGGCCTGATGTAAGCTTATCCTATCATTGGCTTCAAAATATAAGTACTAATCGATCTAGGTCTGTGTCTACGATGAGGGTCATTACCTGAAGAATCCTAACTCGCAGCGTTACCAAGGGCTGATCCGCATTCCGGCGCTGTTCAGACTTCTCCTGACAGGAACACCCCTCCAAAACAACCTTCAGGAATTGGCGGCTCTTCTTGCGTTTATCATGCCAAATATCTTCGAAGAACGTGCAGATGACTTGAACTACATTTTCAAGGCGAAGGCTACGACACGAGACGCTGATCATGCTGCTTTACTTTCTGCTCAAAGAATTGGTAGGGCTAGAACTATGCTTACGCCTTTCGTTCTTCGCCGCAAGAAGGACCAAGTTTTGAAGCATCTGCCAACCAAGACTTGTCGGGTTGAATACACTGCCCTTCATCCTGCCCAAAAGGAGGTCTACGATGGCCATATTGAAAAAGCTCGTGAGAGAGCACGCATTCGTTTGGAGGGAGGCAAAATTCCTAAGAGAGAGAATGACGAGAACAACCCTCTCATGCAACTTCGCAAGGCCGCCATCCACCCACTGCTCTTTCGTCGCCATTTCACTGATGAGAAGATCGAGAAGATGGCTGATATACTTCGCAAGAAGGAACCTGTCAATTTCCCTACCGACAAAGATCACAAGAGGGAGCATCTTGTCCAAGAAATGAAGAATGGCTCCGACTACTGGCTTCACGGGTGGTGCCAGAGTTATCCTTGCATTCGCTCCTACGATATCGCTGACCTAGCTTGGATGAATTCGGGCAAAGTAGAGACTCTAGTCAGGCTCGTGAAAGGCTACAAGGAGAATGGAGATCGTGTCTTGATCTTTTCTCAATTTTTCCTTGTCCTCGACATCCTACAATCCGTTCTTAACAGTTGCCGTATCGAATACACCCGCATTGATGGCTCAACCAAGATTGATGAACGCCAATCCCTCATCGACCAGTTCCGCGACGATGAAAACATTACTGCATTCTTACTCACAACCAAAGCTGGTGGAACAGGAATTAACTTGATGTACGCCAACAAAGTCATCATATTCGACGGCAGCTTCAACCCCCAAGACGACCGTCAGGCCGAGAATCGCGCGCACAGAGTTGGTCAGACCCGAGACGTTGAAGTTGTCAGACTCGTCACCAAAGGCACAATCGAGGAGCAGATCTACGCTCTTGGTAAGAGCAAGCTAGTTCTTGATGGCCGCGTGGCTGGTGATGATGAGGCGGCCATGGCTGAGGCTGGCGAGAAAGCTATCGCTAGGATGATGCTCGAGGGGACCACTGTCACCGAGGATGAGAACGAAGCGAAGGAGAAGAAGGCCGATGTTGTGGAGAAGGGAATGGAGACTGAGTTACCCAAGCGGAAGAAGGGCTCGATACTTGATATGGTTACGAAGAAAGGCGCTAAGAGTGATGAGGATGACGAGATGCTTGTCTGAAATTCCTCATTCCAGGCGTCGCATAGTGATGAATATACGATGCTGAGGCCGAGGAGAATTCTGTTCAAGAAATCCCTTAAGTTCTATGCGTCGGTTGATAGGAATAAGGAGCTCTGGTGTACGAGCTTCAAAAGGAGATGATTTTGATATCTTAGTCAGAGAGGTGCATGGTTCTAGGCGCAGGGTTAGTGCTAGATCTCTTGTCTTTAGAATTGCATGGATATGGATGGGCGGTCATGCATAGGCGGTATATGCATCTATGTGGATAGACGACTAATCAATAAATACACATTGGACCTTTAATCATTCGTGGAGTTTGGTGCTTGAAGTGAGTAACCCCTATCTGAAGCGAGATTCAGTCCCACCTTGGGACTTCAGCAATGATAAGGGCTAGAGAAGCAAAAACGCCCGTCGTTATATTATTCACAATTAAGACTTGGAAAGATTTATGTGAAAAAGAATAAATATCCTGTGCATAGGATATCTACCTAAATATGTCGAAAGTAAGGCTCGAGGGTCCTTCTGCTAGACTTTTGCGCATCATATCGTCTCAAATCCTTCTTGATTATTGTGACAAATATTCCAAAGCCAACATTTGTCGCTCCTATCCTTGCAGAGAGGAAGGGAGAATAAAAGAAAAGCTTCCGCCTCCATTAGGAAAGGTACCCGGTGCAAAATTGACCGTGATTTCTATAGCCGGCCGTGGTGCCTTAGGAGGTGGTGGGTGCCATGGAGTCCAATGAGCGGCGTATTCCCCGTCATCACCCTTCTTCCATTCGATAGTCAGCTCCGTCAAGTTTGGGTCGAGGTGCTCTTCAACAGCCCACTGTGTAATCGAAATATCAGAGTTGATGTCCTAAAAGTGTGTTGGGAAGGGGTCATACCTTGGAAGCTATCTGTCCAGCGATATTAAGAATACCATCTCTAATCGTCTTTGTCTCCCAAATACGAAACTGATGATCGCCATTCACGAGTCGGATCCACCAGGACTTGGCTTTCATCCTACCACGGATCTCCTTCAAATGTGTCTCAGGGCACAAGGCATCGGAATCGCCAATAATGAACAAGACCTCAGTATCGGCACTCAATGCAAGTAAATCCGTATACCGAATATCTAGACCTCGAACCAAGGGAAACGTAACCAAGATAGCTCGCTGTACAGTCGAGTACACCGTAGCACGAGCGGCATTGCGAGCTCCAAGGCTGCGTCCCGAATATGCCTTGACACTTGGAAAGCTATTGGCCAGAGAACGGAATGTCTGTACGCGGAGGATCTCATCTCTGTTATCTTGAAAGAGCAAAATAGGGGCTGTGCGTGCGAATCCTAGACAGAAAGAACGAACGTGAGGATCGTCGAGGGTAGTGCTCTTGCCGTGGGTGAATACGCAGAGAGGATCGGGTCGGTGCTGTGGCTGGGTTTCGGGGGACTCGGTTTCTTCTCCTTCGGAGTCTTCGGTGCAGTTGGTGGCTGCTTGGTATGCTTGGTGTTTTGCGTCCCAGATTGCTTGGTCCTCGTGGTATTTTTTGAGGAGGATTTCGTAGTGAGCTCTGTTCAATTTTTATTGCTTCTCGAGAGTTCGACGAGCTGAAGTTTGCTCAGCAGACAAGGTCTCGAGGTTGACTTTGGGTAGAGACTTTGGAGCAATTGGCTTGACTGGAGGGAGCCTGGATTGGGAGGGTCCGAGCGGGTTGAAGAATAGTCTGGAGGAAGGAGCGGTCAATACGTATTTCTTCAATAATGTTTCAGGTGCGAATGAAGAAAATGTGTCTTAGTTTGTGAGAAATTTACAGAATGAATGTCTGTAAGATGAGGTAGCCGGAATCAAAAGCCCATAACCTACACATTCGGCAAGGAGCCTCATAACCAGGAGAAACTTGATTAGTGAAATCCTCTCGTTCGACGGGATTCAATGGAGGCGCGCGCATAACGGCAACTACCGCTGGATCATCTAAGCTGTACATCGTGCGTTGGTAATGTGCTGATAACCTTGGTCATAAAAGGTTCTTGAGTATTTCAAAGTCCCATAAAGCCTTGGTGTCTTGTAATTGAGATGTTGATGCGGTGGTGAAAGGTAAAGGTCTATGAAATAAATTTGTGTTGGAGAAATACGCTGTCCTAGCTCGCCAACACTTGTATGGAGACCTTGAGTAGCTTCTCCAAGCAATATTCACTACCCAGAACTTTCTGGGATTGTAATTGGCCTGCTTCCTGGGGTCTATATAAATCACACATTACATAAGAGGATTGAATCCGACACAATAAGCGGACGTTCGATCTCGCCACTTTCTCTCCCTTTTCGAATCTGCTAAGAATCTAAAGGTGAAAAGCGTTAACTTTTCTATACGGCACTTGCTGTATAACTCCGTCCTTCTCTTCATTCATGCTGAGTTTGTAGAACAGCTCCAAGTATAATGAATCTTGGTTCTCGAGGACGTACATATTTTCTTGGAATCTGCTGAGCATGACCTGAATGAAAATTAAAACAAGGAACCATTGGAAACAAGATCAAAATGAATGTGTGAAAATGAAAATTGAAAGCTCTTAGTGAGGAAGGGAAGGTACAGTATTGGACGAAAATGAAAGGACCAGGCACTGGATTAATTTCAGTCTATGGTGGTGAAGCCTTGGATGTCGTTTCCTTTGAATCCGAGGATACGTCAAAAAGAACATATTTTCTTGGAATATCCTTGAATGATTTATAGATATGACTTCGGCTAATGTGTTGTGATATTGAGTCATGGTCGAGGTTGAAGTCCGGTGAAAGTGGAGGGAGCCAAGCGAAGCGAAAATGGGGAGCTGGGCTGGGTGCCACATGACCACGCACCAGAGTCAACTCACATATACTTTGCATTTTACATTAAGCTTAATTAGCAATCTGTAACAGACATCTTCTGTCGAAAAAGCTCTTGAGAATCTCCCTAGACGTTCCTCTCTGTAAGTCACTTCCCTTTTCAAAATTGCAACTACTTATGTTATGCTAGACACAGTGTTTTCGCACGCCTCATCATATAAAAAGCTATCAGGATGAAGATCTACCTCGCCGGCCCGGAAGTCTTCCTCTCAAACGCCGTAGCCAAGGGCGAAGAACTCAAGGCCCTCTGCACAACGCACGGCCTCATTGGTCTCTTTCCCCTCGACAAGGAGATCACATCCGTCGATCACGGCAGCTATGCCATGGCCGATGCGATACGTACCGGCAATATGGAGCTCATCAAGTCATGTGATGGGATTCTTGCCAACATGACGGCGTTCCGTGGCCCTTCTATGGATGTCGGTACGGCGTATGAGATGGGTGTGGGAGCTGCGCTGGGTAAAGTTGTAGTGGGGTATTTGAAGGGTGAGAAGCTTGGGTATGCGGAGAAGGTTAAGAAAGCTCATAAAGTTGAGAGGCGTGAGGATGGGTATTTGAGGGATGAGGAGGGTATGTCTGTAGAGGAGTTCTGGGAGTTGGAGAGTGAGGAGGGGCTGGTGGATAATCTGATGATTTCGTGTGGGGTGGAGAGGCTTTGCAGGTCGGAGGAAGAAGGAATTAAGGCTTTGGCTGAGATTCTGGCGAGTAGGAAAGAGGGAAAGAGGTGATTTGTTAGTCCAATGATTCTTTCCCCTGAATGAAGAAGGGCAGCAAATGGTACAAGCGAAGCCCCTTTACAAGCCAAAACCTCAAGCTTCATCAACCTCCTGCGGCCCGGCAGCTAGGAAATTGGAAATTTGTAGAAAGAGAGGAAGGTTAATCTCGACTGGGAGTGTTCAGAGGTGTTGACCCTACATGCCAATGGTCTTATTATCACACGGCAACTTCGCTCAAGTACCCAAATCATGATCATAGAAAATCACTGCTTCGCATTGTTTGAGTTGTTGAAATGCTGCAATGTATCGATCCCAGATATATCGCTCATAATTCTAAATCTCTTCCCAATGCTTCCCATACCTCAAACTCCATTGTTATATGAATGTCTCTTTGCAAGACTTTTCTCTTAATCCTCGGCCTCCATACCTACGCAGGTCGTCTCCTCGCAAACTCCTCCAAATCTGACCTCGTAGCAACCCCTAACACAAATCTCCTTCTCTCGTCTGTCACTACCGCAAACTCTTGCTTCTCACCCCCTTCCATACCCCCATTGAAAAACATCTCCAGCTCTTCCAAGGGTGTCTCCATCGTGATAACCTTGTACACCCTTCCCTTCCGCCGGAACTTCACCATTGCCTTGCTAACCTCGTCACTCTCTTGCACGGCGCCAGAAGCTATTTGGGTCTGCAAGCTGGGGATCGATATGTAACCGAGTAATGCGCGGTTGGTGGGCGAGATGACGGTTAGGTGTGTATAGTCTCGCTCGAAGGCTGTGAGGAGGGCGTGGGAGATGGGGTCGGTGGGGTGGCAGGAGAGGGCTGAGGGAGGATCAAGATCTTCTACTGTTGCCTGGGGATAATTAGCTGTGAAGAGGACGGACAGAGAAGAGGGTATAAACATACTCCTCTGTAGCGGGCAGCGTATTGTGAGAGGAGGGCTGGATTTGGTGGGGATGCTATATCTGCCATTTTGCTTGCTGGGTCTGCGGTTCCAACTGGGATACTATTCGACATTGCTGTTGCCATTGTTGGAAGGTTCGTGTTGCAAGACGGTATTTTAAAGGTAGAGGACCCTGATGGAGGGGGAGGGGCACTGGCGGAGGAGTCGAGAATTTTAACGCCTCAGGTTTGAGCGGTCCTGATTGGTTACTCGAGTAATACTTTTTATCTTTACGGTGTAATTGTATATGGCTAATAAAATTACATTCCATATTGACTATACATTTTCAAGTAACGCAGCTATTAAATGAGAGCCGCGGAAAAGATATTCATTCGGACTTAATGGAGTGGATTTCCTAGAGTGTTTCTACATACGAGATGGAGTTAGAAAACTGTCCCAAAAAGGCAACCGCCCTTCCTGCATTTGAGCTCATCTCACCACAGCGTATAAGTACCATTGGAGCTCCAGGAAGGCAAAGCATAAATCAATTCCAGCTTCAACTCTCACTCATATTTTGAAATAGAAGTTTTATAAGATTTCCAGCCTCAATCTTCAAACAATTCAGCCGAAATACCTCGACACACCCGAGCCAATCTACGTCACATCAATCGCATCAAGCGCGGGCCGAGCAGCGTCCAAGCTCCCTCCGCATCTTTATCCCCAGCCTGACAGGCATCACCAACCTCCTCTTTCCAACATCGAGAAGTGCTCCGCGCTGGTCGTGCTCGGTTGACCTTTGCCTGGAATTCAAGTACTTCGAGAATTATCCATTAAGTTTTTCGAAATCAAATTGACCTTCCGAGTAAGCAAGAACCAAGTCTCACCCTCTCGGAGATAAGGACGTATGATCCCCTCGTCTTTCGGCTCCTAGTTCATGTCAATTCCAAAGCTTTTGGAAAAGTCGGTTTTGCGCTTCATGTTCAAATGCAAGTCTTTTATAAGTTTCAATTGATTACCCACTTTGTGGACTGACAATCGTCCCTATCAGAAACCCCCAAAATGCCTCTCCTATTCCCCTCCCAAGACACCCTTCACGATGTCTTTCATCCAGCTATTCCATTCGGTCGTCGTCCGGACACTCCCAAAACATTCTCGAATTCTGTCACTTCCAAGCGGACCCCTCTTCAAGCTCGCACAGAGCTCTACCCAACATGGTCCGCGGTCGACGATGTCAAGAACAGGGCGAATGCTCTGAGCGCGGAAGCTACAAAGGAGTTCGAGAAAGCAAGTGCAGCGGCCCAGTCGAAAGCTGGAAAGATTGAGCTATACTCCAGCAAGTACTATGCAGCTTGCACATTTGGAGGTCTTCTGGCTTGCGTAAGTGTTTCTACTTGCTCTCACATTTCCCCGTTCAAGATTATACCATGAGTAAACAATCATCTAATCCGCTATAGGGTCTCACACATACTGCTGTCACACCTCTGGATCTAGTCAAATGTCGTCGACAAGTTGACTCCAAGATGTATACCGGCAACTTCCAAGCCTGGGGCAAGATTGGTCGTGCCGAGGGATTCCGTGGCATCTACACTGGCTGGGGCCCAACTTTCTTTGGATACTCAGCCCAAGGTGCTTTCAAATATGGAGGATACGAATTCTTCAAGAAGTGGTACTCTGATCTTGCCGGTGCTGAGAACGCTGCCAAGTACAAGACATCTATCTACTTAGTTGCCAGTGCTTCTGCCGAGTTCATCGCGGATATAGCGCTTTGCCCGTTCGAGGCTGTCAAAGTTCGAATGCAAACGACTATCCCACCATTCGCCAAGGGTACATTTGACGGCATCAGCCAAATCACCGGCAAGGAAGGATTTGGTGGGCTCTACAAAGGACTGTACCCATTGTGGGGACGTCAAATCCCATATACTATGATGAAATTTGCTTCTTTCGAAACTATCGTCGAGATGATCTATCAACGTCTGCCAGGCCAGAAGTCCGATTATGGTAAAGGGGCCCAAACAGCTGTCTCATTCACTGGCGGTTATCTTGCTGGTATTCTCTGTGCTATCGTGTCTCACCCTGCTGATGTTATGGTTTCTAAACTCAATGCCAACCGTCAAGCCGGCGAGGCTTTTGGAGCAGCTATGGGACGCATCTATAAGGATATTGGATTCTCGGGTCTCTGGAACGGTCTTCCAGTCAGAATTGTGATGATTGGAACGCTCACGGGTCTGCAATGGATGATCTACGTAAGTTTTTCGGCCATGATTTGTGAGACAATGTACTTACAGCGCTGTAGGACTACTTCAAGATTTTCATGGGTCTCCCAACCACTGGAGGTGCAGCCCCACCGCCAGAGAAGAACTGAATACACACTGTATACTGGGGACGAATATGATGGTTTGGAACGAATGTTCATAGGGGAACCTGTTTCGCTTCAACTTGTATCAAATGAGCCTGCTTTAATGAATGAATATGATATGTATCACGTGCGTTACCTCAACCATTTGAATAATCTTATGGGATGATAAGATCAAGACAGCTAGTATCTAGTGTCTAGTGAAATGCCTACCATTCCCTTATCGCTTTTCTACACTTACAATCAACATAAAGTTCGACTTAAAACTATCGCCCGGTACACGGTTCCAAATCCCACCCGCTTCAGGCATTTTACCATACTTTTTACACAACCACTTTCAAAGCATTACGCTACAAAAACTCACTGCGACTTGCAACAAAACTACAAGTCCCTGTAAACTAGCACTTGGCCTCGATTCTTCCGGAGGCAATTTCAAAGTGCAACCTTACTGCAGGAGCACTAAGTCGCTAGAAGGGGGAAATGATAGGCGAGGGGTTGAAGATAACGAGAAGCTCTTATCTCTGACAATGACATGGCTTTTGAGGCGACAACTAATCAACAGCTTGACATGAAGATCTGCTGTCCGCCGGACCCGCGTTCCTGAGTGGCTCTCGAAATCACCTCAGTAATTGCGTCATTGTCAGAATCATTCAGTACAATATTCAACTTGTTGATTCTTGGCCAAGATATCTCGTCCTGGTACGTACATACAAATATCCCCTCACTCACGTGCAGCTGCAATAAATATCCCGCATCATCAGCTGTTACTTCAGCATTTTGCTTTTTATCTCGCCATTACCTAGTATTTACTTGACACACCTTCAGCTGTCACCCCCAAAGTGGAACATTAGTAGGTACGTCCCGCCGCCAATCACGCCTTAGGAAATTGGCTAGATTGAAGGTTTCCGCAAGGTAGTCGCCGATTGCGGTTCGCATGAGCCGTGTGGCCTGCCACCAGAAAGGCAATTATTGAGGCTGCCAAGCAAGCCTCCTTCTGCTCCCATGATCTCCGGCCTTGCTGCCTTCACCCCATCCTGCAAATCACCTTGTCCCGCAAAATTTTCTTTCCTAGATTCCTCGTTCTAACCTTCTTCTGCAGACAAAGATCTCCGAGCCAACAACTCTTCATCTTCGAATCCCACTCAGAATTGGCATATTGAAAGAACTGCAACCATGAGCGGAACCGGAAGTGCCAGAAACAGCTCAGATGTGACTAGCCACGGCCGTGGAGGTATGCGCTTCTTTCCGAATCTCAACGGCTTATTGAATGTTTCTAATCTATGACTTTGCAGGAGCTGGAAACATTGGCCAAGATAGCACCCCGTAAGTTTCCCTTACATACTGGTCCATATCCGTTTGTATTCGAATAATTAACTGACATGAGTCCAGATATGGCGATGGTGAAATCGTTCGCGAAGGGGTAGTCGGCGACCATGGCGATGGAGCTTTCAGCAGCGGCCGTGGCGGAGCAGCCAACATCGGTTCTCCAGGCCTCAAAGCCACCAAGAGAAAAGACGAGGTCGTCATCCCAGAGGTCGCCCTACGACCCAGCACGGAGAACGAGAACTTCCACGTCGGCAGAGGAGGAGAGGGAAATGTGCATGTCGCGGAGCCCATCACACACAAGCACCCTGAGGGCTTGGCGGATAAGCTGAAGAACAAACTGTTTAAGAAGAAGGTTGCGAAAGAGCAGAAGGCCGAGACTACGACTTGAAGCCTCTCGTCGCGTGGCGCTGGTGATAGGTGGAGGAGGAAAGTAACAATATTGAGAGGCAACGAGGGGATTTGAGTTCGAGAAACATTGAGGAAAGGGGGAGTTTTGATGGATTTTCTTGATACCAAACTTTTGTACTGAGGCTTACCTCTTCTTTCTGCGCACCCAAACTTTAGATAGTGGGAATAATACCAACATACCTGGCATTTTGATTTGAGGGTTTTGTCTGGACATGATCTTGACAGATGTTTTGCAGTGCCAAAAGGGTGAATGCTGACGGGTACCAACAGATGTAAACAGATTGCCCTCGAGTTTCGAAGCACGTCTTGATGTCTTGATGTCTTGATGGAGATGTACCTGCTTTCCCTCTACACCACAGACACAAAAAAGCCGTTACACATTCTCGCTCGCGATTTCGAGAAGTCCGAACTCTGACAAGGTTTGTTCGGGGCTACAGAACTCTAGCGTGTGAAATTGGTCCCATCCATCGCGCGAAAGCAACTCTGACGCGCGCAACCAATGACTTGCCTCCCACAATAGCACGTCTGCATCGGCATCTCTATTCCCCAATTCGATTCGATCAGTCGATAGGCGCGACGAGGCTGGAGCAGAGCGCAGAGAGCAGAGAATCATTTACTTGGGATTTCTTCTCTATCGCGACTACTCCCGGCGACGAAACTTTGTTGTGGTGACTGACCCCTCGTCGACTCGTCAGCGTTCCTTCCCAGTGACAACTTTGCGACCGCCACCTCGACCAAGCCGATTGCTCATCTACAAGTCCTAGGACTCCTAGAATCGCTTCTGTGTCTTCGTCTTGCAGAGATCACATTTGCACTCCCACCCGAAGCCTCTCGCTCGACGCGCGCGTTTGTCGCCTTTGCTCACCTTCTGACGCAAAATAATATCACCCGGCGCCATGGCTCCCAAACACGGTCTCAACTCTCTGCAACCGCCAGAAGACACGCACAAGCGCGCAAAGACCTCCTCTACCACCGCGTCACGTTCCGTGACTCCGGCTGAAGCAATGGGCAAAGTCGATTTCGTTGTGCACTACCCGAACCCGAACTCGAAGAAGAAGCTCAATAAGAAGGAGCAGGACAAGCAGCAGGAGTTACTTGATCATATGGAATGGCAGGAGTCGCCGTTTGTTGCCAAGGGTAGAGCGAAGGACGGGGAATTGGACCAGCATTATACGGTTACACCAAGCGCTGAGTGGGCAGCGATGAAGAAATATAATAATTTTATAAGTAGGTACTTTTCAGAGTGTCTGAATGGGCGGTTTGCTAATGAGTTTACAGTCCAGGGCGAGGTCTATAAGAACAATCACTTTGTCTATGTACGGAGTGACGAGACGCCAAGTCAGAAGGATTTAGATGAAGAGAATTTGAAGGTATTTTGGGTAGCGAGGATTCTACAAGTTAGAGCGCAAAATGCACAGCATGTTTATGCATTGGTAAGGTTCTACTTGATCGGACTACTGGGATCACTGACTGACAAACCAGATTGCATGGATGTACTGGGCAGACGAATTGCCAGCCCCAAAGACAAAACAACCAGATCAAGTTACAGCGTTGGGTGGAAAGCGGACATACCACGGCAAGCACGAGCTCATCGCGTCAAACTATATGGAAGTGCTGGATGTGCTTTCTTTCGCAGGAAAGGCGGATGTGGTGCATTGGGAGGAGGAGGATGACAATATCCAGTCCAAGCTATACTGGCGCCAAACCTTCTGTCGAGAAACACAAGAGCTCTCGGTAAGATACTCATTGTCCGAATCCCCTGAACAGGCTCTAACAATTCATAGAAAATCCGAGAACATTGCATTTGCAAAGGTCACTTCAACCCCGAAGTCTCGATGTTTATCTGCGACAATCCCACTTGCAAAATCTGGCTACACAAAGCATGCCTCATTGACGATATCCTCAAGAAGACATACAACAAGCTCGCGTCAGACACACCCGAGACCAATGGTACCACGAAACCCAATGGCAAGCGGGCTAGCAAGAGCCCCAGTAAACCATATGATGGGAAATTCTCAGCCAGAATCAAAGATGCAGGAGATGGTCCGCCAGTCATCGTCATCAAGGATTTAAGGCCTGGCCAGGAACTGAGAGAATGGGAGGAGGGGATTCCATGTCCGAAGTGCGATACCGTCTTACAGCAATAAACAAAAGCATCTCAACCTGCTTCGGTACCTTACCAATATACGTTTTCCACCTCTTTCCTCACAAAATCCGTTGCCCATCATCCTTTTATCTCAACGGCAAAACACAATCCGATCGTAGCAACGCGATACATCACCCGGGGGAGCTTTGAAATTACTTTACTTATCTTGGTCCTGCTCCATTTTGCGCTTGGCTAGGCGTTAAGGTCAGGGGCCTACACATGCGAAATGGAAACGTTTGTTTCTCTTTCACTGCACATACTTCCTTGATGTTATTCCCCCTCTCAGACCACTTTTAGTTAGGTAACTTGATCCATGCATTTTCTTTTGCGAGTATGAGGATGGATATGTGCTTTGTATGCGCTTGCTGTTTATATTTTTGCGACTGACTTGAAAAGACGAGTTTGGGGTTTCAGGAGAAAATCTTGATGGCCGGGTGGGCAGACGGCGACGATATACCCTGATTCCCATGGGGCGGTCTGTGGCTGTGGCTGTAAAATAGGGGTTCGGGGTTTAGGATTGGGGATGTGATGGGAAAGGTAGCACCGAATTGAAAGAGGAAATTTACAAGATGTGAAGGCTTCTCTTCGGTGCTGAATTGAGCAAGCTGGGTCTTGTCGTTGTACAATGTTGACGGAACTTCACCCCTAAAGGTTGCCCCTGCCCCATTGTTAATAGCCTGTTCCGACGACAGATCCGACTTACTTCTCATCAGACTCTCTCTTGCTCTTTTCATTAGCTTCCATACCAAACCCTTGTCGAGCACGCCGCTCAAGAAATAGAGAGATGCCAGCATTCACTTTTGTGTAATTCGCTGCATTTATCGGATGTAGTATTTTCTACAGCTGCTTGATATTCACAACTACAATGTTCTGCTTCAAGCGTGAAATTGAAAAATAAATTTCTCGGTTTATGAGATAAAGCCTTAACTTACTTGTTTTCCTTTCAACATTGATCATAACATCAAGAACATCTTACGGAATATGAACGATCGTAGCTGACTGATGTCCGAGTACGATCCAAGTCACTTGTCCTCAAGGGCACGAAAGGCTGGATTAAGCAAAAGTGACTTGAGAGTCAAGAGGCACCTTCCTCTTCTATCCAGGAATTTCGACGCAATTGGGGAAGGCGCTTGGTAATTCGACAAACCGGACAAGATCGAAGATATGTATCACTTTAGTCACTTAAAACTAATTCACGAGCACCAGAGGCATGTAAAAGAAGCAACTTCATTCATCATCTCATAGCTCATATCTCATTCTCATCATCGCCACCCAACTCAACGCCCATGCCCACCCATATCAAAGATCACCACACCCACCCGCTCCACGCTATGCCACCCACCCATCAACTAATAACACACGCAAGAAACACTCTTCCCATCCATTCTTATGCCGTACCTCGTGAGGGGTTGTTCGAAGTGTTGGATGGACGAGGCTGAGGCCAGAATGAGGGGTTTAGTTGGGGCAGCTCTGTTTGGATCGTTAGTCTTGGATCTTCTGAGGTTGCGATATTGAATGTAAAGATAAAGAGGTGAATGATAGATCGTGTTTGAGGAAAAGGAGAGGGAACATACAGCGCCGCAAGATCCACAGGTCTTGCCTCCGTTGCTGGAAGCACCGCATTTGGGGCAGTCGGCTCCGTGCATTTTGATTTGATTTAGTTGTTTGTTGGGGGTTGTTTTGGATTCGAAGTGATTTGTTTCGTGGTTTGGGATCTTCGAGTCGAGGTTGTGAGGTTGAAGGTGGAGAGTGGGAGACGAAGGAGGGGTCGAGGAAAGATAAGCCGGCCGAGGAGAGCGGAAGTCACCCACCATCACAAGTCATTTGCGGGGCAAGGTCCAGTGGTCCAATAGTGAATTATTGGCGGCCAATGTTAGCCCGGCACGTGGGATACTTGATCTCGTGGATTTTAATGTGGCGTTGACGGCGATATAATGATCCGCGTATGGCTTGAGCACTACAGGAAAGCCTTGATGTTTACATTTTATAGCAGGAAATCATGGCAGAGGGGGAAAGGTATCTTTGCTGTGAATACCGCGCATATAGCAGCAGTTGCGTATCATTTGCAAATTGCAGGTTGCCTAGCCTGATCGTAAAACCCCGAGAAAAGAAATTGCTAAGCACATCCATAACAGGACAGCCGCTAACAATCACCAAATTCAATTCCATTCCATGATCGATTTCGTAATTGGTCCTCCATTCAACGCCTACTTGGAAAAGAGACCGCGTAAGAAGCCAAAGAAAGAATAAGCTCCCGCCCCAGATATAGCAGTAGAACTTTGACGCCGTTCCGATGATGGTATTCCCAAACTGCCTTTCCGACCAGGAGACACTTTTGAAGACGGGCTCGCAGAAGCCTTGTGGGTATTGCTTGTTCGTCGTACTGTAGAGCGGCGAGGACGCGTAGGCCATGCATCTACATTTACTTCCGGAAGCCCGTCTATTTGTTATTCGATGCCGTGCTGTTTTTTGAGCTGCTCTAAATTCTCCTTGCGGGATTCTAGGTCCTCTTTCGATCTGGCCATCTTCTCTGGCTGATGATATAGTACTGACCTCGTAGTTAGAAGATGGAAGAGAAGGCAGAGGTGTGCCAAGACTCACCAACGAGATAGCGATTTTGGAAGTTGAAACCATTCAACTTATCGCACGCCTGCTTGGAATCCATCACGTCCTCGTAGACGACATAGGCGGTTCCTTTGGTTTGATTGGCAATGCCCTGGCGGATTTGGCTGTACACATGGTCAGTATTTGGATCTTGAGGTCCTGCGGCGCGAGAGTGGAGGGTGTCCTACCGGATGGGACCGAATTTGCCAAACAGATCGAACAACTCCTCTGGAGTGACGTTGTAGCTATCTCGAGTCAGTACGCACTTCCAGCGCCGTGTCATCCGCGCCTCCTTCCCCGGATTGTTTCGAAGTATTGACGAACCTTAGATTCTTGACGAACAGTACACTGCAGCACAGACGTTAGCATTCACATCCTTTGCCAGCAAAGATGGAGACTTCGATGGCCAACGTACCGATTGACCTCGGGTGCAAGTTTGCCGCCTCGACTCATAGCTTGGCTACGTGTTTTCTGTGATGGTGGTATTGGTGGTTGGGGGGAAATGCGATGTCGCAGATGGGGGACTTAGGACTGTCACTGTATCGGATCCCCGCCTCATTATCAGAATCTTGAAGAAGAGGTCACGCGCCCTTTCCTCTTTGGGAGTAGCGGAGCCTCTTTGGGCAGAAAAAGCGGCACTAACTTTTGAAATGTGCCACGCCGAGTGGAACATTCAAAATGCGCAATAATCAGTGCCGCTTTTTGTGTCGTAGGTGACTACTAATACGGCTGTTGAAGGCTCGGAGCCGACGACAAAGACCGAAAACAACGACCGAGGAACCTTCACACCGTTTTCTTATTTCCCAAAGATATTTCCCGATATCCCCGCTGTCGGCTTCTGGCTTCTGCATCGGTGCTTGCAAGAGATGGCACAGCAGCGTCCTGCCATGTGGCTACCACGTGCATGATGCAGCGAAGAAGCCGAAACTTCAAAGAAGCGGTGTCCATGCCGATTTCCCCCGGTCAAGCAGCCCCTTGGGCAGCTAAATGGAACAAGATCTTGCTCCAGTAGTGCTAGAGTATACAGACAACTCAAGGGGCCCGGCAGAGGTTCAGATCGTTCATTGCTTTGGTACCCAACCATGTCCATCGCTCGCAAGAAAGTTACTTTGGTCTTGGCCCATCAATCCTGGTGGTCCCTAATCCTGATGTAAAGGTTCATTTTGTCCCTGTTTTATCAATTGCGAGTTTCCTATTGATTCGATGACCTCTTGGATTGGTGTCTTATTCGTTCTCATTTCTACTATCTGTTTAATTTCGTCTCTTTGATATTGCTTCGCTCTGTGTCTGAAGTGTCAGCCCTACATCCGATCTCGTGTCTCGTGTACCCCAAGAAGTTATGGAAAGAGAGCATTGACGATATGGAAGGCTCCCAGAAATGAAGGGGGTCGTGACGTTTGGCGCAACAGCGACTGAGCCGATTGGCTTGACTTTTTCATATCCTGTTAGTTGTGGACCAAATGTTTTGTGCTTAGCATAATTTAATGGCCAGGATATTTAATGGCATATTACAAAACTTGAGCACTACCCCAGAGCTTATTGTGTGTCAGAATTAAGCTATCGCTGGTGTTTCAATGCATATTGTCGCATGTGCCACATCACTTCCCTTCAACTCTCGCTTAATCAGGGGTTTCCACGTACAAACCCTTGAACTATTGTTTATATCATGACATTTCGTACCCAAACTGCCAATGAAAAATATGTTTCTACTTTGTCAAGATCCCATTACGCCCCATCTGATCCCACCCCTGGCATCATATTCGGTCGGTATCGGTAAGGAGCAGATGCTGACAGGTACAACCAATATAACCCAAATGCGTCCTGCTTTTCAAGCCAGTTGCGCCAATTTCTTCTGTACAATATAACATGAGTTAGCACCGTTCACGTTGAGCTGCTTTGAGGCTGGATCTCGTTCTTTTGGGTATTGCTTTCAAAATAGAATGGAGCTCTTTATGTTCTCTGCCTTTCTTTTCTGCACAGCAGCGTTGGCCTGTGCTTCCCCTTTCCAAAAACCCCATTCGTAAGATCCCCGCAAATGAAGCCATGTTCTAACTAACAAACTTCTAGATTTGTTTTCGGACGAGACTCGCCAACCAGCACCGACGGCAATTGTGGTTCAAACTCCGATACAAATTCTACTTGTCTAACCAGCACGTTCGGAAACTGCTGTTCTCCTAAGGGCTATTGCGGTTCAACATCAGCGTATTGCGGCGCCGGCTGTCAAAGCGACTACGGCACCTGTTCAGACTCAAGCATCCAATCCATAAGCACGAGCGGCTCCTGTGGCGCAACCTCAACATCGAACCTGACCTGCCTTGGCAGCACATTTGGCGACTGTTGCTCGCACTTAGGATACTGTGGGGGAAATTCGAGCTATTGCGGAAATGGCTGCAATGACAAATTTGGCAGCTGTGGTGCAGGTGCCCAAAACGTTATTGACGACTCACCAGCCTCGACCTCGTCGTATCCCTTCCTATCCGGTGCTCCACCGCCCACTGCATCATCAATATCGAGCAGCTCCGCCAATAGCACGACGCCAATTGTTACTTCGACACAACAATCATCCTTGTCTATAGCAGCAAAAGTAGGCATCGCCATCAGCGCCGCACTAGCCTTCCTCCTTGCCTTCATACTCTTATGGTACATTATCCGCACTCGCCGTCGGGCTCAAGCCGTCAAACTTTCCGCTTCAGAGACGGATTCAGATCCCTTCTCCTGGTGGGAAAAGCAACCAGAAATAAGCTTTCCGAGACCGGTCTCAGTCTCTCCCGGTGTTGTCTATGAGATGAGTGCAGCGGAAGAAGAGAAGGAACCTGCGGAACTGATTTCGAGTCGCGCGAGTGATACGAGGCGGCTGGAGGCGAAGATTAAGCAGGAACGGAGGAAAGCATTGGTTGATGATAGGGTAAGGGCTGGGTACGATGGGGCATTTAGGGGTAATTGATCTTCGTTATCAAGCAGAAATTCAGATCTTTTTTGAATGACTTTGAAGCTTGCTATTTCTTTATTTTCTCCGCCTCTAAGCAATTGTTTCGCCCACAATCTCGAGCGCCAAGTTGATGACCGAGCACCTACATCATTGTCTCACTGTGAGAAGTTTGACTTGATGAAGTCTAGCCATTTATCTACTCTGACCTACCCAGCGATTTTCTGGTATAAATTCTCGTATCACGAGACATCCCGAGACCGTTGGTTCCCTTCAAACTCCATATAACTCCTGTAGCGCCAATGCCAGACGAGACGTGGACCCTCGATCGAACCTTCTCCTCAACTTTCCTCATCCCAGAAGATATTTGAATAGTGCAACCCTATATCCACTCATATAGACCCGGTAAAACCTCTTTAACCTGGAAAACTATTAGTTGCATCCCGCCCTTTTTCAAAGTGCCAGGAGCCTCACCTTCCCAACCAGAATATCCTTCCGTAACGCAGACCATACCTCCTCTAATGTAATACCAGGAAACAAGTTCTGTGCAGTCTGAAAGACCTGCTCGAGCGTCATACGTCGACCGCTGCCCGGACTTAAGACGCCTCTCGAGGCGATGGGGCCCCATGGTGGGCTGAGATTTTTGGGGCCAAAGAGGCCGTTAGGGAAGGCTGGAATCATTCTTGATTATACGAAGAAAAAGAATTGATCTTGTTTTGCGTTGCTGCTTTCTCTTTCTTCGCTGTTTGGGGTCTGCCCCTTTTGAAGTGGTTCGGTTGCCATCGCGTGAGGGATTTATGCTATAGCTGTCGCGAACACTTCACATTTCTGTATGCGGTATTTATGAAATGAAGATCAACAATTTGGTATCCAGTACGATTGATATTCACGAGTCGATTTTGAGGCATTTATAAAGCGCTGCCATGTTTTTTTTCGCGATTTGATTTTAGTTTAATCGCTCACTGCATGACACTACAAGCGACTTTATAGGTAGAACACTACTTGCTCCGCCGAGCCAATTACGATGGCCATATCTCACCGATCAGACACCTCATGAGTAAAGGGCTCTTGGAAATCTCCCTAGCAAGGTGTCATGTCAGACTATGACACGTCAAGCGCACGGGGTCGATTGGTTCGACAATTGAAGAGTCCCGAGAGAGAAAAATTCGAATCCAAGAGAATGCTAGGTGATGTGATACATGACTGACACCATAGCTCAGATAGCTAGTATGAGTCAAACACAATACTTTTGAAAGAAGACTCTTGCTATTTTTTGGATTCCACAGGAAGTCCTGCAACCAACCACTTCCTTCACCACTCAATTACATCTTGTGAAGATATCCTAGTACTCCTGACCTGTGAGATTATCCTCACACTTCCTTTCTCAATTCCATTCTGGATCAACCCCACGATCTGTGGTGTTTTCAACGCTGGATCTAACTCCTTGGCGTAATCTACGGCTTCTTGGACGGTCATTCGAGTTCGACAACTGCATCCTGTTTTGGTGCTAGACGAATTCGATTGGGAGGTATTCTTGTTACCCTTGGGGTTGCTGAAAGATCTGCCAAACATTTTCCTCTGTCTTAATGTTGTGATGATAATTTTCTGTTAGAAATGCGCTCTTTTGCTTGGCGGATGAGTTGATTGCTCGGAGTTTTCATAAGGATGCTTTTATGCCAGGTATAGTTTGCCACTCTCATATAAAATCATAACTACCGTTTTTTATCTTGGCACTGAGATGTGAATGGAAATGGCCTGGACTCATGACACAGTGATTAATATGCCTGTCTGATTCAGATGTTGACATAGTGTACTAGGATCTCCTGCATCCTGTGGTCAGATTTCCCCTGGTCAGATTTCTCGTTCTTAACATCTGTTTTTCGAATTCAAGTTGTGCTTGGGACTCGATTCCAACGAAGACTGTGATTGCAACCAAATTGTCACTGGATGCAATACATAGTACGACTATTACTTCGTTGACTTGATTGACGTGAAGTTCAACGATTCTCTTTTGAAGCTATTCATCTGCCTTCCCCTATCCCATAGCCCAGCTGATCTCATACTTTATCGGTACATCTCCCAGCTAAGACCCTGCTACATCCAAAAGTACAAAATCTCTCTCTGGTCATATTTTCTCCAATTGTCTGATTGTCGAGACCGTGCTATGTTGTTCCGAATATCTCGAGTTATGGCTTCGTGGACCTCTTCTTGGTTGACATTTCTGTGCTTTTGCTGGACAAGCGCCACGACCGCTTTCAGTCCCATGTCTCCTTTGCCTCGCATGATGGCTCGGAGAGTTCCGGGAAGCATGATAAGGTCGTAATCAGCACTTAGAGAGATACAAGATTAGACTGTCAAATGGAACGTATGTGTCCGGGAATTCAGGAAATGCGAGCTTGTATTAGCGTCAGGAAGCAGTTGTTGGGAACGAAGTAACGGATCAAAGCGCAGACTTAAATACTCTTCTCAAAATGTGTTTTCTTCAAGTCATCATCAAAAAATTCCTCGTGATTCTTGTCTGCACGCGCCCTATTTTCCCCATTCACAACCCTCAAGTGCCTTTAGCCCTCCACATTCTCAACACCAGGTCCATGAAAATGTCCAGTCGCAAAAGCTGCCATCTCTCGTCCTAATCCATCTCGACTTCAACCAATCACGCTCGATATCACTCGACATGACCTTGATAACGTCCCGCTCCGTCATCTGAGGATGCCAAGTTTTGCATAACTCCATGACTTGACCAAGCGTCATTGATCCTTTTCCCCACATGTGAGGCCTGAGCGATTTCGGGACCCCGGAAGGGGTGAAGCAGTCTGAATGATAACAGCGATCCATCTTGTGGGTGTAGAAAGGGGTGATGATGTGGGATATGGCTGACTTCCTTTTTTTGTTGAACGGTCTGTTGGTGACAGCTTGCTGAAGTTGCGACTTTCCTTCATTTATTGGGTGGGCGTTTAAACGTCTTAGATTCGAAAGGTATAAATCACGAGACGGCTCTACTTTGCTCCACCTCGAGACTGTGAATCGCTGTCCTGAACTGGCAATTCACAGCCAGAAAACCCTCTGATTTCCAAAGGCTCGGGTACTCATAGTCACAACGGAATATGAATGAAATAATTGGTTACTCAATGTTCTGAACGGACGAAGGCGTCTCTGGAAACATAATTTTTATGGCAGCAATGTTATTGTTTTCCTAGAACCTACTCCCAATTAATGAAATACTTTGATTCATTGACTTGTCGAAAGAGATATCGTATAAACTGAAATTGGCTTAGTTAGGGTAGTGTTAGTTAACAGTGTGTTGAGCTAGGCAAGCCGTATCTGATGATCGACCATGCCCAGGTGCCCCTTTTGTCTCGCTTGGGGCGTTCTCGGCTAACCCCCCTTTTCAATTTGTGAGACTTTTCAATATCAAGCTAAATGTATTTTCAGCTCTGAGATTTTCTGTGGTGATCTGTCATGGAATTCTCGCTGTTATTCTATTTTCTTTTCCAATCTCATGATAGGTCAATACTACCTCCAAATTCAAGATACATACGCATCACTCCGACCAACTCTTCTCGAACTCAAAGATCCAGAGATCATTTTGTGTCGAGTTCTAACGTACAAAGACAAGCCCCCAAGGCCTAAAAATAGATGCAAAGCTAAGATACATTCTCCAGTACGGGATGGTTTCTGTCCTCCGATCGGATCGCCTGTTTTGCCTACCCAGGCACCGAATGCGTAGCTGCTTTGTGGTCATTCTTCTAGACTTCTATAAAACATGGCAGCTACCTTCCTAGCCGGGTAACTAGTAACGAGTCTGCCACACCTCTGAATCGAAGTACAGGCCACGACATCACGATCATTGAGAAAAAAGCGGCTCGGCTAGAAGTGAAGCAATGCGGGGTCGTGGACGTGGACCAGAATCCGAGCCAACAATCTGGGCACTAAGCAGTGGTGTAGTGCTACAGCATTTGTATCTGACATTACTAGACAGAACACATGACGGTGCATTATTAGACTCTAAAGATGTCAAGTTTCATTCGAGTCAAACTCAGTTCCTGTCCCGCTATGCTCACGAGGGAACTTCACGCAGCATTTCCGAAGCTAGAAATCAAGGCGAAGGATCAAGCCTAATGGTAAACTTTTTGATTCTGCAAGGCCAACATTTTTAGAATTCAAGATAAACTGATACAGAACGCTTCCCGGTGGTGGAGTGCATTTCAGCGCAAGCGCGGTTGGACTACTGTACTGCAATGACCACTAACTTTATACCACTTTTCATTGGATAGCATACGGGCAAAAGCAAGCAGATTGTGTTACAGAGCTACACCGACATGCAGATGTAAGCCTGTGCGCACGTTTTTGGCCAGGTACACAGGCCTTAGCTGCAGGTAAGAGCGTCGATCGGAGGATTCTAGTTTAGTGGGGGAGGAGCACCAGGAGCTCTACCAATCGCAAGCTTAGCACATTCTCACACGCACTTCTGTGCCTTAGGGCTGACATTAGAGAGAGATTTATATGGAAGACTCCGTGACTGAGTATGCACTTGAATCCTTAGGCTTATGAACGGGAAAGCGCAGACCAGTGAAATGTTTCTAGAAGGGCGGTCTGTTGGTGTTGTTATCTGAAAGCGGGGTACTCGGTACTCCCTACCCAGTGGCAGCCCCCATTCTTAGGCCGTTCTATTCGGGGCTGTGTAGATGTTGGAGATCGCCCGGAACCTCGATTGACATCGTACTGCATATTTTAATCTACTTCTTACATGAGGCTGGCCTCATGTTTTCCACGTGGGCCCAAGGCTCAGATCAACTCATACTTCTTCCCTTTCCCAACAACCCCAAGAGGGTGTTGCTATTTGATTTGGAGATCCATTTAATTTTGAACATCATCAAAGATGGCTTCTGTGAAGCTTCTTCCAGGAGTTGATTTGAGCAAAATTCCTGTCGGGCAGCCGCCTCAGGGAGTGACACCAAATTTCGTCGACCCACCATCGTCATTAAAACTCCTGACTCTAATCCTTCTCCCGATTCTCATGTTTATGATGATTGTCTTGGTGGCAACTCGACTATTGTTTAATTTAAAGTCGCTCAGGAAACTTGCGAAGGATGACAGTAAGGCCAACAGTCAACGCTTAGTGTGTGAATTTTCTAACTCATTCTCCCGCAGTATTTTGCATCCTCGCAGTAATTTTTACTATCGTAAATTGCGCACTTACATTTTCCTGTACGTTTGATCCATTCTAGGAAAGTCTCAAAGATCTGACGCTGCTACAGCCCTGAAATATGCTCGCCATACATGGGATATTCCAGTCTCCTGGGTTGATTCGAGATTTCTTCAGGTGAGTCTGAACTAAACAGCTTGAGAGTCTCTGAAATGCTAACATTCAGTGTAGATGACACTGTTTAGCCAAAGCTTGCTAGGTCTCTTCTCACATGGTTTCGCAAAAATCGCCATTCTTTTTCTTTACCTACGCATCTTTACTCTAAGCCGCAGGGCCAAGTTTATGATATATGGTGGCATGTTATGGACAGCCATCACTTACCTGCCAACCTTGGTGACGGAGTCATACTTCTGTGCTCCTCACGCAGGTCAGCCTTGGTCTGTCAAGATAATGGCTGGGTGTGCGAAGACGTACAACTGGGAACTTGCCATGGCTGCATTGTCCCTTGCCCTGGATTTATTTCTCCTAGTATTTCCAGCTTCGCAAATTGTCAAGCTCCAACTATCGATGCCTAAAAAGGGGGGGATCGTCTTTGTGTATTTGATCGCAATTGGGTAAGTCGGAGACTTCATCGTCTCAGCTTTTCTGACAATGACATAGTGCTTTGGCGTGCGCGATCCTGCTTGTGCATTACGATATCGAGGCCAGACACACCACAGATCCCTTCTGGAATGCATGGAAATTAGCGATAGTCAGCCTGTACGTAGTTCATATTCCCAAATCGAGCCGTTGTTCTAACCATCGAACAGCTCTGAATGCATCCTCGTCATCATCGTCGGCTCCACCCCTGATGCGTTTTCGTTCTTCAGGAGCATCATTGCCCCTACAAATCGCTCCCACACTAGGATCGGTTCTGTCTCTCGAGTTGAAAGCCAGAACCTTTCCGCAACCGAAAAGCATATAGCATCGAGGAACGTGAACAGGATGCCCTACGATGATCGCATTTCAGAAAAGTCCACTACACACTTGCAGAAGATTCATGGGCGCATCACCACCGAGGTTATGCCTGCTCTACCACACAAAATCAGTTTTGGGGACGGTATCACGAGGTCGGTTGAGTTTGAGCAGAGCTCCTCGAGGACGAGTGTCGTTTCAAATTATGTTGCGTGAGAAATATATACCCGGGTTTTCATAGATTAAAATTGGCGTAGGGACGGAAATAGGAGTACGCATTGGTTTGAGGGATACATGCTACTCAAGGTACGGAAATGAACTGATGTCCCGAATCTCTTATAAGTGTGATCTAGCAAAATGACAAGCTATTTGAAATATCAACAACATCTGAGTAGAGACTACTGTTGCAGGCTGGCCACAGCTACTCTGCTGGCCTGAATATCACTTGCAACTTTTAATCCAGAGGCCGCAAACTACCTAGTAGATCGCGGCCGGCATAGAGCAGTTACCACTGGAAACAAATCGATCATATGAGAGCCACAGCTAAGAAGTTGCCACATGGCTATAAGTGAAATGGGGTATATGTATGCCTAAAACGCTGCAATATATTTACTGCTCTCTATCGATGGAAGACAGCAGCCCCCTCAACCCAGGCCTTGTCCCTAATTATGTACCAACTATCCGTCTCTAACCCAGCACCTCTCGTGCTCTGATCAATACTGGCGTAAACACTCCACCCTTTGCGCTCCAATGTCTCCAGTAATCTCAACAGTAGCACTCTCGTCTTTATTGTATCCTCCCCAGTAGCAAACCAAGGCCTTCCATGAAGTTTATACTCCCACGCATCAAGATTTCGATCCTTCCAGTTTTCTGCTTGTAGAAGCTTCATCTCCTTCAGCAGCACTCTCACATCTGCAAGCAAACCCTGTGGCGCGCCGATGAGCCTCAACCGGTCATTTTGGTTGAAGCTTATAGCCACCCACTCGCTTGACGGCGGCGAACTCTGCTGTTTCCTGAATATCAACGAATCCGTGTCGAATTCGCTCTTAGATACATCCGTATTCACATGTAATATCCAGCCTTGGGAGAACAAATATGACAATATCTCCCGCATTATGATTCGAGCTGGTATCGCATCAGAGCCCTGTCCGTGCCATGGGTTACCGTACAGCTTGAATTCGTAGGATGCAGAGTAGGGTCCTTGCGCTTGTAATCCCTTACTCCAAGATCGCTTGATTATGTCTCGTATCGCCGAAATATCTTCAGGTGGAAACTGCATCATTCGAATGCGATCGCTTCTGTGAAGTGACATGCATGCGAAGGTTGTGCGAAACGGCGTATAGGATGGAGCCGGAGCATCGCTGGGCTGTGACTGCTGAGGCGGTCCGGATTTCTCTGAGTAAGGAGGATTCATCGTGTTATGCGGGGTTGGGAGGGGGTTTGCGGTGGGTTCTCGCGAAATTGATGTAATTGTGATGGAGAGAACAATCGGCTTTGAATAGTCAGCGATGAATGCATGAAAAGGAAGGAAGGTCGCACTTATGACTGTGAGATGGCTCAAGGTACACCAGCAAGGCTGTGAAGAAGGCTGTGTTGAAGGAAGCACCCGCGTTTAGCGACGCCTTCCTTCAATTCCAACCACATCTTCGCTATGAGTAGTAGATTATCACACTGCAAGGACAGTGTTGAATAATCTTCAGCTCAACGTGCTTTAATGTGGCTGCTAGATGTACATTCCAGAGGGGATGTAAAGTCTTCTCCTCAGTAACATCATCAGAAGGGATATCAACGCGCTCTAGGTAAAGTAGGAGTTGGCTGGTAGATCGCACACGCTCACGCGGGTTGGAAATAAGTAGGATCGCATATTCGGCAACACCGAGGTAGTTGTGCTCGTTCCTCTGTGGTTGTTAGGGTTGGTTGAGATCTTGGCATGCCTGGAGATGGAGCAGCACATTTGAAGCCGAGGAAAGGAAACTCTGCACGTGATTAATATCAGTCTCATATAGAAGTCCTGTCCGATCCAAGTCTGTTTAGAAACTGGCCTGAATAGACCAGACTTGATGTATCATTTGAGGATACTAGTATTGGGCATATCGTTGTTCTGGGTTGCAACCCGACCTTCTGAAATCTTTGCTTCTGACTCTAGCTTCTAGCGCCGGATACAGACAAGTTCTAAATAGACTTTTACCCTCGAGAAAAATGTAAAGAAAGAAAGGAAAGCCCTTCTTCCTCTCTAGATAATCCAAGTCGTTGTTCTAAACGTCCTTCTAACATTTTCCTCCCCGATTTTGTCAACGAACCGTGGCAAATTCAGAACGGCGTTGCTCTCCATTTTCTACGCCAATCGCAACTGCCTTCTTCGAACCGTCAGGACCCTTTTCCCAATGGATAGGCCCCCGAGGAAGCGATTTCTCTGATGATGACGACCATTCAAGCAAATCACTTGCATGTTGGTCCAGTATCGGCATCATCCCGGGTTCTGTTGGGAGCTTTCCGCCGTATTTCTGGGGGATGTTCTCGATGTCCATGTATGACTCCAGTACTGGGAGGACCTCCTGGGGAGTCAGGACTCTTACTTTGCTGGCCGTCACAGGATCGAGTAATAACTTGGCCCAACTCCATATGGTTCCGAAGTAAGAAGGGGCTCCAATGACCTATGGAGTAGAAGTCAGTCTCTAATTTCTACTCAAGTTGCAGTTGCCACATAGAAAATTATAGTGAATGCTCTTAAGACTCACCAACCCCTGATCGAGGAGTTCTGGATAATTCCCAGCCAAGATTTTGCCTAAAGTTTGGGCCCAATCTCTCAACTTCCATGCACTACTGATCCCAAGGCCAGTGATATCGGCAATTACTATGTGCTTCGTAATGGGCATTTCGGGATTTGGCCGATTCGGGATAGCAGAGCAGAGGGGTATCACAAATCTGGTCAAATGCTCGTGTATCGCGTATGATCTGCGAATGTGAACCGGAGCCACGTCTGGGTTTTTTGACTGCAATGCGGAGGCAACCTCGGATTCAGATGATTTTTTATGAGCAGCCAGGGTGCTTGCATTCACAAGTTCGAGGTCCAGCAAATAGACAGGAATACCGCGTTTGTCCCTCCTTCCTATCCAGGACGGATGCTTCAAATTTGTCTGTCAGTGAAAGATTTTGGGATGTAGGAAATAGTACCAACCAATAATCGAGTTTCTTCATATAATTCGAGTTCTAAACTTCTATAGAACTCGGCCATCTCGTTCACTTTCCGAGCTTCAACTGCCTCCTTGAAAAGCGCATAGGCTTTCTGGGGATTGCAGCTACGCGCGGTGAAGAAACGACTACAGAGCATTGAGCCAATATGTCTGGATATGAATCCACCCAAACTTACTACAACGAAGCATCATCGTCAATTCCATCTCGGCACTCATGCTCAGCGTGGCCGAGGGGGTCATCTAGAAGACCCTCATTTTTGCACAAGGCTAAAAATTCATCAAAAGCCTTATCTTGCTCAGAGGAGAACGTTGCTCGGAACCCCGCATTCGGCGTCGGAGTGGGCGGCTCTACGACAGCTTTCTCATTTGGTTCGAAATTCGAGGCTGCCACAGGAGACGTTTGGGTCTCCATCTTGAGTTGGATGGGTTGAATTTAAGTTCGTTTACCGTCGAATGCAAGCAAGCATTCAAGGAGGCGGGTAAATGCAGGAAGCCGTGGCGGCAGCACAAAGACTCTAGCCACCTTTGGCTATCCAATACTGTAAGCGCTACCGGGACCGGACCGGACCGCACTAGCATTTCCACTGCACTTGAATCTTGCGGTTGACTAAATACAGGATCTATATGAGCTGTAGCCTGTCTTTTGGAAAATTTCTGGGGAAGCAACTGCGAGCCGCATCCGAAGATTACAGTAGCATCTCGCTACTTGCCGGCGTTCTCGCTCATTTTCCCGAGTCCTGTACTGTCCTTCTCTGAAATTATCTTCTTCAACAATTTCTGCTCAAAAGTCCAAAATTCTCCAACTTGATCTTTGTATGTTGTAAGTCCTTGGCACGACAAGAGCGGAGAGAAAGATAAGGGAAATATGGAAGAATTTTCAACTGCATTGCCATTGCCTTGGCGAACTCTTGTTCGTGAAAGCCTTTTAAAGAGGCGGCGTCAACAAGCCCGGTAGCAGACCAGGGGAATATTCTCGTTGATTGAGATTGAGATCGTGTCTATCTCTAATTATCATTTCATTTTCTTTCCGATCTCTTTTGGTGTATACTCTTCATACGTTCCTCGCGCACCGACCAGTCTCCCCAAACTTTTAGCAACTGCGAGAACAAAATGCGTCACCCAGTACTGTATCCTCTCATTTTCAAATTTCTCCGACCAAAAAACAGGATAGTTATCCGCTTCCGCAAAAATGGCAAACAATTGCAGCGCAAGCCACCAGTCCATCCACCAAGTCGGATTTTGAATCGTGTCCATGATGGCCGAATTCAAGTTCCGAAAGAAAACCTCCTTCTCCCCATCAAATGGATCGGTCCACTCCTCTACGACCAGATCCTCATCGTCCCACGATTGCTCAAAAGCAAATCCATCTCCTGCCACCGCTCGCCGCCATTCGTGCCTCGCGAATTTGGGTACAACGAGGTGGCCGTCTGATGCCGAGACGATGCGCGAGATGCCGCTAACAGACACCCATGCGTGGCCAGAAATTACCTGCAAGAATTCGGTATGCGATTCGTGCCAATGAAGACCGGAAGTCCAATTGGAGCCTGGAGGCAGCGTTATTTTGGTTAAGGGCGAAGAGCCTGGTGGTGAAGAAAAGCTCATTGTGGCTGTGGGTCGGACAAAGGTTGTCAAGCCGGTGGTGTTTGTGCGCTTCATTTTGGGGGGAAAAACAATTCTGTTCTCTTGAATAAAAGTTGTGATGTTCAATAGCAAATCAACGGAAGTTATAGTCAAGGCAAGTCTGATGTGGCGATGATATCGGGCTTAGTATTACCGCTTTAGGAAGAAAAGAGATCCTGCTCCGGGGACTTGACCACGTATCACTAATGTAAAATTCAGTTGATTTCAAATCCATCAAAATGATATCAGAAGATAATATAAATCTCTAGACAGGATGATTAACATGATTCTCATCGCGACATGAATTCAGCGGTTATTGAGCGCCCTGACTTGCTGATCACATGACCGTATGTCTCGCCGGCCAGGTTGTTTAAGAGGATGGATGGAGCTATCAACGCGAGAGTGGATAGCAATGGTGTTGCACGTGGTCTTCCGGCTTTCTCGTGAAGAATTTGAATATCAAAGAGACACACTGGACAATTGGCAGAAGAAAGTGTGGGGCTTCAAGATGCATTTCACGTATCAATATTGCACTCCAAGATTCCAAGTAAAGGACAGTCAAATTATTCGCTAGCTACATGAACCCAAACTCCTTGCAGTGCAAGTGACCACTAAACTATTGTTACATGATGGCGGAATAACTCAGTTGACAGCAATGGCAACCTTTCTCGGCTTCTGTGACTTGGGCACCACCACGTGGACAACACCGTTCTTCAAACTGGCCTGGACAGAATCCTGCTCGATTCTCTGCGAGAAAGAGAAGCTTCTCTCAAATGATCCCACTCTGCGCTCGGCAACCCAGTACTTTGGCTTGGGTGTTTCGGGCTGCTTCTGTTCAGCAGCGGGAGTCTCGGTGGCTGTGGCGGTTGCTGTGCTTGCAGGTGTAGCCAGAGGAGTATCGGCTTCGTCGTATTCGTCCTCCACAGTAGGGTTGTGTGACTTCTCTGATGAAGTGTCGTTGGATTCAGTCTGCTGGGTAGGCTCAGCGGCGGGCTTGGCGTTGGATCCGCGCTCTGTCTTGCCCTTTACAACAAGTGTTTGAGCATCCGAGAACTCGATGGAGAGATCTTGTTGCTCAAGGCCTGGGACTTCACCAAAGAGCTCATATGCTTCAGCTACTTCGGTAACGTCGAATCTGGGTGTGAAGGTTCTCGGAGCGTGGCGACGGACGCAGGCTTTTTGTTGAGGCTGGTCAAGCTCGGAGAGGATCTGGAAGAGACCCGCATCGGGTGACAGGTATGCTTGAGGGAAGAAAGGCATTTTGATAGTGTTTTGTTGTTGGAGAAGTTTGAACTGTGGGGATGGAATTTTGAGAAGCTTGGAGATGGATCTGAGTTCTGAGTGTGTTTCTGAATGATGAAAGAAAAGTCTGCAACAGATCTGCACTGGCATTATATACCCCGAACCTACCTGTAGGCGTCTATGAAGACGCAATCCAAATCTGATAAATCAAGAGCTGACGAGCTGTTGCTCGAGCATTCCGGAAGTATCTTGATGAAGTTCGAAGGAACTGGAAGTTGCGAGAAGCGCCACGCCGCCATGGACTAAAGCTGCACCGCCACATTATAAATCATCACTGTTCAGACCACGTGAATAATATCATGTGACAAGGAGGAGTATCCTTGGATTTGCACTTCATTTCTTTTCTTGCTCTTGTTACAGTTTTGTTCATGCCTTGCGTTAATTCTCTCGTTTTGCTTGAATTAACGTCTCTGGACCATATATCCGGTATTTCAAGAATGACAGAGGCGAGATTGCTCCTGAGACCACTCTCGGCTCACCCCAGTACCTAAGCAAAGGCCTTTTCGTTTAAGAACGCAGATTAAACTTCGCCATCCTCCATATACTTCGAAAAGACATTGAGAGATGCATCGCTCTTTGCGCTTGATGCCGACGCTTTTGTCTTGCGGATGCGGAGAAACACTCGTTTCCCAAACTTCCATGCCTCAACGCCAGCAATGAATAATATAGCTTCGATGAAGACCACTCCCCACTCCCAGCTAATTCCTTCATGCTTGAAAACCACATGGTTAATTACGGGAATGTACAATGTGGGGAATATTGTTACGAAGCCCGCAATAATTGCCCAGAACAAGAACCTGTTCCGCCAGACATCGATTGCCCACTGCGTGAAATACTTGGTGCTCTTGGGCTGCATGCGAAAGAATGACCTTCGAATATTCACCATTTCCCAAGCCAGGAAGAGGGCGAACCAAGTGAGGCAGACGAAAGTTGTTGCGCGGGCCCGGAAGACCGTGTCGCATTCGGCACTGTAATTGCTGTTGCAGTCGCTGCCAAGATTTCCGTCGCCAAAGCCGAAAAGCACTATGGAGAAGGCGGAGAGACAGAGGGCAGCCATCCAAAGGCCGTAGACGAGCATGTCTATCATGACTTCGATGGTGAAGACTCCTTGTTTGAGGGATTGCGGCGGGCGCTGCATGATATCTGGAGCTGCTTCCTCGAATCCAAGTCCCATATCAGGCATTCCTATGAACTGTTAAATAACTTTCATTACTGAGTGAAGTATTTTAAGCATACCTGATGTAATCATGATAACCCACAAGATCTCGACCGGGGACAGGGGGAAGACTGAAAGTGAAGATTCATCCTTGAATGCGAGACCAATGAGGAGAGTACAAGCTTGAGCAATGTTCTCAGCTAAGAGGTGAAGGATGAACTTCTGAATGTTGTCAAACATTCGGCGGCCTTCTTCGACTGCATTGAGAATGGACGCAAAGTTATCATCCGTGAGTATGATATCCGAGGCATCCTTTGCAACATCAGAGCCAGCTTGTCCCATGGCAATTCCAACGTCGGCACGTTTCAATGAAGGAGAATCGTTGACACCATCGCCAGTCATGGCTGCAAAACACTTTCTTCTATGAAGTGCGTCTATCATTCGTACCTTGGTCGTGGGCGAGCATCTTGCAATAACAAGTGGAAGAACTGGAAGCTGGTCGATGTCGTCGTCAGAGAGCTTGTCAAACTGGCTGGCAGTCATAACCATAGCATCGGACATGTCTTTCGACAAATTCTTGACGTTCGGGGGTAGAATTCCGACCTGGCTAGCAATTGCTCTGGCCGTTCCAGGATGGTCCCCAGTGAGCATATGAACTGAGATGCCAGCCCTGTGGCATTCTTTGACTGCGCCCTCAGATTCAGAGCGAGGCGGGTCGTAAAGACCGATGAGACCACGGAATACAAGCTCAGCCTCAACTTCGACACGATCTTGTTGTTCGTTCTTGCCAGTTGGCCCGAGCCATTGTCGACTTGCAAGAGCTAGGACACGAAGACCCTGCGAAGCCAGTGCTTCCATGTTCGCCAAAATCTGTTCGGATACTTCATCACTCATGTGCTGTAGATCATGTCCTACATCCATCTTGATACGAGTACAAGAACCGATAACACGTTCGACAGCGCCTTTTGTGAAGACCATGGCCTTCTCTGCACCGACTGATTTGAAGATGACCGACATTTTCTTGATCTCCGAATCAAATGGGAACTCGGCAATTTGCTCCCACGCAGGAAAATCACCGGTAGTGAAGCGCTCTTTCAACCAATTGAATCGACCAGCAAAGACCTGAATAGCTACTTCAGTTGGATCGCCTCGCGCCTTCCATTCATCGTCGGATTTGTGCACATGAGCCAGATTGGCCAACGAAGCCACATTCAGAAATTCTAAAAGCTCATTGTTGTTCTCCAGCAACTCTTGATATGACTGTGGCGCATCTGATAGGACCCCACCTTGGCCTTTGGCGACTGAGTCCTTCGGGGATAAGACATGGTGATATAAATCTCCCCGAGTAGGATTAAAGGGCTCCTCAGAGGAACCAACTAAATAGGTTCCTCGAGAGGGGATCCAGGCTTTTTTCACAACCATTTTACCTTGGGTAAGTGTTCCAGTCTTGTCAGAGCAAATATCTGACATATGTTAGCATTTTGCGAGAGGTCTCCACTAAAGTAACTCACCTGTCACTGCACCGAGAGCCTCGAGCGAGTCTAACTTGCGGACAACTACATGTCGCTGCACCATCCTCTTCGTCCCGGCCGCCATAGTTATCGTGAGCACCACAATGAGCGAGGCTGGTATCATTGATAAGCCTGTAGCGACAGCATAGATGACCACCTCCTTGTTGTTGGAGAATCCATTGGACGCAAGAACGATAATTGCGCATACGACTGCGATTCCGAAAAGGAGAATAGCCAATTTCGAAAGTTTGCGATGAAGAGGTGTTCCAACATTGACACCAAGGAACGTGCCAACAAAGTCGCTCGCAGTGAGGCCCCACGCTTCAAGATATCGATACGGTTTCGCGGTTCCATCAGGTTTTCGCTTGACCGGTCTGACTTTCTTGCCCGAGCCACGTAGGGCTACTGCAATTGAGCCTATCTCGGTCTTCATGCCTGTGGCGAAGACAGCACCACGGCCTCGACCCTTGGTAACTGTGGATGAACTGAAGGCAACATTCAGGCGATCGCCAGGACCAGTGTCCTCGTCAAAGACAGCATTTGACTCCTTCTGTACGGGCAGAGACTCGCCAGTGAGAAGTGCTTCATCGGTTTCAAAGTTCATGACTTCAAGCAGACTTAAAAATGTTAGATAGCAAACTGAGAACTGAGCGACAACATTACCGGATATCAGCTGGGACAACGTCCCCAATTTTCAGTTCGACCAAATCCCCCGGTACGAGGTGAGCGGTTGGAATTGTCTCATTTTTGCCGTTGCGTATGGCGCTCGCTGTAGGCGAGGATAAGGATCGCAAGGAATCAAGTGTCTTCTCAGCATTGAATTCCTGGAAGAACCCCACCACTATATTAAGGACAATGACGGCAGAAATGACGCCGCCCTCAATATAGGAAGAGATACCAAAGCTAACGGCCATCGCTAGGATGAGAACCTGCATTGTCTGGATCAGAGAACCGTTTTGGGGAAATTGAAAGTGTGTGCTTAACTAGAATCATTGCATTCGCAACTTGTCGAACGAGAATCTTAACTGGCTGGACACCTGGTGCATCGTCGAGCTGGTTCGGACCGTAGGTCTCAAGTCTTGCGGCAGCTTCCTCAGAGGAGAGCCCATCTTCAGCGTTCACATCAAGTTCATCAACGAAGACACTGCTTTTCAATGCATGCGGCGGAAGTGAAAGTGGTTTATTAGCTTGACCGGATACATGCTTTTCTGTAGCTTCAACCTCATTCTTGGATTTTGTCATCTTGAATACTCGCAATTTGAGTGAGAGAAACGAATTGATAGCGTTTGGGTGACCAAGTAGACTCAACACAAAGCTTGAGTAAAGGAACAAAGAGGAACAAGGCTCCTTATATGCTGACCGCAGATCGTTGAATTGATCTAAAGTGGCATGCCATATCCTCACGCCAAGAATACCCAAGACAGAGATGTCACCGCCAAGCGAAAAATCATTGGCATGAAGGAAAATATTTTCGTCGCCCAGTCTCGCTTCCTATACCATATAAAAGCGAGTTACTTGAAGTTGTTCCCAGATCCAGGCTGCATTTAGAAGTTCAGAGAGAGTGTACAGATTTCAGAGGGTTATCATTGAAGGCAGGAGCTTCCAGAATAGAATAGAAGGGTGGTGCAAGGAGGCTTTTTGTACTAGCAGTCTAAAATTGACTCCTTCCAGTGGACTACTATAGAGGACTTCTCTCTGGGAGTGTAAAGACAATGCTTGAAGGAGGAGTCTCCGGAGCAATACTAGCCTGGGTAGCGAAAAACAAACCCTGTCTATCAGGCAACGGAATATATATCTTGGCACCATAACATCTCTTAGCAATCATCTTGCAGAAGCCGTCTATCTTTCCCTCCGTATGCCAAGGGCCAAGAATTTAGGGAGTCTGCCGAGAACTCCAAGTCTTGATTACGCGACGAGGTGGCGAGTGACGGCAGGAATTAATGTCTTTCGAGGCGTTGTGTGCCAAGCGTCGATGACCTATCCACTGCCGATTATCCGCTTATCTCAAGCATTCCCCGGGTTCGGACTTGGAAAGCGGCGAGAGATTGAGACATAGGCGGCTACCCGTGGTCAAGTGCTTCCATGCCACCATTGTAGAAGTACATATACGCCCAGAACGATTCCACTGGGCCCGGAAAACAATGCTTGTTAGGGATCCGGCGTTCGTTCAATATATTTATGCCCGTCTGCTTGGCAGCCTTGAGAAAACCTCAACGTATGTTGCATGCAATCGTGTGAACAGCTGTTTCAACAGTTGAGACTCCATATGCCAGTCAATATTGCATTAAAAAAATATTGACTTGGGTGCAAGGTAACAAATTAATCCCACCTTCAAAAATTTTAGTGCCTTGGTAGAATCTCAAGTGCAACGTCATGAGCAGAAGTGGCAGCACTATCCAGCCAATGTTCATGTGCGGACCTCATGTAATATTGAATATAGTCATATGATTAGTATTTATTTTTCGTAGATGAAACCAGAGGCAAGACACTTACTGAATAGTTTCCCGCCTGTAGGCCCCCTAGGGGGGCACGTCCAGAGTAAAACCTTATGAAAGAAACACCAGCTAAGCAGATTCAGAGCAGAATTAAAAGCAACGATTTGATATTTGCAATATTCCGCTGATGCTAACCAAACACAACTAACCCGTCCCGTCTCTAAAGACTGGCACCTCCTTGCTTATCTTCTCCGCGGCGGCGGGCGTCTTGGTCTGTCTCTGTGTGGTACCCATGTGCGTCTGCAAGTCGATGAGCATCGTCCATTATGGTGTACGTCTCTCTTCGGCTGTCGATTGGGACAATTCTCTGGATGAGCCCAGAAAGCTAAATGCCCTTGGGGAACGCGCCAGTAGCTTCGAGTGACATGACTACACACATCGTAAATGACGCGCGCTCTGTAGCACAGTATCTGAGGTTAATGCTGGATGCTTTGAGAGATGTCTGGAGATGTGGTTTTGATGTAATGTAATGTAATGCAGTAATGGTTGCAGTGGGTTGAGGTTGTAGGATCCGACTTGAAGATAGTGGGAAGGGGGAAAATCAAGGGTTACAAAGTGCTCCTTTAAATAGGTTTACGAAACAAGAGCAAATCTGAATGGAAACTTATAATTACAATGAGACTGTGAATACATGATATGAAGGAGCTTCGTGAATAATAACACCCTCCAACAACGGCGTACGACTCGTGACTAACTGAGGTTCGAGGGTGGACTGAATCTCGACAGACGGGTCAGAGAATACATGCAAAATGACAGGTGTACAGAATTTGATGATGAACGTATTTGACGACTGGTCAAGCGCTAATTTGATGTTGGAACGATGCTTTGCTTCCTCATAATGTCCTCGAAAATCACTCCCCTCATGACACTCGCTCGCCTCGAGAACTTGACAATACAAGCACTGGATCGCATAAACTCCAAGACGGATGCAGAATACGATTCTGAGGGAACTAAACCTTAATAAACTCCCAAACAATCCCATCTGGCCCGGGGTCTCCAATCTTAGCCAGCTTTTCTACCCCTCGCTCAACTTTGATGCCAATATTCCAAAGTCTCTCAAAATGCGTCATCAGCAAAATATAGCCACCCTCCGGCCTCAATCTCACACAGAAGTTCTCCCATCCTTGTTGCCTCCCGGCTGCACAGCACAGTTTACCCTGCGCATCATGACCGAGAAACCTACCTGAGATGGAATTCCGAAAACCTAGCCAACCTTTCGTTTCCACACATGCCCAGTGGATGGAGCCTCTTCCTCCTGGCCGAGCCAGCACTATCTGCCCATCGAGCAGCGTGATTACATCTCCAGTGGAAACGGAACGGATGATGAATGAAGAGCCTGGCCAAGGGACTGAGGCGGAGCTGACGTTGACGCCGCCGAAGGGGTCTTGGTCGTCGAGGAACTCGATATCGGCGGCAACGGTCTCGGGAGGTGTAGCAGCTCCTCCATACACAGTTGAGGTATCGGCCTCGGAAATGGGTTTTGGGTCCATGAAGTTGAGGACCATGCTACCTGAATAATATGGTGTTGGTTGAGAAGGTGCGCGCACGGATGCGGGACGAGCTAGGATGAGAATGAGGAAGTCAACCTGCTGGTTTGTGTAATTGAGATGCCCTGAATGATCAGCAGGACATAATTGAACGTTTTTGACTTTCTTCGAATTATCCAAAAACTAAGTCGAGGCTATGTTAACGTTGTCTTGCTGCCTAAAGCGGTATAGCCATACCCACGTGACCGACGCGTCCTCGACAATTTCTTGCAACAGTTCAAACAGTGCTACTAACTCATAGAAAGATCCCACGCTTCACAACATGGCACAGGAAGAATTGCAAGTCCTCAAACAGGACGGCGATCTACGAATACGAATGAATCTTAACACTTCCGGAATCGAGTTCGAACTATCCGCGAAAGGCTTCCGACAATGGCATCATGCTTCGGACAGTCCTCACCCTACACGATGACAATCTACAGCGAAGATCGTCGTCATGGACGAGAACTTTTTGGTCGTTTCGACTTCGGGGAATACGAAGGTGTTCTTCGATTCTGCAACAAAACAGAGGCCCAAGTACATCGCCACAAATGTCATGCCAATGATATGGATGAGTATCTCTTGGACGCAGGTGAAATGCCGTTCACCTGCGTCCAACCAGATATTACCGCTGGAGTGGAAAGTCCACTGGAGAAATCGTGATTGAACTAGGATCCGACGCGTATCTATACAGAATGTCATTTTCGGACAGTGGATCGACAGTGAGAGGGTCTGTGCAAAGAGCAGCCAGAAAGGTGGGCATCTTTGCACCTTGTGCGAAGATGAGTGTCGGCACCTGAATGAAGTGGTCATATATCATCACTAGAATCTATGGCGGGAATCGTCAAAACCCGTTCGTGGGCGTTTGGGTCGTCATCTGCGATCGAGTATGTCAGTCTTCAGTGCAGCGCGTAGATTGACCGAAATTGGAGAAATATAGAGAGTGCCCATGGGGGGTGTTGGTGCTGGTGTGACGAGGATATATCGACACCCACAAAGGAAGACGCGACTGCAGAGCTTCGCGCAAATTTCGACATTCGTGGCTATTGCAAATACGATATCGCAACGCCTTGGTGGGCAGAAAATGCTATACAGGTGTACGAGAATCTTGAAGCAATCGTTCGTATTTGGATGAGGCCAGGTCATGTTGTGATGACTCGCAGGCTCGTGGATACTGGGTCTGTTTTACACTTGGCTTCAGATAAGGTTCGGCATAGTCAACAGCTAGGATTGTGTACTTCTTAGAATATCTGAATCCAAAGAGAGCAGCATTTGGGATAATAAGCAGAACAGATTCCCTATATAGTACACACAGACTTGAAATAATTTTGTTGAAGTTGCCCTATTCAGGTTCGTCACATGCGTGGACGACCAAATGGAAACAATGCTGAAAACGTTCATGTCCCCAAAGCGGATTGCATTGTAAGTAATGATAGCTCTGAAAGCAGTACCCACAGCCATGTCACTTTGTTTAGATCGTGAAAGAGAACGTATTACTATGGAATAAAGAGATCCTAAGAGTTCATAGAGGAAAAGATAATTTTTATACAAGATTGTTAAACGTTTTTCAATACGAAATTTCCATCTAATTGAGATGTCGGGTCCAACAGTGGAAGGTCGCCCTTCACTTGGAAGTGTAGTCCATGGCACAATTGATCCGCGAAACTTCTCGCTTGGATTGGTCGCGTCTAGCCAGTCTAGCCTCCAGAACAGAAAGATCTTTCAACATAGACACCTTGCATACGTACTTGAAAAAGTAGGAGAATGCCTATACAACACGAGGCTCAAACCGCTCCAGATTGAAACCGTGGATACACCTATCCCGGATTGTCGAGATGATGGGGCGTTGCATGGATTGCTGCTGACATGGTTCGACATTTTCGACTCGGCATTTTTCGGTGGCGGACTGAGAGATCTTCGAGACCGAATTTATTTGGAACATCACGGGAAGGACGGAATCAAACTATCGGCTACGAGCCGAGCGTATGCCTACTTTGACATTGAGGATCTGGGTAAAATCGTGATTGATGCTGAACACGAGCTACTTTTTGGGGCGAGAAGAGAAGAAAAAATTATCGCAAGCTTACTCCACGAAATGCTTCATGTAAGTTGGAATTCCGTGGGGGAGACTTGTCACAAAACGGGAGAGATATTTAAATGAGAAGATGCAAACCCCTCTGCCCCCGATTATTCCTCAAAAAGTAATACTAACTCCTAGATCCCAACGGACAGGCCTTTATTGGTTTCTACTCTTGCAGATGCCACCAATGCGACGCTATGATACCCGCATCTTTAGGTGGCATTGGGCAGACGGAGCATGGCCCAGCATGGATCGGTCCGATGCTGGCAATTGGAAGAGCTCTTCAGGATCGAGTGAACTGGCAAGTGGATGTGAGTATTAACGTCAGCATAGCAAACGAAATGAACAGTAGCAACTGGGAGCCCACAATAGAGGAGGTCACCCGATGGGGTCTGTCTTTGCCACTCTTGCGAAGTAACATGAGATCGCTTCAGCAGTATGCGGCGCGCCTAGCCGAGGAGGATCGAAAAGAAAGAGAGCAGTATGAGGCGCGCCTAGCCGAGGAGAATCGAAAAGAAAGAGAACAGAGTACTCTTCGTCGATTTGATCTCCCTGCCAATTACATGCAAAATCAGGATGAGCAAGAAGTCGCCCGTCAGATGGCTCAAGGTATCCAAAAAGAAAACCAAAAGGCAAAATTAGAACGGGAGCAAAAAGCGAAAGAAGAGGAAAGAAAGAAACAAGAAAAGGAAGCCCTCGACCGTCAGATGGCTTATGCACAGAGAGAACAGGAGCAAAAAGAGCAAAAGCAAAGAGATGAAGAGCAGGCAAGGAGAGAAAGAGAACAGAGTGCCCTTCGTCAATTTGGTCTCCCTGCCGATTACCTGCAAATTCAGGATGAGCAAGAAGTCGCGCGACTGATGGCTGAAGGTATCCAAAACCAAAACCAAAACCAAAACCAAAAGGCAAAAGTCACCCGCAGACAAACGTCGCAAGACGCAGACCCCAAAAAAGACGAGGTCGTCTCGTTGAAGGATAGAGTGCTACGGAAGTTTGGGAGCGCAGTCACCAAGAGAAAGAGGAAGTAGGCCCGCAACCAGTATAGATTTCAAAAGAGTGAAGAAGCTCAAAGAATGTATAGAGTAGTTTTAATCAAAGGTGTGGTGTACCACCTAGCCTAGCCTAGACACGATGAGAGAGAAAGACACAGTATTGATCTCACTGCAAATTGCGTAGTTGATATGAGAACGCTAAATGAATGCGATAAAGTAAGATAAACGAAAGTTTAAGCACATGCGCCAAGTGCATCATATGATTGGGCAATGCAAGCGGAGCTCCCCTCACAGCTGCAGTGAAAAGTGAAAAAAGCAAAGCTTGAGCTCCTCGCTTCTCTGACAGCATCATTGTTGCTGCAACTTGGTGGGGAGCTCCAGTCCCCAGTTCCCTCTCTGCCAACAACAATCGCTGCTGCAGAATCTCTCAAACCTTCCCTTCTCGCCCGCCTTGTGCTCGGATTCTCTCTCTTCACCAGGTATTTCAATCTACATTTCCTTCTCCCAATCTAATCCCATCACAAAACACCGGCCAACATCAAGCTGCAGCTTCATTGTGCCCCTCCTCGCGATGTCATGACATGCGGTCGATGCTAATTGTCGAAGACCTCAAGACCAAAAAACGCACCTGGCAACCCCAAACTCACGGCGTACGAGGGCACTACAACTTCAAGCCCGGCCTCATCATCATGAAGTTCGGCGAGCAGCTCCGCTCGAGCGTGATCCACGAGTACCAATGGTACTACATCGCCTACGATGAGCTCAAGCAGCTCATGAAGAAGGACTACGTCACTCCTCCCACCAAGCAGAACCCCAAGCCGAAGCGACAGGAATGGACCGAGGAGGACGAGGGCAAATTCATTTCGCGCATCGAGCAGGAACTGGACAAGGTCTACTCGAAGCAGAAGCTCAAGGTCATTGAGATCTCACGGCGCATCCAGAGTACCGAAAAAGAGGTCAATGATGTTGTGCAGAGGCTGGACAATCGGGGACCCGTCGGCAGAGAGGGTGTCCAGGCTCAGGATGATGATGCGCCCACAGAGGAAGAGTTCATAATGCTGGAGGAGGACTTGAATGAGATCACTGCGGATGTTAATGATCTAGCCAAGTTTGTTCAGCTCAACTATACAGGCTTCCAGAAGATTATCAAGAAGCACGATGTAAGTTTGGCGTTCAATTGGCTGGGTGGGGCTGACAATTAGAGAAACAAACGAAATGGATTCTAAAACCAGTCTTCGCAACCCGACTGAAGGCCAAGCCTTTCTTCAAAGACAACTACGATGCAGACATTGTCAAGCTTTCCAAGCTGTGGGATATTGTCAGGACACGAGGAAACCCCGTGAAAGGTGACAGTGCTGCAGGTGGAAGCCAGGGAAGCTTTATTCGACAAACCACAAAATACTGGGTCCACCAAGACAATATTACAGAAGTGAAGCTTATAATTATGAAGGTATGTATTGACCCCCTGAGCAATGGGCTTCACTAATCATCTTCAGCATCTCCCTGTTCTTGTTTTCAATGCCAATAAGGAGTTCGAAGAGAAAGACTCAGCCATCACCTCCATCTACTACGATAACCCTGAAAAATGGGATCTATACGAAGGCCGACTTAAGAAAAGCGAAGGTGCTGAAGCTATTCGTCTCAGATGGTACGGCGGAATGGACACCGAGACAATTTTCGTGGAGCGAAAGACCCATCGCGAAGACTGGACTGGAGAGAAGTCAGTCAAGGCACGGTTCGCTATGAAAGAGAAGAACGTCAATGCATATCTAAAGGGAGATCTGCTGCCCGAAGCCATTTTCGAAAAAGCGCGAAAAGATGGGAAGAAGCCTGCCAAAGTCATCGACGAGGATGAACGACTCGCAAAGGAAATACAGTATTCCGTGATAAAGAAAGGCTACAAGCCAGTTTGCCGATCATTCTACCATCGTACCGCCTTCCAGTTACCTGCAGATGCTCGGGTTCGAATTTCTTTGGATACAGAGCTCACGATGGTCCGTGAAGATAATCTGGATGGGCGAAGGAGAAGCGGCGATAATTGGCGCCGAATGGATATTGGAATCGACTATCCTTTCTCTCAGTTACCTGCTGAGGATATTGAACGATTCCCATATGCGGTCCTCGAGGTGAAGCTTCAGACCCAAGCAGGACAAGAACCTCCTGAATGGGTACGCGAACTCATCGCGAGCCACCTTGTTGAGGCCGTCCCAAAATTCTCCAAATTCATCCATGGAACAGCAACACTCTTCCCTACACGAATCCACCTACTCCCTTTCTGGTTTCCACAAATGGATGTTGATATCCGCAAACCAGCCCTGCAGAATTTTGGCATTCACCGAGTCGGTCTCTCAAACACGAACACCACTAGTGATGATGACGATGATGATGATTCCGATGACGATGAGAATGAAAGCTCGCAAGGAACGACCGCGGTTGGGAACAGTTCAGATGAGAATGTCAACCAAATGCGGAAGACTCGTGATGCATTGGCAAATCGAGACATGGAGAACCGGGCAACGGGCAATGGTCTGGATATCGAAGAACAATTAGGTGCACTTACTCTCAATGAGGACTACCCTTTGTATGATTCCGACGAGGAGGACGATGAAGCAGAAGCTCTGGAAGAAGCTCGTCGAATTGGGGGTTGGACATATTACTCCAAGGTGTTGAAGAATCACGCAAAACTGACTGGGCAGTACCTCGTCAATGGTTTGAAGTCGGTCAGCCCTGTGCCAAAGCCGACCACGGTCCCGAGAACTGGTGTTCAGCAACAACTGGGTTTGGGTAAGATTGAGAGCAAAAGATTTAAAGCGCCGAAAGGAAAGAAGATCCATGTACCGGTGAGAGTGGAGCCGAAGGTGTATTTTGCTGCCGAAAGAACCTTTTTGTCTTGGGTATGTGTCCAGTCGCTTCAACTACAATGCTAACATATGAACAGCTTGAAATCTCTATCTGGCTCGCTTTGGCTGCTACAACCCTCCTCAACTTTGGCGATAAGCCGTCACGGATTTCATTCTTTGCCTCCGGATGCTTGACCTTCGTCGCTGCCTTCTTCCTCCTTTACTCCGTTGGTATCTACGTCTACAGAAGTCGTGCGATTCGTATGCGCAAGGCTATCAAATACCACGACATATTCGGACCAACCGTGCTGTGTACAATGTTGGTAGTCACGCTGGGACTGAATGCCGGTTTCGAACTGAGGGAAAGGAATTTCATTTAAGTGCGGGTGTATATAAGCGAGAGAAAAGGAGGAGGAAAATGCATAGCGGGTGGAGTATGGTGCTTGATTGTGTTTGAGCCTCTCTCGTGCTTTGTACATTATGAAACTTGAAAGTTTTGAGCTGAGTGCTAGCTGTAGCTATATAGATTAACTCTGCAGAATTATATACGTATTGTTCGCACCCTGCTTCCTTCCCAGTTTGGCAGCCGCAACTAGTCCTCGCTCGCTCTTCCCATTCTACTCCTGCAAAACCCCCAACCCACCGAGACTTCGCGAGCACCATTCCACATTGTAATTCCCAACCTTTTTCTATCGCAATCCATTTCCAACATATCCTCATCACGTGCTCCAGCCTCGTCCTCCATCAAAATCAAATTACCAGCCTCCCTTCCACCAGTCAAACATCACCAATATGGCAATGACCATACCCGCCCACGCAAAAATGCCGCTCACAGTACCGCCCTCGATGAAATGCCTCCGCATCCTCTGTTTCGGCGACTCCCTGACAGAAGGCTATTCCCAATACGGGAGCCTGTTCACGCCTTACTCTGACAGCATGTTCGCGTTGCTTGAAGAGAAATTCAGAAAAGGGAAGGAAAAAGAAGGGGAAATGGTTAGGGCTGAGGTTGATACGCAGGGCGTGAGTGGGGAGTCGGTTTTGGATATGAGGGCACGGATGGAGGTGATTTGTAAGATTCCCCATTCGATATCAATATCGATATCTATATCTATGCCTGTTGAGTTTGCTTTGCTTTACTTTACTTACGAGCCATAGATGGACCCGATAGAACGCGCGAAGAACCGTATGATATTGTGATTTTCCTGGGCGGCACGAATGATATTGCTTACGGTCGGCCGGTGGACAAGGTTTGGCGGGATATAGAGAGTATTGTTGGTATGCCGTTGGCGAATGGGGCGAAGGTGGTGCTTATGACTATTCCGGAGTGTGGGGTTAGGAATGTGGAGTTGGATGAGAAGAGAGATGGAGTAAATTCTCGGATTAAGGGGTTTGCGGAGGGGAAGGATGATGTGTGAGTATTTTTGCATTTCTTTCTTTTCTTGGGGAGGGTGATGGCTGATGATGAGTAGGTATGTTCTTGACTTGAAGAAGAAAATGCCGTATCATGATATGGATGAGGAGGAGAGAGAGGAGATCTGGGATGATGGGTTGCATTTTACGCAAAAGGGGTATGAGAGGATTGGACAGTGGGTTGGCGCTGCTGTGTTGGCGATTTTAGAAGGAAAGGAAGCCTGGAATACGTTTCTAGAATCGGAGTAAAGGTGGCATTGCGAGTTTGTGCGAGCATGAATTAATAGATTTTAGGGTAAAAGCGCCGAATTATAAATTACACAGAGTTCAAGGTAAGTCGTATATTATTTCCTGCTCACGTAGTTCATGCCTTGTATTACCTCCCCAGCCAACTGCCAGTCTCTCCTGTGGTATCGTCGGCCTTTCTCTTGGTCTATATACGCCGAATGGATCATCTGGTTTGGCTGGCAAGCCGCCGGGATTCGTGGTAGGGGCAGGCGTGTACATGCTTGTGTAAGTCGAGATCGGTGAAGGCTGGTGATCATAATTGTGCAGATTTCCTACCCCGTTTCCCATTACTCCTCCTCCTACACGAGCGCCAGCGCCGGAAACTTGCTCCTCCTTATAATTACGTTGAGCTTCCTGCTTCCTCCTCCTATGCCTCACAGCAGCAAACACAAGCAACCCAATAATAAAGATCCCCCCAACCGCAGCACCAACACCAATCGCGGCCAAAACACCAATACCCAACCCCCTACTCTGCCCACTCCCGCTCGCAACCACCACACTCCCCGTCACACTCGCTAACCTCGCGCTCCCGCTCGCAGCCGTAGTGGTGGGCGCAAAATAATACCCCGTTCCCGGCGCACCGCCCTCAAACACCTCCTCGGTTGGCTCATCGCACCGCACTACTCCTTCTTGCGTAACGCTGCAACAAGCCCATGTTTGACTCGTGGAATTGTAGATGATGTCTGTGAGGGATCCCGAGGAACAGTGCGTGTTGCAGGCGGGCGAGGAGAGGGTTGGGTCTGTGCAGCCGCCTATGTAGTAACTGCTGGAGTTGGAGTGGGTGGGTGTGTGGTGGCAGATGCCGGAGGGGAGACAGGTGTCTGTTGGGGAGCAGCGGGGGAGGAAGGGCTGGGTTTTGTTTGTTAGAGGGAGAAATGGGAGGAGGGAGGAGGGAACGACGTACGGAATCTGGGGTTACGACGCCGCAGGGTAAGTTGGGGGAGGGGTGTCGTTCGTTGGAGGACTTGGACCAGCATTTTGTGTGGTGCTCGGCGTGGATATTTTGGAATGTGAGGGAGAGTGTGAAGAGGAGGAGAGCAGTTGAAGTGTACATATTAACGGGAGTTGCTCCTCAGAGTGCCCTTGGCAGGTTGGGTTTATGAGGAAGTGAGTCCTTGAACTCGAGCACGAGATCTTTTGATGGCTGTATACAAAGTGCGTTCACCAATAACTAAATACACACAAAGAATCTATACAAAACAGAGCAGAAACAGGAAACAAGAACAGAAACGATGAAGAGACGCACCATCTTCACTTGAGGCTCTCCACCACTCACTCTAGATTTACATCGATGAGGCGACTTAGTACTGGCTGCCACGAGGTGATCGACAGATGCGAAGTGACATGACATCTGCCAATCATTGCTCTTGGATCGAGGAGAGCGACCCGAAAGTGTGGGGAAGAAGGATGTAGCTTGATCCCTTGAGCGAGCTTATTTTTCATCCTATCTCCTCGTCGAAGCAATGGTATGTTTCAGAAACATTCGAACAAGTCTGGAAATGGAGATTGGATCAAACAGCACAATCGATGCTTGCGGGATATATTGAATTGCAAATTGAGAATGAATATCTTTGATGGCATGCTAGCCTCGTAAATACTGCGCTGCCACTCAGCAAGGCATCTTCAGGTGCTTCAATGAGAGTTGGGTCAAAGTCGGGATCGCGTCGCCTGGTCCGATTAATGTACGTGAAGGATTTAGGTGATGGCACTAACGAGTACCTGAGATAGCTGCGAATATCTGTATCGAAAGGCTTCTGGTGTTGAACTTGAGGCTTAAGGAGAAAAGGCTCCGCGGGTTTCGAGAGGGTCGGGGCCAGGGGACCTTTGCCCTGATGCCAACCCATTTTTAAACAAAAACCCTTTTGTAACGGCCATCACCGGATGCCAAGCGCTTGCTACTTTGAAACTTACGAGACCAAGGGGGAGCAAAAAACTGGTACTTTTATTCTACAACTAGCTGTACAAATACCCTCCGAAATCCCTTTATGATCGCTTGCTCTTAATCTTAACATCGAGACTCCCAATCCCCCACGCCGCAGCAAACAAGCTCAAGAAACTGACGAAAATGACCAATGGCTTGCGGAAACCGGCCAAGAAGGGGTAGTCGTATGTCACGATCAGCTCGCGGTCTCGCATATCGTCTACGATATTGATGGCGGTCAGTGTGAGCATTGTGCGGCCAGTTGTGTCCATGAATGTTCGGTGGAGAGAGGTGCTGGTGCTGACGAGAGGGACGGTTGTGCTGTATTGAACGTTTCTAGAGCATGTTAGTAAATTTATTGTAAGAGGCAGAAGAGACATACTCAGCGCCTTCTGGAAGAATCACACGAAGCTCAATATGCTCGTATTCTACTCCCTCTGACTGCTTTGGTCCTTCTAGGAAAGGCACGTTCAGAACGTAACCCTGTCCAGTCTTCAACTTTCGCAGATACTTCTTGAGATCCGCATTCCATCCTACGCGGAATGGGTAATTCCATCCTCCAAAGACAGGGTATCTAGGCTTGATTTCGAGGTTGGCCTCGCGCTTGTTGCTCCTGAATCTCGATGTGGATACATTCCCAATAACATCCGTAAAATATGGGTCCAAGCTTCCCACCTTCAAGGGGAATCTCAACTCCTTGATGGCCGTAGTTGCAGGGTTGTAGTATTGCTGGGAGGCCCATTCGACTCGGGAGAACTGCTTGCTAAGGTTCGCAGCTCGGTTGGTCATAACATATCGCTCCTCAAATGCAACATTTCCACCCCAGTGGCTAACTTCGACATCCCTCTCCAGCTCGGATACGTGGATCAAAGGCTTCGTTTGTTCATATCGGACCTTAACAGGTTCCGCGGCACCGGCTGGTACCTCACCGAAGGAGCCATATGTAAACTTCGCGCCCGCCTTTTGCGGTGATTCCTGTCCACCCTTTTCTGCCGCGAGGATCGTGTATTCTGGAACCACTGTTGATGGAAATTTAACTTCTGTCTTTTGCTTCGATGTCACATAGGCGGATGGGGCGTATGCGGAGAAGGTGTAGACGAGGTATTGCTTGTCTGCCTGGGCGATAGTGGCGGGCAGAGGGTGGAGTGCTGAGAGGAAAGAGAAGGAGATGCCCAAAGTCTGTTGGGCTTTCGGTGCAAGGGGGGTTGGAAGACGTATTCGGTAGAATTGCGTGTCACTGCCGGATAAAGTCAGTTTGTTGAACACAGCTGGAGTACCATTACCCACCTGTCTGTGTCAAACTCAACAGCCTCCACCTCGAATAATGGGCTGTCTGGATTTTTTCTATCCTTCACCTCTAATCCTCCAATTGTCGCCATCTGCTGGGACGAGAACGGTATGAAGTACTCATCCTGGGCGGTATTGGCGATGTTCTCAATCAACACATTGATGGATTCTTTTGGATATGTCTTCTCCAAATTGATGTTGTGTATCAAATTGACATTCCTGAAGTTTTGTGCGGGCTTGAAGTTCGAGGGGAGGATGAGTTTCGAGGTGAGTGGTTTGGTCAAGTTGCCCTTCTCGGCGCAGAGCGCAGTGCACGCAAAGGAGAGGACGGCGGATGCGATCGCCAATGACCTCATCTTGAAGAATTGAGGCAGGCCAGCCGGAGAATAGAAGAGGCCTTGGAAAAGGAAGTCCTTGAATGGGCGGAGTTGTGGTGTAAAGTACCCAGGAAATGAGAGTTTGAGCTCTGGGAGCTTACGCAAGGTGTCTTCTGGAGAAATGTTCAGCCACAGCTAAACCAGAACCGTTGATACGGCGGCTTTATCAACCAGTGAGTCGCCTTTTTTGCGTCTCTCAATGTAACGCGCATTCGTTTTTAAGGTAGAGGAAAACTTTTTCAGATCTGTAATTCTGCTTATTTGAAGGCTCCTCTTCAACTTAATTGCTGAATTAGAACTCTGTGATTAATATTTCATTTCCAAGCTGGTGCCTTTATGTCTCTTTGGCACCTCAGATCTCCCGTGCAGCAGCGGGTGTGGCTGAAGCAGGAGCGTGCCGCTGAGTAAGTTCTTTGACAAGGGTTTCGAGATTCAACGTGGGGCAGTGACGACCCTGAACCCTCCTCCCACCATTTTTCTCCCCCAGCTTTTAAAACTTCTACAACTCCCCGCCGCCCCAATATCTCCTCCATTCTTCCCGCTCAACTTTCCCTCATTCTCTCTGAAATATCTACAGCTTCGCATACCTCCTAATCCCACACACTCTTTCAATTGCAATTCAAAATGGTCGGTCTCGGACCCCGCAAGCCTCCCTCCCGGAAGGGTGAGTGCTCCTATATTTCTTATTACTGTGGCTTTGCTCCATCAGGGTCTACCAGACCGGCGCCGAGTGACTTCAAGGAACTCACTATAGAGCGTCAATCCCCCTGCTTTGCTCTTTGCCATTTCCCCTCGTTATTTTCAGCTTGTTGGTACCGAGGCTGCTCTCAAGTTGCAAACAAGAAGATATACAAACAGAAAGGTCCCCAAAGACTTTAATCTCAGCCTCAATCAATAGCGTAGCATCGCATCCCTCTTGAGCCCAGCACATATTCAATATGCTCATCGGACCCTTTTCTTTCCTGCATTCCCTTCAAATCCTATGCTCCGGGTTTCATCGGGGCTCACTATCCGGAGTCTCTCGGTGCCCCAAGGCTGGTCTCACCCATCACAAATACAATTTTCTTTGATCACAATTGGCATGTAAAACCCCGATGATAAACTCTTCGGTATCATTCACTTTTTCCTGTCATGAGGCCAGCTTGGAAAAAGCAAAGCAAACTCCGGGGTCGGCTCACCGCCATCACGTGCCGGGGGTTGATCCCCTTGGCTTATCGTTCTATATCCAATAGTTTCATTGGTTTCATATACGAAGTTATAAGTTTGTGCTGACATGCTATGCAGGTTCTATGGCCGATGTGCCTAAGGACCTTCTCCAGGAGATCAAGCGACTCGAGGAGCTCTTTACGGTTGACACGGCTATGCTGAAGAAGGTCACTGAGCACTTCATCTCTGAGCTCGATAAGGGTGAGTGCTTCTCCAGCTTTGAGCCAGCCACCACTAAATAATGGCTAGGCTTGTCTGTTGAGGGAGGTAGCATTGTATGTCGAAACCCGAAGCTTCCGTAGCCCATGACTAACGTACCTAAGCCCATGAACCCAACATGGTGTATGTCTTTCCCGACTGGTGATGAGACCGGAACCTTTCTTGCCCTTGATATGGGTGGAACAAACTTGCGAGTCTGCGAGATTACCTTGACAGACGAGAAGTCCGAGTTTGATATCATTCAATCTAAATACCGCATGCCAGAAGAACTCAAGACCGGCGATGCCGACGAGCTCTGGGAATACATTGCCGACTGTCTGCAACAATTCGTTGAGATGCATCACGAAGAGAAGGTTGATAAGCTGCATTTGGGATTCACCTTCTCTTACCCCGCTACGCAAGACTACATAGATCAAGGTGTCCTTCAACGTTGGACAAAGGGATTCGACATTGATGGGGTTGAGGGCGAGAACGTTGTTCCTATGTTTGAAGCTGCTCTCGCCAAGCGGGTTAGTTTTCATCTTGGAGATCGGGCAATTTTCTAACAATCACTAGGGAGTTCCCATTAAGCTAACTGCTTTGATCAATGATACCACTGGTACATTAATCGCTTCTGCTTACACGGATACCAAGATGAAGATAGGATGTATTTTTGGCACTGGATGTAACGCAGCCTATATGGAAGATTGTGGATCCATCCCTAAGCTAGCTCACATGAACCTCCCACCGGACACGCCAATGGCAATCAATTGCGAGTGGGGCGCCTTCGACAACGAGCACAAGGTCCTGCCACGAACTCAGTATGACATTATTGTCGACAAGGACTCTCCACGCCCAGGCCAGCAAGCGTTCGAAAAGATGATTGCTGGTTTATATCTTGGTGAACTCTTCCGTCTCGTCTTGGTTGACCTTCATGACAACAAGGATATCCATATCTTTGAGGGTCAGAACATTGATAAGCTCCGCAAGGCATATACCCTGGACTCCTCATTCCTGTCCATGGTCGAAGAGTAAGGAAACCACTACGTCCAGGTTAGAATTATACTAACATTACCCCAGGGATCCTTTCGAGAACTTGTCTGAGACACTCGACCTCTTCCAAAACAAGCTATCCATCGTGGCCACCCGACCAGAACTCGAGCTGATTCGTCGCCTCGCTGAGCTGATCGGAACTCGTGCCGCCCGTCTCTCCGCATGCGGTGTTGCTGCTATTGCCAAGAAGAAGGACTACAAGACCTGCCACGTTGGTGCCGATGGCTCGGTATTCAACAAATACCCCCACTTCAAGGCACGTGGTGCGCAAGCCCTACGTGAGATCCTCGACTGGCCAGCCAAGAAGAACGCCAGAGAAGAAGACCCCATCGAGATTCTTGCAGCTGAGGATGGTTCTGGTGTTGGAGCTGCGCTGATCGCGGCCTTGACGCTGAAGCGGGTGAAGGAGGGTAACATGGCTGGTATTTTGCACCCTGAAAACTTCAAGTAGGCAATGAGCTTGTAAATGGGTTACGACATGATGATGAAATGGCATAGAAAAAGGCTTTTCTGGGGGAGACTAGACTTACGTTCTCATACATGACTTTCTTTTGCTCTTTTGGGGGAATAGATGGCTGTGTACAGGGCGGTGAGACTACCCAGGTAGCTAGATTGGGTCAATAAATGACTTTCCTCAAAGACCAGCTTTCAATGATGAAGGCTCGTAGACTTTGAATTCAAGACTCTTCTTTGATTATAATTGACGCAGACAGTAACTTTTCTTCTCATGTGCAATAGCACGGGTATCATCTATACTTTTATGCTCCCCTCACAATCCTCAACCCAAAAACGTACAAATCGGCAATCGATAAGTATCCAACGTCCAATACCTTCTCCTAACACCCTTCCACTCCCCCTCACCCTCCCCACCCAACTCCTCAACCTCCACATCCGTCCACTCAACATCCAGCCCCGCCTCACTCAAATCCAACTCCGACACGCGCGTATAAACATCATAACAAACCCTCCTATCCGCCCCCAACCCATTAAAAAACCCAAACCTGCCCCCCTCATCCAGTAACCCCGGCACGAACTCCGAGAAAAATTCCCGCAGCGCCGAATACTCTTCCCCGAACGTATCAAAATATATCACATCGAACATTTCTCCCGCTTCTAATAACGCAGGAAGAATATCTTGCCATCTTCCTGCGTGGATAACGTATTTCCCTCCTTCGGGCGCGCTTTCTTGCCATTTGGGACCGAAATCTGGGGGCAGGTTGGAGAGGACGGAGGGGTGGGCTTCGATTATGTGGTGGGATAGGGGAGAGGTGGCTGCGAACATGCGATCGATTATCCCCATTCCGAAACCGATGTTTAGGATTCGTTGGCCGGAGGAGGGGGGTGGGAGGAGGAGGGAAGTGGTGCGGCGCATTATGGTGGTTTCCCAGGACATCATTACGCCGTTGTTGGAGGAGTCTAATAATTTGTCGTCTTCGAATTTTAGGGAGGAGGCGAGGTAATCTGCGGAGTTGACGTCCTTTTTTTCAGCTTCTTCGGTGCGGCCATTTGTCTCCTCCTTCCCTTCCTCTCTTCCTTCAGCGGCGCCCTCGTCCTCCTCTTCGTCCTCGGATCCAGACGAAAGAGCTTCATACCCGCCCATCCTCCCCAACAACACCTCAGCGCGCACACCAGCCTCCACACACAACTCATATAACTCCTTCCTCCCCAATCGCCACGCCAGACACCCAGGCGTCTCATTATTCGCATCTAAATCGTTCCATATCGCTCCACTCATAAACAGCTCATGCACCGTCTCTTTCGCGGCTGCTATATCTTCCACCGAGGGATCGAGGTCGGGAGAGCAGGCTGCGATTGCGGAGTGGAGGGGCGTGAAGCCTGTTTCTGGGTCTTGCACTGAGGCGTTGCCTGGGATGCGGAGGAGGGGTTTTAGGGCGGGGAGGTCGTATTGGGAGGAGAGGAGGAGGATTTGTTGGGTGTTTTCGTCGATTTTTGAGGAGGGGGCGAAGGCTGGGTCGTCCATTTTAATGAAGGGAGTGGTGATTTGGGGAGGGTGGTGTTGTTGACTCGAGAGGAAATTTTGGAGGGGTTGATGCTTGATTTGGATTTTGGAGGGCGGTGAAGAGGGGCAGATTTTGGCACGTGATTCGTACCCCTTTTCCAAATTTTGAGAATGGAGTTCGGTGGGATTTCGGGGTTGGAGCTTAGAGGTCAATAGAGCTCTGATTCAGGTCGATAAAATGTATGGAGTTGGAAAAGTGAGGGAAAAATGGCCTTGTGTCAAAAATGGACTAGGAACCGCCAAAAACCCCTTTCTTTCTTAAATGTCGGTAGAAGTCTTCCAAATTCAACCCCGAACAATCTGAAATCAAGAAAGAACATCCGTTCACGAGTTTAAAGATTCGGATTACTCAGATTCGTCGTAAAAACAAAGTCCTCAGGTCAATTCTGCAGGACCAGATGTCTTAATATTTGCTTTAATATTTACTTTTTCTACTGTCCCAAAATGAGTGCGAGACATTCAATTTCTCCGTCGTAACACCCTTTATAAGTACTCCCATGTCCAATACTATCGTAAGAACATATCCATCATTAATTCATACGGAACTTAGAAACGAACTCTTCGCTCATGCTGCATACTAGCATCATTATCCCCATGATCAGGACAAACTGTCCGGCATCAAAGCTCAGAAACCATCTGCATTGTAAGCAAGACGATTGTACGGGCCATAAGAGCCCCCATTAGGATTCTTGATGGCATTCGCAGTCGACGCACTGATAATGCGATTCGTCACCGCGGCAGGAGTTGAAAGTCCCTCCTTCCCAATGAAGTAAGCCGCAAGGCCAGCAACAGCAGGAGTTGCTGTCATCGTCCGTTAGCATATCTCTATCATACTTTCATCTCCAAAACAGTAAGGGCACGTACCCATACTCGTCCCCGAAATGGTATTGTACCAATTATTCCCACTTCCGATCCAGGCACCAAGCACATTAACACCGGGAGCATGAATATCAACTAAGCTTCCAAAATTCGACCACACGGGTCTCACATCCGAGATGTCTGTCGCGCCAACAGTCATGACGGCAGGTGCACGAGCTGGGGATTTATTCGAGGCGTCAACACCTTCATTACCAGCTGCCACTGCGACAAAGACACCAGCGTTATAGGCGGCTGTTACGGCGGTGTCCATGGCCGTGGAGGGACTGCCGCCGAGGGACATGCTGATTACGGATTTGGGCTTCTTGTTGAGGGATGCGGCGTTATTAACGGCTGGATACTGGTTTAGTATGAGGCCGTGGAGAAGAAGAAGAAGGGAAGAGACTTACCCCATTGAACGCCGGCGATTACGCCAGATGTTGAACCGCTTCCTGTGGAGTCGAGGACCTTGACTGCGACGACAGTGGACTGCTTGCAGACGCCGACATCGATACCGGATGTAGTTGATGCTGTGTGGGTTCCGTGTCCGTTTTGGTCGGTATTCTGGGAAGTTTTAGAACAGCTTTGGTTGAGGCTTTAGGAAGACTTACGGGAGATCCAGTGATGAAGTTGGCGCCCCAGACAGCACGGCCGGTAAATTGCTAATTGATCTTAGTACTTCTCCATGAGGAGAATTCCTGAGTACTCACTTGGTGGGTGGTGAGGATACCAGTGTCGATCACGTAAATTCTGGTTCCTGCGCACTGGGTGTTGTCGAAGATATAGTTCCAGTAACCCTTAAGTCTGTGGGAAATGCGGCCCAAACTCCAGATCAAGTATGGTTGTTGGACCAAGTAATCGGCCATGGGTTTAGTGACGGCGGTGGAGTTGATGATCATAGGGTTGCCCAAGGTTCTCATGGTATCAAGTTCGACAGATTCAACCTACGGAATCAGTAAGTTGGACAAGACATTGGATTAGGGCGGCATAACACTTACGATTTTGTTGTTTCCGATTGCTGCAATTCCAGCGACAGATGTCTCAACAGTCAAAGCCTTGTAACTGTCAATGGCAATGGGTGCTCCAACTCCCGCAAGTGGCAATCCTTGAGTTGGAATGCCATTGAGTTTGTTGGCTGCGTCTTTCTGGTATGCTTGAATGTCCGCATCAGTCGTGCCTTTCTTGTAAGTGATGATGTATTTATTGGGAATGATATTCTCAGCTGTAGGATTAACGATGTTTACTCCTGGAGCTGTCTGGGCGTTAGGAATGTCAGGATTTGGAACGGGAGAAGCATGGATGAGAGGCAGAAGAGCCAGTGAGAAGCTGTGGGCGAAACGCATGGTGATCTATGTACCGCTGGAAGAATACTGCTGATTGAGAGGGGTTGATAGTTCGATGAGGATGGGGTAGCAGCAGAAAGAGGGAAAAGCCGTCGGGTTTATATACCTCATTACCTATTGGGAAAAGGTCATTCTTCGCAGGGCTGTGTGCACTGTAGACGGAACATACATGCCAAGATATGTGCAGTAGGTGAGAAATCTAAGGATTCTGCCTAGCAGTGAAGCAGTGGCGAAGGAGGTCTCGGAAACGTCTTTCGGTGTGTTCTTCCTGAGGTCGAAGTTGATGGGAACCTCTTGGCGTTGAACATAAATGGCGCCATACATACAGCTGAAGATATCGCGAAGCAAATGATTCGGCAGTTTTGAAGCTAGACTTGAATTATTGAAGCAGTTCGCTACACAAGAGGCTCAGAGAGACAGTGGAGTCATGTGGAAGAATACTGGGCTTCTACTGCCCGCCATCTTCGAAGATAGGGGACATCAAAGACAGTTTCCAGAATATAGAGACATTTGGTGGGAGAGATGAGAGCACGTGTGAAGAAGTTAATACCAGAATATTTGATGTGCTACGAGCTTTCCTAAATTTCTCTGGAAACCCTGAGGATGAAGAGAACTTGAAATGACACTGATCTGACCACCAGAGCCTCGCAATTAAGACGAATTGATGCACCGAAACTGAATGAATGAGCCTCGAAGATCAAGCTACCGAGGAGATTCGTGTAGAAGTGGGTTGGTGCTAGCCGCGTGATCTGTCTCCGTGTCTCTAGAAAATCGATAGCAGCAAATGGCTGAGACATGAGGCAATTCCCACGCGCCAGAGACTACTTAATCGAGATCAGCCACTCGGCCGGGAAGGAGAAAAATTTTCGTTGAATCTTCAACTAATAGGTCCAGCCAAAGTAATTCACAATTTGGGCGTCACTGTCACGTAATCGCAGGATTTTGGTGCGCTTGGAAAAACAGTACAATTTTGTACATTGCTATGCCACGAGAATCAGGGGGTATATATTCTCTGTGTTGAACAGTCCAACGAATAACTCAAAACGCCTATCATCGAAGCAAACAGTAAAATATATATCGTGCAGTGGCTCGGTTCATGAACTGAGATTTCCATCTCAGCCGAGCCCTGTTAAACCGAGCGCCCGTAAAGCGACTGCAACTCTCCAGCGGCACAGTAAAACCTCAATCTTTGGACTCTTTACTAACGGCCAGACTCTCTTTTGAACCTCTGCACTGCTCCACGGTAAAAAGGAAACAGGCTAACACTACGGGATGCGTGGCTGCTTTCGGGAGAAACAGCCTCTCTGCATCTCAGCCTTCGTCATTCCTGATTGAGATCCAGCGTCGGAAGAGATCCGACTGACGGAGTGAGCCCTTCAGTCTCCAGCATCTGACGCATACAGAAACTCGGCCATCTCGTAAGCTTAGATATTCATCCACCAATCCGCTTCATCTTCTTGCGAATCTACCTGATGCCAAGGCGGGTAGGGTACCGACTCGTTCCACGAGGCGTGAGACCCCCGAAGAGGACCATGCACATGAGAATGGATGTTGGTGTTGAGACCCGACACGAGGCAATTACAAGGCTCTTTGCAACTGCAATGAGGCTCGCTCGCGTATCCAGAATCGGAGAATGCTGCTGGGCCGGGTTGTCCAGCTTGCCCAAATGCCAGAAGCGCAGGCGCGGTCTGTTCGGTGCGGAGGGGTGCTTCGAATGCAGCATCAAGGAAATTTGATTGGAAGGGCAACCTGTCTGCAGCCCAGTCTTCAGCCCAGGTTGGCGGCGGTGGGGGAGAAGCAGCGGTATTTTCCGAGGGCGAAACAGTCTGGGTCACCACTTCTTGATCAACTCCTTGCGATTCTCGGTAGGCTCGGAACACTCGGTCTTGGCAATCCTGAATGATTCCTACGAGACTACCGATTAAAGCAGCCTCTAATGGCTGAGTCTCTCGACGGACAACCTCTTCAATGTTGCTGCGAACAAGACGGGGCAGTTCACGGCGGATGTAATCCTCGTAGTTTGCGAGGTCTCGGGAGTCGGGAGACGATGGAGTGTCTGCTTGGATAGCCTCGAAGTCTTGGGTATGTCAGCACAGTGAAACCGAGAAGAAAGACAGCGCATGCTACAGCTGCTTGGGACTTACAAGGTGATGGAATTTCCTCATTGGGAAATAGAAGCTTGTAGATATCTTTCCATCTTTCTTCATCAGTTTGATTTGGGTGAGACTTTTTTCTACTTCTCAACTGTCTCTCGATGGCTGGACTGATTCCAGCAGGTGCGTTGCCTTGCTGAACCTCACATATCTCAGTAGCCGCGACGGTTATATGAGCATCCAATTGCTGCTGTGTCTTGAACGATCGCCAGCATCTTTTGCAGTGAGGAGAGATTTGATGGCATCTGTAGAGATGTTCCCTATCTTATATTAGTATATGACCTAGTGCCATTGGAGTATAGATAAGACATACTTCACCCGAGCTATCGATTGCCAGTGAGATAGTGCGCAAACTCTATTGTTGTAAATGTTGTATTGCCGGGGATTATGTTTCCGGAATGGACAGGCAAATCGTGCGCCGTCCGCTTCCGCACCTGGCGCTGGAAGGCGTCGTGGCTGCCTAGACTTCCTGTCCTTGTCGTCTTCAGGTCCATCATCATCATCGTCAAGTCTTTGCCGTTTTCGTTGAATCTGTCGAGATGGCGCAGAAGTACTTGGGGTACTAGGGGTCGCACCTAAAGCTTCAGAAGATGTAGTGCTGGTAGTGCATTCCGTAAAATTGGTGTCCCAATTCTGGTCAAATAGATTCCAGAATTCATCCATTATCCTGTCGACCAAATCTTCTCTGACTGGATCTAGGATGAAGCCTAAGGCACCTCCCTGTGAAATCCACTCGGTATTCAAGTCGCAAAGATAGCCGTATCCACTATCATCACTAGAGGTATCGTCTGATTCGACGTTTGAGGTCTCTGATGTGCTCTGTGAATCAGAATCGATATCCGACTCTGTTCCCGTAGAGCCTTTTTCCGTGTCCACCTCAGCTTTCGAACCTGCAGCATGAAGGTGTCGATTCCAGCCATGCGAAGCCTCTCCAGAATGATTTTGTTCATCTGGAGATGAGCCTCGTGGGGTTTGCGTCGCTTCTCCTTCCAAAGTTATCTTGAAATCTCTCTGGCGTGCTTGTGATTCGTCACGGACAGCCTGGACCTCTCTCGGGGTGAATGATTCTATCCAATCTTCTTCTTCGTCATCCTCATCATAAGCGACGCGAGTTGAAGAAGGCCCCAATTCACGAACAGTCCCCTTTGACGCGTCGAACACGTAAGAGGAAGGCGTCCACGACGTTGAGTTGTTGGCGCTTCTCACAGGGCGCGGCTCAGGCTCCGGCACTTTCAAAGCAGTCTTTGGGAGTGCTAAGATTGTTTTTGACCCGTTTTCCGCGTCTCCAGGAGTCGGTGTTTCTGCGGCGTCGCTGAGGTGCGAGGTGGTCTTTTTATTCAATCTTAGTTTCGACGAATTCACGGAGTCATTTTTAATTTTGGGGTGATTGTGGACCTCATCTTCCACGGCCATATATTGCTCTACCTCATGATGGAACCGAACATTTTTCGCTGGGCCTGGGGTTGTATAGCCTTGATCCGTGACAGTCCTGTTGGGAGCAAACCTGACGATTTTCTTTGTCGAATCATCGGTAGTAAGCCCAGGCGGCTTACGCTCGGCATTGCTAGTTTTATCTTGGCCTGATAGGACTTGCTTGAGTAGGGAGGTCGATGATACAGAGCGTTGAAGTAACACCTCGGATAAAGTCCGTTTCTTCAGAATTGGCCTCACGTTGGAGAATGATGACTCGGTGTTCTGGGTTGCAAATGATACCGGAGCACCTGAAGTATAACATAGATCCAGTTCTTTAGCAACCGTTTGAAAAGGTCCGTAAAGCCAAGTCACATCGCGGTCTTTCATCCTAGAGGGTGTTAACACGTGACACTAAAATGGATATAGACCTGACCTACCAGTTGATGCTCTCGGGAGTAATCGTCGGAAGGCTTTGTCTTTCTTTCTCCCATATTCTCCACGCAGCATTTTCTAAACGTTCCTTGGTACTGTAAAATTTTCTTTTTGACTTAAGATGTTTCCAAGACGACCAGATATCTTCTTCGCGCCAGTTATGCGAAAGATAATCCACATGCCTCGAAGGCACTTCACTGATCGCTACATCGTCTTCGGCTTTTTCAATGGTCTCTAATAAGGTAGAAACCGGTGTCTCCGTTGAGCTCAATGAGGGAAGTGCAGAAAAACCATCACATAAGTCCGAAACTCTGCCAATATGAGTGGGATCCTCATATGATGGAAACTCGATTTGATCTTCGTCGCTGAAAGGGTCTTCAACGCCACCAAAAGAGACAGACGTGCGAGTCGAGTGAGATTCAGCAACACTAGATCGACCGGTACTGTGACTGCTTTCTGTTTCACTCCAAGCATCAACGTCGCTATCGAATAGATCATCCTTCTGATTCCCGTCCGAAGGATACTCCGAGATAGAAAGATGCCGAGCAGGCCTCCGTCCATGCTTTGGTGTTTTGAAAGTCTTGTATTCCATGATATCGTCCCACGCAAAATGGATATCCTGCGGCCTCGAGTCCTCCATCTTGATGAGTCGTCCTTGCTTCCACTTCTCCGGGGTGATAATGGGTCACGTGCCTGCTCAGCCTGATTTGATAAGGGCTAATCTGTGCCTTTGCGGCTATCTCAACAGTTTCGGCGCTTTCAACGGTCTTCCATGGGTCTCAGAACGTCGTTTCATGCCAGGCAGAGATACACGCAAGATTGTGAAGGAGTGAAAGTGTGTGGCACGTCTGAATTGTGTTCATGAACTGTCGGTGTCATCTTTCTCGGTGTCAGCGGCGCGCGCAGTTCGCGGAGGATTGCTGAGAGCACTGCAAAGTTCCTGGTACTGTGCCGCCGCGGCTGGGGGAACTCGCAGCTGCGAATAACCATATCCATGTCCGACCCCCCTCCCAATATGGCTAATCCGTTGGTAATTCATGGAATCCCGGGGAATTTGGGGAAAGGCGCGGATCACGAAAAGCTAGGCTCAAAACCCGGGACGTGATTTATTTCCCCTTGTGTCGAATCCCGGAGGTCCGTCTATTTCTCAAACATGTGCACGCGTTTCATTTGCGAGCCTCTAGGATCCCGCAAGCCCGTGTTGCGATCATCGCAAGTTGCCAGCAGGCTTCACCTGCTGAGCGAATGCAGCGATTCGCACAGATTTGGCAGTCGGCACGGTATCGCGAGGCTGGTATTTCTTTTGATATCATTGTCAGAATTTCTGGATGAACGTGGAAGGTGTGCTGCAAGGCACATGTACGTGCATATCTTTACCCCGGTGAGTAAGTCCGAGGCTCCCTCATTCGGACTTCTCAACGTTGATCCCAACAATTTTACTGTGTTCAAGACAGCGGATCTTTACTCCGTACATTTCCATCGAGCTTTACTGATTTCAGCTATACTGGTACCTATGAGAGCATGCAGGATTACTATCTTTTTTTCTAGAATAGCCCCTTTGGTCAAATTTGCTGACCGCTAGCAGAAGTGCTGACCCGGCATATGCAAGCTTACGGGCCGCCGGTATAAAGGTCATCAATCGGATTTTGGAGCTGAATAACAACGAGGTCTATAAAAGTTTATAGCCCTCGTGCGTGGCTGTTCTTCTTATCTAGCTTCGTAATTTTTCGTACTGCAGACGCCATGGCTCAAGGTCTGACGCTCTGATTTAGTGCTTAGCGGGGAGGGCATCTGGAAGGAGATTCTATTAATATTCTTATAAGCACTTGTTGGGTGCTTCGGACTGCGAGCAGTGGGTTTCAGTCAGAATACTCGCCGAAGCTACAACCAATTACAAGGATGTAACCACCGACACCAAAAGATGCTGAATCTCGAGTTCAAGTGCATTCCACCACATCGACTTCATCAATATCCAAACGCTGAATGTAATGTTCTCTTCTCGAACATTGTTCCGACTCGAAAATTCTCGACATGCGTCGTTTTCCGTCTTCTTTGGTGTACTCACCGCGAGCGAGCCAATCGGGGATCGGGGGTCAAGGTATCGGAGGCCAGCCTCGGAGTCGGCGCCGACTCAATCGGAGCGTCAGACTATACTCGATTTATCATCTTGATTTCTGTGTTACGTGGTAATAATCCACGAATGACTGTGTGTTCATCGTCCCTGTCATTATTTAGAGGCCTTTCTTCATGCAACTAAGTAGATGCCACGTGCCTAGGCTTCCAAGCTTCTCTCTTTTCACAAGCCTAGGCCATCTGCAGTGTCCACAAACAGTCATCCGAAAATCTTAAAAGTTTTTACTACTCTAAACCCCCAGTACGCCGGACACCTGGTTTGCATCGTAAACGTGGTAAATCACGTGGCAATCTGTACTACGGGACCCTTTAGGAAGGAGCTATCATCTCCGTCTCCGTGTCCGTCGGTCTCCCGCAAGCAGATACATGTCACACTCAAAGTTCATTCGCACATGTTGTAAACTTTCCGTAACTTGGTTTCCGCACTTCTCCGCCCAGTTACTCGTTCCGTTTCCGTCTTTGCTTTTCTGTGTCATAGGTCTAGACTCTTAATATTTTCTCTAAAATCCACTTCTGTCAAATCCATGGATTAATCACACAATACACATATCCAGAATTTCACGCTGCAACGTTGTAACAAACGGCTCCAATCGAATTTTTCTTATTTAACATAACTTCTCTTAAACTCGAAAGATTATGACAATTTTAGCGCAACTTTACTGTCATGAGTACTTCCTACTGTACCGCCATTCTAGTCCAGAGACAATCCAGTCTTGAGAACAGGGCTGGGCTTCCCGTCATAGTTCACTGACCGCATCCACTGTTCCAAAGTCCTAATCCTGTTCGGCAAAATATCATCCAACAAATTATAATCTCTGCTCCACAACCCAGTATTTCCTCCACTCTCTCTAAAGATCTGATACCATGGTCCGAAGTGCTCTGCAGCTGTTTTCAAAGTTGGATCGTCGTATCCAGGAGAGCCCTTGGCGCCAATCTTCCCTGGCGGCATATTGTCTAGCACAGCCTGGAGGGGAACATCATTATATCTCGCCTTATTGCCAGTCACTGCTTCAAAGGCATCTGCAATATCTTGTCCTGAGACGTGTGCAATAGCAACGCCAAGGTGAAGACCGGCTGAGCGCTGAGGATGTTCAAATATCCACTTGGCATACACACCAACCTCGTCCAATGCCACAAGCGGCATGGCTCCCGTTGGGCCTAGTGGCAACGTGAAAACATAAGTACCGTCTTCGTCCTTGCCCGGGACATTCATGGGCTCCCAGAGGCGCTCAGCATACGGGCCTGTAGCGAGAACGCTCCAAGCCATAGGGGTTTGTGGCATTGCAGCAAGGTATTCTATATCCCGTTAGCCTAGAAATTCCATTGCATCCGGAGTTTCGACTCACGAGCAACCTTTCCTTTCCCATCTACGAACGGAACTCTTCTGCTAGGGTCAAAATTCCCATTCTTGCTCACATACGGCAAACCGCTGTAGATGAAATGTTTCACGCCTGCCCAGCGAGCAATTTCATACATGCGGATGCCCCAGTACAGCTCGTTCTTCTCGCCGATAGCAAAGCCGTTCGTGTTGACGAAGCAAAGGTCGACTCCTTTGAATGCGGATATCAGGGTTGCCTCATCGTAGCAATCACCTTCGATGAGCTTGATGTTTGGAAGGGCAGCTAGTTCCAAGGCGTGAGCGGATTTATTAGAACGTGTGAGGACGACGACGTTGTATATTCTGGCAGCAGCGAACACTTTTGCTACGGCGCTGTTCTGAGCACCGGCGCCGCCGAGGAAAAGCAGGGTAGGCTTGGTTGGGGAAGACATGACGATGGGGAGTATTGTGTCAAGTGAAGTATGTGGTTGTATGGTTGCTGTTTGAACTGTAGGATGAGATGTGTAGGTATCTGAAGAGTTGGGACCCACTTAAATACTTATAGAAAGTACTCACAGTCATATCCCTCTACTTTTTCGCGGATACAATACTTCCTCGAGACGGAGAGAATATTAATCAGAGAGCATTATTGTATCATTCTTCGGATTTAAAACGCATAACTCTTTCCAATTGACCATATCTGCGACACACATGCATCAGTTGCTTGAATTTTAAGTGGGGATTTGGAAGCAGCATGCAGCGTTCGCCATGATTAGTGATGGTATATTAGTTGCCTCTTCGGATTGGCGAATGGGATAAAAGTATTCCAAGCAACAAGATGAATAATCCTGATAGCAATGAAATAACTGCGTACGTAGACTGACGATCGCTTTATTCTCATATTCATCGTGTTCAGATGTGTACAGTGGTCCCCTGGCAAGTAACCACGTATCTCCAAAGTCTTTGGCAAACATATCAAATAGGTAAGGTTCATTCATCAAAGCACGTTAGAACCAGTGGAATTATTAATCATATCAATAATTCCACTTGTACCTCATTTTATCTCTGAAGATTCCGAGATAAGAAAATTGAAAGATATGTGGTCACCTGACCTGCCCCCTCGACCTCTCTTGTTGCAATTTGACTTCTAGCAGCAAAACAAGCAAAGGGTGATGAAGGCAAGAAGGAAAATCGGAGGTGAATGGAGAAGCACTCTTAATCCGGCTCCACTTGGAGACTCGACTTGAGGCCGATCCTGGCACAGATGACCCATTGCACCAACTTCGTGGACAGACTTTGCGAGGGCTAACGAAGAATAGTTCCCCACTGCAATCCAGGATACTATCAAGAGGTTGCCATTCTCGTTCGAGTTCTGTCTTAGTCAATATTGAAATTGTAAGCATAGATTATTGATGTTACCGCAAAAATCACTTCAAAATACAACAGTGATTCACATTCGGAAGCTTTAGATTCTGCTTTTTCGGATGATAAGCATCAAAGTCCCACTTTTAAGCTCCTTGAATATTGAATGTCAAGGAGGTAAATCTGTGAAACACGCGTACTTTATCAACATTGGAAATGTCAAAATCTGCATAGTTTGACGAACCTCAACCTACTCAAATCTACACCACCAGCACCCAGACCAACTCCACCGTTTAATTTCATGACGACCTCCATGAGCACCAATAGATCATGGCGACCTCTCAGGCACATCTCACGGCTCTGCCACCAGGATTCATCACAGTTCGATACCTGCAGCTGGTTTTTACCACCCTCGTCCTCTTGCTCTCCAGTTTCGTGATTACCGAAGACGTTCACTTTCTCTACCACTATCTAGACCATTTGAAAGTAATCATTGCTGTATGTTTCCACCCTTTATAGGCCCAAATAGCAGGACAAACGTGCTAACAATCCCGAAGGCAGTAATCACGCTCGTATCCCTCGTCTGGATTATCCTCGCCAGCTATGTCACTCCTTCAGCATACAATTACTGGCCATCCTTACCATGGAGATATTGCTGTTTGGGGTTTGGATCATGGGCTCTCTCTTTGCATCTGGCAGTCGCTATCTGCCGAACCTCTCTGTGTGCCTCGAAGACACCGACTACGCATACGCCTGTTTTGTAGCCTCGAGCAAATCATACAATGCTGCAGCTTACTGCGCTTATATTATACTGGGCTTGGCAGGAGATCTCGCCGTACTTTGGTTCGTGTCCATGGTCGTGGTAAGCGTCTTTATCGCGCGCCACAGACGCACAGGAGGGCATTGCAGGCGAGAGAGGGGACCATCCGTGTAAAGAAGCTGAAGTAAATCTCTCCACTTCGACAACGGAAAGAATGGGACTTAATAGTAGTTGCTTTGTCAGACGGCGCCAACATATCAGAGTATTCTAAAGACTTCGTACACACAATTTACGGCGAATCGCATATTAGACAATTATGGAGCCACCGCAATTTTTAATTATCGATCATCAAAAATTAAACTATCAAGGAAATCTATTACAAAAGTATCAGAGATTATTCTACATTAAGGTACCCAAGTATACGAAGCCCCCTGCTTCTTAAGGAATCCGCCCTCTTTCCAGATGTGCATATATTTCCTCACCACGTTTTCACTGATGGGTTTCACGGCCCTGAGCGACTTGGAGTGTTCAAGAGTGTGCTTTGGATCCATCACAAGCCGACCGTATGACATACGAATAAAGTTGTGGTCCAGGTAGTCTAGGAAATTCTGCACGGGATTGTCCTTCAGTGGAGCAGCCGCCACACGTTCGCGCCACTCTTCGAAAGGAATCAGATTCTGGATGCCGGTAGCATCCATCAAGATGGCGTTCATCTTTTCCCACGACTGGCCAATGGGGTTCTCGAGATGATAGAAGCGGTAAGGGTCATGGCTCCCGAGTACAATATCGGCCAAGGTATCGGCCATGTCGTTGACGGGCGTCCAGTACACCTCGCCTGGAACATCGGGTAGAGCGTTCAGCGTCTGCGAAGACTTCATTAGGAAGCCAAAGTGCTCCATCGGGTTCCAGTAGCCGCTCGTCTTGGATCCAGCAATTTGTCCGAGCCGCACAACCATGGCACGGAACCTGTCTGGGTGCTGATGCAGCGTCTCATCAAGCATGCGTTCGCAACCCCATTTGGCATCACCATAACCATTGTTGAGGATACAATCAATGCCGAAGCGCTCTTCGGGCACATGTATCTTCTTGTTCATCTCGTGATTGCCATAGAGACCGACAACCCCAATAGAGGAAACCAGCTGGAAGCTAAATTTGAAGGATGCGGGGCGTTCAGAAGCGATATCACAGGACAGCTTGATCAAGTTCTCCATGACTTGGAATTGCGACTCAAAACCTTCAAATGCACGCTTGCCACTCATGGGCCAGGCACTGTGGATGAAATGAGTAGCAGTGCCGACTAGTTGTCCATAAACATCGGGCTCGAGACCCAGCATAGGCTGGGCGGTGTCACAGTGCAAAACGACCAGCTTGTGTTTGAGTGCCTCGGGAAAGCGGATGCCCTTATCCCTCATAGCCTTGATCTGGCGCTTGAGGGGCTCCTCTCTGTTGTGGCGGTTGAGACAAATAACTTTTTCGACATCAGGGAGCTGTGAGATGTGGTAGACCAAATGCGATCCTAAACTCCCCGAAGCTCCCGTAATCAGCACTACCTTTTCGTTGTCATTGATTGCGCGTGCTGACTCGGAAGGAGGCGCAGGTCCCGAATAGCTGGAAGTGTACTTGGCAACAAGTCGGTCGACAGCCTTCTCTCGGGCTGCCAGGGCCTCAATTTCGGCTGGCGTACGCTGCGGCACGCCGTTAGTCTTTGGCTGCACCTCACTTTGAGCAACTTCGATTGGCTGGCTACCTTCATTCTCCGTGACAGCATCCTCACCACACAGAAACCTCTGTAATTCGCCGACTGTGGGATAATCCATGAAGAGGGATTCATTTGTGATGTCAAGCTCCAACTCGTCCTTTAACCGACTGACAACTGTAAGTGAAAGGAGAGAATCGATGCCAGCGTCGGCGAAAACCGTATCACTCGTAAGCTCATCGAGCGCGACGCCGCTTTCTTCCGAGATGATCTGGAGCGCAAGGCTGAAGTCGAACCCATTCTTGCTAACGAGCACCTCTTTCTCCCCCAAGCTAGCGACATCAACACTCGAGTCGGAGGCCCCACTGCTATGAGTTGTGGAATCCTGGTCAATGGAGGAAGTTGGGGTTGTGGTTCCTGAATTTGAGGTGTCGACAGCGACGGTTTCCCCTCCTCCGAGGAATGTCTTGAGTTCGCCCACCGTAGGATATTCAAAGAGAAGAGCGTTGAAGTCAACTTCTTGATCGAGATCCTCTTTGAATCGGGCTTGAATGGTTAAGGCTAGAAGAGAGTCGACACCGCAGTCGGCGAGATTGGTGTCGTCTGTCAAGTCTTCCAAGGCCACGCCACTTTCTTCAGCGATGATAGCTAGGGCCTTCTCGACATTGATAGACTGAGTTGCGACAGGGGCTACCTGAGTAGCCTTAGGTTTAGCAGCAACAACAGCCGGGGCCGGAGCACGAGTGGCAGCAGGAACCTTCGGCGCACTCTTGACTTGGGCAGGGGCAGGTACGGCGGCAGATGCCTCCCGTTTGGGCAATTGCCTCTGAGCGGCCTGGGATTTGGTTCCACTCTCAAGTGCTAAGATGGCCTTCAGGACTCTTCGCTCAACCTGCTGAATCTGAAGGGGAAAGAAGTCAGTGAGTTCCAAATGTCTTGAATTCGCTTGCTCAGAAGAGGGAAGAGAATGTGGAAGAGGGAGAGATAAAATGAACTACGAGGAGAATTGAAGGTCAAGAGAGAAGCGAAAGAACGTACTATAGCCTGGCCAAAATAGGCCGCGACTTGATCCTTGCTATTCAGAATCACAATATCGCCGAACCAGAGGCTCGGATCAACCTTGCCCTGTTTCATGTGGGTGTATGTCGTGTACTCGGCATTGAGGTCGATCGGCTCAAAAATTTGGAGCGAGCCCCAACCGTGATTCATGAAGACATCGCCGTCTAGGTCAGCATTGTCGTTGCAATTCACTGCAGGTTTTGAAGTCAGCATTGCATACTCAAGAGGTCCTAGATGCTTCGCAGGCTCCCATTCCCATTTCGAATGTCTGGCAAGCTTTTAGACATTCAAAGAGGGAATTCAAAAAGTGGGAAGCATGGAGTTAGGGAAAGGAATGGTCTTGGAATGCGTACTTGCGAAGCCACAAATTTGCGAGAGACCATCAATCACACCTGGGTGGGTGTGGAATGTGCCACCTCTTTTCACGTTGGCGAAGTTGGAGCGACTGGCAGCCTCCAAAGTTTCACTATTGAGGAGAAGTTCGCCAGCTACTCGGTAGTCGGGGTGGAACTTTGCCAGTGGCCGGATGGCACGGTAGCACATTGCGCCGTTATAACGAGCTACGGCCCCAGACAAGATTCCATCCCGCATTTTTTGGATCTTCCGCATCATGGAGGGAACATCCTTCTGGAGTGATGCCTGGAGAGCTGCGTCCTTGAAGACGACCTTGCAATTGGCATGCTCCTGCAATTTCTGTTTGTTCTATTTGCACAGAGTGAGCTGACTGGCAGTAGTTGAGGAGAAAGCGTAGGAAACTTACATCGAAGGACATGAACTTGATCTTAGCAGAGTCCGATGACCAATCCACTTCGGAATGGACTTGAACGAGCTGTTTCGTTGAGCCATGTCGCAGGATCAAGGCTTTGAGAATAGTCATATCTGTGACATCTACCACGTTCTTGGTGTGGCCAGGGCGGTACCTTTGAAGGAAGTAGTTGCCAAGGGTCAACGCAATATCGGCCCAGACTGATGGCGTGCACAAGGGAATTCCATCAATTTCGTGGCCCTGGACCAGCGGACTCATGTCTGGACGAGTGATATCAGACTCGACGATCAGGTGAACTCCAGCAGCGGTTTCGTTCTCTTCGACAGTCCTGTGAATAGTAGATGTCTCAAGTCTTGGGCCTGCGAGTCACCAGAATTAGTATTGCTTTATCAAGAGGTCTGCGGAAGGATCTGGGAATTTTGCAAGATTCGCTACCCTTTTCAATTGTTTCAAAGCCCCCGAAACATTCTGGAAAGGGTAGCGAATCTTGCCAGTGGCAATCGGAAAGAAATAAAGACTCGGAGAATTTGCGTACCACCGCGTTCGATGACACGTTCGATCACCAGTGGAGGCTCGCCCTTGCGAAGTGACCAGTCGTGCACGTAAGTCATCCAGTAGTCCTTCAAGTCCCAGCTATACGTCGGTAACGATAACAAATCGAGCGAATCCTTAAAATCCGCGTGGTATTCTTGCCAGCGTATCTCGGCTCCTGCGGTGTACATCTGTTTCAATGTCGTGGTAAGGACTGACCAAATTGACCTCCCACGCTGCGATGATGGAAGGGTTGGTACTTGTGAACCGAGAACAGCACGAACCATACCGCCCATAGCTGGATGAGGTCCAATTTCAATCGTCATGGTGTTGTCGGCAATATGTTTGGCGTTGCGTCCCGCTATGAGCGCTGAGATCATATTGACCGGCTGGCGCGTGTGGCGGACTAAGTATTCGGGACCAAAAACACCCTCATCTTGGACAATATTGCCATTTAGGGGGCAAAGCACGGGCAACTTGGGCTTGCAGAAGGTGACCCTTTGGGCAGCCTTCTCTAAGTCCAGAAGCATCGGGTCCATCTGGGCGGAATGGAAGGCGAAGGGGACCTTCAGCGATGTCGCTTTCCTGTTGTTATCTGCGAGAATTGTTTTTGCGTTGGCAATTGCATCGTTTGACCCAGCCAATACCGTCTCCACAGGCGAGTTTATGCAAGCAAACTCAATGGTGTCTTTTGCATCTCCCAAGGCGGCAGTGATCTCTTCCACAGAGCCTCTGACAACAAGCATGGCATGGGTATCACGTGTGCACTTCTCCTGAAGAAATTCGGCTCGCTTGCCCACGAGATAGAGGGTATCAGCATCCGAAAGCACACTTGCATAGTTGAGGGCGGCGTACTCGCCCAGACTGTGGCCTACCACCGCAACAGGGGTGATGTTCCATGATGTCCATAGTTTGGTAAGCGCAATTTGCATACAGACACTCGCTAGCTGGACTGCCACAGGCGCAAAGGTGTTGATGTCTAGCTCCTCGTCGGCTTGGAGGACGGGCAAGACCGAAGGGAAGCCCAGGCCCTGGCAGATCTGGTCTAATCTGTTCACAGCATTTCGGAAGACTCCGAAGTGGGCAAGAAGATCCTTGCCCATGCCGGGATACTGTGCGCCCTGGCCGGTGAAGGTGAAGACAAATTCAGGGGTGGTCTTGGGTCTTGTTACGCCTGATTTGTTCTCAATGGCTGTTTCGATCTGAGTGCCGATGTCTTTGATGCTAGAGCCGGAAAGCATGACACGATGCTGATAGTGTACACGACGAGCTGTAGTCGTGTACGATAACGATCCCGGAGAAACATCTGGGTTCTCCTTCAAGTACTTGAGCAAGGATTTGAGGTTGTTCTGTATAGCGGTACCGCTCTTTCCTGATACAGCTACCAAGTGAACGTTTCGTGGGTCCACCTCAGTAGATTGCTTGAGCGGGGCGTCTTCGAGTAAAATGGCAGTGTTACCGCCTGCGGCACCAAAATTGTTGACCAGCGCTCGTCTGGGCTTGTTGGGATCCGAACTCCTTAGCCATGGAGTTGGCTTCAAGGGAATATGCACGTTACGATCTGCAAGGTCAGTCGGGAACTTGCGGTTGATTTTGGTCTTGATTCCACAGTGCGGCAGGATTGTGTTCTTCTGCATCATCATTAGCACCTTGATGAGAGCTGACGACCCAGAAGAAGCCTCTCCGTGGCCAATGTTGGATTTTGCAGAGCCTAGGAACAGGGCTTCGTCCTTAGACCTGCCTCGTGGGACTTGGGATAGTGGCGGTGCAAAACTCGACAAAACACTCGACATTTCGGTAGCATCGCCAACCTGTGTGCCTGTTCCATGCATTTCAATGTAGCCGACGGAATATGGGTCAATGACTCCTTGATTTACGAGCTTTCCAAAGATGGCCTTTTGGGCTCCCTCGTGTGGTCTGGTGATGGATTCAGACTCCGATGAATGGTTCGTCATGGTGTCCAAGACAACTGCCAATATGTTGTCTTTGTCAGCAATGGCATCATCAAGACGTTTGATAATGACCGTCCCAACACCTTCACCTCTACAATATCCATCGGCACCATCATCAAAGGTCTTGCAGTTACCCGTGCGTGACAGGAAATGTCCTCGATCAAGGCCAGCGTGGGGATCTGGGTTGGTGATAACGTTGGTTCCCCCTGCAATAGCAGTGTCGATATCGCCTCTCCATATAGAGTTACACGCGATGTGAATCGCAGAAAGCGCTGACGACTGGAGAAAGGGGGAATCAGTGACTGTATTTCCAAGAATATTTTAAGTTTGAAGGGGTGAGGGGGATATTAGCTTTTTCGGGCGCAGTACGCGAAGAATTAAAGTACGTCGAATGAAACTTGGGAGGAGTGGCTAAAAATTAAGGATCTTGTTATCACTTACACAGGCGGTATCAACTACGTAGCTGGGTCCGCTGAACTTGTAGAAGTAATTGATGCGGCCTGCTACGAAGGCTCGGTTTCCTCCAGGGATAGCGTAAGTGTCGATGTCTTGGGCACTATTGGACTCGGCCCAATCGTTGGCAGTAACACCGAAGAAGACGCCTACTCGATCAGGTCGGGTGGAGGGAGTCCCATCCACAACTATACCTGCCTGCTCGATTGCTTCATATGCTGTCATGAGGGCAAGACGCTGTGCAGGATCGATCTGCGGTGCTTCTCGCGGTGAAATATTAAAGAAACGGGCGTCAAACAAGCCGGCATCGTCAAGCCAGCAACCCCAGGGAACTCCTCCAGTGTTTTTCTTCTTCAGCGTCAGGTCAACGTGGGTATTTACGTCCCAACGACGTGGTGGGACGGACTTGTGCACGTCCAAGCCTTGGTATAACAAGTCCCAGAACGCCTCGGTGTCGTTGGCACCACCGGGAAAACGGCCTGCCATACCAATAATGGCAAGCTTGGCGGTTTTAGGGTTGGGAGGACTGGTCTCAGGAGCGGCTGACTTCTGTTGAGCAGCTGGTGGCGGGGTAGGCACCAAAGATGCGAGGGGAGTCGACTTGAACGTGTTGTAGACAAGTCGATCGACGGTAGTACAGATGGGAAGCATCTCAAATGATGTTGGGTTCACGGCCTGGATGTGATCGCGCAGATTATCCAGCAGCTCAATGAAGCGCATAGGTTGGCCTATAATGGCCATTGCAGCAGACCTCAAAAGGCTGGCGAAATTGGAGCCGTTGATCATGAAGCCATTGCCTGAGAGGAAAGGAATGTGCTCCGAGCGCTCTGGACCGCAATCCAAATTCAAGCCGTCAATTATTTCATCGACGTTGCCCTCTGTGTATAGATGCGAAGCATGCATAGGACCATATATAGGAAGATTCTTCCATTTTAGGCCTTTGAACTCCTCAGATTCAACCAGCTGTGAGAGTACACTTGGTGACCCGCTCACGGTAACCGAATTTGAAGAAGAAGCGCTGGCGTAAGGTCTAGTGAGCGTTGGCAGGGCCTGAGTATATGGTGTCAGCATCATAAACGACACCAGCAAATTGGTTGAATCCGGAAATAAGCTGAGTACTCACCGTTCGTTCGCAGTACTTGTCAAGAGCGTCAGAAGCCGTGGCCCCGCTGACAAGTATGGACCATTTCCCCTCTAATTCATCTATCGCTGTTCGTGGCACGAGACGCGCCGCCATCTCGGAACCTTTTGCACCAATTCGGAACGCTACTGTGACAGCGAGTACAGCTCTTGGAATAAGTTCGATCGATGTTCGACTAGTACACACAGCAGCGGACGCCAGTCCACCGAGACACAAGCCCATAGCCATGAGTTTGCCATCCCCACGGTACCAATCATCTGCTTGGCTGATAGCAAAAGTCAATCTGTCTGTCCCAAGAAAAAGTAGTTAATCAGTTTACTGACCTGATAAAAGTCGCCAGCTCGTAGATGCACGCAACAGCGGTATCGATTGCAGGAACTCGCCTAGGACCGGTCTGATTCGACAATATTAGGTCGTTGAGACAAGTGAACCGCGGTATGTCATTCCTGACATCAACCGGTAACTTGTAAATCTCATTGCGAACAGCAATATACGACTTCGCGAGGAAGTCCTCCACCGCTGGATTGTTCCGGATGTGAAATAAATCCTTCCATCTTTGTGTTAGGTCAAACGTCTGGTCGCCAAACATAACAAGCTTCAGGCTCAAGTGGTCTGCCATGATGAGGACTTTTGTGGGTGGCCTCGATAATCAGCTGGCGAGTATCAAGGTAGAAGGCTCGAATACTTCTAAGTGACTGATTCTTTCAGCAAAAATTCACATGAAAAGTATAATTGTGGAAAATCACTTTAATATACGGTGTCAAAGGGTTTGCACCACTGCGACTTTGCTATCGAGGCCGTGGGTAATCATAACAATCGTGATTCCGCCCGACCCGGGTCATATTTTCCGGTGTCCAAGTGAAAGCAAAATTTTACCGAGTTCAAAGTTCGTGTTGATAGTGTAAGCAGGGTCCAAATGTGCAGTAGTAGGCTGAAATTGAAGATATAGCCAATCCCAAATTTCCCTTATGTTTTCCGAGTCCCCGGTGGCTTAGGTTTGGACCAGGTTCGCTAGAGCCCCATAACCTTAGACCCTGAAAGCGTGCGCCGCACGTGGGGCCCCCTGAGTCCACTAGCAACATTATTATTGACAACCGCTCACCGGTAATCCTCCGGGAACCAACAGGGTAGTTCGAATTAGTCCCGGCTAGTAACAGCTCGGCTTCAGTTTACTACTCACCTCGACTGAACATTATCACATGTTACAAAATCACGGACGGGATGTTGCCAAATATAATGCGGTGCATGCACTCCTGCAAGAATTAGTCCAAGTTCGGGTCCCTAAAAGTAGGCTAGAGAAGTAGCAATTCCAGACTTACCGCAGTGCATTTTAGGGACATGCATACTTCCCGGTGGAAGATAAGCGGTCTTCCATACGAGATCTGGTATAGTCCCACACAAGGCAGCCACGAGACTTCAAGGGTTGGAGCAACAGCTTATCCTATCATGCCACATGCACGCTATGTAGGCTGTAGTGTAAGACCCAGGCTCGGAGATCGAAAGAAGGCGGCAAATGGACGAAGCCCGCGGCGGGAATCAACTTAGCCTTGTCTTGATTATGCACGAATTCGGGAGTCGACATATACAAGCTGATAGGGACCTAAATAAATCACTGAGTTAACTATATTTTCATGATCATCAGGGACATTGATGGACTCGTTGCGTGGGGTTCAAGTACATTATAGATTCCAATCTACTTTACCTTTTGTTTGAAGTTGTCACGGGCCTGTCTGCTCCCCTTCCCTTCATCGAAACCATCAATTATAGGGCTCTTCTCACACAAGATGGCCGAGTTCGAGTCCATTGCCGTGACTGGCCTGTCGTGCAGGCTTCCTGGCGACTGCGACACTCTTGAAAACTTCTGGCAGTCGATTTGTGCAGGTGAATGTTAGTACCTTACCAAATATGTTGCACCCTTGACCGTTGCTGTTACTAACATACTCATCAGCGGCATGGAGCGAAATACCAAAAGAACGGTTCAACAATGATGCATTTTGGTCGTCGAATAAGAGGCGTGCCACCAGTGCTGCTAAAGGCGCTCATTTTATGAAGGAGGATCTCTCTAAATTTGACGCGGGCTTCTTTGGTCTTCCAAAGTACGATGTAGACGCCATGGATCCCCAAGGCAGAATAGTAACCAACCCTTCTCTTCATTCCCCTTCCTTGTTCGGCTTTTCGAACTGTGCTTGAGCTTCTTGGCTCTTGAACTTTGCAGAAGACATGTAACTAATTCTTTGCAGATGATGGAGGTGGCATACGAAGCTCTGGAACGGGCCGGCATCCCGCTCCATCAACTCGCTGGCACACGGACCGGAGTTTTCATGGGTATCAGCTCCACCGATTACCGCGATATGATCTGCCGAGATTTAGACAACTCTCCACAATACACATTTACAGGCACATGCCCGGCCTCGGTAGCCAACCGTATGTCCTGGCTATGGGATTTGCGGGGCCCATCCTTCCCCGTCAACACGGCCTGCTCCTCCAGTTTGGTCGCACTCAATCTTGCGTGCCAGAGTCTGCGGACGGGTGAGTCTGATATAGCCATCGTGGGCGCTAGCAGTGTCCTGCTCTACCCTGAGATGTTTATTTTTCTTTCCAACCACGGGTTCCTTTCACCTGATGGAAAGTGCAAAAGCTTCGACGCTTCTGCTGATGGATACGGCCGCGGTGAGGGCTTTGGCTGTATCGTTCTGAAGCGTACCAATGATGCTATCGCTGCAGGTGATCCAATCAGAGCAGTCATCCGCGGGACCGGTTCCAATCAAGATGGCCGTACCAAGGGACTCACAATGCCCAGTGCGGAAGCACAGGGGGCTCTCATCGACGAGGTTTACAAGAAAGCTGGCTTGGATTTTGGTATCACAACATACGTCGAAGCACATGTACGTCCCCCTTTCACTGTTGTCTTCGAGAGCTTGGCCTGTCAGAGTGAGAATATCAAGGCGGGGACTTGTGTCTTATGGCGAGACCAAGATGCCCTTGAAGTTCCCGACTGCTGCCAGTCATTGGAACATGATGCCCTTCTTGATCCGTTCTCGTCGGCTAATCAACGCGTTTTAGGGTACCGGAACCAAGATTGGTGATCTCGAAGAAATGGAAGCACTGGCATCCTCCATAGCCGGATCGCACAGCGCTGAAAATAAACTGATCGTAGGATCGGTGAAATCCAATGTAAGTCCACTGTAACTTCTACTAACCTTAAAGTTCTCATTTGAAAAATCGCAAGCTAATCGCTTGAATTCCAGATCGGTCATCTTGAAGCGGCTGCTGGAATTGCTGGCATCATCAAAGCAGTGCTTATGCTTGAGACTGGCTTGATTCCTCCGAACATCAACTTCAATAATCCAAACCCAAACATCCAATGGGATAAGTGGAACGTGTCGATTCCAACGGAATTGACGCCTTGGCCTACTGACGGTGTGCGCCGCATTAGCGTCAATTCGTTTGGCTATGGCGGATCGAATGGACATGTGGTTTTGGACGACGCATATCACTACTTGGCCGCCAGAAAAATTGCCATCAACGGTCATGCTTCAAACGGTGTGAACGGTGTGAATGGCGTTAACGGGCACGCGTCGAATGGTGTCAATGGTGTCAACGGGCATCATTCAAACGGCGTCAACGGGCATACCTTGAACGGTGTGAACGGCACGAATGGCGATTCGTCTAGCCTGGACCGTCCTCGACCTCGACTATTTGTCTGGAGCGCGCAGGACAAAGATGGACTAAAGCGGATCGAACAACCGCTTGCCAAATACATTCAGGACAAGGCTGCAGGCTATCAAACCCCAAGCCCGTATGAAAAGAACAAGACCGAGGAGTTCATGGCCGAATTGGCTTACACCTTGGGCGAGCGAAGATCACGCCTCCAATGGAAGACCTACGCTATGGCCTCGTCCCCAGAGGAGCTAACTGCGGCTCTGACTGCGAGCAATGACGATAGGCATACTCCTGTAGTCAAGTCCTCCGGAACCCGGCGAGTAGGTTTTGTATTCACTGGCCAAGGCGCTCAGTGGGCCGGAATGGGAGTAGAGCTCATGGCGTACAAGGTCTTCAGGGAGAGTCTAGAGGCAGCCGACAGGTATCTCAAAGAAGACTGCGCCTGTGCGTGGTCGGTCATAGAAGAGCTCCAAAAAAGCAAGGCGACATCGCCTATCAACCAAGCTCTTTACAGCCACGGCCTCACTTGCGTCTTGCAAATCGCTCTCGTGGACTTGCTCAGGTCTTGGAATATTTTGCCCACTGCCGTTGTGGGTCACTCAGGTGGTGAGATCGCTGCCTCGTATGCTTCTGGTGGGCTCACCAAGCAGGACGCATGGAAGGTAGCCTATTACAGAGGCTTCGTGGCATCAAAGATGAAGCTGAAGGCACCAAAAGTCGACGGAGCGATGATGGCTGTCGGCCTCTCAAGTGAAGTGGCGGAAGAATGGATCGCAAAGGTCACTGAAGGGCACCTAGTTGTTGCTTGCATCAACTCCCCTACTAGTACCACCATCGCAGGAGACCGCTCTGGCATTGATCAGCTCCTCGAAATGCTCAAGGCAGCAAACATTTTCGCCAAGAAGTTGTTTGTTGATACTGCCTACCACTCCCCACACATGGCCATCGGGGCCGAAGAGTACTGCGAACGCATAGCCGGTATCAAACCTATCGCGGACCCTGTGGAGCGATGTGCTATGTACTCTACCGTCACCGGTGATAAGATAGAGCCCGGAAAATTGGGAGTCGATCACTGGATTGCCAGTATCACTGGACCTGTGCTGTTTTCCAAGGGAGTCTACGATGTAGTCCGCCCCTTTGATGGAGACAAGCGAGTAGAAGAAAACGCCGTTGATATACTGCTCGAGGTTGGACCTCATTCGGTGCTGCAAGGCCCTTCGACTCAGTCATTGAAGGCGCACGGAATCACCAACATCCCCTACTATTCGGTCCTCACCCGCAACGTCCATGCTATCGACACAGCCTTAAACACCGCTGGTGCTTTGTTTGCTGAGGGATGCCATGTGAATATCCGTGAAGTGAACGCCGACGGCGATGTGCATTTTGACAGTCCTCTTTTTGACCTCCCAACATACTCCTGGAATCACTCCCAGAGATACTGGCACGATTCGCGAGTAGACAACGAGTTCATGGCAAGAGATGCACCTAAGCCTGGAATCTTAGGAGCTCGCTGGCCAGCAGTCTCGGAAGGGGAGCAGATCTGGAAGGGCTTTCTGCGACTCTCTGAGGCCCCTTGGATTGCCGATCACAAGATCCAGGGGTCTGTACTTTATCCTGGAGCCGGCTACATCGCCATGGCAATCGAGGCTGCTGTTCAGACGGCTGACCCGACCCGTGAGATTGCAGCTTTCACGTTCAGAGACATTCAATTCAAAGCTGCAGGTATTATCTCCGACGATGCCGACCTGGAGTGTATCGTCCAGCTTCGCCCGCACGCTGCAGGTACTCGGGACTCAACGTCGACGTGGACTCGGTTCACGGTTACAACGTCTCCTGATGGCACATCGTTAGCAGAGAACTGCTGCGGTCTCATCCTGATTGAGTACCAAATCACGGATGCAAGTGACGCGGGCCGTGAGAGGAGCCTGGAACAGCAGGGTTTTAAGGCACAGTATGACGATGCTCAACAGACGTGCACGAACCGTCTAGATACAGACAGCTTCTATGCTGACATGCGATCTTGGGGCTTGGATTACGGTCCAGTTTTCGCGAATGTTTGCGAAGCCCGCAACAGAGACGGCCAGAGCGTTGGCGCTGTGAGACTGCCTGAGGCCCCGATGGCTGATATCACTGGCCGCCCTTATGTTGTTCATCCTGGAACTCTAGATGCTGTATTCCACTTAGCATTTGCGGCTGTCAAAGGAGGGAGGTATGATCCAACAACCGCGATGGTTCCCAAGTCCATCGATACAGTCACTATCTCAGCCAACATTCCATTTGAGGCTGGTACTATTCTTCCTGGTTTCTCCAATGCGGATCGACATGGACTCAGTGAGCTCAACGCTGACATCGTCATGCTGGATGGGACTACTCAACTCCCTGCGATCGTGATTGAAGGCTTTCTTTGTGCGGAAATTGCTGGCGCGTCTGCTGCAGTTGCCACAAAGTCTTTGACTGGAAAATTAACATGGAAGCCTTCCATGAGCCTGCTTGCTCCAGAGGATTTGTCCTCCATACTTTCCCAGCTGCCTAGCGGTGAAGCAAAATTGACTGAGGTATGAATCGGAAGCTTGATATGAAATCTTAATTACTTGCTGACTTAAATACACAGTATCTTAAATTACTATACCATGAGAACCCCGCATTAGCTGTCCTTGAAGTTGCAGCAGACCCAGACACTCTGCTATTCCAGCAAGGCAGTCTGGCGAGACTATCCAAGACTTGGGATGTAAACACGGCAATTCCAGATGCGACGCTAATCAAGAAGGGCGCAGAGCAAGAGGAATCACTCAAGGTTCTGGATTTCGGAAATGATCTCCCTGAAGATGCACCTCTTGAACAGTATGATATTCTCGTCGCTTCTGATGCTGCCCAGCTTTTGTACGCACCGAGTTTGGCAGAGGCAGTCGGGCGCATGTGCAAGGTCGTGAAGCAAAATGGGACTTTATGTTTCCTTGCTACAGACCAAATGCTGAGTGGTATCAAAGTTGCAATGGATGTCGGCAACATGACGATGACCGTGTATCATGGCACGGATACTGGTCTTGTCATTGCCAAGAAGCTCAGTGCTCCTCAAACCAACGGATTGACGAATGGATCAACAAATGGATTGACAAACGGACTGACCAACGGGTACACAAATGGATATACCAATGGGCACACCAATGGGATTACATCTGGGCCAGAAATAACCATCATCCTCGCCGCAAACCCCTCTGAGAAGGCACTGGCTGTCGCTTCCAAGCTGATCACAAGCCTTCAGAAGAATCACCACGAGACACGCATATTCTCCTGGGGCCAAGATGTTTCGGCTCTTGGGGGGAAATCATGCATCTCGTTGCTCGACTTCGAGAAATCACTTCTTCAAGACTTACGTGCAGAGGATTTCGAGCCTTTCAAGAAACTCATCCTTGAGACAAAGAGTTTGTTCTGGGTGACAGCACTAAACGACCCCAGTGCTGCCATGATCGATGGTCTTGTGCGAGTTGTGCGGAACGAGACTCCGGGATTGGACGTGCGTATCTTGCACGCAGATGAGCCGTCGTCTCTCGTTGCACCCGCGGAGCACTTGGCTGACTTGTTGGCCAAGGCCTTCCTCTGGGATGGCGAGGACAAGGAGTTCCGAGTCAAGGATGATGTCCTGCATATCTGCCGTGCCGAAGAGGATGACGTCCTGAACGAAGAGATCAACAGTCTGCTTCCCGGCTCCACGAAGGCAATCGCCGAAGTCCCGCTCGGCGAGATTCAGTATCCAGTGAAGCTTTGCGTGCGGTCTCCTGGCATGTTGAGCTCAGTTTGTTTGGAACCCGACGAGTCAGCAGAGGCTGAGCTCGAACCTGAATTCATTGAGATCGAGACCAAGGCTACATCAATGAAGTAAGCACTCCCCCAAACCCCGCGAACTTTGCACAATTGCTGACATGTATGTTCTAGCTTCCGAGAGATCATGGTTGCTATGGGCCAGATGTCCGATACTGCACTGGGACTGGATGCTGCTGGTATAGTTCGCCGTATCGGATCATCGGTCACCAAGTTCAAAATTGGTGACAAGGTCATCATGATGGGATACGGCGCCCACAGGACCTATCACCGAGCCCGAGCCAGCTTTTGTACTCTGGTCCCCGAAGGTATGTCTTTTGAGCTGGCTGCCAGTATTCCAGTCGTTCATGCCACGGCCTATAATGCCCTCGTCCGGGTCGCCAGAGTTCAGAAGGGACAGTCAATTCTGATTCATGCTGCTGCTGGTGGTGTTGGTCAGGTTGCTTGTCAGATCGCACAGCATTATGGCCTTGAGGTCTTCGCGACTGTTTCTTCCGAAGCTAAAAGGAAGCTAATCCGTGAGCAATACGGCGTTCACGAGGATCATATTTTCAATTCACGTGATACCAGCTTCGTCAAGGGTATCAAGCGCATGACCAATGGCCGCGGTGTGGATGTTGTGCTCAACTCGCTGGCTGGCGAGATGCTCCGCCAGACATGGCATTGTATCGCACCATTTGGACACTTTATCGAGATCGGAATCAAAGATATTCTCAATAACACAGGGCTCGACATGCGACCGTTCCTGCAAGATGCCACATTCACCTTCTTCAACCTCAGACACGTTGAAGAAAGTCGACCAGATCTCATGGCTGAGATCCTTGCCGGCGCTTTCGACTTCATCCACCGTGGTATTACCCGACCCGTTGAGCCTGTGGTTACCTTCCCCATCTCTGAGATAGAAAACGTCCTGCGACTGATGCAGACGGGCAAGCACATTGGCAAGATCTCCTTGACCTGGGGTAAAGATCACGTTGTTCCTCTGATCCAACGTGGAGTGCGTGCTCCCAAGTTGTCACCCGAAGGGGTATATCTGCTTGTTGGAGGCTTGGGGGGCCTGGGACGAAGCTTGGCAAACAAGCTTGTTGGTCTTGGTGCTCGCAAACTGTGTTTCCTGTCGCGCTCCGGTGCCAAATCGCCAAATGCTCTGGCGCTTATTCAGAAACTTGAGCAGCAGCAGGTTCAAGTCAAGATTCTCAGGTGTGATGTGAGTGATGAGGCAGCGGTGGCTGGAGCAATTGAACATTGCACGCAGGAACAGGGCAAGATTCGTGGCGTGTTCCAGTGCGCCATGGTGCTCCGCGATGGCTTGTTTACCAACATGAACCACCAAGCCTGGACTGAGAGCACACGACCTAAGGTACAGGGCAGCTGGAATCTCCACAAGCACCTGCCAGAAGACCTCGACTTTTTTATCATTCTCAGTTCCTTCACTGGTGTCTTCGGAAGCCGTGGACAGAGCAACTACTCATCGGCGGGAGCGTATGAGGATGCCCTTGCATACCACCGCCGAGCGCTGGGACGACACTCAACCACAATCGATCTTGGTCTGATGCGTGACATTGGTGTGCTGGCCGAGTCAGGGATGACTGAGGCGTTCAAGGACTGGGAAAAGCCATATGGTATTCGTGAAGGCGAGTTCCTTGCGCTTATTGAGAGAGTCATCGATCGCGATATAGCGGGCACTGAGGATGCTCAAGTCGTCGTCGGTCTTGCCACGGGCGGGAGTGCCAGACTGGCTGGCATTGACACTCCATACTACCTCGAAGACTCACGCTTCTCTATCCTAGCACGCACTGGAATGCGTGAAAGCGATTCTGCTGCAGGCAATGGCGATTCTATACCCGCTCATATCCTGATTAGTAAAGCCACAACCTTACAAGAGGCTGCCGCGTCGGTGCAGGAGGCGTTCGTGAAGCAGGTTGCCAAGATGCTTCAGACGGACCCAGGTGAGGTTGACACCAGCAGGTTCCTGCACTCATATGGCTTCGATTCTCTGGTCGCCATTGAGATTGTGAATTGGGTCATGAAGGAAACGAAGTCGATTATTACGGTCTTTGATGTGCTTGCTGGGATGCCCATCACGACTCTCTGCAACCGAATTGCCGCCAAGTCTTCGGCGCTGCCCAAGGAATTGGTTCCGGAGAATTAGCATTTTGTATCTGGTTTTTTGTTTATGTTCAATTAGATTAGAGGGGTAGAATTAATGACTGAGGTTCTTGGAAACTGTATGTTGCGCGAATGATTCTTCGTGGGATAGAATGTGGTTGTGATAAGGCTCTTTCCGGGTCTCGCTTATTTTGTTATCTAGATATTATAAACATTTTGACATTAGGACCCACTTATTTACTTAATTTACATAATCCAGGAGCCAGGCTAGTAGGTAGGTAGCGGCGCGCCAGTGAAATCATGGTCGCCTAAAATATAACATCGCCTGCTCCTAAAACAACGCGAGGGATTCTTGTCGTACGCCTCAACAAAACCTGAGAACGACCTGCACTGTATGAAAACTCATCCTCCTTACCCGGGTACTGGTTACCAATATCCAGCGACTTTCCAGACCCAATTTTGATGCCATTAGCCTCATCTGCGGCCCATATCAGCCACGTTTGCCCACGCGCGTCCCGCTGGTCATCAAATCGCCATCTCATCCGCGCCACCCCGTATCTGCTTATAGCATGCAATTCCAATTCATCAACAACAATTCCACATTATGCCATGCAGCGAAGCGGCGAATTCGCACTCATGCTGCGAAAGAGAAGAACCTGGGCAGGACGGTGGTGCGGCCATCGAAAAAGAGTGTGCTGAGCCAAAGACGGGTACTTCCCTTCCGAGTTGCCCAACCACGGAGTTCATCGTCACCTGAGACATCATCATCGCGTGGAAGTTCAATATCGCCTGGGACTTCACCTGGGACTTCACTATCACCAGAATCTGATTCCGAGGTGACTCTCGCAATCGGACGACAGATTGGTGATGGTTTGTCCGTTCTTCCCTTTCCTGTTGAACTGTCGCAGGAGCCTCGAGAGTTAGTCCACAGAGGTAAGCCATCCATTCGGATTAACCATACATGTGTGACTTTGGACCTGGTTTGTTAATGAATCCGTGTAATGTTTAGCTATTTTCCTTTCTCGCCGTGTGCATTATATGTCCGAAATGTGCAACGCCTTTGAGGCAGACATGGGACCTCCATCAATGTGGTTCCAGCTCATATTGGAAGATGAAGCCTGTATGTAAAGCCGGGGCCACCTCTCTGTTTCTCTAGTTCTTTACTAACAGAAATAGATTTCCACGTCTTCGTGGCTATGTCTGTGGTGTCTTTCAACAGTATCCCCGCGAAAGAGGATGATCCCGTGCTCGCGGTACGACATTTAAACAAAACTTTTCTGCTGACTAACCGGAGACTGTCAAGTACCGATGCTGTTTCTGATGCGAGCATGGCGGTGGTTGTTATGATGGCGCAATACGAGCGTCAAAGAGAACGGTACATCAACGGCCTTTCTCATATTGACGGCCTTCAAAGGATGGTAGGGATCCGAGGCGGCATAACGCAACTAGCGAAAGACAAGCCGTCCCTATTCCAAAAAATTATAAGGTGAGACGCGCACTGGACTGTCACTGCCTTTTTGGAGCTATGCTAACAGATATTCCAGGCTCGATCTCGACTATGCTCTCTACCTGGGCACAGCGACTCGATTCAATATTGAAGACGTGGCGGCCGGCTGTGCAAACTGGTCTTTCCAAAATAGCTTTGGAAGGGAGTACGAGCCCAAACCCCCAAACTTTGGCCATCTCATCAACCTAGACGCTGAGCTCCAAGACCTTACAATCGATATGACTTACCTTGCTTGGCTTCTTAACGATGCTCGTGCTGGACGCCGGCCTGCTTTGAATACGCGAGCGTTTCACGGAATACTCTTAATGATAGGATACCGTCTGATTCATTTCAGTCCTCTGAGCGGATCGCGTCCTGTCAGCCATCTTGACAATGCAGTTCACCTAGGACTAGTGGCATTTATGATGCCGTTCATGTCCCGATATGACGGATCAGTACCAGATAACCCCCTTCTTTCCCAATTAATACGCGTGGCGGTGCAGCAGAGTCTAAGCACGGACGAAATGAACCAGGAAACTTTACTGTGGATATTATTGGTCGGAGCAGCTTCGGTATTCATACAACCCCTGGACGAATGGATACTGCCATTGATTTCGCAGATGATGGACAATTTGCGTCTCCACACATGGGAAGATGTCTCTCGAGCAATAGCAAAGTATCCCTGGACAGACGCATATCACAACGAATCAGGGCAAGCTCTCTGCGCAAGTTTGATGCATCGCACGCCATCGCCTCTCCTAGATGCTGATGTTTAGGTCCAAAATTCATGACCTGGGACTCTTGCTGGATATAACAACAGCCTTGCGTAAGCCGATGAAGAAAGAAAGAACCAAAGGTAGAAACCTGGAAGCCTACCCCTAGTTATCTCGCAAGCATGTGATAACTTTCCTCTGCACCCATTTCTTGGTTATACTGAGTTAATTTTGTCTGCAGGGAAACACTTCGATGCATCAACCGGAGCCTAAGTTTCTCCTAGCCGACGCGCGCCCAAGACCAACTACAATTGGCAAATACCAAATACCCTATGGCTTATTCAACCTTCTTCAGAAGAAGAACAAACGCCATGATATCGGTTAATCAAAGGTTATAAGCAATGAGACACAAATTTCTGTTAATTAATTTACGGTCAAGGCTGACTTTTTGCCAGGTACATCGGCGAAATTGACATGAAGTTTTTCTTATGATACACTCTGATCGCGTTAAAGTACCGAAAAACAGAATTAAGGAGATCGATTTCAATAAACTACTTCGCAATCGCAGCACCTCTGATCCGGTCAATGAGACTGTGTGTATCCTCAGGCAAAGACTCCCCACGCCAGGCGACCATTCCATCTGGACGAACAAGTACTAGTGGAGACTGGTAAAGGTCTGCTACCTTTGGATCCTTGATAGTAACACTCTCCAATGGAAGGCCGACTTTCTTGGCGGCATCCACCAGATTCTGGGTATCAGTTGGTGCAGCTGTGCCCAGAGAAAGAAGAACGAAGCCATTTCCGAAGAGATCGATAGTCGACTTTCCAGCTTCCAACCAGTAATGCGGTGCACGATGTCCAGGTCTCGCCGTCTGAATGTACTTTTCGGGGTCATCAGCCGGTGCCTCGGAGCCATCCGGCACAATGAGCGGTGATTCCGCGTAGTTGTATCCCAGTGCAATGCCAATGGCCTGGAACTCCTTGGCCACGACCACCGCTATCTTCTGGCCGAGAATACGCCTCTGCTCATCGGCCTCCGGGCTTGTCTCCAACACCAGGTCTCTTCCTCGGCGGTCCTTCCAGATCTGTAAGTTTTGAGAAGAGCTGGTACCATTTCGCAAAGCAATTGGCCTTCTCTCGGTGTTATAGGCTTCCATGAGACCTGGTCCTCCCCAGCCCTCAATAAGGCCTTGCAAGATCCAGCTGAGGTCTCTGGCATCACCCATTCCAGTATTCAAACCGTGTCCGCCAGTCGGTGACATAACATGTGCCGAATCGCCGGCTAGAAACACACGACCTTCGGTATATCTCTCAGCGACGAACTGGCTGCGTCTCCATTGGCTCATGCTGATGACCTCGTACTCTGCATCCTCACGCCCCAGACTCTTTCTTATTGGCGTATGGATGTCGAGCGCGTCAATGTCGATCTTCTCAACGACTCCCATGAGGGTGAAGCGCCACAGATCCTTGCCGTCGATGGCGGTGTAGTTTCCCCAGACACCCTCTGGGGACATGAAACCGTAACGCTCCGCCTTTCTGCCGCCGAACGTGTTATAGCGATGCAGATCAACCTTCACAATTGCGCTTGTGGAGTAACCGAGGAGCTGTCCGTCAAAGGCAATATTCAAAGTCTTGCGCAGTATGCTGGCTGGCCCGTCGCAACCCACAACGTAGCGTGCGCGGAGTTGCTCGGTTTGACCGTCTTGTACAGTTTTCACGAATACAGTCACCCCCTCGCTGTCCTGCTCACATCCTACGCACTCAATCCCGTAGCGGATGTCTGTCATTTTCTGCGCTACCACCGCACGAGCAAGCAGCGGATCAAACAGCATCTGGGGGCAGCGACGCATCATCTCGCTGGACTCGGGAGGGACCTCGCGATCCTTGGCTGACGGCATCTCGAGGCGGCCAATGTACTTATCAGCCAAGCCAGTGCAAAAGACGGTATCGCCTGAAAGATCATCTGGATAACCTGAATTGGCCACGTCGTCGGCGACTCCCAGTTGTCGGCAGTATTCCATAGTTCGCTCATCGATGACACTTGCCTTGGCTTGTATGCCTTCGCTGGTCTCGGGTCGCTGCTCAATGATTGTCGAGCGGACTCCGCGCCGTCCCAAGTCAAGAGCCAAGGCAAGGCCAACTGGCCCTCCTCCGACGATGAGCACTTCGAGGGGGCTTACAGAACCCATTGTGTACTGAATTGGTTTTGCTGAAAGGGGCGCGTGTTTAATGGGCTGAACTTAAATTCACGGACAATACTCGTGATATGAAGTACAAGTTGCACAAGACAAGTACAAGGTGTGCCAAGACAATCAGAACAAGGCTGACAAGAAACTAAGAAAAGGGCAAGATTGTTTGGTTCTGCTCTCGTGTAATTTATATCATCTCTGGAATTCGGCGATTTTTAACTACAATCCCATCGCTCTTCTCTCACGGCCTACCCACGGCGGCTTCCGTCAAAATCGACCGATTTGTGTTACACGCAAGCGAGTGCGTAGCTATGGAGAAAATGGACTTACTGAGCGGCCTCCATAATCCGGGGGCGTATTATCAAACCCGACCGTGAGCATTTAGATCGTTAGGAATTTGAAGTGCCTTTTGTTTCCGTGTTCCTGGCATGGGTTTAGGTCAGCACCATTATGGCGGGGCTGGTTGGGGTCTGAAACCTTTTGAACCCCGGCCGGGGAATTTCAGTTTCCCGAGTCCCGGTTGGCTACAACTCCTGGGGCGCGGCTTCTTGGGTTCATCCGCCATAAGTCTATGAATAGCAATATGCACATGCACCTGAATCGACTGCTCGGCGCCGACAATACGGTTTAAGTCCGCTTGCTCTGGATCACCATCAGTTCTTCTGTTGCTTATAATTACACCGTAGAAGTCGTAACTTCTATTGCAGTTGATATCTCACTTCTCCATACGATTCATACCAAGCTTGAAATCAAACAATGGGGTCCAACTCCGATATGGCAGCTACCACCAGCGTCCAATTGTCCATCGACGCCACACCCGGTTTTACACATGTTGGCGGTCTCAAGGAAGGGAGCGCAAAGAAAGCTTCAGAGTTCCTAATCACTAACCACAATTTATTCCACACACGATGGAAGGCCACATTCCACAGTCAGTAATTTACCTGGAAATTCCCTAGCTCCTTCGTAGTGAAATAACTAAAATGAAATACAGATCACATCGTCCATCACCTTCTTGCCCTCTGGGCCCTGGGTGCCACACCCGAAGAAATTCAGGACATGTGGGATTACAACCAGTCTTACCAGACCCCGATTAAAGCCGCAAAGCCAGGGACAACCCCGCCCCCGCCAAAAGACGTAAGCGATCCGGCTGTCTACAAGGAGAACCTCGGAAATAATGCCTGTTATGGCGACTACTTGAAGTTCTTTGAGGACAAAATCGCAGAGATAGGCGTCACTGCTACTCTCAAAGAGTACTTGCTCAAGAACGATGAAGTGGCCATCAGCGTGTTCTGCCGCATGTTTTCAGGTAAGCTTTCCCAGCGTCAGCATTTATCGAGTCCGATTTTTCCTCTTTATGGACTGGACTAACCAGTTTCGTCAACCGCAGATCTCTTCCACCCCATCATCTCTCTCGGCTGTGGTCTGGAATTCCAACAGCCCAGTCTCGTTGCTGAGTCGCTCGCTGGAGCATGTGTTCACGAAATCTGGCCGTCCTTCTTCCTGCTACCCGCGGAAGAATATACCAAGACCCACAAACCAGCCGAAGCAAGCTCGCTGCTCGATATCCTGCACGGGTTCCATAAAGATGACCACATTCGGAACGGCGTGAAATTCACAGACGGCTTCAACAAGCTTGCCGATGGTCTCCTCACACGCGTGACTCCTGACGAGCTCTCTCCCTACCTGAGTCAATTTCAAGTCAAACCTGACCCAGAAGATCTGCAGCGCAAGATGAAAGACCTCATGTACACTAGCATGTACACACTTGCTGCCGCACAGCAGCCCGGCAAGCGCGTCGCCATGGATTTCGTCACGCTGCACTCAGCTACAACTTCCGCCTTCTACCCAGTTATCATGGCACAGGAGGGACTCAGCAATGAGGATAAGGCCCGTATATTGGAGACTGCAGGCAGGACCAGTGCCACTATGTACGCGGCGTGCGGTAGCCCTCCGCTAGACACGCGAGCCATTCTGGACTACAAGCCCCGTTTCCCAGAGCAGGGCTGGCCAGAGCTGATCCACCGCTCCATCGTCTACCGCGACGAGGGACACGCTGCAAAGCTCGTCAGGGCTTTGTACAGCACCGAGCAGCTCGGTGAACCAGAGGCAGGTTTCCCCATTTCCAAGGCGGACCTCCTCAAAATTGCTCATATGGGAATGGATTCTATTGAATTGGCGTTCGATGAGAAGAGTGGGAATAGGCCACCTGCGGCAGGCCCGGGAATTATGGCGCGAGTAGGCAGCGGTGGCGAGATGGTGGTGAATAATATGACGAGGTGGATATTCTATGGTGGACTAGAGCATTCTTGGGATCATATTCCTGAGGTATAAGGAGACGGATGTTTCTTTTTCGTCCTTTTCTCCCCTCAATTCTGAAGACTTTTCTGTGATAAGTGGGAGTCTAAAGCAATATATATATATATATAGCAGAGTATGTAGCATGTGATGCCAGAAGCGGGGTATGAGGGGTAAATGAGGGGTAAATTGTATTTTATGAGATTTAGGAGTGCATACGTCGACTAGGAAAGACACATTTACCCAAATTTTCCTGTGCGAAGATTTCAGACTAGTATTTCTTTGTGTGTTAAGCGCTCGAATTCTCTAATGTTATGGGTTTATGTCCTTTCTGCGCTGTACACCTTCCACCGATGTCTCTACCCTTAATGGATATTTTGGTAATTACTAAGTACCCTTTAGAAACACAGCTTGTGCACTATTGTAGTGACGGGTGAGTTGATCTTTCGCAGTTACTGACATGCATAGTTCTGTCTAAATCCACGTCTTCATGATTTGCATTCACGAGACCAATAAATGCGTGACTATATCAAGTCAAGGAGCTACTTGGAATCGTATCTTGGTGCTCATTTGCCTTCTGTTTCTCCTCCAACCACCGTCCACGAAGTTATCAACAACATGACATGATAACACTCAAACAGCTTCCACTGATGACATCCTCTCTTCCGACCCGACCACACCAATCCCCTCATCCACGTATCCGCAGGCTATGCGGCCCTGCGGCTGCATTACGCATGCATGATGCCGAGGAAGCCCCCCGAAAGCCACGACTCACCTAGCATCATGCAGAACCCAAAAAAGTCCAATGAGCTCATCAGCATCGCATGTTTGGTAATCCAACGCCATTCTATGGCTCTTGCCGCTGTCAGAGTAACACTGTTCCCGAACTGGGTTTTGACCGGTGAGGCGGTGACATACCAATACATATTGCCAAGGTAGCTCAAGCTGTGCCTCTTCTCAGCCTTTTGCGCGGCGATGACATACCAATACATATAGCCAAGATATCAAGGTTGATTTTTTTTTTTTGGATCCCTACCTACATTACCTTTTTAGTCTTTTCGTATTGGAAGACCAGGTGTTGGCAAACCTCTTAAAGAACGTTCGTGTTACATACGCCTTCGGTTGGCGTCAAGAATAAGGAGATTGGTGTTTGTACTTACGTGTACATAGCCCGGTCACCGATGGGAAGGTCGGCCGACTTGATTGATTGATTGGTTATGGAGTGGGGGCTCATGGGAATGCTGTCGGATGTCATGATGATCGTGATGTTGGGCTTACGTGTTTGGGCGTTTTTGTCGGTAACATCCATGATCCTTCCACATATGTGCAGGTACCGGTAGTACAAGACCTCGTATAATCTGCAGCTTGAAAGCCACAATGATAAAACGTGAAATGCCCAGATGTTTGGGCAACGTAGCACAATCTGGAAGTGAGATCAGATCCGAGACCGAGGTCGCGTGGAAAAGCTACTAGTTTGCAATTTAGATTTTGTACGAAAGCTAGTATGAATGCTGACAATCCTGTCTCGTAGAATATCTAAGCTTATTGTCAGATTGCGCAATTTTGAGGGATTGATAATCGAGCGCTACGAAAGACCCCTCGGGGTTAGGTTCATGTGTACAGAGATATGCCGTCCGGATATGTGGCCTGCCTAAAGACCGCTTTTTGAGGAGATGCCAAGGTCATTGACATAAAAGTCCTGTAATGAGTCCAACAGAGAGCGAGTGAGAGTGAGAAAATAAGTTTGCGAGATTGTACGACTCCGCCTATCAATTGTAATAAGGAAGCGGCGAAGAAAGAGAGGTTCCATGGACGTGGCTAGCGCTTACGAATTATATTACGCTACGACTGATTTCCCACGCCTTTGCTATTAATACCGACATATTATAAATTCTAGAACTTCGGAAGCATGGAAGGATCGTACATGTTAGATCTAGAGTAAGCCTGTGCCATATTTTCTACGGGAGGATCCATGTAGTTGGAATTGGGGAAAATGTCGGCCATCTGTACCTTTGTTCTAGCGCCGGCTTCCGTTCAGAATCAATACGAAGGAGACAAGGGGTTAAAGTACATTGCATTTTGGACCAATACTGAAACGTACAAAATCGGAAATAGTGGGCAGTCGAATATTAGCTCCAACATTTAGTAGCCTTTGGCATAGAGATAATAGCTTCAACTGGACCCAGTTGAGCGACCATAAATAACAAACTTTGTCAATTAAACTTAGAAGAAAATCCGGAACTTAAAAGTGAGCTTTCAGGAATATTTCAATAATAGACCTAGCTCATATGATATTACTAAGCTTCACTGATACAGAAAATGCATCAGTGAAGTTACTTCGAGGCTTCTAGTATAAAAATACATGATAGAATTTGTTCCCATTGATAGTGGAAAAGCTGCTTGACTATTGCAGCTGGGTGGCTGAAAATACATCTGAAGCCTTCGGCTCATAACAGGTAGTTGAAATTAACTACCGCTCTCAGTGCTGACGGCACTATCCCTTCATTCCTGACAACTTTCCCCTGACCAAGATAAGCTTGCCTCTTACGCCCAGTCTTACGCCAAGCTGAGAAAGCCCTCAATATGCCCTCAATGTTTCTCTTTACCTATAGCCTAATTGCGAATCGCGGCGAGCAATTTAAAATGTTACTTATGTGGCCTTCATGAGATTATTCACACAGCCAGGCTCGATAGCTTCCAGCTCAGCAGTGACGACATCCCAAGCCATTTTCTGAGATTTTTGTCCTGCGGCATCCGTCAACCAGCTAGGAAGCCTGTCCCTGAGTGTTTAGATCATATCAGCATCACGGAAGGATAATCAAAACGTATCAAAAGAATGAACCTACTCGGAAATTTCACACGACTCAAGGTAAAGTCCATGACTCTCTTTACCGGCAAATGCTGCATGTAAGAGTGTACGGCTGCCCTCCTCTGCTGTTCGGCCGTGATCTGCTGCTCTTCCAGCCATCACCTTCTGGAATTCTGGAGGTGCGCTACGGGCCAGTCCGGTCAGAGAAAGTCCAGGACTGACTACGTTGATGACAACTCCCGTTTGCGAGAGAGGGAGCATAAGACCAAACTGGCGCGCAACCAGGATATCTACTAGTTTGGTCAAGTGATATCTAGTGTGTAGCAACCCACGTTAGCTCTGATCCATTGCATTCTGCCTTCATTGAGATTCAATCCATGTACCCAGTGTGACTTACAATCGCGGAAAATTCTTCTCCTCGGCGTCCATTTTAACCAACGGATCATCCCTAAATAAGTCCCAGTCCTTCTGACCTGAAAAACCATAACTGCTGCTAACGACAGAAAGATGAGGAACGGTACCCCTGAAATCTTGGGCCGTCTTGCTGAGTTTGGGCAGCATGAGCGTAGCGAGGAGGAAGGTACTAATGACATTCACCGTGACGCTGTTCAGGTGACCTTCAGCCATGATGCGCTTGAAATCGAAGACACCTGCATTTTCAATGAGGGCGTCTACGCGGTCTAGTTCGGCGGTCGCTTTGGTAGCAAATGCCTTGACGGAGGCATAACTTGCCAAGTCTATAGGCCAGACTTCTGCGACTTGGGGCTTGCCCAGTTCTGCCTCAATTTTGGCTTTGGCATCTTCACCAGAGCGAACGTTGCGGACAGCCATGACGACCTTTGATGCGCTATATTGAAGTTAGTCTGTGGTTGACGTTGACGAAGAAACACCGGGGAAGTAACAGGGCTGAATCCTTGTGATAACTCCGAACACATGGTTGTGTCCACTCATTTTTGCGATTGAAAGGAAAATTAAACGGACCCTGCAGCTATAAGATGTTTGGTGGCCTCATATCCCAGACCCGTGTTGGCACCTGTCACGATGAAGGTGCGGTTGGCACAGTTCTCTGCATTTGCGTAAAGAGGGAGGTTTTGACGTCTGTAGCTCGACATGTTGCGATGCAGACTATTGTGCGTCCAAGGTCGTTTGTAGAGCTGCTGATTGACACGCCGCGAAGGGATCGCAAGATTGCGGATAAGTAGAGTTGCCATGTTGGTAGATGAGTAATTCTAATGCTGCAAAGCGTGATTCAATGAAGCTGTGAACGAATGGTAGAAATCCAAATCCAAATTGAAATTGAATTGAATTGACTTGACTTGACCTCAACTCTCTCGCGGTGAGATGGAATCATACAGGTACAGTAGTGTGCAGAATGGAAATCGTGGCCTGGATTGTGGGTGTGGCGGTGGCGGGCGGTGCAGAACAAGTTGCAAGTTGTACGGCACTTCAAACATGAGTCCCGAGACAGAACTCCGATCCTGAAGTCTACTAGTCTCACTAAGAGATTGCCTTCGTGTATCACGTATGGTTGCTAGATTTTAGTAAATTTCCGTAATTAGTAGGCAAATGCGCAGGCTATGGCGGGCACAGGCTAGCTGCCACGTGGGGCTGTGTATCCTGTACTGTATATCCTTGCCAATACTGGGCATCTTTCTGGCACATCTCGCGCAAAGCTTCCATCTGAAGGTCCCGGTCATCAAGCTTCTGTAAGCTTTTGCCCCATCGCTTGGTAAGGCCCGCCGGCACGAGTAGCCTCTGGGAGCGACCGCTAGAGCAATGCAGCAGTGAGTACAGTAGTGGCTCCGAGGATCCTCCACCGTCTGTGCCTATGGTGCAGTGGTGCAGTGGTGCGGCGCAGAAGTCTGAGAAAGGTACGCCAACGTGAGATCGGAAACCAGCCGACCAACCTTCCAATTGCGATTTCTACTCGTAATGCATATACGCTATAACTCCGAAGTGGATAGGAAGCAAGTTGGGGCCCCAATTTTCGGTTTTTAATTACTCGAATAGTCGGTTATCAGATCTTTTTAGCGTTCTTTCAGACGTCTGGGCATTCTCCACTGTTCCCGCAACTTTAATTTCATGTGGCATGTTCCTCAGTGGATTCGTTGCTCCGCAATCTCAATAGGTGGAATATACGGAGCTATACTAATAGCCCTAAGTGGGCCCTCGGAACATACGGACAGCACGAGAAGCACGAAAACGTCTACTTGGTATATCCACAACGGGTCAACATCAGCCCTTCTCAGCTTCCCAGGGTCGGTGGGTTCCCTTCAATCAATTGGCCTTGTAAAGCGAGAAGCGATTGGACCCCGGGTGTTCCAAAATTGCGTACGTTGAACTGCTAATCTGGCAGCCCAGACGCGCAACCCCCCCGGATACTACCCGGATGGCTGGCAGGGCCGCGCTGTGAGCCTGTGATCGGCGGCTCAGAGTACTTGTCAAGTTAGGTTCTCCAGGTGGTTCTCGATAAGAGCTGTAGTCATCGCCGCTACTGTATGTTTCTAATAGTGCAACGTGTCGGGCCAAGAAGTTTATCCTCTAGTCAGCCGTATCATCAGTACAGTATGTCGTGCTCCCATCTAGCCGAAATATTTTTCAGCGGAAACGTTGCTTTGGTGGCTGATATCTTGGTCCTGTCGGAAAGTTTCAATATTCGGCAGACGACTCGTCCATCGCCAAAATCTAGTAGCCAAGAGACTCAAAATACGCCAAAATGCGACACTGATTGGGGCTGAGATCGGGGCTTTCCACACTGGAGTGGAGGTTTCTGGTAGGCTACCACTTGAAGATTTCTGGGGGACCACACAGCTTTCACTTCCGGATTAGGTGGAATAGATGAGAATTTTAGGTTCCCGGCCGACATTTTGCAGGAACGAGGAACGATTATCGTTGGTTCCGTGCCTCATGAGCGCGCAGCCGTTGGGACAGGATCGCCAAGCCAGCCACATGGTTGCCATGCAGCGACTAGGTTGCCAAGGTGCCTTAGAAATTCGGTCGTGTAACGGGAGATTCCGTCAAAGAGATCCTTCTAAGCATGTTTTTTGGTATCAGAAGTGTGTCTTATCTCGTTCTATGTTTTTGCAGCGATTTATGAGATTGGCTTCAGACGGGAACTGTGTCTAGCAAGTTACAGCAATGTTTACTTCGCAGCTTCCTCAACTGACCTAGTTCCTGCTTCTCCAGAATGCGATCGGCATCAAGTCCAGCTCTGTTTCGAAAGTTAAGTCTGAGAAAGAAATTCTAGGATGTATGTACATGCCCCTGCCTGCAAAAGGCCTATTCTGGTGGTCGACGCCGATACCGAGCCGTCCATCAAAAATCCACCAAGCATCACCAGTACTAGGTGAGACTCAACAACCGAGTCTTATCATATTGGTATGCCCATGTCTGTCAGATACGTCAAACACGGCTCAGAAATGGAGTAAGGCAGCAATTTGATTTGTTCGTTAAATGGATATACCGTATATCCCTACTCATGCTACCACAAGTCTCTCACCCCCTTGTAACAGCGGGACATGTAATCCTTTAGATTATATTCAAATGTCGAAGCTAATTCTAAGGGGGTTACATAGGGGTTTAGTGGTGTAAAAATTTCCAAAAGAACAGACGATAAGTCACCTTATTGTGGTGCAAGTGAGGGTGGGCCCGAGGGCGGTCCGAGTGGCTTTGGAGCTTATCTGCTCCGCGGGGCTGACAGCTTACATGCTTGTCCGTTACCACGCTGTAGCGGCAGCTGTAGGGTCCCTGAAAACCCCTGCGCAAGCAGCTCTATGGAGCCCTGTAGGTGCGCCTGAAGGATTGCAATCCCAACATTTTAGCGACCTACGAAAATACTACAGCGCTTACAGGAACCATCAGCCGCTAAGGCACCAGAGGTAATACACTCGAGTCCACGTACAGCTCACCCGCGTCTTCTGTAGTACAACGCACTATAGAGGCACCAAAGAGGCACAATTCATGGTCCTTCAAAATGGATTTGTCTTGGCTCATTCGTCCTTAAAAAGGAGGCTCTCCCACAGATAAACCAGGGTTCTACTGCCCGTAGTTCAAAAGCGTTGCATATAGCCGCAGCAGTATCACTTTAACACAGCATGCAAACAACATCATCGTGACAATGTCCATCATGCCTCATAGTCCACCGAACCCACCACGTCAGCCGAAGATCCGATCAAGCTGCGATGGATGCGGTGCCGTCAAAGCAAGATGTGATCGGCAGCATCCAGAATGCGGCCGATGCATGTCGAATGGTATCACTTGCGTTTATGGCATTTCTAGGAAAATAGGAAAGCCGCGGCGGGATAGAACCCTCAACGTCGGCAACACCAGCAACGGCAACAGCAACAACAAGGGCATAACTAATACCGGAACGAATACACCCAGCACTACATCCGAGAATTCGAACACAAACACAACTACCAGCGCGGGTCCCAGCGCTAGTACTATCAGCACAAGTCCCATTGCCAGTACGAGCACCAGTAGCCTAGACTCGATAATGTCATATACTCGAGACAACAATAATAACAACAGCAGCAATAATAACGACAATGATCACATCATTTCCATGGACTATGGGTTTTCAGACGACATGTCAGGCTCTACTCTCAACTGGAACTCATTCCCATCTCTAGTTTTCGGAGACTGGATGGTTCCAGACAAATATGAAAAGCTCGATCTGTCGGGCCATGATTATTTCGTCGGCCAACGACGGGCAGACATTTTAATAGGAGGTGGCAAAGATCATGACTGTCACCGTGAAGCTCACGAGCTGCTGGGGACTTCTCTTTTCACGGGGCCTGCCTCGAACGCCATCACCGACTCCAACTCGGAGACCGCAGTATCACCCTTCGATAGTGGGAACGGAGTGGCATTGGATCAAGTGCTGCTTTTGAATCGGAAGGCCACCGAGCGGCTTACTGCCCTCCTTGCCTGTCCATGTGCTGCATCGCCTTATATGTAAGAATCAACTTTTCATACGAGTACTCTTGAATATACATACTTTGGCTTTGCTCGCGATGATTCTTTGAAGAAGTAATATCTACTGACGTCAAGATCTTGATGAAAATAGGATGATGCTCTACGCGACACTCATCTCGGCAATACTTACGCGTTGCGAGCGTGCGGCTAGCTGCTCATCAACGTGGAACCCGCTTCTGACGCCAGGGGGCTCGGTCGCACCGGCACGAATTTCGATCGGCGCGTTCAGTGTGGACGATCCCAGGGTACAGTCCGCGTTGAATATACAATTGCTGGCTGGTGAGCTGCGGACAGTGGTCGGTTTGATCGATACGATTGCCTCTTACGAGTGCAACAACAAAATTATGAGGGAGCAGACTGGCGGCACCAATGCGCCGAGATTGTATCAAAGTTTGGCGATGTGGCTTCGGGACGAGCACTCAAGAGTGTCGGGAATAATTGGGAATAGACTCAGGGACCTGAATACATAAAACAATAGAGATGTCAATTTTCTAGTATACCAATGTATTATCTACTATACACTTCGATATTATCTAGTCTATACTTCTGAATTATCATCGGTGAAGAATAACTGAAAAGAAGAGAGAGAGAGAGAGAGAGAGAGAGGGCGGGGTTGACCCCTCCCGAGATTGCGTATGTCTATCAATAGACCATAGGTACCCACAGTAGATACTGTAAGGCTAGCATTGCAGATCGCTTCACATATTCATTAATGCATGTAATCGGTGGTATTTAACTTGCACATGGAATATTGATTACTTTAACGCTAACATACTGTAAGGCTAAATATTCAGAGTTAGCCCAGAGTCCAAGCATTGCAGGTTGCTTCACATATTCGCAATCGGTGGTCTCTAATTTGCACATGGAACATATTGGTTACATTAACGCTAAGCACCCGCCTGGGCACAAGTACATGTGTTCTACCTTAGCTTCTTGGATAGTATTGTCTTGGATTCTTGGAATTGAACTATTGTGTCTTGGGCCGGGCTTAAGGTTAAGCCGAACAAGCATTCCTCCGAGACAATCTTACGCGAAATCTTTAACCACACCATCAACATCGACCTGCACGCCTCGCAGGTCATAGCCCTCGCGCATCGCAACCTCCCACTGCGTCTTGATAACCTTCAGCCTCACATCGTCCCGCGGCACGAAGCGAGCGCCGAAGGGGATCGGGATGTGGAACGGCCCGGGATAGAATGCGCCATTGCTGATGTCCATCTTGGTCTCAACGCCCTGCACGAGCGGCGGCCGGATCTCAAAAGCCCACAGCATGCCAGCCAGTGCGATATCGAGGGAGTTCTCGGCGAGACGTGCGCCTGGACACACTCTCCTGCCGGTGCTGAAGGTGAAGTGATCTCGTGCATAGGGATCGCTCATGGCTGCGTATTCGGAGCTGTACAGCTGATGATTCAGAAAGCGCTCGGGCATGAAATCGAATGGGTTGTCGTAGCGATTGGGGTCAAAGTGCAGGAATGATGTGTTGGTTATCAGGACTGTTCCTTTGGGAATAACGTGGTTCTTGTACACGACATCAGTGTCTGTAAAGTGTCGGACCCCCGGGATGAGCATGGGATTGATGCGCAAGACTTCCTTGACACAGGCACGAACATAGGGCAGATTGTTCATGTCTGCAAATGTGGGCATGCGGTCAGTGCCCACGACTCGCATGAGCTCCTCATGCGCCTTCTCTTGGACCTGCGGGTTGGCTGCCAGATAGAGGACAAGACTGTTCAATGCAAGAGCACTTGTTTCAAAGCCTGCCTCGATAAGTCCGCCAGCTACCCAAGCTAGATCCTCATCATCCAGCCCTTCAGCGTACCACGATTGTTTCTTCTCGAGAATCTCGCGCGCGTAGCAGTGCGGAGCTGTACCGGCCTCGAACTGCTTCTCTATACGCCGCCAGAGGCCCATCTTTAGATCTAAGACCTGCTTTGCGATTCCCTGCGCCCGCTTTCGGCCCGGTTGCAGCCAAGATGGGAGGCTTTGCAGTGGTGGGAACTCATCGACGATGAATGAGAACGGCCGCATTGTGCCGCGCAGCAGCTCTTGATTCTTCATCGCATTCAGCATGTCTGGATGGTCCCAGTGCTTGACTCGCTCGCCAAAAGTGTTGGTCATGATGATGCTGAAAGCGTAGCGACGCATTGATTGGTAAAAGTCGGTCTGATTGTCATTCTTGGTGACCAAGTCGAAGAGCAGCTGTTTTGTCTCAAACTCCTGACTTGGTTGGAAAGTTGCTGTCATGGGGACTGAGGTGATGACCCGCACCAGCGAACGTTGAGCACGCCAGTGAGGCCCATAGGGCATCGTTGGCATCCGTTTGCCGCCAGTAATGATATCGTGGCTCATCGGCGCTGGCGCTTTGGAGGACGTGGAGATGGCCTGTTTCTCCAGGATTTGTCGGACAGCATCTGGTGTGTTGATGAAGACGAAGTCGTACCAGAAAACGCGGACCTTGAAGATATCTCCATATTGTAATGCCCATTGATGGAAGAGCTCAGGAGCATTCAGTGGGAGGAACAAGCCAAGACCAATAAGAGGATAGCCTGTTTTTGGCCCTGGTACTGTCTCAAGTCTGCGATCGCGTCGCAGCCACGCTACGATGGCTAAACCGCCGATCAGGACAGCGACAAATAGGAATTTGTGAGCGCTGAATATGTCTTTGATTTGGTCCATTTTGAAGATTAGACCGTGGACGGTGGTTCAATTCAGTAATGATATTCAACAAATCTTCTGAAATAATAAATTTCACCGTCAGCTAAGCTTGCATCACTGGATTCTGGGCCTAGACCTTATATTGCCCGTCTTTTTGGTCTTCGCGATCACACCTCAGACTCGATCACTCTACAATCAAACATCGCACGATCGCGGCCGATGTACCCTTTTGATTCCCACGCGGAATCCCTCTCAACACCGCTCCGATCCGATTTTTTGTGAGCTCTATTTTCATTGAGCTCCCATTTCCCGGCAAACATTCCGCCCTGACAGTCGCAACAAATGTGTGCATGTACCACGCGAACTCAGATACCGACCCCCGGGTCGAGAACGTCCAAGGTAACATTTGATCCCTGTCTAAAGTGGATATACATGGGTACAGGAAACCGGTGCGGTGGCGCCTGCATGCCTCCTACCACGTGGGAATACTGGTTTATTCCTGCGAGGAAGACAGGGGTAGCTTCGAAGAAGCACGAGAATGGCAATGTGCCAGCGGATTTGGAGTGGGCTTGTCTGACCAACCGGGTAATATCTATGATTTCCGGCACACGATAAGGCCATGCTGACCGTCAGACCGCGCGATTTGAGTAACCTCTGCGGCAATGGCCGCTAAGCCTTTGCCAAGGGGACCACCCGATTTGAAGTACCAGCCGTAGCGGAGTGGACCCTCCGTGCATATTGAAAGGAGCTGGCTTGCAGATTCATTACGTACGCAGTCACGAAAAGTAGGGAAGCAATTATTGGGGTGTTTACGAGCACGAGACGCCAAATCACGAGTGTCTCAATTGATAACAGGTTGCGTTGATTGGTCTATTGCTATTTCCTCATACTCCTTGCCACTGGACCCTGTGTGTGGCGCCTTACTGTACGTACAGAACGCTGAGAAATCACCTATCCCAAAGAGATCAATCAGTGTTGCATGACCAACAGGCGATCTCCCTCTGTCCAAATGGGTTTCATCTTCATGAAGTTGATCCTCCAAGCACCTCCTTCACTCTCATACTTCGCCAGCTTTACGAAGTATACGCCACCGGTGGAATAACGTGCCGCACCGGGAATGCAGCCTCTCCCGCCACGGTAGTGGTGCGCTTCGTACATGGCGGATACGGAAGCACCGGCCCCATTGTCAGTCATGTGAATGCGGAGACTATTGACATAGTGGGTGGTGTCGAGGTGGATGATGTCGGTATCGTAGCTCAGCTCGTGTATCTCCTTGCGGCTCTGCAGCGTCTTGATGTGTAGCTCCCATTTGGCATCTTCTGCGAGCGCGGAATCGAACATCTCGGGATCATTGGTGTCTAGGCCCATGACTAGACGACTAAGGCAGTCCTCGATGGCCTCGCGATCGCTGGGTGATGGGAGGGATAGGACGAGTGGAAGTTTCATGATATCGGGCATCACCCAGGGTCTAACTTCAGGCGTCGCCATGATGATTGATGGAAATTTTCAAATGGAGGGGATAACGAATTGCAGGAGTTTGTGAGCTTGCACGTTGTGCTTCGGAGTCAGAACGATTCGCCAAAGACGAGCAATTGAGAGCTGATGGAAGCAGCAGGACCGACTATCTCTCTTCTCATTCTTCTATGTACGAGCTCGGGCTATTGACATATGTATATGCAAGGTAGGTAACTGGAAAGCTACAAACTCCTTAAGACTACACAGAGGAGAGCTGAACTTCCGGGGCATGGAGGAGGATGACTTCTGGAATCGACACAACGGAGAATGTTTGACGCTGCAAAACTGCATTTTGAGCGTAGATTCTCGCCGGGTGTCCGGGCGGGGTACAATACGGGACACTGGGGGATACGAAATAATTCCTCATCCCCACTACTGCGGTAATCCTCCCTGGATATCCTCCCTACCTTAGTTCTTATTCCCTTAGGTAAGACGCTAACGTTGGTTTCCCGGATCTTACGAACGAAGTTAAACTTACGGGGTTTTAGGGCATGGGTGGGGCTGACTTTATTTTAGGCTTTTGCAGCCTGTCAGCCACGTTTCTCGCTTCCGCCCGCCCGCCCCTGGGAGACTTTGCTCCTGCTAACCTCTTTGAGAAGTTGGTCTCCCATTGGACAGCTCGGAGTCATCCCGCTCTCCACACTTACTAGGGTTTTCACGGTTCACGGTAGTATTATTGTAGTCGTATTTTCCCTTTTGGAAATCGGTCTCCTATTGGACGGCCCTCCTATCTACTCAGACCCCACATCTACTAATGTATATTTCCTTTTTGGAAGTCGCTCTCATATTCGACGGCAGGAAGACCCTGCTCCCCTCATCTACTGAGTATCTTCCCTTTCGGGAGCCGTTCTCATGTCTGATACTATTCCCTTTTGGCAGCTGCTCTCTCATTGGCTGGTTTCATGGTCTCGCATTCTATATCTTTCAACTATGGAGATGAGTTGTGTCGCAAACGGATAATGCAGGGATGTTTTGGTGATGGTGTTTGGCTACGGCCAATCAAGAGCTAAGCGCAAGTGATTCACTCCAGCAGAAAATGCCGACACAAGTTATGCGCTTGAACCGGCACTCGGAGATAGCAGTTGGAATAAACCGTTACAAGGCTACATAAATAATTGCCATAGCTTTTTGGCACGCCAAGCTGTCGTTCTTCATGAGTCTCGTCGTCCTGGTTTCCCTATGAACCCTTTGCCCAGCGACTTTTCCCGTCAGCTCAGCAAATCAATAGCCATGTCGGACCAAGAAAAAATATCTGCAGTTCCAGATACGAAAGACGAGTTGGCTCTGGCAGATGGCGCTCCGGCAGCCTCGAGCTCAGAGGCAGCTTCTGATGTTGAAGCTCTTCCGCAGACCAAACAACTGGAATATACTCCGCGTGGCCAGCGTCGAGGACTTTTGTCCAGCGTGACGCTCGTTCGGGAGGTCCAAGATCCATATCAATACAGCAATGGCATGAAATGGCTCTTTACTGCCATCGTCGCCTTTGCCGGCACGACGTCGTCGACCGCGTCTTCTATCCTCTATCGTAAGTTATTAGGAGCTTCAACTTTCAAAATGGCGTCGATATGGGGACTATTTACTAACAAAATCGAAAATAGCTGCTCTCCATGTCATCGCGCATGATTTCGATACTTCTTTCGATGTGACCAATTTGTCCCTTGCGTTCTATATGCTCTCTATGGCTCTGACTCCTCTGTGGTGGTAAGTGATTTCCAAAGCTTAATCTTCCCCAATTCCACCATGATACTAATCCTCCTTTTTCGCAGGTCCGAATACTCAGAATCCTTCGGCCGACGAACAATCTACCTCATCTCCTTCACGTTCTTCGTCATTTTCTCCGCCTGCGGAGCAGTCAGCACCAACATCGGCATGCTGATTGCCTTTCGCATCCTCATGGGCGGGGCCGCTGCTTCAGTGCAAGCAGTTGGTTCCGGCACCATCGCCGATATCTGGGAGCCCAAAGAGCGCGGCAAGGCCATGGGCGTTTTCATGCTAGGCCCTCTTTGCGGACCTGGCGTAGCTCCCATTATCGGTGGTGCTTTAACGCAACATTTCGGCTGGAGAAGCGTGCAATGGTACCTCACCATCTTCGGCGGGGCCACGGTTCTCGTCATCTTGTTCTTGCTCCCTGAGACGCTTCGCAGGAGGACTGCTGCAGAGGACAGCGAGAAGGCAGCAGCACCCAAAGAAAAACTCTCGATTGGCAAATTCTTCATCAAAGCCGTCGAGCCGCTCAAGATCCTAGGCATGTTACGCCACCCCGCCATCTTCGTCGCCGTTTACGCTGGAGGGTTGAGTTTCGGCGTCATGTTCGTAGGCTACGTAGAGCTGCAAGCAGCATTCATCTACCCTCCCTATAACTTTACCGATATTACCCTCGGCCTCATGTACCTGGCTCCCACCATCGGCTACGCATTTTCCTCCGTGCTCGGCGGCCGCTGGCTCGACTACATCATGAAGCGCGAAGCCCGCAAAGCAAACCGCATCGGCGAAGACGGCAAACCCAAATATTTACCCGAAGACCGCATGAAGGAAAACATGTGGGTGGGCGCTATCCTCTACCCGGCATGTTTCATCTGGTTCGGGTGGTCCATGGACAAAGGCCTGCACTGGGCCATTGTCGCCGTGGCACTAATGCTCTACGGACTCTTCGGCATGATTTTATACGGTGCCATTTCGACCGCTTTGACGGAATTCACGCCAAAGAAAACGAGTAGTGGGCTGGCGTTGAATAATTTTGTGAGGAATATTTTGAGTTGTACGGCGGCGGTGGCGACGCAGCCGTTGGTGACGGCGATTGGGATTGGGTGGACGAGTACGGCGGTGGGGTTGTTTGCGTTGGCTACGATACTGCCGACGCTGTTGGCGTTGCATTTTAGGAGTGCGCAGTGGAGGGTGGTAATGGATAGGAAGTTGAATGATAAGGATATGTGATGCTTTTTGGCCTTGACCATGGGGCGGCAGATGCGTAAGATAAACGTACATAGTTGATTTCGTACTTTATAATGGACATTCCTCCTACCCTAATTTAATTCGTAGTGATCAAACCCTTTCCCTATCCTCGTCAGAAACCGAGCGAGCGAGTTCACTCATGATGTATCTGTTTCCTGCGCTTTCAGCAGACTGCATCACCGTCCCATTCTTCTTGCTCGGGATTCTTGGATCTGCCCCTCTTTTCAACAAAAGGATCGCTATGCTCTCATGTTGTTGAGAGACAGCACGATGCAATGGTGTGTACCCCTCTCTGTCTCGAACATCCAGCTTTGCCCCACTGTCCATCAGTAAAGTCGCAGTTGGCAAATCTCCTGAAGATGCCGCGATATGCAGCGGGGTCCGTCTCTCATCATCAGTTGCATGTATCAAAGATGGGGATTTGTATATTAATATCTGAGCAACAGCGGTGTGCCCTTCGATAACTGCACAGTGTAATGCCGTACGATTGTTCTTGTCCACTCGACTTGGGATTGCCCCTTTCTCCAGCAAGAGCCAAACGAGCGAACAGCTTCCTCGGGATGAAGCAACGTGTAGTGCGGTGAAGCCAAGCTTTGTCTGCGCATTTATTTCTGCATGATTCTCGAGAAGAAGCCAGACGAGGGACTTATCGGCACACTCTTGCCAATTATCTGCTACCCAGTGTAATAGCGTAACTCCTTTGCTGTCAGGTTTGTTGATGTCCGCGCGGGCCTGTATCAATAGCCATGCCGTCATACCACGCCCGTATTTGATTGCCCCTCGTAATGCCGTTGATCCTTCTGCATCAACAGCATCTAAATCTTGCTTTTCCTTGATGAGAAGCTGTATGAGAGAATCTTCTCCTTCTCTTGCTGCCCAATTCAGTAATGTCGTCTTGTCATCGCCAATTGGTGTCTCAAGCGACACATGATTCCGAATAAAGAGTGCAACAACGTCTTTACGGCCTCGGTGCGCGGCCCATCTCAATGCTGTCCACTGGTCCTCATCTTGTGCATTGATTTCTGCACCGCTGTCCAGTAACATCTCCACGATCTGAACGTTCCCATCAGCGGCGGCCCGCCTAAGCGGGGTCCACCTCTCAGAATCCTCAAGTTCAAGATTAACTCTTCTTCCAGAAGCTAACAGCAGCCCTATTGAGGGTATATCAGCGTTGGCGATTGCCCTGTGCAAAGCTGTTCTTCCTTTGATGTCTGTCATGTTGAGATCGGCTCCTTCATCGAGCAAGAGTTTCAAAAATGACCTTTGGCCATAAATTGCTGCCCAATGCAGAGCTGTTTCATGACGTCGAGTCATTGCATTAATATTGAACTCCTTGTTCAATTCTATCACTTTTCTCAGCAATGTAGCCAGCCCGAAGTAAGCAGCTATATGTACGCCAGATACGTCCCCCTCGTTCCTAGACTGGAAATTCCCCATGACCTGAATTACACAGTTCAATCTTCGTTTTTGCGAAAGAAAGTCCCAGGCAAGGCTGTAAACCCTTCCTCTTACGCCACGAGCAACGTGAGTGCCCCAGTGATCGGCAGCATAGCTGAGAAGAGGGAACTCTTTACAACAATCTTCCACCTCGGTAGCTGAACCGGGAATTTGGCTGAACTTGACAAGTGAGAGATAAGTGAGACAAACCTCAGCGATTATTGACTGGGGGTCCTTGAAAATCGTCGACTTGTTTTTCTGAAGGTATTGTTCTGCCGTGTAGTGTGCGAGGCGGACTATGCCTGTATGCTCATCCACCACTACTATGCCGGCACATGCTGATGTCAGGTCTCTAGCCTCCAGGCCATCGTCAACCAAGCGTTTATCGGAAGGACGGACAGCTAGGGCACGTCTGAGCTCTGTAATTGTCATCGCTCTTTCGGCGAAGACCAACCAGGTAAGTGCGTTGAGGGCCAAGGTTTTCTGGAAATCTCCTTGCCCGTCGATACGCGTCAAGGCTATCTCGTAGACACCATCAGGAGTTTGTGGAAGGTGGTCTAATCCATATTCAAAGTCCCTGAGCGTCTTCTTAGAGGCAAGGAACTTGATGTGAAGCCGCGCGAGCAGAAACCTTAACACAAGTCAGCTTCTTTCCTCCGACAACATCGGGTCATTGTCACCCCAATACGTACATTCCTTGGGATTTTGCCACCACAGTACCCAGAACATTGTCTAGGAAGTGCTTGTCTCTTTGGACTCCCTGTTCAACTAGCCGCTTCAGCTCAACAAGGCTATCGATTTGACTTTCAAAATACTTTCTGAGGTCTGCATCGCGAGCAACGACCTCAAGCTCACAATCCGCCTTGACTGCCTCGCGTATCCTAATGTCATTTCTGGATGTGAACAGAACACTGACATTTGATGGAAGGTGATGGAGAATTTTCAAGAACTTGTCCATGGTGTTTGTTTCGGTACTGCGGGTGTCATTGAGACATTCATCCAGTGCATCCACAACCAAGAAAACTCGAGAGAATGACTTCATCTGACTTTTGAGCATTGACAAAAGGTCATCTGGGATTGGGGAGCCTCCGGTTCTCTTAAAATCTTCAAATTTTCTTTTAACCTCCTCAGAAATAAGATGTTGGTTTCGCACAAGCTGTGCTAGTAAATTCGACAAAATTCCTACAATATTGTGCATTTTGTGATCCATGAAGTCGAAGTAGAGGTATATACAAGCTATGTTATTGTTGAATCCGTATCCAGTTTGGAGGTAATTGACGATGATTGATCTGTGGCCCATTATTATCTAATTCGAATAATGACCAAGCATTGGGAGATCTCATACGCAAGGATAGTTTTCCCAGCGCCAGCTGAATTTGTGAGTCCTGGGAATGTTCATCGAGGGGGTTATTGGCTTACGAATCCCGTAGCAGCAAAGTCTCCTCACTTCGCCGTTCTTCCACTTTGTAAACTCCGGCGAATCTAGTAACCATTGCCCCGTGCCAGGTGCTTGTGCTGCCATTTGAAAGTTGAGATTCTGCTTCTCCTCAAATTTGAAAGTTGAAAGCGACAAAAGCCATGTGAGAATGGTTGAGTCATCGTTACCACCTTTGAGTTGCATCAACTAAACGTAAATTTAAAGAGATATCTATTGCTTGAACTCGTACCGAAGTAATTGTATGCTTCTACAAATCGTAATTCTTAGCACTGCAGCTCACAGGCTTGTTCAGCTATGATATAGACTTTCAGAGATCGGACTATCTGCTTGCTTAGAAGGTAACTGGGCGAACAGAATTGTAACCCCAGTCGATATTCGAACAAGAACTATAATTAGGGGGTAGAATGTTCATACCGTATTTGACTCCCCCCTGAATGCCGACTCTTTGGCCCGAAATCGTCTGAGTGAGGCCATTTGAGCTTCCAGCAGCTCCATGGTGAACTTGGAAACTTGTTATTACGTACTGCTAGCAAGGTTTGACTGTAACTAGATGAACTCCTGCTATTACACTTGAAACATATCTACACATTGGCAGTCTTCTAGAAATGGAAGTCAACCCCGGGAGGCACCTCAGGAGCTCCAAGTTGCTACTTGCTCCCAACCGCATCTGAATTAAATTTAACAAGGAGTGGTAGTAGGCAAAGATAAAATAGAAAAGCCTGATTACAAGATTTGAAACATACCAAAATTGATATCTTTCTTGTTCCGAATGTTTTGGGCAACAACGCTCTGGTGCGCGTTGTTCAAGTGCAGTCTGCCACGGCTTTGGTCGGCATCCTCAGAATCACTGCCGGCTTCAGACGGCTCTAGGGAGTCAGTGATGTTTTTCTTCAATTTGACAGGTACGAGCCTCACCTCTGTGGAAGCACTTGGAGGCTGGTACTTGTCGGTCATTACGGACAACGTGATAATCTGATTGGGTTCAAATTGCAACCAAGATCCGGAAAAGTCAAGAGACTTCAGAATTTAGAGCAAGATTATCATCGGTTTCCGCTGGTTGAGAGCCGCAGAAGCGGCCGGATTCAAATATCCATGTCAAAATCATGCACCGCTGTGCTGTCCTCGCATGTGTACTCTGCATCAAATCTACTGCAATCTGCTGCTTTTGGAAACTATGGCCCGCTGCTGTTCCCATTTTCCCGTCAGAAAGAACTTGTGAGTGGCTCAATATGTGGAGTGGCTTCTGTTCTTGCAGGTTGCAGTGAAACATCAGATGCGGGGTACTCTGGCTTCACCGAGAACGTAAGCGGTAATTGGTTGTAGTTACCTATTATTGAACATTATGCACAGTAATCATCGGAAGCCCGAAAACAAATATGCCACAGTCGTCCGGTACACACCCAGGAAAGAGCCACAATCGGCTTCACCAGGCAACTCCATTAACTCCCAAAAGTTAGCCCGCTGTAAATTGTCTGATTACCGGACACCAAGTTGGATTTAATAATGTTTCCACCAACAATGATACCTCCAATGTCACTTCCGGCCTGTATCGACTTGGTGTGATTTTTAGTTTCCGAGAGCTCACCGGCTCCCGCTATCTCGCGATCGGCTTCAACCGAGAGACATTCGATTTCTTTTCCCCACCTTTGAAGTTCGCTAACGATACTTAAGAAGCCTGGATCTGCTTCTGATGTGAATCTCACCATATCTTGGTGGTTACTGTGAATTCCAATTGCAGTGTATCCCGGCAGAGTTGCGGAGTGTTTCGGGACCACCTAACACTGAAGGTTAGTGCGTTATCAAAATGCCTCACAGCCTTGCCGTCAATGAAATAAATGTAAGTATTGAAAGAAATAGATGCAAAGTAGAAAATATCCACTCACTTCACCCACTCCAGAGAGTGGAATTTCTTCATAAAAGCAAGTAATTTTTATCGGCCGATACCCTTCGCGGGTCTGGGATCGTAAAAGTGAATGGAAGTCATGTTGTATTCTAGCAAGTATTTCTGAGTCTCTTCCGAGGACTTTCAGCACGCGAAGATTCGTCCGAGTACTTGGCTTGATCAGATTGGCAAATTTCTTGGCGATAGGTGCTAAGGCAGTTCCAAAGTGGGGCGTTCCAAGGAAGAGAATACCCCAAGTAGAAGAGAATATGTGTTGCAAATGATGTTCAGCATTTCCTCTTGAGGATAATATAGCCTAATTTATGATGTTAGTGGTTAATCAAAGATCTGGAGAGTCGATAGGCGTCAAACACACATCTTCACACACGAGGCCACCGAGGCTATGGGCAACAAATACAATCGGACGGCGGATCTTGAAACGGTCAGCACTAGGTACACAGAAGCTCCGTGAAGTCTTACGCTGTTATCTGCTTCCCTACGAGTTGCCAATGCTACCAGCAAGTTTTTCGCGTGGTCGCTGATACCATTGCTTGAAATCCCGGATCGCCAGCCAATAACGCTTGCATCATATCCAAAGCTGAGTATACGGGCGTCGGGTAGATTTGTCGGAAGGAACGTCTCAGGCCAGGGTTTTGCGCCTTTTCCGACTGACCATGTTCGTTCTCTGTGGCCAGTGATGCCATGCACGAAGACAATGCTATTAGCAGGAAGAAGTACCACGATCAGCCTCGTCAAAAGCTGGCTGAGGATAGAATTTCGACTGGATTAGGAAGCTTACTCGAGTGTGGCCTTATCTGGCTCGTAGAAAGTCTTGAGGCCATACTTTCTATCGGTGTAGTCATCACTTCCGCTTCCGAAAAGCTTGTCGGTAAGCGAGGATTTCATTTTGCTGTAATAGAATTTTCCGTTTCTGTCGTTGGCTTTTTTGGGTATAGATACTGTACAGTAAAGTGCACCGAGGTGTGTGGAAAATTTCTTCGTCCGTCGTGGCTCGTGATGTTGGCTGCAGGTGTACCCAGCGTGGCGCTGCATGTAGCACAACGCCCATAATATGCATGTTCCATGCATTACTGAAGAGACTTGGCAGTAGGCTGAATTTAATAAGTGGCAACGAATTCTCTGGATTTGCCTTCGTTCTACGACTCTTGGGGCAATTTCGCCTTACCACATGACGCACCGTTCACCATGGCCACCATACTAGAATATAACTCAAAGACCTTTACTGGTACCGGGGAGAGCGGGGCAACTCTTGCTAAAGGGCTACTGAAAGGTCCAAAGCCTGACAAGAATGAAATTCACGATAAGGTGATTAAGTGCCTCCATAGTCTGCCACAATACCTTGTACTCACAGCCCTCCAGCGAACGAATGGAGGAACTAAGGCCGAGAACAGCGCAAAGGCTGTGAAGATGCATATTCACGGCGACGTGATCCAGTCTTCCCTTGTCGGCCGCCACGTGCAGACCGAGACCCTGGAATTTAGTGAGTGAAACTAGCTTAGTTGAAAATTTTGAGTAAATTCAACTCGTTACCATGATCTACCATACTAACGATATTTGCTGGAAAGGGGGTAAGATTGCGAGCTGTGAGAATGTGAGTCTCTCCTTTTGAACTTATGGAGGGGTACTGATTTTGCTGTAGAGCAAGAAGGCCAAAAATAGACCTTTGAATGCCGAGGCAAGCGGGGAAGAGGCCGATATAACAGTGGATGAAAACGTGCAGGAGACCATAATTTGTGCTTCGTTGACTACAACTAGCATTTGTTTTGGGAGTGCTACTTGAAACTCTCTATGCCCAAATTCTCGATTGTCCTTAATGTTTACATGGTATTATGTAGCAAAATGGTATAAACATAGCAAGCACTGTCCGCGACTCATTCATAAAACTCATACATACTTTACCAGTGCCTTCACTCGCTGAATTACCTATATGCATGAAGTAGACATGTGAACAAATCCTGACCTTATAGTCCTCAAGAAGATACAAGGATAGAAAATGAGGCCCGAACGGCCACCGTCAATTGTTGACCTTTTATTACAGCCGCAGGGCGGATCCGGCACCTATTTAGACCGAACAATTCGCCCTGTTCCAGAAAAAGGTCCGCGAGAAGGTGACATGTCTCTCTTAGACGAATATTCAGCAGGATCAACATCACGGCGCCGTTCGCCTTCAGACGAAGATTTGACAGGCTTCTTTTTTGAAATTAACGGCGGTGGTGATGGAACCCTAGGTGGTAGAAGTGCTTCGTCCAGTGCTTGCCTATCCATACGGTAACTTTTCGGTCGGTGAGTGTACAACGGCTGATCGTCAGAAGCATCAGAAAAATCGTCTACTTGATCTAGACCGTAGCTCGAAGGTTCTTGTCGTTTTCCGTGTTGAGGCCGGGTGTTGGGGTTTTCGCCTTGTGCCCTTCTCTGAGTTATGCGAATTCCGTGTTCCGCATCAGGCAGTATTCGAATCCCGCGAGGACTATCATTGGGTTCGTCCCTGAAGTTGCTAGCAGGTCCTCGTGCACTCCGAGGAGAAGAGTTTTCCCGGTCGCCGAGGCTGCGTTGCTGTTCTTGAACGTCACTACGGCTGAGATCTGATCTGCGGTCCTGCTTATCATAGCGCGGAGAGGGCTTGCGATCCCGCGTACGTTCTGGGGAACTTGACTCGGATGGTGAGTATTGTCCGCTGTCACGATGACTGGCCACGTATTGCAAAGCCGCTCTGACTGGGTCATTCAAGGCAAGGCTCGGTAGTGATGTCTCCAAATTACTACGGAGTCGGCGACGTGGCTCGAATGGATTAGGCTGGCTCTCGGACATGTCATCTGGCTGTTGACTTTCCCTATCCGTCGTTCCGCGAAGAAGGTCTAGCAGAATATCCTGAACCTGTTCTCGAACCTGTTCGTCCGCAATGCTCTGAAGATGTCCCGGTCGTCTGCCTTCCAATTTGCCTCTCACGCGTTGATCGAAACGGTCTCTAGGGTGGCCTCCATAAGATCTTTCCTCATCTTCTCGTCTGTATTTCTCCTCCATGAATTGTGCAAACTCATGTAGCAGCAGTCGATCTGTCTCTATTACTCTTCTTTCCGGCATCGAATGCCAGCTGTCCCTCGGCTGCCGCCACAATGCTAGCGGTTCCGACGGCTCTCTTGGATAGTATTCTACCTGTCTTCTGCCAGGGTCCGATCTTGTCTCGCCATCTCCTATACTGGTATTCTGTAGTTTCCGCGCCAGTTCGGCTTCGACTTTGCGTTCGACCTTTCGTTGTAACTTCTTTTCGTCTCTTCGTCTCTTCTCCCTCCGTTGGGCGGCTTCTTTCTCTTCCCTCTCTTTCCTCTCTGCCCGGTATCTTTCTTGTTCTTTTTGATACTGCTGCTCTTGGAGATCGTCAAATGCACTCCTCAACTTCGCCAGCTCATATTCAACGTGGCGTGGTGGCTCTGGTTGTCGAAGATCGGTCGCGTAGTGCGAAACATACGGGTTTGGGGGTGCGGCAGGGGGGTATGTGTTGGCTTGATAATAATGCTCCTGAGGAAAAGAATACGGTGAATGATCGTGCATAGGGTATGTATTCGCGGAGTAGCGATTGTCGGTATACGGCTGGGACCGATTTGGGTTCTGCGGATATAGATTTGGTGGATCTACAGGACGTGCAGATGGAGTCGGCTCAAAGGGGTTGGTAGGTGGAACAAAAGGGTTTGCATATGGGATTGCTTGCCCACGGGGATTCGATGTCTGATTGCTGTAGTAGTCAGAGTTGTCATAAGAGACATCTCCCGGTCTCCTAGTCTCGTCCAAGGGCCTAGCGCGAAAATGTTGGCGGACGGAATGTCGTTGAGAACCATTTTCTGCTCTGCGACTAGGAGGTGGAGGAGGTGGGTCCAGGTCATCGTCGCTCCTTTCCGCAACATCGCTCCAATTCTCTTCTTCGGCGCGAGGCTGGTGTGTTTCGTGTCGAGATCGAGAGACATTAGGAAGCTGTGCCAGTGCACGCGGTGGCCGTATCTCAGGCATCGTCCCTATATGCAATCGACGAGACAGGCGATCTGGAGAGAATCTAAGTAAGATTTGCTCTACTCACGGCTACAGCAGCCAGTTTCTCAGCGGACCGGAAGAAGCGGTGAGTTAAGAAAGCCTAGCCGTTACCTAGAACAGCGATGCCTAGTGATAGGATCAATATCGATGCAAGGCTGGCAGAAACCCCCCAAGTAGGCGGCGCACGCTTCTCACAGGCGTTTTTTCTAAGCGATCAATGTATGCTTAAATTGAATGCTGATCTTCGCGGCAACAACCAAGACCCTAGAATTCTGGAGAGGAAGGCGACCCGGAGCCGCAGTTGATGACAGATTGACGAGTTACCCCTCCGATGATACCTGCAACTCCCAGGCCCAATGCGACAGATTGACGGGCTACCCCTCCAATGATACCAATGACTGCAACTCCGATTGGGCAGGGATCCACACCACGATCCATTTGGTCAGACGTGCGTCCCTCCCGCATTTCGCATAACTCACTATCGCAGGCTGCACTCCAGTGGAAGACACCATTCCAGAACAGGTTGAACACTTGCCGCTGTTAGCCCGAGGTGGACCAGAAGAGGGCTGGAGCTTCCGATTTGAATATTGTGATCAGCGAATCATGTGAGGCGCAACGGCAATCGCAAAGAATACGCATAATTTGAATGTTGTGACCAGCAAATCATGTGAGGCGGAACGGCAATTCCAAATGAATACACAAAATTTGAAGCCGACGGAAGATAGATCTGTAAAGTAACATGATAAGCATGCCTGAAAAATAAAGCAAATATGAAAGGTCCGAGAAAGCTGCGAGTCTGGAATTTTTTCAGCAGCGCGAATCGACGGTATTGTCATGCAGTAAAAAAATGAACTTCTGGCACTAGCCTATATGCAACCTCTCAAGGACATCAAACGCGCGGCGCGAGTATCGAAAACGAACAAGTTCTTTCCTTTCTATTTTCCTTTCCCAGCCGGATTTTCGCAAATCTCATAACATCATTAACTCCCCCCATGCACACACCTACCTAACAAGCGCCCTAGCCCTCCTCCTCTCCTCCTCAGTAAGCACCCAAGCCATCTCCTCCTCCCCCTCCTGCTCCGCCTCATTAATAGCCTCCCACTCCTCTTCCTCCATATTAAACAACACACAAACCTGCGTTACTCTCGCAAACAAATCCCTAACCCCGTACCGTCCCCCTCTCGCCACAACACCCGTAATACCAGAGAAGTCTCTTTCCATTCTACTGGCGCCTAAGACATTCATCTTGCCCGCATACGTCCAGACTCGTTTTTCTAGGACTTTGGATAGGTATTTAGCTGTTGAATCGAGGAGCATGGTGAAGGTTTTCGGCGTCATAAGGCGCTGTATAGGTTTCATGAGCGCATCCCAAGCATGCTCAAACCGGCGCGCAACAAGGTCATGTTGTAAATCGTCCTCATCTTCGTCGTTCTGGCGAGCGATGTCGGCTAATTCTTCTTCTGTGAGCGAGTAATCGACATCTTTAAACGTATCAGACAAAACTGGACGTAAGCGCGGTTTGATGACCCGCTCAAACATTACTGTGAGGCCGTCTGTGATGAGCTCGGAGCTTTTGGTGGTGAATGATGAGTTTAGGGTTTCGAGGGCGTGAGAGACAAATGTTGCGTCGTGGGAGAAGGGGAATAGGTCTGTGAGGGTTTGTTGGGAGGGGTCGGAGGGTGAGAGGCGTGTGGTGACGATGCGGGAGATGTAGTCGTTTGCTATGTCGAGGGAGTTGATGAGCACGATGAACGAGATGATTTTGTCTTCGGGTGGGAAGCCGCCTTGTATGACTGGCTTGGGGTAGGATTCGTCGCGCATTTTGCGTTGGATCATGCCGACGAAGTCGGAGCCTAGGACTCGGCCTATGGTGGGAAGGACCGAGGCGACTACGTCTCGTTGTGAAGTCGAGAGTGAGCGTTGGAGGACGGTGTTGACGATGTACATAACGTCGTCGACTGGTGAGATGATAAAAGGCGGATTTCCGTCTAGTGGTCTAGACATATTGAGAGATAATCCCGTTGGCGCTTCATCCAATTGGAATGCCTTCTCCACAGACCGCCGGAAGAAGAACATGGTCATAATATTGAAAGGGGTTGTGAGCCTTGCTGAGATCTTCCGGCTCAGAGCAGACTTGATCAGCAATTCCGGCATGACCAGAGGCTCGTCAGGCTCAATAGAAGGATCCTGGGATATCTTAGAAATGGCCTGTAAAAGAACTCCTTGTGGCGGACTTACCCTGCACTTGCTGGCTAAGAACCGCGAGTATAACGACCACCTCCCAAGCATCATAGCCATCTCATTCAGCAGTCCATCAACCACTTTCATATCAACACCCTCATCCTCACTGACCCGTCCATTCGTACCTCCTCCAACAGCAGGGGAACTTGTCCTCGAGATCCCGGAGCTTTTCTGCGCCGGCAAAAAACTCTGCACCAAAAAGGAGAAGGGATAGCTCTTGACATCTGTCAGCCGCCTATCAACACTCCTGTCATCCCCCCACGAGTCCAATATAATACCACCCTGCACATCAGCCTCAACCTGCAGCCGCTCAATGACCTTCACCATACGTCCAACGCCATAATGTCTCTCCACAAGCTGTCCATGATTCTCCACAATCTGCGCAATATGCTCAAACAACTTCGTAATAGCATTCGCATAGAAGAACCCCTCCTGCCCCTCCCTCCCCCCCTTCAAATTCCCCCTCGCCCTCACCGCAACCCCCTGACAAACATACCGCCCATAAACCTCCAACCCAACCTCCTCCCTCCCAATCAACGGAAACAACTTAAAAAACCTCGTAATACGCCCCCCATCCCCCTCCCCCGCCGCCTTCTCAAACTCCCTCAAAAACAGCCCACATAAACTCTCCTTCGCACCCTCAATCGTCACACCAGGCGCATCCGGAACCTCCACACTAGGCACTATCCTCGCCGCGAATTTGCCTTCAATGATATGTGACGGGATCTTGGAGGCACGAGCGATATACGACGCAGCAGCCTCCCAATCCTGCGGTGCGCCCATGGAGCCCACGACGCCCTGCACGCACGCCTTGAGCTCTGCGACCTGCTCCACGACGCCCAGCGTCTCTTCTACCCTCTTCTTCTCCAGATCCAGGGCCTTGACTTTACTAGATAGGTGGGAAGCGGTAGAGGATGCGCTGTCGAGCATGTTGTTGCTTATACTGCGCGTGTGTATGACTTGTGTGCCTAGATGTGCGCGTAGGAGGTCTAGACGCCCGAGTTCGCGGGATAGGTCGGCTTGGGAGGTGAGCAGGGTGTTGAGGCGTGTGGTTATGGCTTCGTCGCGGGCGTGGAGGGCGGAGAGGGACGCGCGGATGGAGGTTAGGGAGGCGGATTCGGTGATGGGGAGGGGTGTGGATGAAGAAGATGTCTCCATGGTGGTGAGGGAGGGGAGGGCGCCATTTGGAGGGCCGGTGGGAGGCATTGGTTGGGGTTCGGCATGGGTGTGGTGGTGGGATGATGAGGGGAGGTCGAGGTGGCTTTATTTTTGAGGTTGTCGTGAGGTTAAGCGAGCATTTATATCATATGCTGATCACTTACTTGGTTACTAATTTGGTACGAGATGTTCATCTAATCATGTATTCGCTTGGGAATCTATGCCGAATTCAAACTATTTATACAATGCTGTGTCCCAATACTGGGCACTTTCTTTTGTGCTTAAACAACCTGGCTATATCCACTTCCAAGCCGTCGTCTTCCCCTCGACTGCCAATACTTTCTCGCTTCATCCGCCCAAAATACAGTGCTGGTCCAAGCAATCAGACCCAGCAAGTCAAATATTCCTAACGCCTCTGTCTGGAACACCTCCTGGAGCCAAGGGAAATAAATGACCAGGATTTGGCCTCCCAAGCTCAATGACACCGCCCAATTGAACAGGGTATTGCTAAACAATCCAACCTCCCCCCTTAAAACAGATTTCGATTCGGAACGGCAATTCAAAGCGTTCCACATGTCAAAGAGAACGAAGCAAGTGAACGTCATGGTCGTATCTCGCTTGGTGACTTCCCCATCCGTGAGCATTTCGTGTGTGTACACTCCCATTGTACCAAGCATGATAATTACAGCAGAGGTAAGAACTCGTCTAATGAGTGGCATGGTCAATACCGGCGCGTTGCGCTTTCGTGGTGGCTTTTTCATGACATCTGGATCGACAGGTTCGACGCCTAATGACTGAGCTGGTGGGCCATCCATAATGATATCTGTGAAGGGTTAGGCATGTCAATTGATGAATGGAAATCTAAAACTTACTGATCCAAAGAATCTGCATCGCGTTCAAGGGATTTTTGAATCCCAAACACGTGCAGAAGAATACCAAGCTAAGTGCAGCAGCACTAGTGCTCAGTTGAAAAGTAAGGAAATTTTGTATGTTGTTGAAGATTCCTTTGCCCTCTTCAATGGCATGGAGAATGGTTGAGAAGTCGTCGTCTGTCAAAATCATATCCGCTGCCTCCTTGGCAACGTCGGTTCCCTGTTGGCCCATAGATATACCAATATCGGCTTTCTTCAAAGCGGGTGCATCGTTCACACCGTCGCCGGTCATGGCAACGATATCTCCTCGGGCTTGCAAAGCTTTGATGATTTTCATCTTGTGGTCAGGACTTGTTCTGGCGAATATTGATGTATTGGCGATGGCAGCTTCCAGCTCCTCATCAGTCATCTCTTCGATTTCCTCGCCTCGGAGTACTGATTTCACTGCGTTAGAACTTTCCGTGTGATCTCGTGGAGTTGCGATAGCCATGCCAAGCTTTCGTCCGATGGCTACGGCTGTGGTCTCTGCGTCACCAGTGATCATGATAACCTTGACACCCCCTCGCATGAGTCGCTTGATAGACTTCTCTACTCCGGCTCGAGGAGGATCACTCATACCAACGAGACCTGCAAACGTGAGACCTTTGTAAACATCCTCGTTGTGAGATACGGGTATATCGTGTGTCGCAGTGGTAGGAGTGGTTGTTCGACTGACGGCCGTAAGAGATTTGGTTTGCCTCGCGACAGCACCGCTAGCAAAGCCGAGGACACGAAGACCCTCCTCTGCCAGCTTCTCTGCTGCATCTAGCACTTCTTGTCTTCTGTTGCCATCCAACACAACGACACGACCATCCCTAGTTAAGTACGTGTCACATCGTTTGAGGATACGATCGACTGCGCCCTTGATGTATGCGACTTCTCTCGATTGAGAGCTCCCATCAAGACTGACATCTCCAACAGTGACGCCCATCCACTTCCTTTCTGAGCTGAATGGGGTCTCGCCAATCCGGTGCCCAAGTCCATCTCTGACATCGTGTTCTTTAAATCGGTCGAGCATGTCGAGCATCGCGACATCTGTAGGCTGCCCCACCCACCTGCTATGGGCTCCCGGGCTTCTTGAAGATAGCACAGATTGATGCGTGTTACGGCGGCTCAGACGTGCATTATTAGCAATATTACCAATTCGGAGAATTCGTAACGTGACAGCATCTGGTTTCACCTCCGTTGCTTCATCGTCAGAATCAACTTCAACAGGCGCTTCGGCATCTATATACCACATTTTTGCCGTCGACATATGGTTCATTGTCAAGGTCCCTGTAGAGTGTTAGTGAGGTTCATATCTACATAGGGTTTGGCATACCAGTTTTATCACTGCAAACAACGTTCACCGAGCCTAGAGTCTCCACGCTGGGCATCTTTCTCACGATAGCATTTTCCCGAGCCATTCGGTGCACACCTAGAGCAAGGGTCACAGTGACGATAATTGGAAGTCCTTCCGGGATAGCTGCAACAGCGAGGGAAATGGAAATTGTGAAAATTTCCAGGAGCCCTTTTCCTTGTAACCAACCAACAAGAGAGATTACTGCGATTATAGCAAATGAAGCTTGACTCAGTTGTGATCCAAGGGAGTCCATTGACAACTGAAGAGGGGTTCGAGGACTCTCGGTTTCGGTAACACTTGCTGCGATTGTACCAAAATGAGTGTTTCCTCCAGTCGCATACACAATTCCTTGGCCATGTCCAGACCTAACCAAAGTTCCCATGAATGCGATATTAGTTGCGCTGTTTAACTGGGTGTCGGCCCCGACCGTTCCACTACCCGCAGAGGCATAGTCTGGTGAGCCAGGAGGCTCCAGATAAGTCGATGTAGGCTTTGGATATGAACTCTTAGTCTTCGCCTCTGCCGTAATACGTACAGGCTCATTCTCTCCGGTGAGATTGGATTCATCAATTGTCAGATCTGCTGCTTTTGTCACACGGATATCGGCGGGTATTCGATCCCCAGTTGTAAAAAGAACAAGATCTCCCGGCACCAACTGTGCAGCCATGACCCTGCTCGACGCCCCCTCCAGCTTTGCTTCCACATCATCTACAGCAGCAGAATCAGCAAGCGGCTCAGCCTCTGCAGGTAGCCCTGCACTTGGTGGCCATGTAGGCGTTCGTGCGCTGGTAGCAGTCCTCACTTCTCCCCGGATCAAGTGTGCATGGTTGGGGACCAAATGACTGAGAGCCTCAATTGACTTTTCCGACCTGTACTCCTGGATGAAGCCCACTGACACCACAATTGTAACCGCAACTGCAATGCTGATGGCATCGTCTTTGTTCCCAACCACCACTGAAGCTAGAGCCGAACAAAGCAAAAGCACAATCAGGGGCTCCTTGAATTGCTTCAAAAATCGAAGCCATAACGGCTCAGGTTCGTCGTGTGGAAGTTCGTTTGGCCCTTGGTCATGTAATCGCGAGAGTGCTTCTGCGCGAGAGAGACCGGTTGTGAGTGAAGTTTGTAGTCGGTCGGCGACTTCTTGGGGAGCGAGGCTGGAGTATTCGTCCGCAATTGACTATCAAGAGGTTAGCTATCAGCAACCCCAAAGGGGAAAGATCCGGTACCTTTGCGACGGACGACGAAGACCGTGTATGTCTGCTTCTGGACCTTGATCTGTTCCTGGATCTCGGCCTTGACGGTGGCTCAGAGTTCGCGGCTTCAACTCTAGGTAGGTTTGTCATTGGAAGGTAATGGCTTCCAGGACTCGCAGACCTAGACATTCGAGGCCAAGCCATCGCCTCTCGGCCACCCGGTTCTTCGCTGCTACGAGCAGCAGTCTATGCTGTCGTGGGGTTTCTCCTATCGCTGAGGCATGCGAAGTAAGACTCGGGGATTTGGAGCTGGTAATCGACACGTTGACGGGATCTCGAAATCTCGAACTCGGCGGTATGATATTAGAACAAGGCGACCTCAATGAACGTAACTCCTCTCGATATCTTGCATTGGGAGAGGAAATAGAAATATTATTAGACTGAGCCGGACAAGCAGTTACGTGTCCGCGACTTTTTCCAGGCGTTTCAAGGAGCACACGAGCCTGGTCCAACAATCGCTTTACTTGGCGCCTTTGACCCCTGGCAACCTTACTGCAGCACGAACCTTAATATTCTGGGGAGGAAGTCAGTGCAGAGAACAGAGTGTTGGTCACTTCAAGAAACTTTACAGAAGTGTCATGATTTTGTAGAAGAGAATATAGAATATAGGATAGAATATAGGATAGAATATAGCAAAGAAAAGTTTATCATCTGAGACTCCTTTGTCTGAGACTTTCCCCGGTGTTTAGAAAAGCTGCATCTGCACGTGACTGACAGCTACAACAGCAGCCGCCAAATCAGGCTAGTCCAGGGATTTCCAGCCATCTCACTTCCTCTCTCGAGCGACTCCCCACCACGTCCTTTTTGCGCATCGCCCGCCCTCTGGATTGTTGCACCTCCTGCACATCTCAAATTTGCTTCATCTTGGATACTTTTGCAACGCGATCACAACCCTCGCATTCACCACCTTCTAGCGCGTCTGGGAGGAGAGTACGGGTTACGGACAGTAGCGGCTTTTACGACCGCATTTATTTCCTCGACGCGGGTGCATCATAACAAACGGCGCGCGCTCCTACTCATCAACAACCCACAACGCAACTTGCTACGATCAACGAATTGCCCCCGCCGTTAGGCGCAAACATCACTGAATTCTTATTCTTTGCTCCTCGCCATCACCATGTTTTATTCCGAGACCCTCCTGTCGAAGACAGGCCCCTTAGCCCGAGTCTGGCTGTCCGCCAACATCGAGCGCAAGCTGTCCAAGAACCACATCTTGCAAACCAATGTCAAGGACAGTGTTGAGGCTATCGTCACGCCAAACCAGGCGCCGATGGCTCTTCGTCTCAGTGGACAACTCTTGTTGGGTGTGGTCAGAATCTACAGTCGAAAAGCGCGTTATTTACTTGATGACTGCAATGAAGCGCTCATGAAGATCAAGATGGTACGCGCCCCCGTATTTTCTTCTAATAACAAATGCTAACCATGTTTCACCAGGCCTTCCGTCTCTCGGGCAATAACGATATCCCCGCCGGTCTCCATATGCCTTCTCGCGACGCCCTCATGCTCCCCGATGTTCTCACCGAAGGCGACAATCTCGAGATGCCTCCAATGCCCGACGCGTCTTTTCTTCTGTCTCAAGTTGGCGATGACTCACACCTTGGTCGCCGACGCCGAGCCGGGAGTCGCGATATCAACTTACAAGAAGACTTGAACGGCAGCCAATTCCTACAAAACAGTATTGAGAACCAGGATGAGGACCTAGTGATGGAACCGTTGGATGATCTGGACCTTGGCTTGGATCTTGGCCTCGATCTCGATGACTTCAACCCTAAACTCAATCAAAGTATTGAAATTGGACGAGACGCGCCAGCAGCTCGTGCCGTGGAAGACGATATCTTCAGTGATATGGATGCTACGATAATGGCAAAGGGCAATCTTGATGCTGGAGCCGAGAGAGATACGTCTTTGAACCTAGATTTCGGCGACGAAGATGGTATTCAAATTGACGATGAGGGAAACGTTGAGATGCTCGACATGGGAGGAGACCAGCCAGACCTCACTGGGCTTCCCCCTGCTCCCCTCATTCGACCCGAAAGAATTTCTGAATCACCACTTTCAGATATTGACGACAACGCTATTCAGCAGCTTGAGGCAGATCACAACAAGAGCCTTTATGAGCCCGAGGACGTTACTGAAGAATCGATCATGCGTAATCCAGCACAACGCGCCAGAAGGCAAAAGGTTCTCCACCCAGACAATGAGACAATGCTTCCAAACCGACAGATCAAGGATCAGCAACAAGACCACGAAAAGATCCTGCGACCACAATCATTCCTCCCCCGCGACCCTGAGCTACTCGCCTTGATCGAGATGCAAAAGAACGGCGGCTTCGTATCCAGCATTATGGATGATGGTCGAAGTTTAGGATGGGCACCAGAGCTCAGAGGGATGTTATCTCTGGACGCAATTCGCAAGTCCGGAGAACTGAAACGCAAGCGCGACAGTGGCATCGCAGACATGGAAAGTGGTGATGAGAACCCAAGCAAATCACCACGTCTCGAAATCGGCGAAGAAGAAGATATGGGTGCCGGACTAGGCGATGCTGGATTAGGTCGCCAGAGCCTGTCACGGGCACCTGACGGTACAATTATCGAGATGCCCGGCGATGAGGACAACTTCATGCCAATCGGAGACGAAGACCACGATGCAAGCGCGGGCCTTGCTCCAGAATCTCCAGGACGATTCGACGATACCACCGCACCACTTCTCCATCCAGCCGACAGCGGACCCGTCTCTCTAGGTACCAAGCATGCCGTCCATCTCCTACGAGACCGCTTTGGCCCCGAAGCCGCCAACAGCCCCGACAAACGCAAGAAGGCAACCCTTCTCTTCCAAGATCTTGTACCCGAGAAGACAACCAGCAGAGCCGAGGCCACCAAGATGTTCTTCGAAGTCTTAGTCTTAGCCACAAAGGATGCCGTCAAAGTCGAACAAACAGAATCATTACTCGGTGGACCCATCAGAGTACGAGGCAAGCGAGGTCTATGGGGCGACTGGGCAGAAACCGGAGCAGGCGGCGAGATCGCAGCCGAGGAAGAAGAAGTCGTCGCCGGCCCTTCCCATGGCCTCGAGCGCTCGATGGCTGTTTCCGTTGCTGCATAAAAAAAGGAACTTAATTCTGGTTGACGGTTGTATAATTAGGGTAGGGTATTGCATATTGTTCAGGATATTACCCCAGACGCTGGTGCTGGAGCGGCGTTCATTGAGGTGGCTAAGAGGGTTTCTGGGATTCACACAAGGCGTTCATTGGCGTTGGCTTGATATCCCGTATCCCTTTTTTAGCTTTGCGTTGCTTGGCCTGGATAAGAGATGAGAATCATTACTTTATTATGAGAATGAGAATGAGAAATAAAATTTGTGTTCTGATATCTATCCCTTTCTACGCATCCCTATTTTCCTTCCCTGCATTCATCGTATTTCCCTCGCTGTCGTTCTTCTACCCCTTCCTACTTCCGCGTAGCATAAGGCCTGGTAACGATACCAGGCCCCTTTTCCCCCTCCCCAAAAACCTCCTCATTCGTCCACCCCACCCCCTTTACTCCTCCCTCCTCCTTCCGCACCTCCTTCTTCTCCATCTCCCCCAAACACCCCTCACACACCCTTTCCTCCTCTTCCCCAGCCCGCACAATCTCCACATTGCAGGGTTTGCAAACCCATTTCGGCTTCAGCGGAAGGTTGGAGGAACTTAGCAGCGAGGAACCGGATGGGAGGGCGAGGAGCGTGGAGAGGGGTCCTGTTAGGGGGGAATGGCAGGTTGGGCAGTGTGGTTGTGGTTGGGTGGTGGTGGGGGATTTGGGAGAGGGGATGGGGAAAGAGAGGGTTAGGGGGGGTGTGTGGTGGTAGCATTTGTAGGTGTTTGTTTTTGACATGGCTGTTGGTGCGTTTCTTTGTGTTTAAAAGCGAGGTGATAAAGGGTGAGTCGATGTGACTTGATTTGTTAGGTCCGTAAGCGCTGTGGTAAGGCCTTGGTTTGTTGGACCTGTGGACTTGATTCTTATTTTGATGCGAGAATTTGTGCTGGTAGTGTTGATGATGAAAGTGACGGGTGGTACTGTGTTTTATCGCGGGGTTTGGGATCTTGTTTTACCATTGTCGGTATGTGTTGTGACAAAGGGTGGTTGGTCTGCTTTGTTGTTTGTGAATCTTGATTCTTGGTTTGGCACGTCACGCATTCAAGTGAATTGTGGTTTGGAACATCAAGTAAGACATCATTATTTATAAATTTATATATCTACGCCAATTTCACCGATCAAAGATGATCGGCGACGGCGCCTCACTTTCGCGTTCCTCAGGCGTCATCCATTCTGGTTCGTGGAAGGCAGTACACTGATGTGCCGTTTTGGGCTCGGTGACTGCTATATACCCGCAGGTGCATCTCCACATTGTATACAGTGGAGCTTCTGGGCCACTTAGGGATGTGACCCAGGAGTACATTGTCCGATGGAGTACCTTTGAGTGGGGGCTTAGGTTTGAGGGGATGGACGAGCCGCTTGCTTTGGGAATGGGAGTTCTTTGTGAACAGATATTTATCGAGACTAGCTTTGCAAAGAGGACAAAGAACTTGTGGATTTATACAAGGCTCTGGTGTGGTATAGCTGCAGAACATCTTGACTCGACTTCGTGTACAGCACAGGATGATTCACCGTGTCGATTCCTTCAAGTTGACAGCTGTTTGGTGCTACTCTCTGATGCAATTTTACTTCGGGTTTCAAAGTGTGATTCGAAACAAATGATATTCAGGACTTTGTTCATTGTTCCATGTGTTCTCAGCATCCACCGTCATCCCTTCTAGGTAGCAGGCGAGGCGGCGTTAGTAGAAGGAATAATTTTCATTGCCCCACCCTTCATGGTACTCGCCAGAACATTTGCAGACGCATCTTTATACATTGCAAAACTGAACCAATCCAATCTCCATGGATTTCTTTCCCGCCCCTGCCTGAAGTTGGGCTAAGTTTCGAAGCTTTTGACCAATGCTATCTCGCGGTGGACCAAAAAAGCAGCACTAATAATTGCGGATTTTGAATGTTCCACTCGGCCTAGGACATTCAAGATTAGTGCCGCTTTTTGTGTCTACCCGGAGGATATTACCCCGAAACTGACGAAGTGTCAACATCAGGTCGAATGGGTATATTTGGTCCGGCATGTATACGAAAAAGGGTATCGCGAGTCGCATCGAAGTAGAACTGCCGGCATATGAGAAACTGGTGGATCACAATATAAGACCTGAAAGTGTGCTCAAAAAATTCTCGAATAGTAGCAAAAATGGATGTGAATCTCCCAAGAGGATCGTGATGTCAGCTAGACACAAAAGGTTCGTATTGGTTGAACCAGCTCTCAGATTTTGAGATGGATCTTTGTCGAGGGCGACGGAAATGAGGTCAAGCGGAGTGCTTTGGTATTCATGGTGTTGAGCTTAAATGACAGAAGAAGCTTGCAGGTGAGCTTCATCGAGGACAGAAAGGTCGCCCTCTCTCTCGACATCGATCCAAATATCCCACGGGACAAGTCTCACCCGCGGCGTTGTCCACTCGGGATGGTCGGCTCGTAATTTCATGAAGCCTCTGACAATATAAAACTCGTCCCAAATTTGTTTTGGTGCTCTCAAGCCAGGAAAAGCCAGGGGCTTGGCTCGAGGGAACAGAGTTTTGATCGGCGGTATATGGCTGCTCTTAGAATTCAAGATGATGAATAATTCTTCCAACTGAGTAAATTGAGCGAAGTTTTGCAGAAGTTCAAAAGCTCCATTCTGTTTGATTTGGTTTTCGAAAATTGCCAAGTGTCGTACTTGATGCGTGGGAAAACCCAATCCGATTTGACTAATCAAAATTGGCAGAGTGGCGGAAGATCGGCCCTTTGCGAAGTACAGGACGTCGCGATGAGAATTAAAATAGAAGGGCTGGATATTGAAACTATGAATGAGGGTGTAAGATTTGAGAGCCTCTTGCCTTGACTCGTGATTGATGGCAAGTAGTGTCAGCAGAGGCTCATTGCAATGTGCCAGAAACGATTGCCCGGAATCGAGGAGGCGTAAATGAAGTATTCTAAGGGGCTGTGCGTAATGCCAAATTCTGAGACGGATTTCGATTGGAAGAAGCTGGAAGTTGGTGAAACTACGCTCTTCAGATATTGTATCCATGGTTAGTTGATGAAGTTTGGATCGCCCAAGAATTGTTTGCCGCTAAATAGATGATCTTACAGAGATCATCACACGTGACTGAAAATAATACGCAGTATAAGCATACACACTGACTTCATATTGAATTCAAGAGAAGATGAAGGAGTGCAATCTATGATTCGAGAGACACCATGGGAAATACCATGGAGCTTGGCCAGGCTAACACGTGATCTAATTTTCGCTGACTCCAAGCGGGGTTGAAGATTCCAAACTTGTCTTTCGTCGACAATCAACAAACGGAACCTCTTTTGCCCTTACATCTCCATTTCATTACTATAGCTTGTGCCGGAGAATATGCATTAAGAATGGGTCGTACGCCAACCTCGGGCCGCTGCGCTTGAGAATCCCCAACATAAAAAGACAAGCCATGCTTGCTTCGTCCGGTGAAGTCGGGTTTGGTAGCACTAGGCCTCCCCATCCCATGATATTTCAATCATACTCAGCTTACATCCTTCCGGTCTTTGTATGTTCTCGATTTTGAAGCGCTCATCGCTCAGCTCTAAAACTTGCCTAAATTCCTCTGCAGATCGATCCTTGCCGTTGGAAATTGTAGCCATGATAAAATCCTGCTGCAAATTGAATCTCTCGGATAACTTCTTCACTGGAGTGTCTTCCAATAAAGAATCCCAAATTAGGACCCTGGACCCTTTCCGAAGCGCCGGGATGAGAGAACGAAGAATCAACGAGCTGTGATGGTCACTCCAATTATGGAGGCATCGACTGATCAGAAATGCCGCCGGTAAGCCTTCCTCTGCCGGTGTTTGTGGGTCCATAAAGTCATGTGTCTCGAAGGAGATCCGGTCTGTAAACTCAGATGGCAGTTTTTCTCGGCCTTGCTCCACGACATGTGGGAGATCTTGGATTGTGAACGACAGGTATTGAGTATGCTTGGCCAGGCCTTGAGAGATTTGGCCATATCCGCCACCAAGATCAATCAACTTCGAGCCAGGTTTGTCTATTTTTGACCAGTCGAATGCTTTTACAACGTCGAAGAAGTTAAAGTCTTTGTCCTCGACGCAATATTTCATTGCTGAATCGAAGCGACGAGCACGTTCTGGTTCTTCAGCTAAAACTGTGAACAGTGACCGCCCACTGTTAGATAGACTGAAAGCGCTTTGGTCAGGCTCTCCGGCATCGTCTCCGAAGTTTTCCCAAGCTTCAATGAGTTTCAAACTTGCCGGGCCAAGATCCTCAAGCTGCAGACCGATGGCGTTGTAGTAGCCTTCATTCGTGGCCAACAGCCTGGATATGGCAGTGTGACAAACCTGACCTGGCTCCTTCTCGTCGAATATATTCAGCGGTATGGCTGCTCGAATGGTGCGAACCACGAGTGCGGTACTCAGTCCACTGGCCGCTGCAATGTCTTGATGGGTTGCGCTTCCATTGACGGGTATAGCAGACGCTAGCTTGTATTTCCATATGATGCGCAGGATGACTTGCTCGGTCCACTGTACCGGTTAGTTTCAGAATAGACAACTAATCAGAAATAGTGAAACTCACACCAAAAGCCACGTCCAGTCCCGACAGCCTAGCGCCTCTAACAAGTTGTCTGAAGTTGTGACTGGTATCGAGCAGATCCCATCTCAGTTTTTGGGCATTATCCGGCAGTGATTCAAGTGTGTCCTTATCAAAAGATGGATGTGGGATGTTATTTTGCTTGAGAACTTCGTCAAATTCTTTTGCTTGGGCTAGCAATTCTTCAGCGAGAGCCACTAGAGACGGCATAATACTGGAGAATGAAAGTAATCTCGTTGCTGACACCAACAGTACAGCGAGTTGAGTTCGGAACCACGGAAGCCGGAATTGAAAATAGAAGGAGCAGCTTGGACGAACAAAATGTCCTCGCAGGCGTTTGATAGCACGCTGAATTAATTTTGGTGCAAGAAGGCGGGAAAACGCTTTACTTCGGGCCGTTGATCGCTTGCCGTTATTGGCTCGACAGAATTATAGCAAGTGCGGTTGCTGATCCTGCTAGTCCGCTGCAAAGCCATGCTACCGTTGACATGGATGCAGAACCTTGCCCACCCCACGTAGGATGCTTGATTCTGAACCTACCGAAGTTACAGGCGGGAGTGACTGCGGTTTCTCCCTATGGGGATGCGTCTATGTTGATCACCAACCAGTCCTTGTTTCCGCGGACGGGACAGCTCGGTCGACGGCCTACGTTGTCGCATGTTCCGCTATATGTTGTAGTTTTATCTTCATTTTTCCATGATCATTTCTCGGGCTTCTGGTTAGTTTATATCGTTTGTTCTCTTGTTCTGTTTGTTTGTAATCACTACTGTTGTCTTTTGAATCTCAAGTTCCAACAATGGCCGCCGGAGTAGAAGATCAAGCACCACTGTTACTAGGCGTTGTCATTTCCACACTGGCTGTTGGGGGCATCTTCGTCTTCGCTCGGACTATCACTCGTAGCTTCATCAGACCCCAGTTTGGATGGGATGATGCGCTCATTATCGTCACTTGGGTCAGTCGTTTGATTGCCCATTCTCAAAAGCTCATGTCAGCTAACTTTGGCCCTTTCACAGTTCCTAATCTTGGGCTACAATACAGCCGTGTTCGTCTCGATTAGTCGTGGTTACGGCAAACATCTTTATGACTTGACTCCACAACAGGCCAGCTCGACGGTCCAGGCAGAGGTCGTTGGACAATTTTTAGCCATTATATCATTCCCGACTGGCAAAGCCTCCATTGCGTATCTGTTGCAGCGCTTGTTCCCTGGTCGAAAGCTCAAATGGTTCATATGGTCGCTCGTCGGAGGAAATGCCTTCTTGTTCTACATCGATGCTGTCTTAGTTCTGGTCCAGTGCCAACCAGTAGCATTTCAATGGGATCATTCGATTCAGGGTGGATCTTGCTGGAATCCTAAAGTTGTTATCGACTGGGGATTTCTCACTGGCGGTTCGTTCATGATCTCGATCATTATACCATGTTCTCAAGATTCTAGACTGACATATGTTCTAGTATTTGGCGCTGCAACTGACTTCGTGTACGCAATTCTGCCCTGGTTTTATATCAGAACACTCAAGATAGGTCTTAAAGAGAAGATCAGTGTCGGCGTCGCTTTGAGTATGGGGATTTTCGCCGGGGCTTGCTCCATTCTCAAGATTTACTACACCTGGACTTTGGGCTCTCATACAGATTTTACGTGTAAGCCTTTTGAGCACTTTCACCAGTGTAATACATGAAAGCTTACTTTTAGACAGTTGATACCGCTCCCCTGGTGCTCTGGTCTTGCGCAGAACTAGCTGCTATCAATGTAGCTGCTTGCATTCCCACTCTCCGCCCACTTTACCTATGGCTCATGGGCAAAAACCCTCGAGGCACAAACATAAATCCTTCAACTTACAACTCGAGATATGGCACGGGTACGGGACGTTTGGGGAGGTTTTCGCATCGTAATGCAGGGGGCACCCAGCTCGAATCTACTGATGAGGTTGATCACAACATATATCAATTCCGAACTTATGACGTCAGCGTCAAGGCTCGCGGGGATGAGCAGTCTGAGACGGAGAGCCGTGTTGGCATCACCACCGTTGTCAACACCTACTGAGATTAATGATTGCATGAGCTTAACAGTATTCCAAGAGATTAATGCAGTTTAATACACGGTCAAGCATGAATCTCAGCGGTGTTAGGTGACATTTTCACGAAAATTAATGATCTGGAGAGCTTTGCATGTGTGGCTCGGCCTTAGTTTCGTGGGATGGAACGGCCAGTGCCGATCGCTCCAAATTAAGTCAAAGACGGGACCTGTTGGAAAAACAAATCATGTTGTGCGCCTCTTAATCTAGTGCCGTGCTTAGTCAATTTGGACGATCCATGATCGCCGCCTTTGCTTACATGTACCTGCCAATGTGGGCAGGGCCTGCAGCTAGCAAGTGTGCTTGTGTAACTACCTTCGTACTGGCCGCAGAGCGGGGTTTCCGAGACCACTGATCTGCAATTCAGTATGGGAAAGAGACTGCATATTGAAAACTATATTGAAAACTAACGCGGCATCTCGACGGCACGGCAGCTATCACCTTAATCATTTGAATCTGTCGCCCGCCCGTGCCGCCTTGCGCCCTCAGATGCATGTCTCATAGTCCGCGAATAGTAGGCTTGCTGATAAGTACCTTCGTAAGTTATCAAATTCAAGAGGTCTGCTCGTGGTGCACTTTTTCAAATGTCTGAGAAATTGTGATGTTGGTGCACTGACTAGGGCTTTGAAGCAAGACTGTTCTTACCATAGGAGGAAGAAGGATCAATGTTCCACTCAGGGTGAGCCTTAAAAGCAAGACCGAGGATGTACCCAAGAAATCGGAGGGGCGGCAAAGATATGGATTTCAGGCATGCGTATGTGGCCAGTAAGAGACCAGCCAATCAAAGGCACATGGATATGAGACCCTATCCGACGTCATATGTTGTGACCATCCCTTGCACCAACGTTGCACCAACTGCTTGTCCCCTCGTGGAACGGTGTTTCTTGGTATAAAATGGCAGGCTTAACAGCATCTGTAGATACTAATTGCCAGATACAAAAGAAACCACTATTTCAAGACTTTCCACCCTCAAACGAAAATGTCAACCGATATCTCATTCTCAGGTTTGAGTGCTTCCCATGGTGATCAAGCTCGTCTCATGTTAATCATTCTTACTCAGACTATCTTGCTATGCGCAACGCTGCTTTTGAATGGGCCGAAAGCTACGACACGAAAGACTGGGAACGTCTTCGAAAATGCCTTGCCCCTTCGATACGTCTCGATTTTCGCAGTCTCCAGGGGCCCCTACATGAGCAACTATCGCCAGAAGAGTTTGTGACCTTCATTGTCAACACAATAGGGGACAAACGAGTGAAGACCCAGCATCTGATTGGCAATGGGAAATGGGAGCGTCTAGAGGATGGAACGGTCCATGCCTCGCATCAAATTCGAGTTGCACATCAACGTTATGAGGATGAGAGTCTCTCCGTGGTGGTAAATAAGGGGCATGGCTATGGAGTCACGCAGCATTGGTACAGAAAAATCGAAGGAACTTGGAAAATAGAAGGTGTTGAGCCAAAACTCGAATGGAGCGAGTACGACTTGTTTGGGACCCTCAAACCACCAAATGAGAAAGAAGTGGCTTGAATGTCACTAGACATCTCCATGTAAAATTACACTGATGACTATACATGAAAGTATAGCAAATTCGATGGCTTTACTGTCCTCAATTCGCCTGAATCCTAGCCCTCTCTAGTACTTAAAATCAAGCACGTGCCTACAGATGGAATGTTCTAATGCACAAAAACGGCGTGTGGAAGAATTCCCGCTGACAGTGATCGACGCTGACGTTACTGTGATAGCGGGCTGCCAGCTACCGCCACAATATCAAAAAGGATCTTCATGAATTTTGAGCTTGGCTACGCAAGGCAGGATCTGCCGATTTGTCTCCTAAAGCGTAACAGTCATGCAGGTCATTGAAACGGCTGACAGATATCTTTGAAGAAAATCCTAGACTTTTGATGACCCGTATCCCACCATCTTCCGCCAGATTAGGAAGCTGACACGCTGCTCGATCACCTTCCAGGGCCCTTTACCCTGACGATCAGTACATGCCTCGGCTGAATTATCCAATCTGATACACTAGGGGGCGGAATATAGGAACAAGCTTTCGTCTGAGTAGTAACAGGAACGATTCTCATACTGGACCTCCAGGAGGAGATCGCTCACCTGAACCCATGTAGAACCCATATGACGCGAACACCATCACCTATGATACAACGGTACTGGCGAGCTGCGCTGCTGTATGGCAATTTTGTGCCTGCACTTTTGATTGGGAAAATGAGACAAAACGACTACGTAGTCATGCATGAGCATTTATATATAGGCCAATCGCGATGCCCGGCTCTGCATTAGGTATATTAAACCCATGTGTGATACCGCTCTGTATCTGTCCGAACCTAGGCAGAGAAGAAAGGTCATATGCACCGAAACCTGACCCCTTCGTTGCGAAGTGTTCTCTCAATATTTCGCCTCACCCGTTGGGCCCTGCCGCCTATCCTTGTCATATGTAATGATAATCATAAAGCTTGAAATTCCTTTTTCCCGTCGCTAGAAGGTTCCTGATTTCCGTCTGGGATCTGAGCGATATGTTCAACCCGAGGAGGCCAATCATATCATAAGGAAGATCCTGACTTTATCCTGCAAGTCAGAACGTGCGTCTAGGTTCCCAAGTTGCCTTGGCTCCCGAAATTGGCAGTGGCCGGAGTATAAGAAAGCTAATCGTAGAGGTACGGATTCATGAGTGGGTAGTCCAAGTGATCCTTCGCAACTCGACTGGAACTTGTAAATACACGAGAACTGACTTTATTGGCTACATCGGCGTAGTCCGAGAGATTTCTATGCTTCATGATCAACTTAGACCCATCTCTGGTATTGAATTTCTACTCATACCCATAGGTTACCAGAATCAGGGAGTAAATCTAACAGCTTGTAGTTACTTAAGTGAAGAGCTTGACCCTTCACTTCGGAATGACTGACGACTTGTCAACCCTAAAGATGCATGGCGAATCGAGGAAGGACGATATTAGCCATGCATCGGGAAAGAATAATTCAAAACCGGAAAGACTTCTTTCCAAGCCGTACTCGGACTCAGCTATCGCTGTGACTGGAATGGCCTGCAAGTTTGCTGGGGCAGACTCCTTAGAGCAATTTTGGAAAATTCTCGAAACAGGAACATCTATGTGTCGCGATCTTCCAAAAGACCGGTTTCCAGATGCCCGTTTTGAACGCCGGGCATACTCAAGGACCTTTAAAGGTAACATGATTGACGACGTAGATGCGTTCGATCACAAATTTTTCAAATTTGCGAGCCGTGAGGCGACGTTTATGGATCCTCAACAGAGACGTAAGTGTCCTTTTTCATTGTATTATTCTCCGAACATGGCACTGATTACCTGCAGTCGCTCTTCAAGTCACCTACCAGGCACTAGAGTCTGCTGGTTACTTTGACCGCGATAATTCAGAGGCAGAGAGCGAGGACATGGGATGCTATTTTGGAGCATGCACAAATGAGTATCATGATAATGTCGCAACTCATTCTCCTTCTGCTTTCTCCTTAACTGGATCAATTCGGCCGTTTATTGCGGGTAAAGTTAGTCATCACTTTGGTTGGACTGGTCCTGCGATCATGTTGGATACCGCGTGTGCGGCTTCTGGAACTGCCATCAATCAAGCCTGTCGAGCAGTTGCGACTGGCGAATGTAGCACTGCAGTGGCAGGAGGGGTAAATATCTTCGTCAGTCCTGATACTTTCCAGAATCTTGCCGCTGGTCACTTCATGAACACAACTGGACAGTCGAAATCTTTTGATGCTGCAGCGGATGGATATTGTCGAGGAGAAGGTGTAGCCGTTGTTGTACTCAAAAAGCTTTCCGCAGCACTCCAGGACGGTGATCCAATTCAAGGAGTTATTTCAGCAACCGCCGTCAATCAAAATGCGAATGAAACTTCTATCACTATTCCTCATGGCCCTTCCCAAATGAATCTTTACCGCAAAGCATTGCAGCGTGCTGGTGTGGATGCCCGAGAAGTTTCCTATGTGGAGGCTCACGGAACCGGCACCCCAGTTGGAGATCCCATCGAAGCGGAGAGTATTCGAGGCGTATTTGGCAACTCTTCATGCCAAAATCATGATAGGAAAACTTACTTTGGATCACTCAAGAGTAACATCGGACATACGGAGGCGACCTCTGGACTATCCGGGTTGATCAAGGTCCTGTTAATGATGCAAAAGGGTGTGATTCCGCAGCAGGCATTATTCAAAAACCTCAATCCAGCGATCGCTCCCTTAGAACCCAGCGGTATTGAGATACCGAAGAGTAATGTTCCATGGACCTCTGGATTCAAAGCCGCATGTGTGAACAACTATGGAGCTTCAGGAACCAACGCAGTTATGGTTGTCACTCAGCCGCCGCAAGTAAAACCGCTACTAGAGAAAGAGGCAGTTACCACATACCCGGTTTCAATCACGGCTTTCAGCCGCTCAAGTTTAGCATCGTACTGTCTTGCATTACTGGAATTCATAAATCAATCGGGAAATACCGATCTGGCAACAATTTGCTATCATTTGTCCCGCCGGAAGAATCTCAACTTGCCCTATTCTGTAAGCGGCACTGTCTCATCATTTCAGGAGCTTGAGAAACTACTCACACCAGCAGCGACCAGCAATTTTGGCGCTGAAGAAAACAAGCACAGACCAGTGGTATTGTTCTTCGGCGGGCAAACTGGGAAGACAGCGTGTGTTGCGCGAGATTTTTATGCCTCCTTTGCAATTTTTCGCAAATACCTGGATGATTGCAATGATGCTCTGGAAGCAATTGGAGCTCCAAGTATCTTTCCGGCTATTTTTGACCCGCATCAGCATGATGATGTGGTCATCTCCCACTCGATACTGTTCAGTATACAATACGCGAGCGCGATGGCTTGGTTGGATTGCGGGCTGAAACCCTCTCGGGTTGTGGGACATAGTTTCGGCCAATATACAGCTTTATGTATATCTGGGGTACTCTCACTCGCGGACAGTCTTCAATTAGTCACCGGACGTGCTCGTTTGATTAACGAACATTGGGGGAAAGATCCAGGATCAATGATCGCCATCGAGGCAGAACCGCAAAAAGTGTCAAAGATTCTGGCACAGCATTCTTGCCTGGGCCTCGAAATAGCTTGCCGCAACGGGTCGCAAAGTTTTGTTCTCGCTGGAAGTACCTCGTCAACAGAGGCTTTGGAAGGCTTCTTGAAATCTTCAAATGAAGCCGTCCAATGGAAAAGATTGCAAGTCACGCATGCCTTTCACTCCGCCTTGGCAGAGCCTTTACTTCAGCCTTTGCAAGATATAGCAAATCGATTGACCTTTCATACTGCAAAGATAACTTTGGAGACCTGCTCCAAAGACAGCACTTGGCAATCATTGACACCTGCTCTCATTGTATCACACACGAGGGAGCCCGTGTACTTTCATCAGGCTGTGGAAAGAATTTCAGATCAAATCGGTCCTTGTACGTGGCTCGAGGCCGGCTCTGGATTTGCTGCCCCCATGCTTCGTCGAGCCCTGGGACCGCGGGAATCTGTTCATACAATCAAGTCTTTGGCGTTGGATTCAGCTTCCTCCGAGAGATACCTGGCCGAAGTCACAGCAGAACTTTGGAAATTAGGCGTGAACACACAATTCTGGCATTTCCACAGGAGCCAGAACCATCAATACCGAGTGATGAATCTTCCTCCATATCAATTTGACAAATCACGTCATTGGCTCGACTGGAAAGAGCTAGGTACGCCAAAATTCGAGGTCCAACATCCGGTGCCGGAGCAAACGTCGCTTGTACATTTCGTACGGAGAAGTAAGGATCAGAGCGAATTTGAGATAGACACCAGATGCGAGAAATGGCAGACGACTTGCTCAGAGCACCGCTTTCTTGGAGTTTCCGTCTGCCCAATGTCCTTGCTCCTAGACATAATCTCCAAAGCAATCGATATCGTTCAAGATGGGTCAACCCAGACGGCTGGTCTTTACGCCATACAACATTTGGCAACGCAAAGTCCAATACCAGCAAAATCCGAGAAAGCACTAAGTCTGACAATTCGCACTGCAAGCAACCCGCAGTCGTGGTCATTTGTGCTCAGTATGACTCCAAATTCGTCCCAGGTGTACGCTTCTGGGACCGTCTCTGCGGGAAAGGGGAGTTCTGGAGGAGACTTCGCTCGCTTTCAGAGACTCGTTGATATAACTCAGATCAAAACTCTCACGAATGACGCCGAAGCCGATTCAGTAAAAGGGAAGGCCGTATACAAGAGTATGGCAGATCTTTTCGAGCTGCCTAAATCTAGGCAGGGAATCCGGGAAGTGTCCGCCAAGGGCAACGAAGCCGCCGGCTATCTGATGCCGTCACTTTTCAACAGCTCGTTCGCAGCCATCGAAAATTACATTCAGATTCCTCTCATCTATTTAAACAGCCTGCAGGATCGCCAAGAGAATGATATTTATATCAACACGGGAATGGGGCACGCAGAATTCGAGGGATCTCTGGATCTGTCGGCAGACAAAATATTTTCTTGGGCTGTGTATCTGAAATTCTTTCAGTCAGAAGGCTCAGAGACCACCTGCGACATTTTTGTGTTTGATTCAGAAAGCGAAAAGTTGTCTGTAGTCATCCTAGACGTAACTTTCAACGGGATACAGAAAGAGTCCCTTCGAGAAGCGCTGGGAAGGGCTTTTATTGCATCCCCTCAACAGACAACAAGCCCTTCCTCAGGTGTCTCAGAGGCTGCGAAAGCTCCAGAGATTTCTAAATATGCCGAACCTTGCAATTTGCAGACGCAACTTCCCGAGTCCAATCCGCCAGTACATGGTACTCAGTCTACGCACTCAACTGACTTACCTGATCTCACCAAAGCACTGTATGATCTACTCATCCGCGTCGCGGACCTCAACCTCAGCGAGCTCCGCAGCGATGTTTTGATGGAGGATCTAGGCATCGACTCTTTGATGGGAATGGAGGTTGCAGAAGAGATAAACAATATTTTCTCTACCAACATTGGCATAGCAGAATTCGCGAATGCGACTGATCTGGGCTCTCTTTGTAAAGTGATAGCCGATAAGACCACGAGTTTCTCTTACGGCCCAGAAGACAGCTCTAGAGCCCAGTCTGATGTTCTGGACTCTGATGGATATAGCGCGGGAGCCCTGACAGCCGCCACGTCTGATTCTGAGCTTTCTAGCGATGTGGAAGACTCCAAAATAACTAATGGGTCTTTAACTTCCGTTCTCAAAGCGTTTGATACCATACGCAACGAGTTCGATGTCTTCGCAAAAGAAACTGGATGCGACAAGTTCTGGTCGGAGGTCTACCCTATTCAGGCGAGCTTGATTGTTGCCTATATCAATGAGGCATTCGCAAAACTCGGATGTGATCTTTCTGCCATCAAGGCGGGCGAGAAGATTCCCAGGATTACTCACTTGTCGAAACGCTACAAACTTATGATTCAACTGATGCGGGCTTTGCAAGATGACGGCCTCGTTACTCAAGCCGGCAACGATTGGATTCGCACCTCAAAGCCTGTTTCTGTTCAGCCATCATCTTCTCAAAGATTTGACCAGATAGAGGCCGACTTCCCCCAATTTACGCCCGAGCACAAACTGTTGCACGCCGTGGGATCCAAGTTGGATGAATGCCTCTCTGGAAAACTGGATGCCATAACTCTACTCTTTGGTAATCAAGAGAAGCGCAAACTGATGGCAGACCAATATCTCATGGCACCCATTCAGTGCTCAGTGTCAAAGCAGCTCGCAAGCTTTATCAAGAAATGCTTCGTCTCGCGACCTAGACATCAAACTATTCGGGTCCTCGAAATTGGTGGGGGTACTTGCGGAACTACTCTACACGCAGTCAACGCATTCGCTCAGCTCGGGATTGATGTCGAATACACATTCACAGACATCTCATCCTCTTTCGTATCAGCCGCCAAATCCAAATTGGGTGCACACAGATTCGTCAAGTTTCGAACCCTTGACATCACGGAAGACCCAGGTCCTGATATCAAAGATCATTTCGACATGATCATTGCCACAAATGTCATACACGCCACACCTGATGCTTGCAAAAGCGCCAGAAATTCTCGCAAATTGCTGCGCCCTGGCGGTTTTCTCACTCTCGTTGAATACACGCAGAGTATCTATCTCCTTGATGTTATCTTTGGACAGCTCGACGGATGGTGGGCTTTCGATGATGGTCGAGAGCATGCTATCATGGATGTGAATAAATGGAAGGCGGTGCTCGAACGTGCGGGTTTCGAGAAGATTGATTGGACTGGAGGACGAAGTCGAGAATCCGAGATCATGAGGATCATTTTAGCTTGTTAGATCGAGTTTTGCTTTTTTTTTTTGTCAAATGCGGTGTTGATGGCCGAAGAAGAAAGTAGAAACAAGGGACTCTCGTTTCATTAGATAGATTTTCGTTTCTAGAATGTAGTTTAGAGTAGAATCGATGCGATTGGTTTTTGCTAGTAGTGAATTCCATCTTGTCATTATCCTAGCCAATTTATCAAAGTCATCTTCTAAGGACCCCGCGGAAATGGTCTTGAATGCTCTGGTAGGGAGATCTTGAAGACCAAAGCCTGGTTATCAAGATTGAAACCACTAGCATCAGAATACGGGATCTTTCCGCCATCGATGAACCCATTCTGCGTAATGAAATCATTGTCCGACAGACTGAAGACAAACCACTCGTCATCATCACCATCTAGTCCATCAACTGGTACGATTCCGATGCTCTCCCACTTCTCATTCAGCAGCGTAGCATCCTGAGCCCCACCATTGTGGAGCCCAAAGCGATTGAGCTGTGCATTGACGTTGAAGTCAATAAATGGGCAATATTCTGCTGGTGTAATACCGGCTTTGAGAACGCCGGCTGATGATGCGACGGCGCAGGTAGCGCAGTCGTACGTGCTTCCCTTGATATCCGTTGCAGCATCGATATCAAAGATATCAATATGACGGTAAACAGACGTACTTGAACTCTGTCCGTGCCCCGCACCCGAATCCCGGGACAAGATGAAGAAAACGCCATCTTGAATGTGGAAGATTTCAGACTCTGCGGCCACTTTGGAATTGGCAGAGGTTTGGAAGGGTAAGGGGACAACAAATTCCCTGGCATAGCGGGGCGAAGACGGAACAGTGATATCGTACTTCAATAGTCGGATGTGGCGCCTGGAAGCGGCGGCGAGACCTCCTTCCTGGTTTGCGGCGGCTTGAAGAGCTACCCATAATGTCTTTCCGTCTCCGCTAAGGGTCATACCTTCGAATCCTTTGTTGTTGTTACGTCCAGTGGGGTTGTCAGATGGGCTCACGTCATGGCCAGCACCATGATTGGGGAAATATGGCGGGGAGTCGGCGGCAAATGATGTAGTACCATTGCGCATTGGGATAACTGAATGATATTTAGCGACTCAAATGGCACACTGCAAGATGGATTTCAAGCCCGACGAAAACAAAAAGGTCATCGAAACTAGAAAAGGTAAAACTCACTCGCATCAGGAGGTCTGATAGCACCAATCATCTTTCCGGCCGTATCGAAGTGGTAGACATATGGTCCATATTCATCGCTCACCCAGAAGCTACCACCATTCGCAAGTGCAAGTCCCTCTGCATCAATTGGAATCCGTTTCTGTACTGGTCCCGGATTTCCAAATCCGTCACCAGAGAAAGTAGCCACAGGGAGATCTGGAAATCCTGGATAGCTGATGTGTCCAGTCCCATCGGCGTCGAGACCAGTACAAGGTGTTGTTCCATCTGGGGCAAACAGAAGAATAGTATCATCGTAAGTAAAAACAAGATTGCTGGATGCCGGATTGGCGACTGTAGCATTGGGTGCAAGGGTGAGAGCAATATCGAATTTATGGATACGTGGTTGGAAGTTCGTTGTACCCTGGGTGTTCCTATACAGCCATGAGTATAAAATACACGGAAAAGCAGCTTCTAAATCGATGCATGACCTACCAGCCACGATCTGGGAGGGTGAAGAGGACTCCCGTGTAACTCCCGTCTGATTTCTTTTTCCATTGCGAGCGATCAAGAGCAATTGCGGATCCATGACCTCCCAAAGTATCTCCAAATTTGTCTCTGAAGTTACTTGGGACAAAGCCATATCCGGCAAGCGTTTCATAAGTGTAGTTCTTCCCTCCACAAAGGGTTTTCCCCACATACGGGGTTTGTGCAAGGGCAACAACTGCCGCACTGGCGCCGAGTATGAGCCTGAGGAAACGCATCATGCAAGAAACCAGTGAACAATTTCAAAACACAATTAGAGTATGCATTCCAGTCCTTCGAAGAACGAGGCTCTCCATATATACTTCAGCGCGGCGAACTACTTCGTATTGCGATCATGATCACGCACATCCCGCCTTTGGGCTTGGCAGAGTTAAACTAGGATTGGACGAATGCCGTCACAATAGTGGTTGTATGCAGATCAGCTTTTATCCGCAGCCAATTACTGGGGCACTGCCCCTGGAAAGTCCCTGGCGTTCTGTAGGTCGCCCATTGGGGTCTCCGCGCTAGAACATTGGAAGCTCTTGTGGCGTCTTTGAGGATTGACCACGGAATCCATTTTTTCTTCTGTGTAGAACGCCATCAATTGAAAATGCTTGAAATGGAATGTGGGCGTAACTCTCGGCAAGCAAGCACGTTTTCTTTTGGAAGCAATGATTCGCTGGTTGCTCCTGCGTGCAGCTAAGCAGACGCCACAGGCTTAGGGCTTGGTTTTGGGCACTGCAGTTTGTCACTGTCGAGCACGTGGTCTGAGGGGTATTGATGAAAGAAAAGAGAGAGACAGAAAAAAGAAAGTGAGAGAATCCGTGGGAGGCTGACTGCAGCTACATAGGTAGGAGAGAGGTAGAGGGAAGGAGGATGTTGACAAAAGAAAATGTTAGGGGAGTCAGATTAGAACTAGTCATCGTCTCAAATCTGAGCTCACGTGCTCTCAATTTTCTGGCTCCACTAGCATCAATAAACAACGCTGAATGCTCTCACTATGGCGTCTTCAATACTATTTTTAATTGTTTTGTTAGCTTCTTCATAGCCTGAAGTTTAAATCAAGAACATGAGTCACGTGTTGTTTTACCAGCTATCTTTGTCGCTTGGCAAAAGGGCTCCTGAAACCTCAACCGTCAGACTGGCCCCTCCGCATAAAGACGCAAATGAAGCGATTCGATTAGCCAGCAGCTTTGCAGCCATAGCCGCAATCAAGTATTCAGGGCGTTCATCTGGATATGCTCATGCGGCGTTTGATCTCCCTGGGCCCATTTAATTATAGGCTGTGTTGTGCTTCATGTTGGGGCTGGCCCACACCAAGTGGTTCGCATAATAACAGAGCGCTGATGCTCTCATGATGAGCATCTTTTGATTCTTTTTTTCCTCCTTTCTCGTTTTTGTAAAGTCTGTACTTTTCACCCACACTCGTTTTTCCAATCACAGCAACTATGTTGCTCAAGTCACTCGTTTTTGTTGGCGGAGTCGCTATGGCTGCGGCTAAGGTTCAATTTATGGTACAGTAGGCTGCTTTCTTGTGATGAGGATTAAATTTGATTGTTCATAGGGGATAAACATTGCTGGATTTGAATTTGGATGTGAAATAGACGCAAGTCTCTCTATCCTTTCCCCTATGATTGAGTCCAAGAACTAACAATGATGTAGGGAACTTGTCCGACCTCGTCTGTGACTCCGCCACTCTCGACTTTAGGAGGAGGTGATGGCTCTGGTCAGATGCAGCATTTTGTGAAAGATGACCAGATGAACATTTTCCGATTGCGTATGTGTTTTAAATTCCGTCCCCTGGAAGGGTCATGAAACTGATTTGATCAGCTGTTTCCTGGCAATTTTTAGTCAACAATAAACTTGGCGGTACTCTCGACAGTACGAATCTCGGAAAATACGACCAACTGATGCAGGCTTGCTTGGCTACAGGAGCCTACTGCGCCATAGATCTACACAACTTCGCGCGCTTCAATGGAAAGATCATTGGGCAAAGTTCTGGCGGACCAACCGATGCCCAATTCGCAGATTTGTGGACACAATTGGCTACGAAATATAAAAGCAACACCAAAGTCATCTTCGGTCTTATGAATGAGCCGCATGACGTCGATATTACGGCCTGGGCAAATACCGTTCAACTAGCAGTCACTGCTATTCGAAATGCTGGAGCCTCGACACAGATGATATTACTTCCTGGTAACAACTTCACCAGCGCTGGAACATTCGTGAGCAATGGCTCGGGTGCTGCTCTCATCAAAGTCACCAACCCCGATGGTTCTACAACCGGTCTGATACTGGATGTGCACAAATATCTCGACACCGACAACTCTGGGACTCATTCCGAATGCACCACTGACAACATAAGCGATGCGTTTGCTCTTGTTGCCGCTTTCCTAAGAGAAAGCGGGCGAAAGGCCTTAGTCAGTGAAACTGGAGCAGGAAGCTCCTCATCTGTAAGTCGTCTTGTTCCTACACCCGCAAAGCCATCTTGCTGATTACTGTAAAAGTGTTTCACCGATTTCTGTGCTCAAAACACATTCCTGAATCAGAACTCAGACGTCTTTTTGGGTTATATTGCCTGGGGAGCTGGCAGCTTTTCTACATCGTATACCCTGAGTCTGACCCCCTCGAAGCAAAATGGCAAGTTTGTCAACAATGCATTGGCTTCCAAGTGTGTCATTCAACCTTGGCTCGAAGCCGGAACTGCGATTGTGACATCAGCAGTTGCTTCAAGTACCGCCGCTACTTCCGCATCCTCCTCCAGTCAAGGATCTGGTGTCATCACCTCGGCAGCAGCTAGCGCATCGGCGACTTCTGCAGCGTCTCCTGTTGCATCCTCTGCAACATCCTCAAATGTTATGGGAAGTTTGGCAACTGCGTCGTCTGGCAATGGGAATGTGAAATCGACTACTGGGACAGCGGCAATCGCAACATCCCCAATTGTCGTGCCGACTGCGGGGTCTGGGAATGGTAATGGCAATGGCAATGGCAACGCGAAACCGACCACCGGATCAGTGGCAATTGCTACATCGACCGGAGCCTCCGGACTCGCAACGTCGGTATCGCGAAACTCAACAGTGGCTTCTGGATCATCAACTTCCACGGCGACACCAGCTCAATTCACGAGTGGTGCCTCAGCGGCCAATATTGCAGGAGGCTTGGGAATTGGGGTATACGTGATGTTGGCGGCTTGTCTATTTTGAGAAAGTGTCGGCGTGCGCGTTTCGTGAAGAGAGGAAAAGACTTGGATTATATCAAACTCCTTTAAGTAGCCTCGCTTATTTAATAGTGGTGGTAGCGCCTGCCACCATGGTTGTTGTTGGCAGGTGCCCGAATAATAAGGTATACCTTTAGTTCAATCAAATAATGTTCGAAATATATCAAAATTTGCTACCCTCCTTGGCTCTGAATCACAAGGCTGGGGATTTGATAAGATTTCCATGTGGTAAAAGAAGGCTGTACTTCATGCATGGGTGTCTCCACACATTTCTATGCTAGCTGCGGAACCGCGGCGAAGGTCAAGACTGGGCCAATGGGAGTGCTGCGAAGATTGGTAAATTCCCGCACCTGACAACGAGCCCACCAAATCAAGTACGGAATCCACCTCGTTTAGGCAGCCGTAATGTGTTGGATTACAAGCACGGATAAGATGGTCCAACCTGGACAGATCTTCAGTCCGACGCTACTCGTAACTTTCCTTTTTGGGTTTCATGCTAGCGTGGAGGTACAAACAGTATTTATCTGTCAAATACTAACCTTCTCGGTTTCAAATATTCGACTCCTTTCGTCATTGAATTAGATATGTCGTTCGCGAGTGAGGACAAGGAACTTCTTCCCAAAAGCGTCAAGCCACTTCATTATGTCATTGAACTGGCCCCAGATCTCACAACTTTTCTCACTGGTGGCACGATAATAATCGAACTAGAAGTTCTTGAACACACTTCGGAAATATCCATTAATGCCAACCAGATCAAGGTATCACATGTCGAACTAAAACGCGATGATGAGTCGCCATCTCTCAAGCCGACTAATACAAGGTATCTTCTCAGGATATTCAAGAAAACGTTCCTTCTAGAGCCATCTAATTCTTGGTAGTCAGGAGGGAGAACATGTGTACAAGATGGCTTTCGGGGAGACACTGCGAAAGGGAGAGAAAGTTGCCCTCACTATGCAATTTCAAAGTCTGCTGAATGAGAAATATTTTGGTATTCACTCAGCGGTGAAAATTTAGATTCTAGGCTGATCGAGAATCTAGGTTTCTACAGATGTTCCTTCCCTTTAAACGGAAAGACCACATGGATGGCTGCCACGCAAATGGAACCGATTGACGCTAGGAGAGTATGAAGTCCGATTCATTTACTAGTTCATTGCCTTCTACTCACTCACGCAGGTGTTCCCATGTTTTGACGAGCCAGCTCTCAAAGCAACTTTCGATGTAACGCTTATCGCCGACAACGAGTACACATGTCTTTCGAATATGAACGTCATCTCCAGTACAGCGCTCCCAGAAGGGAAGAAAAAAGTCGATTTCGCGACGACCCCCTTGATGAGCACTTATGTATGATTCGCTTCTTCTTTTGCTACGTAAGACTAATAAGTTTCAGCTCATCGCATTCGTGGTCGGGAAGCTCGAGTACAGAGAACTCACCACTTTCCGCGTGCCCATTCGCGTCTACACGCCCATCGGCTACATAGAAGACTCGCAATTCTCATTAGATTTAGCAGTGAAAACACTAAAATTTTATGAGGATGCATTCGATTGTCCCTTTCCGCTGCCGAAAATGGATATGGTCGGGTAATTTACCCCGCTTTCCCTCCACACGATCACTGCTGACATGCGATAGATTATACGATGCTGGTGGGGCAATGGAAAATTGGGGACTATGCATTTTCAGCTTCCGGTGGTTGATGTTCGATGAGAAGAATGGCTCAGCGTCGGAAAAGAAACGGATGGCTTATTGTATGACCGTCTCTTTTCATGGTGGGTTGTGGAATGAAGCTTACGATAATAGGTGTGACACATGAGTTGGCGCATCAATGGTTTGGTAATATTGTTAGTATGGAATTTTGGGATGGGTTGTGGTTGAATGAGGGGTTTGCTACATGGTTCGTAATGTCGGCTCTTGATGAGTTATTGGCTGACATGTTTAGGATGGCCTGGTACGCGGTGGAAGCTTTCTATCCTGAATGGAATAATTGGCAGTCATTCGTAAATGATGCTCTCCAGACAGCGTTGCAGTAAGCACCAATGCTTCGTTTGAAGTGCTGTCGCTAATTTTGAGCTGCAGACTCGACTCCTTGCGAAGTAGTCACCCTGTAGAGGTCCCCATAACGAAGACCAGCATGATAAACCAGGTAATAGGTACTCCTATCTCCGTAATTTATTGATTCTTATTCGGTTAGATATTTGATGAGATATCTTATCAGAAGGGCTCTTGTGTCATCCGCATGATTGCAACATACCTTGGTGAAGATGCCTTTTTGAAAGGAATCAAGCTGTATTTAAAGAAGCATGAATATGGGAACACCAACGTAAGCATGCCTAGCATATAATCAGATAAACACCCTCTGATAAGTTACAGACGAGGGATTTGTGGGATGCGCTCAGCGAAACAAGCGGCCAAGATATCGACGCCTTGATGTCTCCATGGACCACTAAAATCGGCTATCCCATTCTCACTGTTACGGAATCCCCAGAAGGAGTTCATATCCAGCAAAATCGGTATTTGCAATCGACAAACATGAGAGAAGATGAAGACACAACCATATTTCCAATCATGCTTGGTCTTCGGACAAAGGACGGCATCCAAGAGAATATCGTATTCAACTCAAGAAGCATGGACATTGCTCTAGATACCACGGAGTTTTTCAAACTGAATGCCAATCATTGCGGGTTCTATCGTACTTTATACACCCCAGAACGCCTCAGAAAATTAGGTCAAGCCATGAAATCGGGTTTGCTCTCAGTCGAAGATCGAGTTGGCCTCCTCGCTGATTGTGGAGCACTCGCAATGAGCGGGCACCAGAAGACCTCTGCTTTATTGAACCTCCTTGCAAACATGGGCGAAGAAAATAATGGAATTGTTTGGAGTCAAATGCTCGCACGTTTGGATGCTGTTGAGGATGCATGGAAGTTCGAAAAAGAGGAGGTGAAACTTGCACTGCAGGCCCTCAAGAGAAAGCTCGTCGTTCCAAAGGCCCTGGAGTTGGGATGGGAGTTTCATCGAGGTGAAGACTCGATACTTTCACAACATAAAGCTGGAATGTTTGCAAAAGCCGGTCTAGCTGGAGACCCCACGTGAGTAGCGCTTTACATTCACGTTCTCTAGAAATTGACATGGTCCAGGATAATAAGAGCCGCCCAAAAAATGTTCCAGTCATTCGTCGAGGGGAAAGAGAACACCATTGATTCAAATATACAAATCTCGGTTTATTCAATTGCTCTCAAATGTGGATCGGCTGTTGAATATGACGCTCTGCTGAAGATATACCGCGAAAGTACGAAGCAAGTCGACAGAGATGCTGCTCTTCGGGGCTTGAGCAACACACAAGATACGCAGAGTATCGAGAGGCTACTCATTATGATGCTCAGTGATGAAATAAGCCCTCCTTCAGTGAGATTTTCCTCCCCTGATCCTCGCTTCCTGCAACGCTGACCCCTCTAAAGCTCCTGTTCGTATTCCCCGACCTCGTTAATCACGCCGCCCCTCGAGTCTGGAAATGGATGAAAGAAAATTGGGCTGTGTTAGATAAGAGGTTTGGATCCGGTCTTGGGTTGCTGAGGAGTTATGTCGCAATGGTTGTGCGGGCGCTGGGCAAAAAGGAGCATTTGGTCGATGTGGAGAGATTTTTTGAAGAATTAGATACAGAGGCGTACAGACAGAAACTGGAGCAAGGACTCGATGCATTGAAAGCCAAGATTGAATGGGTACAGAGGGACAGGGCGGATGTTGAAGATTGGCTGTTCAAGTAGTAGGGGACCTAGTGGACGGTATGGGGCCGAAAGGAGGCGGGGCAACAGGGGGTAACTTTCGAATATTAAGCGAGGGAGACTCTGCAACTATTAAACTACATCTTCATGATGATTCTTCGAGCTCCTGGCTTACTATTTTTGATTTGCTGATTCAAAGTATGCTTTTTCAGGATCCCCCTCTTCTATTCCCTCTTTTCGCTTTTCTTTTGTGGTACAGTACCATCGACCCGGGAAAGCGATACCGCTGCGAAACTCATGAGCACGGTAAGCCCTAGGGCTCTTCCGGCACTGCGGGCGGTTTTCCCAACCGCCGGGCAGAAGCCTCGGAGAAAAGGAAATCATTCACCCCCATGTCCAGTTCAGTCCGATTGGTGGAGAGGAAAGGTTCAGGCGTAGACCAGTATTGACTTCCAGATATTTCGCGACAGGCTTGTCTGAAGATAGAACTAATGAAAATTCAAGAAGCAACGGCCCTACAAATTCAATTACTATAGAAAGCGGTTTAGGATTCATAGTCAACGATAAGCTTAAACCCTCTCTAAATGGCTAGCTTAAAACAGTGTTTTATTTAGAGGTAACCATCTTGCCATTACAGGTTGCATACACCCTGAAGAACCTAGTCCATGTGATATCGCCCGATTATGACAGGAGATTCGCTTATTTTATTACATGATGTCTATTGAAAAGTACCGCGAGATATGCTTTGGGCGTCCTATCAGAGGTTGGGTTGCGCTGGAAACTAAAAGCGAATGTCTATTATTATCTGATTCCTGAGAAGCACCTATTTTAAGACGACTGAGACTTGTAGCCCTGACCGATGAGGGCTGCAACAAATGCGTCTGTGGGGCATGAATTGAAGAGAAAGCTCTGTGGCCCGATGAGATGTGGCAGCCTCGCAGTGGGTGACTGGAAAATACCCAAGGCCATCAATTTAGAGCCCAGCAGCTATTCGACATCTCGAGCGCACAAAAATCCAGATCCGGTCCGAGTCGGTAGATGCTACCAATGCTAGGTGCCTGTCAGATTGCTTTGCAGGAAACACGGATATTTCAGTACGGAAGCCGTTTGACACCACGCCACGTCACGTTTACCTACATGTGCATATGCACCCCATGGCCAGCAAACAGCGAGAAAGCTATAAGCTTCAAAATAGCGCCCTTTAAAATATACTTTTCTTAGTTTAAAATCAGTATCTCTCCCTTATCACTCGAAAATTCTACTCCGATTAGCAGAATCAACACCCATTTGAGCTCCTGAGACGATATCACCGTGTAAGTTGCAATATGAGAAAGAAAAGATTGAATACGTAGCTCACATTTGTCAGGACTTCTGTGTCCATCATTAGAGACTACATTCTTTCCAGTCTTGCACTGATGCGAGGATAATGGATCACTCCCAGCAACCTGGGTCTTTCATTTTGAAAGCCGCTGACGAGGGTTTGAAGCTTGCAGCTGCCCTGTCTCACTTCGCATCGGGGCAAAGAACTAGAGATCTTGCGTCTAAGATCTCTTTGACTGCGACAATCCTGACAGAAGTTGGTAGGGAAGTCAATCATCACGCCGGATATTTCAAAACCACCCTCCAAAAGAAATTTCAAAATGTTACCACGAAATGCGAGAAAGATTTCGACAGAGTACTCTCGGCGATTGATAAAGCCAACACTTGGAAGAGTGGTGATTCGGGAGAGGGATCAATTGAGTTGCCACCTAAGAAGGCTTGGAAAAGGCTGCTATGGGCCATGAGCATGAATGAAACAGAATTTGATGATTTCGATGATTCCTTGGACGAATCCATGACTCAGGCAGCAATGTTACAATGCATCGTCGCACTTGTTGTTCTTCAGATACACGGGCAACAGTCAGTCACAATATCTCCTTTCAATTTCCTAGCTCCTCCAAGTATCTGAGAAAATAATAACCGTGTCTAGGCGAGCTCTGACCGCCGTGGAGGAATTCCATCTTCGAAGAATGAAGAAAAACATGGGAGAACTTCTCGAAGCGCTCCGAGACGCCAATATCGGCACTGTTATGGCTTTCAGCCTGATTGAGAAATCTAAGGCGGCGAATTATACACAGGCCCTCGAGACTATCGAAGACGACGCCAAAGAAGCCGTCTCGCCAGACGATGCATCGATCACTACCGCCTCAATCACCATACGTAATCCATCGATAGACAACTTGGAAAGTGCAATGGAAAAGGAGTATAGAAAACCATGTCATACGTATCTAGCTATTTGGCACTGACAAGAAGCGCAGGAAGTCCAATCCGATCGCTGCACCGGAAGCCGTGATCAACGTGGAACACCTGGTGCACGCCTCACCCTACCAGGAATCTGACAAATTCGAGATGTACAAAGCAAGCGACTGTGAGCGTGCAAGTACCAAGCAAACTATTTTCCGACTATTTGGAATTCCGCTTAAAGTCGAAAGGCTCCAGAAGGACACATTGCCCTTTCAAGAAAAAACTGGAATTATTCCCGCGACGCAAGATGACATCAAATCTTTTCTCCAGAAGAGCAAATCCAACACATCCTCCGGCCCACAATCACATCTTGAATTACTGATCAATACTCCTCCAGGGTTGAGTTCAGCCATTTACGCTCTCGTGGAGAACAGGAACGACTGTCGAAAGCAGTACCAATCTCATAAGTGGTCAATTGAGCACGTGGCGCCCGTCGAGGGGAAAGAAGGATCAGCAAATCGGTTCTGGAAGAAAAAGACAAAGTCTAACGGTGGATACATTGTCGTCCTGAAAGGCGAAAGAAAAATACTAGGTCTGGGTCCACCTCCCCCTCCTGCGAATTGGCCGGGTGGTCCCCCGCCATGTAGAAAGCCTCCGGCGGTAAGCTCTTGTCCACATTCCCCGACGATACAGTGGAATGGACTGTTTTTGACGAAAAGGGCAGCGCTGACCATATCATGTTTTGCAGATAATTTATGTAGACCCCCCAAAGGAAAAGAAATCTGCGGCGCAGATTCAACTCACCCAGGAAGAAACAGTAGGAGTTGTCAATGACTTTTTGGCTTCTATCTCAACTATCTACGATGGCATTCCAATTGAGCAACGCGGGGCGGTATTGCAAGCAATCAAACTGTACGAAGAAGATGATGACGGTTACGACAGTGACGATACTTCAAGCTCAGGGTCACGATCTTTGGTGGACGATTAAGTCTGTACTTGTAATAGCTGACACTGGCCTCATTGTTTCTAGTGCGGTTTCCTATTCTTCCACACCTGCTACACTTATGATTCTTTTAGTCTTAGCTAGAGTTCACTTTGAGTTCCGGCAAATCAATTCATGTCTCCTAGTCCATCACAATAACAGCTCGAAAGCGCACATTGCCCTTCAACATCGCATCTGTAATAATTGTCAATAACAGCTCCCAATTTAATGACAGAGAAGCCCTACCAAAAGCGTCATTCGCATTTGCCAGGGAGAATTTCTCTATCATGCAGTCTATGTTTTCCAATTCGGCAAATTCGATTGCTTCCTCTGAATCGGTAGGAACACCGCAGGGCCAAGACTGAATTGAGAGTCCGTAGCGAAGCTGCAGATCGGTTAGCCGTGGAGTGTTGTGACCGGAATTGACACTTACCATAACGCCCGTATCTACTTGTATCTTACCGGGAACTGTGGAATCGATTAGCGTCATTCAAAGATAAAGCCTTGCAAAAGTTTACCTGATAAGATTAATAATTTTCCGAGTATACCGAGTCCCTTAAGCAACGGGGTCATCGATTCCGCAGTTGGCGCGGTAGTCATGATCAAGGAAGCCCCACCCAGCTTCTGCAAAGCCTCTCCGGCATCAACTTTGCTGGCATCGATATACTCATGAGCGCCGAGTGCTCGAGCAAACTTTTCCTTCTGAGAACCACCAGATAGGGCAACGACACGATATCCAAACTTATTAGCGTACTGTATTGCCAAGTGTCCGAGACCTCCTAGACCTTGGATACCAACTGTCGACCCTGGTGGAATGTTCATTCTCCGCATGGAATTGAAGACTGTCACGCCGGCGCAAAGAATGGGCGCGTATTTGGCAGCATCAACGTGGGTTGGAATTCGAACGGCGGCTTCGGTGCGTAACATACAGTATTCGGCATCTGTTCCCTCACTTTCATCAGCACTGATGAGAAAAGAACTTCTTGAGGAGGGACACATACATCCACCTCCCTTAGTTTCACCATTGACAACGCCATTGTCGCACATTTGAAAGAAGCCCTTCTTACAGGCTCTGCACGAACCTATAATTTTTCAGTCGGTTGATACAACTCATCCGGATCTGTACTTACCATCATGGCCTCCATGCCAAGCCCCACCAATTCGATCCCCAACCTTCCAGGCTGATGTCTCGTCCCCGACGGCAGCAACATGTCCGATAATCTCGTGTCCAGGAACAATTGGACTAAAACAGTAAGCTAGACGTACCAGATTTTATTTGCAATGTGCAGCCTACAATCCTCCACCCATAATGTTGTTCTGAGCAAACATGTCGGAATAGCAAACCCCGCATGCTTCTACTTTGACCAAGACTTCCCCTTTGAGGGGCAGCTTCAGCTCTGCTTCTTCGATTGTAAGAGGAGCCCCAGCCTCTTTGAACAAAGCTTGCTTAAAAGTCTTAGGGAGACTCATTTTGGCGTGAAGAATTGAGACAAATTGATATCAGGTTGAAATTAAGGGGAAGATGAAAAGAAGGCGGATTGAGACTGGCTAGGGACAGGTTCATATACTCTGCCCATATTATGTTGTTCCGAAATATTGTCAGACGAGACAAGCTGGAAGTGGAGCCCCATTGAACCATTGTTGGTCATGATTGGGTGGCCTGCAAATAAATCCAGACCCTGCCAGGAGAAATCGAAATTTGCGGCGGCTGCTTCTCGTTACCCTGATGAATTGCCGCAGACACTCATGCTTACTAGAAGGAGTACCGGAATTCAATGCTAGAGCTACCCATTTGAATCATCTTCCCCGCATCATGGCTTTCAATTGGTTAGTGGCTGCTACATCTGCGAGTATCCCAAAGGAGTTCCGGAGCAGGGATCTGAATGCCTGCCCAATCTTTCCGCTCGTTAAAACTTCACGTCGGTGAACAGCGGATTTAAGCTGTACCAGGGGCTAGCGCGCTCTTATCGCCGATCATGTGTTTTCCAGGAAAAATTATCGGAGCGCAAATGATGCAGCTAGAGGAAGACAGTCAGCTAAAAGTCACTCGCCTACCAGCAAAGCCTCACATTTCACCGTGTTGTCCAAAATCTCGGGTACAGTGGTAATACGCGAGATTAGGGGGGATATTCGCTAATCGACCCCTGAAATCGCCGAGCGACCGACAAACTTCCCAGATATTGAACTATTCAACGCGCTTATCCACTACGCAATATTCTCAAATACTGGTCGATTTCTGGTGTCTAATATCAAGCGTTCGGTGGATTCTAGTCTGAGGAATTTCAAATAAGTGAAAATCAAAAAGCATGAGGTATCATACTCTGTGATATCGGGGAACCACCAGCATCATGGAGTTGCAAAGGATGGCACAAAATTTCTATTAAAACCGTTTGTCTATATATTTTTTGAAAATTGGGGATTTATTGACATATAAAGCTTCCGAAATCCCCCCGGGCCCCTTCAGCCTAAGGCATTGCACCACCGACACTCAACTCTGTGCTCTGAACATGTAGGATCCTGGAACTAATAGGGTGAACATGCCCTTTCCAGAGGTCAGATGAAGTCAGCCGCTGCCGGTGGTACGAGACCGCCACACCAATGAAACTAGTGATTTCTCCTGATAAGTCAAGAAACATGAACAGATGGTGTAGAGTGCACCGGCTGCAATGACTAACACCCACACATCGTTGATACCTCTGACAATGACCTCTATACATTGTTCTCGAAGTTCCGGACTCGTCGTTTGTAGCACGGTGCTCCTCGCTCCTGCAATCGCTGCTTGAATTTCGCTGTTCGAATACCCACTTCCATCCAAAACCTTTGTCAATCCAGAAGTAGTCGTATTTTGGAAGATAGAACTAGCAATTGTCAGGCCGATGAGTTGACTCTGACCCTGCGATATGTTTAAGAATTGTATAACTTCCGCGACTCGGTCTTCCTTTGCCAGAAGGGGGCCAATTGCGTAGCCAGCTTGAGTAGTTGTCATTCCGAGCCCGAGGAGTATTGTATAGCCATATATGTTCGCAGTCAGCGTGTCTGCGCCGACTGCATGCATAAGAGCCCCTCCACAGGTCATGAAGATACCACTGATGAGGTACCACACCATGTGATAGCGGGTCCGACTCATTGTTGCCCCACAAATCAAGATGGTGGCCACATAGAAGCAAATGAACGGAAGAAGGCGTACAGCTGCTTCAGTACCACTGTCGCCATGGACAAATAAGAAGTATAAAGGTATGTAGTAAACTGCAACAAATAATGCAGCACCACCACATGCCATGCAGACGTATAGCAGTATCAGTTGTGGATTGCTCAGAAAGTCGCACGGAAACAGACGATCTGTTTGGTTGGTAAAGGTAGAGTAGTGCTGCGTGATGCTGAAGCCGATAGTCAAAACTGCAAAGACCACAATCAATGAAATGACACGACCATCATTCCAGGACCAAATACTGCCTGCAAAGGTGAGGGCCACGGTGAATGACGAATACAGCCCAGCAGTCAAAATAGTTCCCAGCCAGTCGAGAGTTCTCATCTTTTGAATGAAGCTCATTCCCTGTCGGCGCGGAAGTGACGGAAGAAGCAACAGATAAACAGGCGCAAGGGCACCGAAAATAACCAGATTAAGATAGAAAGCCTATGTAGAATCATTAGTAACACGCTCTTATGAAAAAGGATCGACTGAGGTCAATGTCTAGCGTACCCATCGCCATGTAGCCGGGCTGTCTGCCAGAGAACCACCAACAATCGGACCTAAGATGCATCCACTGCCATAGACAAATCCAATCATTCCCACATAAAACGGCTGTTCTTTCTGTGTAGTTGTGAAAGTGACGAGATTGAGAGTACTAGTTCCGCCGTCAGTTTCCAAGAAACCATTGCGCAGTGTGAAAAAAGACTGAATTTACCCAAGATACATCCCCGCGCCCCCTGCTCCGGCCCACACCCTGCCCACGATAATTGCATTCATGGATGTTGCGGCACCACAAAGAGCGCTCGCAGCCGCAAACATTGTCAGACAACAAATGAATACCCATTTCGTATTGAACATTGCGTATGCCTTTCCAAGTGGTAAAATGGCTACCGTTGACCCCAAGGTGAACCCCACTCCAAGCCAGCCCAACTGTGTAACATTGTCAAATGTTTCGGATACCGATGCTTGTATATCCGCTGCGATTGTTGTATCGAGTCCGTAGAGAAGGTTGGCAGAGAAGATGGCGACGCAGACTAGCAGCCACCGAAATCCTGTAACTTCCCGTCTCTGTTCGTTGGCTGCTCGGTCTTGGCCGTTGCCGTCTGTTTTGGGAGTCTTTTCAATGTCGAGTTGAGACGCAGGGGTACTGTTGGAAATGGAACTTTCGGATGCAGCCATTATGATCGAGCAAGTATATATTGAAGGATAAAATCAAAGTCAATGAATGAATGAAAGGATACGATATTGAAGTCCACATACAAACTTAGGGAGAAGCACACAATTTTGTCCAACGTTTTTGAAAGGAATCGGAATGTTTGTACATATAGAACACTGCACCGAAAGCCCGAAGAACTTGCAAGAGACATCCAGGTTTCGATTTCCGGATGGGGAAGTGCATCACTCAACTCCTTCGGGTTAGGCGGGCTTAGACACCCCAGAAAAATCTATGCAGCAGATCCATGCACTCGTGGATCAGTAAATAGATCAATAGTGACAAATTCGGCCAAAATATGCCTGAGTTCGTTCCTTTAAATTGGCAGATATTTTTGAAACCCAAAAAGCGCCGCTGCCGATAGAATCATAGAATCGCTTCTGCGAAGTATTTTCAGTGACATAATCAAAATATTTATCTGCCCTATATGTACTTCAATGGTCCTTTAAATATTGTCGCTGGACTATAATTACGATTAATACAAATAAGACCCAAGAATTTAGGTCAATGGGTTATCCAAAGGAGATGTCGCTGTAGCTGCAGCGATCCGGACGCTAAATGCACTGAAGCGGCGGGGTTCAGTAAGCAACATGTTATGATTTCAGGGGACATTTAGCGAGTGAGATCTCCGAGGTTAGGCAGGCACTCAGGTGCGTAAAAAGACTCACAGCTCTAGCAAATACCGAAATCAGACCCGTACTACAATTTCCAATTCTTTGCTGCGATAATGAGAAGTATAGGTTTCGTCTCCAGCCGTTCAAATTCAAGCTAAGAATGACTACAAAAATGCCAAAAGCTGCCCTCGGCAACCAAATTTACGATCTGCCCAAATTTCATGCCCCTCCACCTATCATCACAGTCGTTTTCAAAAGAGTCATAGGGATTTTAGCAGTTGGGAATTGTCGAACAAGTTGTCCCAAAGAGAATGCTGTTGACTTTGGCACTGACTTGAGTAGTACCCATTTTGATACCAAAGTCAGTGGTCCCCGGAACGCCTGGCTTGGTGACAGTGCCTGAGAATATCTTGTAGCCTCCGACATTCTTCAAAAACGTCAACGGAAAGGTACCGAGATTAAGCTTCTGGACGACAGTCCCTTGCTGGGCAGTGTTATACCAAACGGTGCCTGTGAGTGTGGTTCCCGCTGGAGCGAGAGATGCTAGTACCTGGAAGTGAAGAGGCAATGTTAGCCTACTGATATATTTGGCCACGGCAGAGTCGATGGATTGACCAAGGGGTATCAACTTACAGCGACGCGTATGAGGTGTTGCAGGCTTTGCACACCTGAGACTGTAGTCGAACTGATGAAGCTCATGGACGGGACGATGAAGAAATTCATGTTAATTGGTGCTGTATACGCGTTGTTTGTGACATTGATTGAGGTAATTTGTGGACTGTTCAAAACATCGAAAAAATTGTAGTCGGTTATAGTTCCAAAAGGAACACTAGGTTGCGAAGCTGTTTTTGTAATTAGTCGAAATTCCTGACTTGGAGAAAGATGCAATACGTACATGCTCCTTGACTTAGTTTTGGACCTGTATTTCCCCCGCCGACGGTACCATAGAAGTAAGATGCATTGGTAGGAGGTGTGACCGTCTTCGAATGAGTCTTGATAGTCCCTTGGTATGTGACAGCGCCAGTTCCGGTGATATCGAGATGGCTTTCCTGCATAGTCCATTGCCTCGGACCGACAGGATCAGAAAGTTGTACTGCAGCAGGCACAGTGTTGATCATCTTTTCGAAAATTGTGAAGCAAGTATTTTCGAAACTGGAAGGACTTGACATCGCCCTGATCGTCGCGTTCTGATCCGAAGAGAAGATTCGCAAATCAGATCTCTCGGTGACATTATGTGTGACCACGAGGGGACCTCCTTTCTTACCCGTGCCGGTGAGATACTCGGTCACTTGTATGTTATCAAACACAGCCGGGGTGCTGTCGAATGGATCTCGGCCATCGGTACTTTCGAAGTCATCAGCCTGGTCCAAGTTCATGTACTCACTGTTACTTACTTGTTAACAAGGCTCAGGTTTGGGTCGACTATAAATGAATTGTAAGCGGCATATGCAATAGGGAAAGGCGATGCAACGTGAAACATACCAATATCTCTGAAGTTAGTCTGGTGGACCCCACCTAAAGAGTGCCCACAAGCACTGGGCGGATAAATCAGATTCAACAGCTTTGAAACGAGATATGACCAAGAACTGATTGACTCACACTGCCTGTATCATCTCAGTTTGACTGAACCCAGCCTTAGCAAACGCTGCTGTTGCGAATGCCAAAGAGTCTGCTGGGCCAGGGACTCCTGCAGGTCCCGCGCGAGTAGCGTCAACGCGTCCCAGTCGAAGTGGCAAGAATCGATGATCATTTGCACAAGATGCCAGGCTCTCGGCGATGCCCTATTATAAAAGTCAGCGACGATAAACAAAGGCATGTATGATCACTCGCCATTGCAATGAGATCGGACATCGATAAGTATGCACCGAAGAATTGATTGAACTATTTTTTGATCAGTTTTAAAGGCCCATTCGTTGGAAGTAGTGCGGCATACTTGGTTGAGGGTAACGTTAATAAAAACGCCGACATTTTCTGGTCGATCTGATTCAAAGCCGATAGACGCATCGAGACCGCTGTGACTGTCAGTGGAAGAACTGGGAGCTTTGAATATGCCATGTACTAACCCCAGACCAGGTCCCTCAATGTTCTTGGTAATAACGTCATGGAACACAATCCTCGTCCATTCTGCTGAAGTTTGCTCACCCTGGTTGGGGTCGAAGCCAAAGTTTTCATCGCAGGGGCTGACGAGAGATTGAAGTTTTTGAGGCACAAGAAGCTGTCTCTCCATGGCCTCAATCTTCTCATAAAGTGTAATGCCGAATGCATCCACAGCTTGGGAATTCAAGCCTTGGAATTGAGAAAACAAAGTGAGCAGAATAGAGAAGAGCAACATCTTGTAAAAGGTCTGCGAAAGTATTATTGAACTTATTGTTTGGAGAGGTTGGGTAGAAAGCGGAACGAGGGGGAGGAACCTCAAATTTATACACGAAGAGTGCAACCTTGACCAGCCGTTCACTGAAGCTTCTGACACCTAGAAGGTGGTCTGAAATATTCCCCGCCTTTGAGCTCATTATTGATTGGTATTCTTTGGCAGTCATATCTGCTCCTCAGGGTTGAAGAAGCCTTTGGCTGAATTCGATAAAATTCCCCTCAATCAGATGGTGAGTTCCTGACCGGAAGAGACACGGCTCGTCTAGCAACGGCTCGTCTGATGAGAGTTCAGGCTTGCATCTTGTTCTGGGCGAAAGCCTCAAATGCATATTTTATTGGAAAACTCTGCGGTAAGTCTACGGTATCATGGCGTTAAAAGCCTTGCCTCGAGGGAATCATAGCATCGACGTGTGGCTCCGACTGCATATGGCATTGCAAAAGGATTACCGTCACGGTAATGGTGGGGCCAGAATCAGTTCCAACCCCCTGTTCAATAAAAGCTTAGCTTGCTTCCATGTGGTGGTCTCCCGCAAGGTGGGGGTGGTTCATTTCTAGGTGAGAGGTGACTACCTTCATCATGAGTTCAATCGAAGCAACCCCCCTGCGCGCGATTATTTCAGTGCCTCGTCGCAACTTCTGCGGATGGAGATCCGAATTTGTACCAATAGAAATCCGCTTACATAGTATGCAAGTGAAAGCCATTCTAAGAGGCTCCCGATCCCATGGTGGCCATTTTCCCGCTCACCATCCAATCGAAAGTTGCAAATCACGGAATAGCACTTCTCTCTTCGAGTGGCGCAACTGTTTAGGATAACGTTCGCAGAGAGCGAACGCCACAATCCTCGGTCTACTGAATTTGGTCTTACGATACTTGAACCCTGCCAAGTGTTAGCCACCAAAGTAAGCTTATTGTTGCGTTTTTTTTTAACAGAACAGAAGGGAATATCCCACTCGTCGGGTCTCGCTGACCTGGCACGTACTGGTGAAGGGCTGAGTGACCAAGTCGGCCAGCCGAGTGAGCATTTTTGATCCAATAGAAGCGAAATGTTTTGCGGTTATATCCGAAGTGTAGAGAAAGAGAGAGAGATGAGGCTTATGCACGACGGGAAGCGGGAAAGAAAGCGGCGTACTTAGTCATCAGTCCCCTGCGTGTGATTGGCCAGTGTTTTGAAAGTCGACTGGGTCTCATTGCAACATTAATGACATATCGAATAGACCTGCTTATCTTCTTTTTATAGAATTTTCGCAAGCGTATCGCACTCGGATGCAACTAGTGAAGCAATCTGAAAACACGTGAGGATTTATCACGTGAAGCTCGATCTCTTACGCAGAGCGGTTTGGGTCCTTGCAAGAAGATTTTTATTCAATTTTTGTACTGTTGGGGGTCCTAATTTATTTCTTACGCTAATAACACTTTGTAATGGCGATTGTTGTATATTTTGGCAGACGTTCCGGTCAGTGCTGACATGACAGTAGCCGAAGCGGCGTTGAAATCTCAAAAATCAAGGGGTTGGCGTCGAAACTAGATTGCTAATCATCTATCTACCTTCACACCATGTTCACTACGTTCGTAGGCACCGAACCAACACCCACATATTCAGAGACATCGCCGGTTCGTTCTAAACGCAAGCAGGTGTCTAAAGCCTGCGAGTGGTGCCGTGTACACCGCATCAAATGTGACAGCAACTTCCCGTGTCACAATTGTCAAAACAGAGGTGGACAATGTAGCAATAGAGGTTCCAATGAGTTGCGAACTCTTCCCCGCGCAGTCAAGTCAGTGCTCTAGTCATGATGAAGATGCGGATCCACTGACTTGATCTCAGAGAAATCGAGCAATTAAGGTTGCGGGTCAAGGAGTTGGAAGAGCAACTTGAAACGCGAAAGAATGAGCAGTTGATCCAAAATTTGGCATTCGGAAACTCAACACGAATTTCCCAAGGCTCGCTCTCGACTCCGTCGCCGCCGGCAGATTCTGAGCCATCACGGCGTCATAGCGGCAACGACAAGTACTGGGATGCCATTCACATGAGAACGGCAAAGTCCTCTCAAACTCAATGCTACGGACCTTCGTCTATGTACTATTTTATTGGACGAATGGTATCTTACTTGAACAACAAATTACGACAGTCCCACTCGGACGATCAAATGCTACCTACGTCGGCCAGTAGATGTTTCGCCAGTCCGACAGCCGTGAGAGACGGCAATCAGGAAGACAATCTCATGTCAACAGAAGTGCCGATGATGTCCAATTACTTGACAAAGACGCAGGAAGAATACTTCCTCGGCCTCTTTTGGCAATCTTGCCACTGTGTCTATCAGATTCTTGACGAGTCTAATTTCAGAAAACATTACGAATCACTTTGGACTGGATCAGAAACATCTCGCAAGCAATCATCGCTTGTCGATATTGTGATCGCCATTTGTATGCAATATGGGGTTGGTTTCATACCACGAACCGATGAATATGGGGAAGCGACAGCAGAAATGGATGCGAGCGATGCCACCATTGCCGGCCGGTGGTTCTATCGGAGATCACAAGCATTGCTCGCCGAGGAGCAGGAAAGCCCGTCACTATCAACACTGCAATGTCACGTATTTTCCGTCATCTATCTTTGCAATGCCTCTTTCCAAAATATGGCACACAGTTCTTTGGCTTTGGCAATTCGAACCGCGCAGATACTGGGCCTTCAGTTTGAACCACCGGCTGATATTTCCAGGCCCCATCGAGAGCTACGAAAACGAATATGGTGGACTTTATACGCCCTAGAAGTCAAGACTTGCATGAAGCTTGGGCGTCCATGGTCAGCCGCAATGCGTCATATATCCTGCAGCTTACCAGCGGATGATCCCGAATTGGCTTCGCTTTCTTGCTCCAATTTCGGCTCATGGGAAGGTATCACTTGGTTGAGCTACACATTGCAGAATCTTAAGCTTGTCCTGGCGGTTCATGCAATCTACAAGGAATTCTATGACGAGTGTGCTGAAATTCTTGGGGACAACGAATGGAAAAGTCTGTACACGAATCCCGACTCCCTAGAAGCCTGCGCAAAGTTTCTGTCAAAGAAAATAAGTCCCCTACAGGCATGGTCACAGGATGTTCCGGATGCACTTAAAACGAAACGAAAAGTTTCCGGTCAGCCGTTTTCCACAGACAGATCCTCTCTCGACGTTGACCTATTTGCCCCCCTCTGGCTCCAGCGACAGCGGTTGGTCCTCGAATTATTGTATCACAACTTGGCCATGAATCTATATCGACCATTCATATGCTGCTCTCTAGCAACAAACCCTTGTAACCCGCTTGCAGAGGGACATGGAATCTCCTGTGTCAATCATGCAATGGCCATCACTCATATCATGCACCAAGTTCTCACTCAGACCGACATTTTAAGTGGCTGGCATGAGCCATACCTGTGGCAGTGGAACGCAGCGATCTCATTAATCGGCTTTACTCTCGCATACCCCATCGCGCCTTCTACGCCCTCGGCCCGCAAAGCAATCAGCGACGCCATTACTGTTTTTGAGAGGCTTGGAAACAACTTTGCCATGGCTGCTAGCGCTGCAAATGTGACGCGGGACCTCGCTGCCAAAGTGGACTTTCTCATTGATCGCTTCCGAATCGGATTGACCCCACCAGATCCTTTCTTGAACGGCAACTTTGACCCAGAGAGCGGCGGTGGCCGAGAATCACACCCCATCCTGCAGCCACGGGACAGCACTTTCCCTCTGCTTGAAGATAGTGGCATGGAGTCTTCCAATTTCGGCTTTGCTATGGATTCATTCAACGTCTTTGAGCCACTCTCCCCAGACGGCACCAATATGTTCGAGAACTGGACGTTTACCTAACGGCTGATCCCCACGAACTTCCAGTGAGGAACTTCCATGCGATATTTGGGGCCCTCTAGTCTACCAGTGCATTTGCAACAGCGTGCTCAGTCGGGATGAAGTCACGGCTCTGGTCTTGGTTCTATCAATGAAGTTGTGCGACGTCGTGGGGCGGATTATCTCGACCGATTCAATTCGATTGGTCGGTCACGCCGGTATATCCTCTCATAACTCTTAACATTGCGGACCTAAAATGTTTCCAAATCCATTTTCTGCACATCTATGGCATTCTGAAGTTGACAGGCGGATCAAGTTGTTCAAGCCATTACAGTCAATCGCATCCGAAAAGATATGTCGATGTCTGAAAATACTTTCTCAAGCTCTGCTCAACGACGAGAGCCTCCCATGATTATGAGATCTAGTCAGCGCTCGGATTTTGTTAAGTCTCAGGGCTTTCAGGAATTTTCGAACATCATAGCCAGGAACGCTGCAGGAAATGAGATGCTAGTACCTACTGCGACAAGCGCGTTCCTGAAGATGCATGAGCACTTGTTGATCTAATAATTCAATGGGTCTATTGAGATTCAAATGTACTAGTAACTAGTATTCACTGCGAATTTAAATATTGTGGTCGGTGTTGATGCAGTGCGACATGCATTGAGAAGGAAGGAGCAATGCAGCAGGGAATTGTCTCCAGAAATTGGCAACACCGAATGGTAAGTCTTCGCGGCTTTTGCAAGACACGCAACACATTCACTCACGACAAAACATCTACTCATCTTTTGGCGAAACTTTACATTATCAATTCCAACGTCATTCCAACGTCTCGGCTCCATCGACAGTTGTACAAGTTGTCCCCCAAAGGTGGAAAGCAACAAATCACCATCGTCTACATCTAACGATCCAGATAAGAGCGCGATCGGCGAAGCTCAAACCCAGCAGGATCCGCTGAGGACCTAGACCGCAAGACTACAGTGAGTCTGCTGCGACGACATACATTCAACTCGGCTCGGCATCCCGATTGAGTCCGTCATCGATTTACTTCTGCAACTTTCCGATTTCAGCTAGGGTACCACATGTCGTCGTCGAAGGAGATAGAACAACTTGAGTAAGTGTGCTCGATTCTACTGGTGAACTGCGGCAATGAGTCAGCTAATTCTGGCCATAGGTCTCGCGCATGGCAGACCATTTCTACCATTGCTAGGGCGCTGCCAAAGATATACTTCACGACCAATCATACGATGTTGCTGGATAGATATGTAAAAGATCGACATCCGCACGTGGCCCTAAAACGGTGGATAATCGGGCTTCCGAATGGCGGGCCGACTTGTCGGATCTTCTGTAGATGGGCTTACAGAATGGATTCAGGAATGATCCAGGTCGCTTCCCCTATTGGTAGCACTTTTATCATTGATTTCGGCAGCGCATTCCTGTACAAGCATGACTGGGATGGGGCAGTATGGGATACGTCAGTATGGCCGTCGAACAACTACGATGCAGGAATGAGAATCGTCGACGACTTCTTCATGAGAATGATGCATCGGGATGCACTATTGATGATGCAAAGTTTTTTTCCCACAAGTGATCGAAACCTTTTCGGCTCGCCTCGTCGACAGATCCAACCGCTTCTCTATCGACACTCTTATTGACATCATTATCGCATTGCGTAAGCCCTCTGAGCTTGATTCTCACGTTTTAGACTTGATCATGAATGAACTCCGAGAAACGCTGCTTCGGACGAATGAGTAGTTGTCTAGAACACAGATAGAGCGCATTCTCCGGGAGGATCCTCCAATAATACCACTTCGAAAGCTATGCTCTGCCCAGGTCCGCTTCCTCTGCTGTCAGCGACACCAAAGATTGAGCGCGGCGAACAGCAGGGGACCAGAGAGCTTTTTTGGGGGTCATCCTGCTGAATTGCAGCTGGTTTTGGACAAAGATCCCCGAATCACAGGCGCACCCTCGTACGACGAATCCTGATTTTCTTTTGCCTGGACAAATAATCTGCAATAGATGAACCACCCTTTAATTCGTCACTCAGATTCTCAAAGCAGGTTGCGCTCGGGCAGTACTTTGAACCACTTGGACTCCCCTTTTGAAGAGCGTATGCACAGGCAGCTTGAGAACAGGATACAGTTTTACTATAGAAATTGAAATATTCATAAACAAGCCAAACAACTCGATGCAATGCGTTCCTATCCCGCCCAACGCCTTATTCTTCTTCAACAGTTATAACTCAAATAAACGCCCCTCAGCCCCGCCCCATTCAAAGCATTGATATACTCATCCCACCCCACACTCGCCTTTCCCGTAATCCAATCCGCATAACCAAACACGAAACCCAATTGTCCCGCACCCGGACAAGACTGACTGTTAATCACCGTACTTTGACCCGCCAGCACAGTCACAGTCCCGAACAACGGTCCCTTGGCTACATTGTTCCACGTCGGGCTAGCTGGCACCGTGGGAACGGTGTAGACGTTCAGCGTTGGTGAAGCACCTGATGAAGGCTTAAAAACGTAGTTTGAAGGGAACGTGATGCCGAGTGAGCAGCCGTATGACCCTGCTGGGGGGCTGTTGAAGGCTATGAGTTCGTTGACTTTGTCTGGCACTTGTTAATGAGGAGTTATGAAAGGGAAGGATGAAGAGAAAAGTACTTGTGGCGCCGTCGTCTTGTGAGATGACGACGGTGTTGTCTGTGTGTGCTGTGTTTGGGAAGGAGGTGTCTGGTGCGGATTGTTTGAGTTGGATTAAAGTTGAGGGGAGGTTGACGATGCCGCAGACGCGGGGTTGGAGTTCCGTCGGTAAGGCGGCAGTCAGGGCTGCGATGGAGGAGAGGAGGATGAGTGATTTGGATAACATCTTGATTAATTTCGAAAGGTCTTGGATTTTGTTGTTTTGATTCAAATTTTTCCTGAAATATTTGAAACATCATTTTTGTAGAAGACACGGCACGGTATTTATACTTTCCCCAATGCCAGAAAATCCGGGGAAGTAGAAATGGCGTTATACAGTAATACGGACAGAACATCTCTCCTTGAATACGAACTTGGCGTGACGAACAGCTGGCATGCTACCCTTTCCTGCAGCGGCTATGCATATCATGCTGTGCCCCTCACGCCACCCAGCTGGGACCGCTCAATAATGTTACCCAACACATGACGCGCTTTCCATTCCGGAGTATATCACGTTGTATTAAGGTACACAAAGAGTCATATCGGCAACACGTGAGAAGGGCAGTGTTACACTCGGCGTAAGCTGAGGATTTTCAGCTGAATATGCCCTTTAGGCTTGTATTTTATTACTAAGGAATGTGAGATATGCGCTGGAAGTGATGCATAAATGAAGGAAATAATGCTGATGCGAAAATGACAAACGCCTCTAAGATCTAATGCTTGTCCCGTATCGGTCCTTCTCGACGCCATGCTATTCTCCGGAATACCTCGGTGCGCGGATGTTTAACAGTCGTTCAGGTCGTAGCTCAAGCGAAATCCGGCTCCAGCCTCATAAGAATCATCGTCAAGAGTATATGACACATACTCGTCAGTCTCGACTTCTGACGAGATCTCAAAGATGAAAGCCAAATTGCCCTCTCCGACTGGGCAGCTCTCGCTGTTGATAACAGCATACTGGCCCGCTTCCAGCGTAGTGGTGCCAAAAACACCAGTGCCCACTGCAGAGTTTGCAGACTTTACATCGCTGGTGCTATAGAAAGTGCTCCAAGTCCAGTGTGCCTGCTCTCTAATATCATAGAGTGTGTCCGTAGAATCTTTGTAGAGGGTCTTGACGCTCAAGGCTGCATTGTCGGTGGAGTTGATAAAAAAGTCATCGGCGAACTGAACGTATAGTTGACAGTTTGTTGCGCCTGCTGGGATTCCTTCGAAAGAGAGGGCATGGTTGACGCGGGTGTTGTTCCCTTGGGCGTCGATGGTCTGCGAGACGAGGAAGTAGCTGTCATCGTTTTTTCGAGCTTCGTCAGGCTTCGCTGCCTGAAGATATCGAGAGATGATTGGAGCCGAGTCACCTGCACATTCCCTCTGCCGGATGGGTGCTGGGGCTGCAAGTGACAGAGTTGCGAGGGATACAGTGGCGAGGATGGTAGAGTAATGCATCATAAATTGATATTCGATGAAGTTGGTGATTATTAAAGGTTAGGAGTGAGATGATTATGTATGGATTATGGTATTGAAGATGTGGTATGAAGATGGAGATATGTGTGGTGAATGATGATTTGAAAGGAGATGGCTCAGTATTTATAAACCGACGAGAGAAGCTTTTGCTCAGCATCACCAACATGAGTCTGCCTCGATTGCAAGTTGAGAGCGAAGACATACTCTATGAAGGGGCGCAAGGCCCAAAATGAAGGTAAGTAAGAATACAAAAATGTCAAATGAATCTGTAGGGCTGTGATGTTGGTTTTCAAAACTGACCCGAAGAACAATCTGGCGCTGCCGCGGCTGCGCGGCAGTGAGCCCAGTTTTGAAGTTCGTTTAAAGTTTTGTGCGTAAAATCTAGCTGTGAAGAGTGGCGTTTCAAGTTGGATAGCTTCATCCTTCTCAGCCTTAACCATATTTAAGTCTGTTGGTGATGAGTTGGCCGTCGTATTGGTTGCGGCGGAGCCCGCCAATGACATTGGTCTAGAAAGCAACTCATGAAACTTTTCAGTCAAACAATTGGATTGGTTCTTACATCGCGAGGCTGAATAATGGCACAGCAGTAGAGGCTCGTGCGGCGCTGGCGGCGTATGGGGACAACATAGAAGATCATCATCAGGCTGACTCGAACAGCACTACAACGTTTCATCAACCGTTCCTAAATTTTTCTTAGGATGGAAGCTCTAAGACATGGACACTTGCCCGCTGTTTTTGGTAGCCCTGGAGAGAAGTACCAGGACCAACAGCTGATTAATAGCTCAGGCTGAAGAAACATTGACTAGGGATTTGAGGATTTCCGAGGCAAAATTCGTGACCTACCCCCGCCCCCGTCTGAGCAAAGACATACACGTATGTAAAAACAAATGCAAAGCCAAGCGTACGAGGAAGGAACAACAACTGTGCTGCGCTGCGTAGCCCCAGGTCTCGTGTTGGAGGCACACGACTCGCGTGAGTGACAGCTTAAGTGGCGCAGAGACTGTACATCAAGCGTTCGAAATTTGAAGACACTTGAAAGGAGAATTTCAAGAATAGTAGGTGCTAAGACATATAGAAAATTCAATGATCCAAAGAAAATATAAGGTGTCGATATGTAGTTTCAGATGAAAGAGTGAAGGATTGTGGTTGGAATCGGGGGAAGTCAATGCTCAAGCCAACCGAAGCTGGTCCAACCCCGCAATCTCCAGCGCAACATCGTCCGCTCTGCCAACACCACCAACATCTCATCCTCTGCGCCAGCCGCCCTTTTCTACGCCCGTCTCGAACGCCACAAATACCATGGGATCCCACGCCGAAGAGCTTCCTTCTCGAGAGGATGAGATTACCGTTCTCGTCACTGGCTTTGGGGTATGTTTTCCCCGCTCAACTCTTATTCTCGCCGCAATTCGGTGGCACGCGCCAGCTTAGGTAGCATATTGTTGGTATCACCTTGCGGGAAACGAGAAGGAGCAATTGCTAATGAGGACTATAATATCTAGCCATTCAGGGCCCAATATCCTGTGAATCCCTCATGGGAAATTGCCAGATCCCTTCCACCTTTTCTCCCGCCTACGAAGGGGACCGACATATCGTCGATTGCAAATCTACCTCCTGTTCGAATACTCGTCCACCCAGAGGCTATCCGGGTCTCGTACAAGGTTGTCAGGGAGTTGGTACCAACGCTATGGCAGGGTCAGAAAATAGACTACGCGGTCCATATCGGCATGGCCTCGGGGCGAAAGTTCTATAGCGTAGAGAGGCGTGGCCACCGGGATGGCTACGTAATGCGAGACGTTGATAATGAGTTCCTGGGAGATGCAGAAAGACGAAAATGCGAGGGCGAGAAATGGATATGGAATGATGTTCCAGAGGAGCTACTGAGTTCGGTGACGATTGATGATGTGTGGAGGAGATGGCGGACTGCATTACCAGTATGTGTATTGGCAGATTTCCCTGGGGTTTGAAAAATATTAACATGTGGCAGGATGTTGATATCAGAGTATCCGAAGACGCCGGAAGATATCTGTGCGACTTTATCTACTTCTCGAGTCTGGCGTATTTGGCTCAGAAGGATGAAGAACGACCTGTGGTGTTTCTACATGTGCCCGTTGACAGCGACGAAGCGGCCGTTGAGACGGGTACTGAAGTGGCTCTCGAATTAATTCGGGCCATGGTACAGAGTGGCAGGATGAAAAAGCTCGTACAACAATAGCACAACGAGAACATACGCCGCCTTGATTATCAGCTTTACCTCTAGATTTTTTCGACAGCCATATTTCCGGGTTACCAGAGCCTGCCATTAGTAATGGCTTGACGCACAATGGTGGGGCGTATGATTAGATTCACGTCACAGTTCTTACGTAGTTAAGCCTATCAAGAGCTCCGTCTTGATGCACTTTTCAACATCAGCTTTCACCGTTGTATCTCTCATACGTACCCTTATTGAGCAGCCTAAGCGGGGTTCAACCAAGTGGTGTCCGAATTAGAACACAGAATCAGTCTTACAAGCAAAGATAACCCTTTCAAGCTCCTGCCACTCCGATTCTCCTGGCTGGATAATATCTTCTCCAAGCATATCCTGGCGCTCTTGGCCGGCGGGACTGCCCTCTCAACGAATTTGTAGTCATTGCGAGCCGCAATTACTTTCACTGAAAAGAAATTGATTTCTCAGTAGGTTTCTGGTTTTATTCTCTCCTCAAGGGTGCATGAAGTATTACTTGTTAGCTGCGGGTCCGAACTGTCTTCAGCCTACTGGCACTGTGGTATCTTCGCTGCATTGTCTCTGCAAACATGTTTATGAATCCCAAACTTAATCAATCAAGGTGGTTGTAGTTTCTGGAAATCTTAAGACACAATGGCTGATATTTTCACTCGGCCATAGATGAATTCGAGTACGAGTTCGAGGCCGAATCTGATCGAAGCGACGTGCGAAAGTACGAAAGGCATTGGTGCATTTGCCTATGCTTGCTGGCAACGTAACAGCCCGTCTCACATAAGACTTGCTCCGCGTTTGTTGAATAATCGGCGATTTGGATTTTCCCGGGGCCCGGATCGCACCGGCAGTCCACTCCCGTCACCGTGCACCCGCTCCCTTGAGGCTCCCGAATTCCCGCAGCGCCTTGTCTGACGGCCCGCCCCACACCCCGCAAAGCTGCAAATATGGCATCATTCGATTAACCTTTCTTTCAACGACTATCTGCTATAAAAGCTTAAAGGCCTCCAAGCATTCGCGATCCTACTCCATAAAGTGTCAATAAAAGTCTCAGAAAGATTTTGAGCGGACTAGCGGATTTCGGAGGAGGTCAGGCAGTTATGCATGTCAGATTGGGGTATTACTTGCAGTCGTAGAGTAGGCTTTCTAGGCCATCGCTCCGCGTGATCAGCAGATACGATGAGGCACAGTTGGAACGTCCATACTCTTTAAGGTTTAATTACAGGAAGAATGCAGTCAAAGGTGTGTAAGACGTCGTTGGGGGTGATTTTGGGAAAGTCACTGAAGGAGAATTTTTGTGTCGTTCAGCAGAAAGGTCACTGTAATAGCCACATGTAATCCAGTTCGGTTGAGAGATCTTCGGTATTCTAAATAGTAACTCCTCGACCTAACATTGATACATTCTTTCGTTTGAAGCTTCCCTCGAATATCAAAGTATCACGTAGCATAACGCAGCCTGAAGTAACGTGAACACGAGCCGCTGACAGACTCCGGTATCGTTTAATCCTCCGAAAAGCTTACACAGTATAACATGATTACCGTATGCAGGTACTACTTCGCAGATCTCGAAAGCTGTGGTAAGCTTGTGTCGCCACACCAAACCAGGGCGCCAATAACCCAAGTTTGACAAAGCCGACCCTCCTACGGCTACCTCGGTGACGAAAAAGCATGATACGTGGTACCTAGATACATGCATCTGAAACAGATATTCAATATTTCCCTGTCAACGAGTCTCAACTTCTCGGTATGCCCAAGTTCAAGCGGCCTAATTTGAAAATTATTATATGTGACGTTTCTAAAAAAAAAATCAGAATGCCAAGGTTGGTAAAGTATAGGCGTGTTCATGGGAGTACATCAAGCCTTTTTGTTCACAAATTACTACAACATCTCTAAAAATCTAGTTCCCGAGCTCCGCAAAAAGGCGGTCACAGTCAGGCTGCAGTCACGGACCATTCAAGGCATGTTTCACTAAGCATAGAAAGTTTTGCGAGAATAAAGTCCAGAAATCCTGACGTGAGCCACACGGTAAAATAGATGACCGTGGCTAGAACGCATAATGCAAGTCAGGCAGGAACGAGAGAGCCTCCGTCCGACCTATTGTAAAATGCAAATGCTTTAGATCATACTAAGGCAAGTATGATTGCTCTAGTTGCCTTTGAAGATCTTGCCCTCATTAATTTCACAGTCCTAACATACGATTCCTCATCGTGTATTGGCTAAGGATCCAATTGGTGTCGATCAATTTTCCAGCTCAGGAAGCCCATAACTGAAGTCATGGATCTGCAGTTTAGTACGTCAAGTTGTCCTAAAAACGAAGGTAACTTGATCACTTACAAGTCCAATAATATTTTACCACCCGCTCTTCCGTCCATTAATGATAGCCTATTCAAGAACGTGGTGGATGGTCGGCTCTGAACGAAAGAGGCAAGAAGCTACAGAGTATACGCGGCGATTCTCGAGCGGTGAACTTGATGACGCAGGAAATAAGTTCTCGGATGAATACATCCATGGTATGGAGAAGATGCTATGGAATGGAACACAGACAGGAAGGTAGTATTGAGATAATGTCGATGAAAAAGATATAAAAGTATCCTCCTCAACCCCTTCGTTCCATCCTCATCACTCCAACAAACATCCAAATTATCTAGTCTTCAATCTTCCAAACTTCTCCAACAATCAACATGTATTTCACCCGCGCACTCATTGCTCTTGGCCTCATGGCTGCCACCGCATCTGCTTGCACGCCCGGTACCTTTGCTTGCGGTAACCAGGGACAAGGCGGTGTTGACGGCGAGATCTTGGTTTGCACTTCGAGGTAACTACCCACCCACTCCCTTACAGAAACCAACATAGCACTGACAATTCGCAGCGGCAACTTCGTCGAGTCGGCTCAGTGCGGTGGTGCCACTTGCTGCCAAATCACCGATGGCGGTTTCAACGCCCACTGCACCTGCTAAATGACAAAAGACCGGTACGTCCTATTTTCACAAATCTACTCGGGTGTAGAGAAAGCCGTAGCTGACTTTTAAAATTAGTGATGATTAGCTCGGGTGGAGAGGAAGATCGGGGGAAGAGATGATGGGAAGGGTTGAAGGACATCAGACTGGACGCAGCCTTATTTCCTTTGACAAAAGCTTCTTTATTATCTTTTCGTTCTTTTCATAGTGTCGCAACTAAATGAGAACGCTCTTTAATTATCTTTATCATTAAACAGACCCCTGAGAAAAACTGTTCCACCTAAGTGCTGTTGCCAAGATTGCTTCGAGATATTCCTCTTACAAAACACATAACATGACGTGAAAACTCCCAAAATCTAGATATATAAGCCCGAGACTTCCTTATTATATCCCTCCAATAATAGTGGTTGAGAATCCTGCTAGGAAACACAAACCATAGGTTTCATACCTCAGATCGTATCTCTCGTTCATCATCACTCGCCGATCTTCCTCTGCGGAAAATACTTACGCCAAAGCCACCACAGCATGACAGTGACCATGGTAGTAGGAACAGCCACAACCCAATATACCCAAAACTCTTCTGAAATATGCCATTTTCCAGGCCCATCACCCGTTCCTGGCGAGTAGTTGAAGAAAGACATGCTAAACATTGACTTCGCATCGTCAGCTTCACCTCATTTTCCTTAAAGACAAGAATTACGAACCGAGATGAAAGTTGCGGGTAAAAATGCCAGAGTGAGAAAGGAGATTGTTTTCATCGCAGCACTGTCGCTTTGCGCTGCTTGACCGATTTGAACGGATATCCGGGAATCGTATTGAGCGATAGTGTTAAATGCCTTCCTTTTATTAGCGTTATCATCTAGTCAACTGGTATGAATAACTTGCCAGTGTGATCTCATTTTCTAGCCGCTGTTTATTACTCGCTGATCTAAGTTTCAAACTCCCTAGCATATGGGCATAAAATTCAACCCTCTTTCTGATACCCTTGGCTGGTTCCTCGTTAAAAGCGGGGAACTCGGAGAAGAATTCTGCCCGTGAAGACTGCATGCTTGCTACTGTTAAACTTGCCACTTCGAGGGTTTCTAGAACATGAATGGCATGTCGTGCTATTTCGTGTAGCTCCGGGTACCGCGGGTCCTGGCGCGAGGATGCTGATCGCGCTTTTTCTATGACGCGGACTAGATTTCTGATTCCCCACACTGCTTGATCTTGTAGACGTACTACTTCGCCAAGGAGCGCGGTGTGAAACGAGTATGGATCTGATAGTCCGTCTTTGTTGTAAAAATCTCCGTTCTTAAACCAGGTGAGAAGCTCCGGGGATGTTTCGAAACTGAGGATAATAGATTTCCCGGAAGGAAGCCAGTGCGTGAAGATGTTGATGTTGTGCCATTTGTAGTCCTTATCATAAACCTCTTTTATCTGAAATCGAACCCAGGTGCTGTGTCCTGAGAGCTCTCCAGAATCACTGTAGCTGTTCTCACTTCCAAAGTAGCCGTTTGAGCGTTGGCAGAATATATTCCAGAAGAGAGTGGGAATCTTGAGGACGGAGGAGAGGTGAGTACGGCATGAGTCGCACTCTCGAATTGAGTGAGCAAGTGTAAAGCTAGATAGGAGTCAGACTGATTCCAGTGAGGCTTGAAACTGAATTACAAGATGCTCGGCTCAGAAGTCTCGCAGGCCTGATCGGGTGTAAGTAATGTCTAACATGCTCAAGATGTTGGTTTTACTGACCGCTTCTATGTCGTTTGCAGATATTGGATTCGTGTACCAACCCTTTTCGCTTTTTCTAAGCTCTTCAATCAGGCAGCTATTACAATCCAAGACTTTCTCGAGGCTAGAATTAGACATCGTCAACCTCGCGGAGCACTGCAGCCTCGCGCCACAAATGAACAAAATCTTTGCCGCTGAAAGACGAGAACGATGCAAAACACACAGGAATAGAGACTTAGACCTTTCTATATGGTTCTTATGGCAAAATTATAAGTTGGTGATGTCTTTTATGAAATTGTGGCGAAGTGTTGAGGTGGAATCTCAGGTGTTTCGCGAGGCTCTGGTGGCTGTCTGCCCGACCTGTCTGTTGCTGCAGTGCCACTCGGCCACCGAAACTTTCCTGCGGCAACCCCAATGACATTAAATCGCTCAAACAGGGGTATCACAGCCTTGTGACGACATTTTTGTAGGTGTGACCGAATAAAAGAAATCCTCGGTTTCGCTACTCTCCCTCTCAGTCTCTACCTTCGGAGACTAAAACTCTAGAGAAGTAAAATACTTCTGGTCACTAAAAGCCTCTCTTAAGTCGTTGAAAAATAGTATGTGCTATTGAGTTGAAGTTTTTGATGAGATATTAGTTGTAAGTTGGAGATTTTTGAGGGGTCTAGTCTTAGACACTGGGTAGGTTCATTGGAAATATTGACATGTTCAACCAGGCTCGAGCGGCTGATAAATCGACTTAGTTGGAAACGAGTAAAAAGAAACAACGATGAGGCTCTTTGATTTGAAGTGTTGAAGGCGAGGGGGAGGTGCATTTGCACACCGCCCAGATGACAAATCCAACGTCAATTTGGGCAGAATAATTATCTCCGAACATAAATCGCAGCCCCTCCTTCAACATTACCATTCTGTTTTTGCTGTTTTTCTTCTGCCATCAAGTTGCGAATACCCTGCCGCATCATTTTCCAGATTTTTGTTATAGTTTGACTGCTCCCGATGGCGCCCAGAAACGAGCCTGCGCCAAACGCTCCTTATTTCACACCAAAGCAATCCCCTCCAGCGGGAACGGCTCTCTCTAGCAACCCACCAACTCTCTTCACTCCTTTGAAGATTAGAGATGTCGAATTTAAAAACCGTATCTGTACGTAAACGCCAATGTTCCCCCTCATAATGCCTCTGGTGGAGCTCAATGGCTCTGCCCTCCCCGCTTTACAGCCCCTCACTAACCCGACTTATAGGGGTTGCGCCTATGTGCACTTATTCCGCAGACTATGGACACCTCACAGACTTCCATCTGGTCCACCTCTCCGCCTTCGCATACCGAGGTGCCTCCCTCACAATGATCGAAGCCTCCTCCATCCTCCCCAACGGCCGAATCACCCCCGAAGATAGCGGTCTCTGGACTGACTCCCAAATCGCGCCCATCCGCCGCATCGCCGACTTCCTACACTCCCAGAACCAAAAGCTAGCTATACAACTCGCACATGCGGGGCGGAAGGCAAGCACGGTTGCGCCGTGGCTGGTGGAGCGCGGGAAGGCTACAACTGCTACTGCGGAAGTGGGAGGTTGGCCAGATGATGTTATGGGCGCGAGTGCGATACGGTGGGGAGAGGGATACCCGATGCCTAGGGAGATGAGCGCGCAGGATATACTGGACGTTATCAATGGGTTCAGAGACAGTGCCAAACGCGCCGTGGAGGCTGGCGTGGATGTGATTGAAATCCACGGAGCGCATGGCTATCTGATCTCCTCATTCTTAAGTCCTATAAGTAACCGGAGGACGGACAAATACGGTGGGGGCTTCGAGAATAGGATACGGTTACTGGTAGAAGTTATTGAGGCTGTGAGGGGTGTCATTCCAAGTGGAATGCCACTGCTTGTGAGAGTCAGCAGTACGGAATGGATGGAGACGCATGCGCCAGAAAGTTGGGATGTCGAGTCTACGATCAAGCTGGCCAAGCTTCTTCCTGGGCTTGGTGTTGACCTGCTCGATGTGAGCTCAGGTGGTAACAATGAAGCACAGACAATCCAGATGCACAGCGATTTCCAAATCGGTATTGCAGGACGGATAAGGACCGCCTTGTACGAGGCTGGGATCAAAGACCTGTTAATTGGAGCCGTTGGAATGATTACCGAGGCGGAGGCAGCCAAAGAGATCGTGGAAAACGGGAAACCGGGCAAGAAAGATGATACAGTCGAGATCGAAGACGAGCAAGGTGCCACAGCTAAGGCGGATATTGTCTTGGTTGCACGACAGTTCCTGCGGGAACCCGAGTGGGTGTTTCGTGTTGCATATAGACTTGGCGTTGAGGTGAAATGGCCAAACCAATACCATAGAGGACAGTTTCTCAAAGGGAGCAAGATTTAGAGTAGCGTTTAGACAGAAATAGAGATAGACAATCAATGAATTTCCCTCCCGTTCCTCATTTACAGCACCAGATACTCCGCAGTCAGCACGCCCCCAGTATTATCTTGCAAATGCAACCAACTACAACCACAACAACTCCATCCCATCCCATTCTACCCCAACCCAACCACGACACCGCGCTCAACTCATTTCTTCCCACCAGACCCAAACACCCATCCCACAGCCCCCATTACACCTCCCAACGCCTTACTCGCCAAATCGCCGGCTAGTCACCCCTTATTAGCCATCGGCGGGTACTTCTTGCCCTCTTTCTCAACTTTGGGCTCGCACTATTCATTCATCAGTAATCTCCCTGCTGCTTTCATATAAAGGTAGACATACAGTGCAACGATCCTCCTCCGGAATGGTGTCCATGACGCCTGGGACGTGGTTTCCGCAGCCCCACCAGGAAGTCTTGTCTGGATGATTGTCAGGTCTTCGGTCTCAAAAACGGTACCTCTCTTTCATGTGGACTTGAAAGTGGGGAAGGTGGTGAGGTGACGTTACTCACTGCAAGTACTGCAGGTTGCTTTATGACACATGTCGTCTTTCTGTATTGACTTTTCTGAATTGCCGGGTAAATTTTGCTTCTTTGGTCTGATCTGCTCTGCTTTCTGTTCCAGATATTCTTCGATTTTTCGTGTGGATTGAGTTTGGGGATTGTGGGAAAGATGATGTCTTTTATGTAGAAGTCACGATTGACGTCGGCGATGATCCAGAAATCGGGTTATGGTGGGGTGATTATCTAGCAAGAGCGATCTCGGGATCTACTTTTTCGGGAAGGAATGGTACTAGTGATAGATACGCGAGGTCGCCGATTAGGGGAGGCGAGCCCCTATTCTCGCCGAGGACCTGTGTTGACTTTCTGCTCGGGGTGATATCATATCACCCCGAGCAGAGTCTCAAAACAAAGTTCAAGTTTCTTGAAAAAAACAAAGTTGCATCACTCTGCTTACCATTCATCAAACAAGAAGGATCTGAACATCTATCAAAACCAAAATTTCCCGCGTAGACGCAGAATACGGCATCAAGATTGCTACAAAGGCCCCAAAGAAGTGAATACTATAATCAAACGGTCTATTTTCTAATTCAACCGAGTACAACTATTCAATAAGAATCTCAACTAGCACTCTGTAAAATAGCCGGATCCCCCTGCGTCCACACAACCCTCATGCGAAACTTGCTAATCTTCCAAGTTCCATCCGCCTTCACCAAGTCCAGAAAATAGCGAGATCCCGTTAAATACTTCGGACCATCGTCTTTCGAGCCGGTGCCCGGTGCGGCATGCTGCGCTAGCCCATAAGCCGTCAGCTTCGCATCCGATGCGCCGTCTTTCAGTTCTACGCGCACATTGGTGGCACTATTCGTCAAGATCTCGGAATTAGTATTACTTCTTTGACAAAGAACGGGTTTATTGAATTAGGTGTGACTTCGGAGTAGGAATAGCAGAGTATTCTGGAGGGGATATGTCTCAATGCCAGAAGGAGCAATTTCGCTCCGAGAACTTCACACTTACAAATGAGTGGTGTCCAAGGGGCCGATTTTGCCAATGAGGAAGGCGTGGACGTCGGGGAGGCCACTCGTGATATTTCCGCCGAAGTCAAAGATAACATCTTGCCCGCTCCAGGCAGAGTTGAAAAGTGGTACATCACACTCATCGACGGCTGTGAGGAGGCGGTATAAAGCGTCTGCGATGGCTTCACGGTCGGTGAGGGAGTTGAGGGAGTGTGGTAGCTCGACCATATTGGATGCCATAATTTTTTGAATTTTTGAATTGATTGATTATTGATTGATGGTTCTTTGTCCTTTCTTCTCTGTAGATTATCAAAACGTGATATGAAGAATACTTATACTGTGAAGGATATGGTATCATGGCAAGATCCAACAATGCTACTAGCGGACATAGGCGATAACTCGCTGTAGCTTACAGCGAGACTTATGTCCGAGTACTGCCGAGTTGACGTAAATTTCTCGCACTACTCATTGAGATGGAGTTTACTAAGGAAATAGCGTTTTCGTAAGGCTGAACAGTACCATTGCATCCAAAGAATCTGGTCATGTACGTTCAGGCCTATTTATGTGAGCCTGCTGTAGCTATTGGCAAACTTTGCCGATTAACCGAGGGGGGCGCATGGAAATAGGGGACCCAGTGAAGGTTTTCCGGTTAAAGCGAGTGCTTTTGCGGCACCATCAAGGTAACCGCAGCTGTCTTAGGAACTGAAGAGCGAGAAGTTTGAGAATAGTGATGAAAAGCATTTAATAAAGTGCAAGTTGAGGAAGAGTCCTCAGCAACGAGCAAAACACTAACGAACTCGGTGTGAGGAAATTCACGGACTGCGTGATGAACGACCTGCCGCATCCTGAGGCTTCGATAGTATTGTCTCATCCTCCCCACAGGAGAGACCTAGAGGACACAAATTACTTTATTATGATAATGATCTAGCCATGAACTCCCAATAATCCTGTACACAGCACCTTCTGTCCTCAACTCCAGACACCAGCACTATAAAATGTGTAAAAATCAAGGCCACATACTCAGCTCGAACATTTTACCCTCGTCGGGTGGGCCAAAGACAATACTAAGCTCATCCTTGAAACTCTGCGGGGCCAAGAAATTGCCCGTTTGCCTCACGACTTCCTTCTCTTCACTGTCCTTTGTCCAATCTCCCCCTGCTTCTCGGTTTTGGAGCTCCTTCTTTCTCCTATTTTTGTTCGGCAGAAGCTTCCCCCTATCCTCAATCTTCGTCCACGTCCCGTTTCCTGTAACAACGTGTCTCCTCATAGCAACATTCCAGCTAAAACTGCTCTCATGTGTACCTCCAAACAAACTACTCCTCAAAAGCACTTCATAATCAATCAATCCCCTCTGATCCCACGTTAAAGCCTTCATCTCCTTCAATTCCCTCTCAAACCCCTTCCCTACCAACAATTCCTCTTTCGTCGAGACTGACATATTCAAGCTCGCCGCTGTCTCTGTAAACCTCTTCGCATCCGCTTCATTCCCGGTCGTCAAGTATATCACCGGTAATCTATGCTGGTTGGCGTGACTGAGGTAATTCTCGCTCTGTTTTATGTATGGCGTCCATCCCGCCGCTTTCGCATCCGCGGCCGTCCTCAAATGTGCTCCATAAAATTGCCCAGGATGAACACCCACTGCATCAGGATCCATGCCTATGCTGTATTTCTTGTTCATCGCATACAACGTTGTTCCTGCAAGCCGCCGCACATCTTCTCGGAATCTTAATATCTTGCCGAAATTGGCGACGAAGCTAGGATCATCGTAGGAGAGCGGGAATTGAAGGAGAGGCGTGTGTAGGCTGACGAGAACGGGGAGACTGACGGAGAAGGGTGTCGGATGTGTGGCGTTGAGGAACTCTTTGAATGATCGGGTCCAGTTTGCGGGGTTTTGAAGAACCGTTTCTGCTACAAATTTATCGGCCAAGTCTTGTGGGGAAAGGACGATGGCTTTTGTAGTCGAGGGCTTGTCCCAGAGGTCGTTTATGTGTGGTATGAGGTGCATTTGGGGACATGATTCGCTGAGGGAGGTCTTGAAGTGTTCGAGGTCGAAGAGGTAGGTAAAAGGGACGTTGATATCTGTATGGAGCGTTTCGAGAGTTGTGCCGCGTGAGACGATTTCGGGGACTACAAATGCAGTTGCTGGGACGTGGTCAGGCCCTCTGGCAGAAACGAAAAGGGGGCGGAGGGGCATAAACTCACCACCAGCCTCAATAGCATATCGTACACAATTGAGGAATACGTTCCGCACATTGCCAACACCACCTTGCGGCGCCTCGCATCTAAAGATCAGCCCAGGTGTCCATACCTTCCCTTTGCACAACTCTACCAACGCACTGTTATCGATTGGGCCATCAATCTCCGTTTCCAGCACCGCCTCGACGAATGCTGCCTTCTTTCCCGACACCGCGACGCGATATATTTCGTGATAGTCTTGCTGCCTGACCTCGGGCCTGGAGAAGAGGTAGTATCCCATAAACAAAACGGAAAAGAAAACAACTGCTAGCTTTGAAATATGAAATGGCGACATGATGACATGTGCACCTTTGAAGTCGACGTTCATGATGGAAAGGAAATGGGGAGAAAAGATATTATTAGCTACATTCCAGAGAAGAAATCGTTTCCTATATGGAAGTTGAAGAAGAGAAAAAGATGTCTCAGGACGGATTCCCTTACTGAGTGGAACAGTAGAGCGGGTAGGTGTGGCGTTCCACTAGAGATAATATTGAAGCCGTATTCGTGGTGTACAATTCCTCCCAAAACAGATAGTTTCACCACCGCACAGAGCATTAGAGACCCGGTGCATGTCCTGGGCCATTTCGGAAGAACAGAAGTACAAGGCGGTAAAAAATCTAATGGAAAATGACCTGAGCTGTTGGGATTGCTGTACGGTGAGAAATTCAAGTCTGAAATTGTAGTCGAAAAAGCAAGTCCGAGCTGAAAACATAGAGGCGCGCTAGTGCGCTGCTTTTGACAGGGATTCTGATTTTATATCGACATCTTCTCCTCCAGCGACTTTCTCTGTTTCCCTGAGGAATATCAACCTTATCAATAAACCTCTCCTTGAATACGCCTCTCGAATAGACACGGTTCAGTTGCAGTATATTGCAATACAGACGCGACAACGCGAAAATAACGCGAACGTCACGCGGAAACATCTTTCAATCTCAAAGTACCATGTGCGACTGATCCTCAAATCTTGGAGCTCTTTGACGTGTCCCACGAAGTCCCGGAGCTCATCAGATATGCTTGTCCAATCTCAAGCACCCTGCTATTCTCTATCCCTAGCCACTGAGGTTCCAATTTTTGCAACGAATCTTCGATTTCGTATGATTTCCCTCCCGCAACGAACATGATCTTTCCAGCGAAAGGCATATTTGCACCTTTGTGCGTTTGATCATTCTGACCTCTGTTCGCAGTCGCGCATGTCACTATAGAAAGCGCTACATCTTTTGGCTCGTTTGCTGGCAGGTTCAATTCCGCCCATCCTTTCTCGATGCCTTTGACCATTGCCGTCTCTGCCCTGAGGTCAGTGCCTATATAAAGAAGCCGGATGTTAGAGCTTACTGGTCATCCACGGGCATATTACATTTACACGAATCCCTTCGGGTATTGCTTCAAGATGAAGTCCCCGCATTATGCCAATGACCCCGTGCTTGCTCGCGGTGTACGCGGTCAATCCCGTACACTCCTTAAACCCTGCTATACTGCTAGTCATGATGAGATCTCCACCTCTATTGCGGCGCAAATATGAATAGCCGATTCTTGCAGTAAAGAAGACCCCTTTCAGGTTGACATCCAGCTCCCGAACGTTTGGCTCTTTAGTGATGTCTTCATCTGGGTCGATGAATGGATCTTTCGGCATGGACACTCCCGCATTGGCAACTACAACGTCTACCCCTCCATAAAGCTCATGCGCTTTGGCAAACAGAGCGAGTTGGTCTGAGTAAGACGAAGTATCACAATGGACAAAAACGGCCCTGTTTGATGCCAACTCGTCGGCGAGTTGCTTGCCAGGTCCATCCGCAACGTCGCCGAAGACAATATTGGCACCATTTTCTACATGCGGTCAGCAAATATTGCATATGCAAGACAGGACAACGCTACCATGAAAGATATGTACGGCTTCTCGGCCAATTCCAGTTGCGCCCCCGGTGAGAATGACTGTCTTGCCTCGCAAAGTCTCCAGAAGAGAAGGATCAAACTCAACATGCGTCATGGTCTAAATTTTTAACTCACAGTTTATAGGAGTTCGTCCTTATTTCTCAAATACTCGATCTCAGAAAACTACCGTATAGAAAATAGCGAGGCCGCTATAGTCCCACCGCTTCCAACCACCCGGCTAGTCTGCTGGTTTGAACTAACCCAGGGGGTTTCCCGACAGCTCCCCAGTCTTCATGCGTGTCACTTCTGCCTCCGTACATTCGAAGTGGAGCGTAGCAGGCACGGGATACCAGATACTGCAATACCGAGCATGAGCGGGGTATGTGGGACGCGGGGTCTGGCGGTGCAATCTGCCCCACCATTGAGCTATGAGCATACCCTTGAACCAACTGCATGAGCAATGCAGATTATTTTCAATTAAGAAGGTGCGCCGGAGTTGGAACCCGGAAACCTTTTCATATATTCGCCTGGCACAAAATAGCAACAGGTGCAAAACTGATCTTGACTGCGAAATCAAGGTGCTTGAAAATAAAAGATGCAGGTTAGTCGGGGCGAGATACATGAACCTCAGAATCGAAGCTCACTAAATCAGGTAATTATTGTTGGTGCAGGGCCGTCCGGCCTCTGCCTAGCCTTGATTCTAGGGAGAGCTGGAATCAGGACAACTCTCCTTGACGCAGGAGCAACAATCGACGACAGACCACGAGCAGCACATTATGCCCCGTCCGCTATTCGAGTTCTCCGAACCGCAGGCGTACTAGACGATGTACGACGCGTAGGTTTTATACCAGGGAATATGACATGGCGCAAAATCGATGGCACACCTATTGCAAGCATCAAGGACACTCCCGAGACAAGAGGACCCGAGGGATTGACTGTTTTGCCCTTGAATCTGTTGGGTGAAGTACTCATGGATCATGCGAAAAAAAACGAGAATATCACCATCAAATGGGATCACAAAGTAGTGGATGTTGGGCAAGACGACAGCTCGGCCTGGGCTATAGTTCGGGGTGAGGATGGGACCGAGACAAAATACACTGGTGACTACCTATGTGGCTGCGATGGCGCAAACAGCCAAGTACGAAAGTCTCTATTCGGTGAAAGCTTTCCAGGCCATACATGGGATGCTCAAATTGTTGCTACAAATGTATGTTCTGTTATCCTCGCCTGCTGTTTTGTTCCTCTAATTTATCGAAACAGGTATATTACCCTCTAGATAAACTTGGCCTAGATGAAATCAACAACATCATCCATCCCGAAGACTATTATATGGCCGCCAAGATCACCAAGGACGGTCTATGGCGTGTTTCCTACGGCGAAGACCCCAAGCTCTCGCACGCGGAAGTCGTTGCGCACCAGCCCGAGAAATACAGACGCATGCTGCCTGGAAATCCTCAACCAGGCGACTACAAGCTCACAAATGTTGGCCCATACCGCATTCATCAACGCTGTGCGGAGAAGATGGCCGTAGGAAGAATCGTTTTAGCTGCCGATGCAGCGCATCTTTGCAATCCATTTGGTGGAATGGGGCTCACTGGTGGTTTAGTCGATGTTGGAGACTTGGGTGTGTGTTTGGAGGGCATTAATGACGGCGTGGCGGAAAACGATATCTTGGAGAAATACTGCGAGATTAGAAGGCAGAAATGGAGGGAAGTTATCGATCCGATTAGTAGCGGTAATTTCTTGAGGGTTAGTGCGACGGATCCAGATAGGGCCAGGGAAGTGGATCCATTCTTGAATATGGTCAAGCAGATGGAGACGGATAACGAATTGAGGAAGAAGTTCGATGCCGTAGGTCTCCCTGCAGGTATTTTCGAGAGAAACTATTACTAACAGGGTGAATAGGGTGCATATGATGTTTGTCACGATTTCACACAGTACTACAAGGGTGCTAATGGGATTACCACTAATGGGATCAAAGTGTAAGGATTATATTGCTACTTTGGTGTACAGGTACTCAAATCAAACTCACAACCACCGCCCGGCTCCACGCTTCCCTCATTTTCATTCTCATTAAAAGGTATTCGTGCCCCTCAAACAGCATGAGCATCCACCTGTTTCTTCTCATCCTTCTCTACATCTGCAACCTCCTCGTCACTCTGCTGCTTTGGCCCAGATACCAAATATTCCGTACTCGACTCTCCCTGCAGCGTCTCCCCATACAAATTCTTCGGATTGAAACTGAAACTTCCCTTAGGGATGAAAGTAGCAGCAATTATCACAGCCGCGATGATCGTAAACTGCACTCCCCCAATATTCTGCACAGCACTGCGGACGTTGATATATTTATCTGGGTAGCCAGGTGCAGCAACGATGCCTCTGGCAAAATTGTTCGTGTTTTCAGCGCCGATGCGGTCGATGTATCGTCCAATAGTTGACGAAGAGATTGCATAAATGACGATATATGTGCAATACAAGAATGCCATGACAGCTCCCAGAGGCGAGACGTCGTTATCCTCGGATTCTTTTCGTTGGAGTAGAGCTTGGATATACGCCGCGAGCGAGACGTCACCAGCTGCCCACCCGAACGAGATAGGAATAAATGTCGCAGCTACTACCCAAGCATCTTGTACTCGACCAACGGGAGGCCACCAACCGGGAAGCCACCATACGATGAGCAGGAGTAAGGCATCGAGCCGTAGCCATGGGATAGGGGTTGGCACGAGATTGGTGAAAAGGAATACGAAGAGCGCGCCGAGCAACTCGCCAAAGTTAGAACCACCGACCATGATCTGAGACCAGGCAGAGTTGCCCAGATAGCGACGAGCAATCACGGGACCAATGCCATTCTCGAGGTAGCGGTGACCATACAGGGCGAAGCTGTAGCCTGGGACCAACCAGATAAATTTGCGAGATGTGAAAATGATCTTCGCGCCGACCCATACGGATTCTCCGAAGAGGTAGAAGCCTCCGAGAACAGCCTTGATGTACATAGGTTTACCGGACATGACTGAGGCTAGAGGTCTTTGGAAGTTCAGGTGAGAGATGAACCACCATGTGATGGAAGCCAGTGTGAAGCAAATCGGTGTAATGATGAAGGACATGTTGTTTCCAAGACGCGGGATTAGGGCTAATGCTGTACAGAATGCCCCCGATGTCCCGGCGATTTCGTAGAAGATGTGTACCATGGCATCCATGCGTCGAAGCTTTTGAACATTTCCTCCTACGATATCTCGAGGGATGACTCGGCGGATCAACTCCACCATTCCGTAGGCGATTCCCGTGATGCAGTAGATCGGGATGATACCGTCAGTGTTGTAACTCCCATAGTACGACCAGTCATCCTTCTTGTGTGTCTTGTCCCACCCAGCCGGCTTGATATATCCTCCAGTCGAAGCATCAACAATAAGCAGAATCGCCGTCAAAATTCCGAAGACGAGGATGGCCATCGAAAGAACCATTTTGGTAGGCCACCGCTTGATTAGAGGAGCAATCAAGATAGAACCAACGCATTGAAAGGCTTGGTTCAGACCAGTCAAAAGACCGACTTTGAAGAATGTTTGAGCTCTCGTGCCTGACATTTTAGCATCGTTGTCGTATCGGTTTGTTGCAAGAGCGACAATGGAACCGTTGAAAGCTTCGAGGCCGAACTTGTAAAGCATTATACCTGCGATATAGATGGCAATGTTGCGTTTCTCGATAGAGGTGAAGAGGTTCCAAGTCCCCAGAACGGAGTGCTGCTTTGGGTGACTTTTCGTCTCATGCATCACGGCGGATGACATTTTGTCGAGAAGTGCTCAAATTTTGAAACGAATACTGATGAAAGTTGGTCATTTGAAGTAAAGAAGCATGGCCATGTATTTATTATTCAATCTAGAGATCTGTGGCTATTATATAAGCTTTCTTCATCCTCACCCTGGCCACTAAAGAGCACATGCCAATGCCTCATATCTGCACATGCCCCGACAGTTTGGTTCTATCGAAAAGACGTGAACTACAGTATATATTAAACATTTCAATCTTTGATGTCGACTTCGAAAAGAACCATTGACGTTTGTAAAAAGCAAAACGTGCAAATATCCAAGATTCCAGTCCCTCTTTAGACGGAGGTACAAGAAGGCGTGGATTGAAGTCAACGTCGGCTGCCTAGCTAATAGTGGCAGAGGGACTCGAGCATACATCTTGGAAAACACTTGGAAAGCTCTTGGGAGAATAGTGGCGACGACGCCCATTTTGTATCTCTCGCTGTCACTTTCAGGATTGAGGGCGATGGAAACGCGTAAGCCGCTCTAGGCCAAGCATTGGCAGCACTACGCAACCCGCATCAAACTGTATCACAAAGCGCGATTTTGAAAAATGACCTAGAACATACATGGTCAATTGGGTCAGCACGTGGAGGGGTGGATGGCAAGAACGTGGGAAATCGTCTGCGGGCGGCCACGGAATAGGAAGACGTCGCGTGTTGTCCCCGCCTTTAGAAACGAAATCGCACTCTATACATCTTCTTCATCCTAAAGACCCGAAACTCTGACAGGACATGATATTTTATTTCATCTTTAGTGGTCAAGACAGTCTCAGCTATTGACCATAAAACCCCCAATGTTCTGGGCTTGATGTCTACATGTGCCGAGTTTGGTTTTCATCATGATATTCCGTGCTAATTTTGGCTGCGATCATGAATCTCCCAAAAATGAGTCCTACAACCATTCACTCAGCACAGGCATCAACTAATGGACCATCTTTTCTCGAGCGCTCTTCTTGTGCATGCCACCCAACCAACTCCTCGCCGTGAATATCCGAATTCTCTTCCCGAAGAACCAGAAAATGAAGAACGCCAAATTGTTCGCCGCCAGCACAGCTCCAAAAATGCCTGCAATAACCACCGCAAATCCTCTCTCCAGAATCCAATCTAGCAAGTAAAGTCCCATGCCAAAAGAAATGGCCTGCTTTCCAAGATTCGTAGCAATCAGCATCTCGCTAACATTGGCATTGTAGGAATCAAGTGCATATGCAAGCACGAACGAGAAGAAAAAGAAGGCACCCCAGTTGCACATTGCTACACCAAAGAAATATCCAATCCAGTGCAAGTCGCGTTCGGCCGTGAAACCGTAGAGAATAAGACCGGCAGGGGCGATGAACACTGCGGGTAACAGAACGGGAAGGCGCATTTCAGCTTCACGGATACCACCGTTGCGGCGTGTGAGGTAGGCGGCTAGACGATCTGAAGTGAAGACTAGGGGGAGGGCGGTAGCAAAACCGAGAAAGTTTGCGACGGATATTAGACCGGAATTTTCCTAAGTACTGTTAGACATCGGATCTCTTTTGGACAGGGGTCGGGCGGGTACGTACTGGTTTCCAATTATATGGTGGCGCCGTGATCTTGATGGGGAACGTGTAATTGAAAGCCAAGGCCCCGAGACCAATATAAATTCCTGAGGAAACGGGTCAGTACGATTATGCTCTTCATGGGTGCATTGAAACCCTACCGAAACTTGTAATAACCCAGAACACTGCTGGAACTGGGAAATACGTGAAAGACCGGATCATGGTCATGAAGAATTCAGCTTCATGATCGATTTTGCTCCATGGTTTCAGGGTGCTGATAAAGGATTTTCGTGGAGGAATGACGTTGGCTTCCTCAATATGTTGTTGAAGCTCGTCACCCTTGGGTTCTGAGTCGCCATTTGTTGTGCTCGCAGTAGGTGAGCGTGTTGGTGTGGCTAGCTTGCGGTCGTATTGAGTCTCCTCGACGAATATAAATGCCATAATGAACAAAGCACCAGCAAATGCAATGACCACGTAGAAGAATAGGCGCCAGGAATATCCGCCTGCTAGCATATACCCCGCGTAGAGGGGACCTGTGGCTCCCCAGCACAAACACACTATCACACATATAACTTTAGCGGCGTCCTACGCGAGGTCGAGCTTCACGGAAGATCTTACCTGTATAATATCCAATCCTCTTCCCTCTCTCATGTAAGAAGAAGATGTCGTTGACAAGCTGGACTGGTAAAGCTTCACAGACTCCAGAACCAAATGAATGAAAGACACGCGCTACCATCAAACCTCTGAAAGTAGTAGCTCGAGAAGCGCCAATCAAACCACCAATGAACTGTAAAACTTAGTCTAACTCTCTTTATTGAATGTATGTGGAGCTCTTACAATGAGGAGTGACATTAACATCACAGGCCTTCTACCAATCTTCAAATACAATGGAACGAGAATGAGAGAACCTATGAAGTCAGCATCTGCTGTACTTTGCGCTTGCTGTAGCTGAAATTGCGATGACCTACCAAAACCGAACGCCAGATTCGAATATGATATTAGTCCTGAAGCCTCTGTTTGTGATATCTGAAATTCCTTTGCCCAGATTGTGATGTAAACTCCAGGTCCGACGAGGGCCGCATTTCCGAGGAACGAGTAAAACGATACCACAATCAGAATCATGGTTTTCTTGAAGTTCGACCACTGCAAACGACCCATTAGCATGTAAGGATTTTCCAGTCTGTGGTGGTCTCACTTGTAGAGGATCGTTTGGATCTTCTGCTGGTACAGGAAATAAAGCTTGGCCGTAGGCTGTATCATCACCAGCTATTTGCCACATTGTCAGCATAGGTATTTCTAAATACTTCCATCAAAAGACTTACCAGCAGCTTGCAAGTTCACTGTCCCTGGAATATCTTCTTCGTGGGCATGACTGTCAATCCACCTCAGCAAAAATCCTTTCCTTGGCCAAAACGAACAATCTCACCTGTGCACCAAGTGCTGCCGCGGAGCTGGCCCGTCGTGGGTCATATTGTCTTTTGCGTGCTCGAAGTTCGGACTTCACAACCAATTCTATCAGCGTCAATGAGGAATTAGCTGGAATTGATCTATGTTACCTTCGTAAAAGAAACCGCCCGTTCTAGCTCTTACCTTTGTAATCGCCTCCTCAAGTTTCAAAATCTGGGGTAGTGTGGGGCCCGGAATGTGGGGGAGCCGCGGCGGCTTTTCTTTCGCTTTTGGGCGTGTCCTCCGGACTTAGCTTCTCAAGCTCCAAAAGACTTTTTGTCTCACTTTTGAAGTAAAATCAGGAAGGATTGAGCTGAAGTCGATAGCAGAGAGGTACTTCTTCTAGTCCACCTTTATCATCTGTTGCACAACCATGCCGGTCTACCGCTAGCCGACGAACAACGGAGATGCAGAGGTGCAGCCAGCTCCACAGGCATGGAACGAACGCAACCACATGCTGAATTGCGGATAAAGGGATCCCGGCTGCTTTGGTTGCTGACCCAAGATGCATGTACCGATTTTACAAATACTGCTTCATTTGCCTAGTTGGATGGAGACCGATGCAGCTTCGAGATTGGGACTGCAGCAAGCCGTAAACCAATTGGGGTAAAGGACGCCAAGTCCCAGGGGTCCCTACCAATGGCATCAGAAAGTCCACTGCGTCCACTTTGGTCCCCTTTCTTCGGCTCAATAATTCGCATTTGATGACTTGCTTCTTGTTGGCAATGTTTGTCTGCAAGTGATGCATGACTCGGGATTTTGCAGCATCTCAATGCTCGCCTCTAAATGGGTGCGTGATCTGCAATTCTTCAGGAAGCCTGATCCAACTACCGTCTACCCTGTAACGTCCACTATAAGCTTGCATCAACCAACGCTTACAGTACCATTGAGGATTCGAAGGTTTATGTCAGATCCAACCAACAAAATTATGCAGCGGATTCCTCTTTAAGACTTCTTAGTCAGCGTTTCATAATCAAGTGTGCTAGATGTTTGGATCCTCCAACAGTGTACGTTCAATGTTGACATGTATATTGATGGGGATTTGGGATGAGCCTTCACCGCTGTAGAAATTGAACGCCACAATCTTACACTCCAACTCGAACATCTCCAAAGAGGAAATAATTACGACATAAGCAGCATAAATTGAGCCACGCATGTTGTATCGGCTGTTGAGTGTCTCCCTTTCGCCGATAGCATCCCCTCGGCTAGCCGATGCCGAAGCCTGAATATCCACGTACCGATAGCGCGTTCATCGGGAGTGTCAATCTCGAAATAATTGATTCTGCCGAATTTGATATGAGAAAAAGTGTCATGCCAACGATTGGCGAAGTGCGACGTGCAACGAAAACGTCGTGTTTCACGTGTCAAATTTAGTATAAGATAAAGTTTGAGGGATCAAGATTCGCGAGACTGCGACTTGCAACAAAAAGATATAGGTCAGCACTTAGTCTGCTGTGAAATTGGAAGGTGTGAGTATCTAGTCTACGATCCTGTGGGTCATGATCGAGGTCAAAGAAGTTCGGGAGTTTTTAAGGTGGACGTTAGTTCATCTGGGAAGCATTTACCCGCCTCGCTTTTCGATATTAACAAGATAAGGCATAAAAAAAGTCCCCAATGTTTTGAATTATTGTCTACGACCTACCTCGAAAGTTGAACGCAATCTTTTCATAGTTAATTTTCCTTGAATCCTGGCACAGCATCACCTACAGCGCCTTCATCAAATACATTTACCTGTTCAATATTGCTACCCTGGCGCTATCAAGACCTCGTCTGCTTCTTCTCGCGACCTGCCTTCCATAGACGGCATGGAAAGCAGCAGGAATCAAGCAGAAGTCGGAATCCGAGCCTTATCGTTAGTTAGTCCTCGGTCTCATGCACTCAACTTACCCTACCCAACTTCGCAGGATCGGGACATTACGACATAAAAACTCACACCCTTCTCGAAAACAAACGCCCCAAACCCATCTTCGTCTCTCACACCCCGATGCCCCCAAATCTCAAACTCAAAAGCCCCGTCGATATTTGATATTTCGCGGCGCCTACGCATCTAGGAACCCGAAAAGCCACACGAACTTACAAAGCCGGGCCGAATCGTGTACCGAAGGCGCATGGCGAGGTATCTGAAATGCCTGAGAAAATTCATATCTTTATCTGTGTCCGTAGTCGAGCATTCAGAAGGCCCTTCAGAAGGCACGCGCTCGGTCATGCCGGAATGGCTGAGGGGAAATATTTCGTAGACGATAAGGCGTGAAGAGCTCGGGACAGTTTACCAACCAAGCTGTTGCAAGAGAAGACTTCAAGGCTTTACTCATTTTCTGAAAGGCGGTCAGACTTCATATTGGTAATCAGGGAAAACGAGGAAGTCACCTCTGAACATTTCAAGAAGCCGATACTCCCCGTGAGGCCGAGAAAGGATCCCACAACCAGGCATTACAAACCCAAACCAAGAGTGAGCAATAAACTCCTATTTACTCATGGAAAGTTTTCAACAATCTTATCTGATATAAATTTGGACTTCAAAATCAGTTACTCGCCTCACTTCAATCCCATCTCAAAGGACTAGGGTGTTGCTAGGGTCTGCATAGCCGAATACAGCCAGAAAAACCGGCATCGGGTCCTGACTGCGCTGTCAAATGCCTTGCATATTTTCTGTAGAGCAAAGTGATAAAAAATTTGACTACAGTGATATCTCGGCAATCGTAAATGTCGTGACATAGTTCTTGGCGAGATCTCCTATATTGCTTTGGGAGGTACCGGTACATTGGATGTACTTGTGATTCAGAATAAGGGTTGTAGTTCAAGTAGAGATAAAGGGGCTAGGCCCACTCTAGGGGTTTGATAATGCGGAGTGAGGACGTCGGTCGATGCTTCCGACGTGGGTGTCGTGGCGCCGTGGAGAAAGCGGGGTAGCTTGTGCGCATCGTTATGTTTTGACAGCGTGTCAAGATTTCTTAAATGAGATGAAATTGATGAGAGTTCTGTGTGCCGGTAGAGCCAGATACCGAATCTTATTTTCGAATGTCGGAAAATCCTTAGATGAACCTCGTGGAGTCTTTTCACTCCGACCGTATTTTTTGAAGCTTTTGACAACATCGGGTTGCTGTAGATTGCGGAGTAGCTACCCCACCAAATCATTCCAGATCGATTAACAATCCTAGCATAAAGCCCCACCTAAGCTGATAAGTTAACTTTGCCAGGTGTGAGTGCTTGTGGGAGCTTCCACATATGAGGCTGTGGTTTATTTGGACAACCTCGATAACTTTGAATCAAGTCTGAGGTCTTGGTGGCTTGCTGTCTTGAGCACCATACCGTCCTCAAAGTATTGTTGCCGCGCCGCTCCTCGTCCGCCATGATTACTGAGTCGTTCTCCTCCACCGCAGCTTGGACGCAAGTCCAGGCTGCACTTACGAAGACAAGCACTAGCACAGTTTTGCTAGGCATTTTGTCACTCAGTCTACTCATCGTAACAATTGACTATGGATATATGCTTTATCTCCATGCTCGGATGGTTTGTAATTGCTCGCCTGATAGAGACATGCTGATTCGTGACAGCCACCGGGTCCTTTACCGCTCCCGATCATTGGCAACACCCATCTTCTTCCAGACGTGAAGCCATGGATATACTTTGAAGAATTAGCGAAACAATACAAGACTCCCCTGATAACATTCTGGATTGGTCGTAACCCGACAGTCTGGATTTGCGATGCGTGGGCAGCGTCCGAACTGTTTGACAAACGTGCTGGAATCTATGCATCGAGACCTCGAATGGTGGTTTTCGGAGAGCTCGGACCTGGCCAAACAAATCTGGTGTCCATGTATTATGGCCCGCGCTGGCGCGTACATCGCAAGTTGACTCATCTTGGGGTTGGATTACAGCAAGTGCGGAATTATCAGGGTTTCCAGAATGATGAGAGTAGGCTCATTGCCTACAACCTTTTACGGACTCCCGAGAAATATGAGGTGCACTTCGAGCGCTACGCCGCTAGCGTAGTATCGATAATAGGCTTTGGTAGGAGGATTGCGAGCACGGATGATCCAATCATCAGCGAGGTGCTTGCTGTTATGCAGCGTGCAGCGGAGCTGAATGTTCCAGGAAAGAGCTTTCCCATGCTTATGGAGACCTTTCCGTGTAAGTGGCTAAGTATACCGTGCAAGATAGGACTAGACTGAAGATTTGGAATTAGTTCTTGCGAGGTTCCCCAATGAGATAGCTCCATGGAAGCATGGCCTTAAGCCTGGAAGAGGGAGCGCCTTCTACTACGCCTTGGCAGAGGAAGCTGCAAGTAACCCTGAGCAACCAGACTGTTACGTCAAGAAGCTGTTCGAGGAAGCGCCAAAATACGATTTGTCTGAGCGGGAAATTGCAGGTTTGGCAGGAAATTTATTTGGTGGTGGTGCCGATACTTCGAGTTCGACACTTGTCACGTTTGTTCTTGCCTGTTGCGCGTTTCCAGAGGTGCTTTCAAGAGCATGGGAAGAATTGGATCGAGTAATAGGTCCAAACAGGAGTCCAACTATGGATGATGAGCCAAATTTGCCATACATTAAGGCCTTTGTGAAGGAAGTGTTTCGCTGGAGATCTGTGGCTATCATTGGAGGCCAACCACACGCACCGATCCAAGACGATGAATACAAGGTAAGACTAATGACCCAAGATTTAGCAGAAGGCTAAAGAATTTCAGGGGTGGCATATTCCGAAAGGGACTTGGATTCAGGGGAATACTTGGGCCATCCATCACAGCGAAAAGGAATTCCCAGACCCAGACCGATTCAACCCAGAACGTTACCTTAAAGACAGTCCTGACTCCAGACCTTTCCCGAATGAAAGAGGATATATGACTTTTGGGTGGGGTCGACGCGTTTGTAGCGGTCAAGGCTTGGCTGAGCAGGGAACCTTTATCACGGTCGCTCGAGTGCTTTGGGGGTTTAGGATTGAGAAAGCGCGAGATGCGGAGGGCAAAGAAATTCCCGTTGATATATTCAACTACACGTTCGTGCATGCGAATCCTGCCTGATCAAAATGCTAACAACGAACCAGGAACGGCTTGAACATGCGTCCCCAACCTTTCAAATGTAAAATAACTCCCAGATCAGCGGAGATTCAGAACACGATCAATCGTGAGGGAGAAGAAGCTTTGCAACGGCTTTCGATTTATGACGGAGAGTCAAAGTACACGTTAAGCAAATTTTATAAGGGAAGTAACAAGTCTTAGCTGTAACGAGGGGGCTGGAAAGTGCTTTTCAGTTGCGAACGGTAAATACCCAGGAGGAAGGAACACTTGCAGAAAGTAAGCAGAGGCCTTGCTCTGTCTTCGTTGATCGATAGAAAACTAGTTTCAGTATGAAGAATTGATAAATTTGCACTCGAATTGTTTCGTGAAGTCAAGATACGTCTCCGAGACTTTCGGATGATGTTTTTTTCCCTGGCCGTGTTTCAGGGATATGTCCGGAGTATCTTGCCAGCCAGTAGGCCGTATGCCCTTACTATGCGGCGCTGCTAACAGGGTCATGCTGCTAGATCTCGAGATTGCCGGCATTGGGGCAGATACACCAGATAGATGAAGATGCATGCGAGCTGAAAACTGACAGGTGGCCAAGTCGAACAGACGAGCAGACCCGAGCAGATAACCCCTGATCACGTGTTTCGCTCCACCTTTACAACCCCTCTTTTCGCTTCTCCGCATTGGCGACCGACGACCTCTCGTCAAACTCGACTCTCCCAGTCTATCTATTCTCCGTCTGTCCTCCTGTCCGTCCCTGCAGCAGCGGAAGCTATATGCGTGGTCGACCACCTTCTTCTGATACTCCTGCTATACATACTGGCCACCATATCATGGGCCCGTGGAGAAGGAGAAAACGCACAGCTTGCCCGCATCGCCAAACCCTCTGAAATCTCTGGCCCCACACGCCGCTGAAGAACCATGCCGACCAGCGCAGACTCATTACAAGACCGAAAGCATGAACAAAGGCCGATTCTGCCTAAAAAATGTCTTTATTGCGAGCGGAGATTCTCTAAAGCTGAACATCTAAAACGCCATCAAAGATCTCGTACGTGACCCCTGTTTCCTGCAATGCTTCGCCAGTTTGTATTTTTGTAGCCTCTCCTAAGTACTTACTGTCTTATAGATACTGGCGAGCGACCTTATAGATGCTCGCGTTGTCAGAAGTGCTTTTCTCGAAGGTTAGCTTCCACCATGCATGACCCCACTTGATCTATACATGTATACATGTATAGCATCAAGGCTTACTGCTAACACTTTCAAAGCGATGTCCTCATTAGACACTTGAAGAATCATCCCCAAGTTGTAGGTGAAGAGATTGAACATAGTTCATCTGATGGCGACCATGGGAAAACCAATGGCCACAGGAGACCCAGCGCGAGCAGTGTGCTGAGCGCCGTAACTGGCACGCAAATGAATGATCTAGGCGTTCCAAATGCTTCGGAACTTCCACCCCATCCAACGTCGCCCTCGAGAATTGACCCGGCGTTACTTGGCCCTCCGGGCGAATTTTCGGAGCAAAGCAACGCTCACACTATGTCATCCGGTCTGGATCATCTGGCCTTGCTTGCTTCACAGCAAACTTGGGGAGACGGCACTGTTGATACCGCAATGACTGATGCTGGAAGCGCAACTCTAGCGCCTGGTAATGATGCACATACTTGGCGACATGATGCTTCGTCTCATAATCAAGACTTCCAGGGTGTCCTCACTTATCAACAAACCCCAGCGCCATCCGAGCCTAATTTTCAAATGATAAATGGGGCTTCAAATCCAACCTCTGGCTTGGATTTTGGTAATGATCTCTATTCAGGTCGCTTGAACGCCCTTCAGGATCAGATATCGCCTGGCATGGGTGTGATGACGCCCAACGGGGCGATGATGCCTCATGAGCTTTTGAATTGGTTCGATCAGTTTGATATGGATGCCAACCAGCCACCGGACGCATTGCAGTCATTGGGAATTAGCCCTGGTGCTGCATCTCAGGAAACTAAACAGCCTCCTGTATCATCCCCGGAAGCGAATGGTTCATCTAAAAGCCAAAGTCCCGGTTCTGTCAGTACAATTATACCAACGGAACGATTTCACAAAGTTGAGCGATGCTGGCCTAATAGACCTAGTAATGCTGTTCGCCTCATGCCCACATTGTGGCGGGACGCTGTCACAAAACCAGAGGACAACTTGTTTTCGAAGGCGAACCTCACTCCTGAGGCCATGGAGCATAATCGGCAGTACGGTTCCCGTTGGGGTTTAGATGAGGATTGCAGAAGTCGACTGCAAAGGATGTTTGTTACTCTGAGCCGGAGGGAATCGAAGCATTTATCGGAAGGGGGCTCACCCTTTTCTCATTCATCACCCTCCGACGCTTCCTCGGTCGGGCAATCGACAATCAACGAGGACATTTCAAAGATACCCAACTTTCCCCCGGCGGAAATATTCGACATCAGCTTAGATCTGTATTTCCGGCAGTTCCATCCCTTGATGCCGTTCATCCACACTCCAACTTTCTGTCCAAAGACCGCCCCCACCTCGATACTTCTTATAATGTGCCTGATTGGTCTCACGATACTTCAAACTAAAGGAGCCGCGGCGTTCGTTCGGCAAGCGTTTCCGGTAGGTTGCAGCTGGCTTCACACCTCCCCGTTAACTTTCTTAATTGAGAAACACCGCTAATATCCTGCAGAAAGCTTTGGAAAAAGTATGTACTGAATTGACATCGCCATCCCGTGAAGGAAGGCGAATAGACCAGATGTCTTCCTTAGCGAGCGCTATTCTCATCTTAAATCTATCCGAGATGACCGGGGTAATATTCTTCTGGTCTTCACGACTTGCCTTAACTAACTTCCCATGCAGGAGCAATCCCATCAAGAACAATGCCAAATGTTGTATACGAATGTCGTTATGGTAAGTCATGTTTGTGTATCGACAGCTTAAAAAGACTGACCTTGTGGTATAGACTGCTCAAAGACACGGCCTCTTCAATACGAAGGATGCACTCCCTCTCGACGAGCAATTCTTTGATCAACTCCCTGATCTTGAGGAGAAATGGAAGGCTTGGGGTAAGATCGAGTGTGCGAAACGGTAAGTTTCAGCCGAGCTCAATGCAGTCCGAAATCTCACGATCTCTCTAGCCTGATTGCATGTCTTACCATGGTTGATACCTGGTATTCCGCAATCTTCCACACCAGCCCAATTTTGCGAACGGATGATTTGCAGTTGGTTCTTCCCTGTGACTCAATACTTTTCCAGGCACCCACGGCGGCGAAGTGGGAGCAATTAATCACTCGGGGAAGTCGTATGTGCATGCCCACGATTTCAATGTCTTCGGATCAGCTATTTCTGCCTGAACTCAACAGAACATTGGATGTTCATGGAATGAACGCAGTTCTTTGTATTGTTCGTCTTCGAATATCAGAGAGTTTCCATCGACTTCTCTCCGGAAGTCAGCAAAGGGCAGAGCAGCAGTCCTTTGTACCATGGAAGACGTACGAATCGGACCCTCGAGCAAAAGTCACTCAAGGCTTCGTTGTTCAGATTATTGGATCTTACGGGCCAATGCTCTCATCAATGAATCCGAATTGCATGATTCTGTGGCACAACATGTGCATTATGCTCACCACAGATCTCCGCTTATTTGAGCTTGGTGCAGGTTGTGCAGGCGCCGACGCGGCTCGGGATGCTTTGGATGATATCGCAATATGGGCACAGACACCGGCCGCGCGGAGGGCGTGTATACACGCAGCGCAAACGTTCAAGCTAATATCAAATCGTCGAGCTTCCGACGGCGATCCATTTCATGCCACAACTTCGCTATTTATTGCCGCTTTAGTCCTCGGCCTTTATGTATTTATGAGTGCTCCTGAGGAAGAGGGGGCCGCACCGCCCAGTTCAGGGTTCGATTTGACTGATGATGTCGATTGGAATATCGTTAGTAACGAGGGACTTTCAGACGAGCATCAGATCGTCGATGATGATGCCGTCAATTTCATTAGGAACGGCGGGGGGATTTGCTTCAATGGTGTAGTTCACCATGCAGGTTACGAATCAGCACGACGAATTTTACTTGATTATGCACGATTATTGGAGGACATTTCAAAATGGCGGTTCGGCGTTCATCAATTTTCACGGGTTCTTCGGATTATGAGTGACGCTCTCGTGGATGTGGAGGCCTCTGGAGAGTAGGCGTGTGTTAATTAATTGGGGAGTTTAAATTTGTTACAAAAGGCTCAGTCAGCGCCAAACTCCGGCATAGGCTCACAATTTCAACATCAATGAGAGAAACGACCAATCACCGGATCGTGGTAGTATTCAAGCCTCTTTTTCTCCTCCTCCTTGTCATCTTTCACCCGTTGGAGAAGTTCCTTGATCCCGGGATACGATGAGAACTTGTCCTACACTAGCAGTTAGCATTGCCGCAAGTAAGGGGCCATGCAAACCTACGGGAAGTTTGTCCCAGACCTTCGGGTCTGTACTTATTTTGGAGAGAGTTCCGCACCCTATCCGAGCATATTCTGTGAAGAGAAACGTCCGACTACTTTCAATCATGATGGTCATCTGGTCTACGAAGTGTCAGTAAATTGTCGAGCCAGCATTTCAATCAAGGACTCACCTTCCAAAATCTTCCTCGGCTGGTTCATTTGGATTTGCATCTCATTCACATATCCATCGCTGAACCCACCATGCGGGGTATGCCCCCCTTCGAAGCTGCCTCCCCCGGGCTTGAAATCATCCGAGCGACCCAGCCCATTCCCATATAGCGATGCAAGGAATTCTGATGCGGAGTTCCGGTGGAAGTAAGGCAAGCGAAATGTATTGGCAGCGACGTCCCACCGGGGCCCAAACCACAAGAAATCGGCAAGTGGGGTGTTGGGGTCTCGTGACTTAGCAGTCAAGACTGTGTTTACGGAAGGATCGGTGTGGTCGATCGATGTAGAGTTTTGAGAGGAGAATTTCGTGAGGTCGTACTATGCTAGTCAGTCGTTCTTGCTTCTTTTTCCCAAGCCAGAGATGAATGACCTACCTTGTAAGGCACAACGTTTCCATGCCATGCGACAAGGTCGTATGGACTGTGATCCTGCTCAATCGCAGCATACTTCCCATTCGTCTTGTTCACAATCGAAAATGGAACATGCAAATTCTCATCGATATGCGCCACCGGAAAGAGGAAGTCTCTTGGATTAGCAAGTCCATGGCCGCCAAGTGGACCCAAGTCTGGCAATTCCCACATAGACCCCCAAACTTCAGTGATGTAGCCTCTCGCAGCCTTCGTTCCCTCCGCAAGATTGATACCAAATCTCACGCCTCTCTGCACCACGAAAATCTCACCCGGCTGAAGGAACAGTTTCCCAAATTCGGTCTGGATATCCAAATTCCCCTCTTGTGCACACAGCAGAAAGTCTCCATCGTTGTTGCAGAATGATCTTTGGTTCATGTTCGCATTGATCATGTAGACATACAATGCGATTCCTTCCTTGATGTTCGGATCTCCGCTTCCGCAAAGAGTATGCAAGCCATCAACGAAGTCGATTATCTCGTCATCGGCCGGAAGTGGGAAGGGTGTCCATTCGGCCTGTTCTGGTAATGTCTCTATCTTCGGATTGCAAGACAAGAAGCAATTCTCAATGTGTGCCTTCGTTTCAATCTTTTTGTATCCGTCTATGAATTTCGGATCAGCATGTTTAACTCAGTTTGTGAACTGGGAGTTAAAGTTTACTCACTGTGAGCCGCAGCGGGTCTGACCCGGTACATGTAAGTACTCATGTTGGCGTGTCTTGGCGCTGCAAATGCGGAATAGGTGATCCCCTCTGTGTATAGCCCAAACCTATTTTCTTGAGGGTTGTTTTGTCCCGCGGGCAAGGTCCCCGGAATCACCTCTGATTGATGACGGTTGCCAAAGCCTTGTGTATAGGTATAGGGATCATTTTCACGTGTAGGCTTGGAACGCTGGAGATCCGTATAATGAAAGACTTTCTGGGGGTCTGTCTGTGGTGGTCGGGGGAGAATAACGTATCCTGGCTCGGTTGAACCCATAGTGCTAGCTCCAAGTGTGTGTGTCTTGTACTGCTCTGTAATGATTTAAGATAAAGGAGGACGGTGTGAAACTTTCTCTTTTTCGTTTGAATGTTATATCATACTCAATCTCATACATGAGCTTGTATCAACACACAGCTATGGGTGGTGGGGCGTCCGCCGGGAGCGAGCTACGGGAGGGAGCTATTGTGGGGTTGTGTTGGACCAGCAGCCGTGTGGATGGGTGGAACGTTTGCCCCACGGGAGCGGGAGAGGGGGTGGCGACACTCTATTACCCCTGGTATTCCAAGCAATGGGACGTCCCAACACCAAAATAGCTGTGATGGTGGAATGATAACCCTTGCTAGGGGGAATCTCACCGGGTTATAATAACTCAATATGGAAAGTAGTAATGACTGGTCAAATCTCTCCAATTTCAGATCTACAGTTATAACTTGGGGCTATAGCGGGTATTCGCGTTCTGAGGCCACCCGAGAACCTCGTCTACCATCTGAGTCGATGCCCCCATATAATTAACAGGGTCACAAAGCTCCTCGAGTTTCTTGCGCCCCAATGACAAGGTCACTTCCTCATTCTTCACCAAGCAATCAAACAAGGTTGACTTGCTCTCAATTGCGTCCTTGCATGCCTCATAAACCACATCATGAGCTTTTCCCCTGCCCAAGTGGGGTGCGAGACCCATCATGACAGCTTCTCCCACAATCAGTCCTTTGGTGGACCGCAAGTTCTTCTCCATCTGGTCAGTATTTACCACCAATCCAGACAAGGCGAAGTCAGCCTGATGTAATGCCCCTACTGCAATGACAAAACTTTCCGGGACAGCAACCCACTCCAAATGCCAAGGGCCAGAAGCACGCTCAAAATCAGATACCATCCCATCCAGGACCAAACTTGCATTCGACCGCAGGACCTTCGACGCCGCTAGAATGACCTCGCTAGAAATTGGATTCCTCTTTTGTGGCATTGTCGAACTGGCTCCTCTGTGTGGCACAAACGGCTCTGAAACCTCGCCAAGCTCGTTCGAAGACATGATAATCAAATCCAAGGCAATCTTTCCCAGTGAACCTCCAATAAGCGCGAGAAAATTGACGATCTCTGCCACTCCATCTCTTGCCACATGCCATGTGATGCTCGGATTAGCAAGTCCCAGCTCGTTAGCCATCTCCTTCCGCACTTTCAACCCGTCATCACCGGCTCCAAGACTTGCAAGTGTTCCTGCAGCACCTCCGTACTGTACGAGAAGAGCTCTTGACTTCAGCTGGTCCAAACGTTCCTGATGTCTCTGCAAACTGGACAGCCAGACCGCGCATTTATACCCAAATGTAACGGGCAATGCATGCTGCAAATGCGTCCGTCCAGCCATCGGTGTACTCCTATGCTTCACCGCCAGCGCCGCCAAACTTTTCGAGACCGCCTTGAGAAGTCTCTCAACAATATCCAATCCGGTTTTCATCTGCAAGATAGACGCAGTGTCCATGATATCTTGAGTAGTGGCTCCCCAATGAACGTATTTCCCAGACTCCGCGTCACACATGACAGCAATCTGTGTAACGAGGGGCAGAATCGGATACCCCACAATCTCGGTCTCTCTTGCTAACTTTTCGATATCAAGACTCTCGGTTTTGGCTTTTGAGGTGATCGCGTGACCGATGTGGGAGGGGATTACGCCGCATGTTGATTGGGCGCGAGCCAGGGCGGTTTCGACGTCGATACAACGGGATATGTAGGCTGTGTCGTCGAAAACCTGTGCGTCGAAGATACCTTCAGTAAGTAATTTCGTTCGTTTTCGACATTTCAAGAATTAAAAATGAGAGCAAGTACCTTTCGAATTTCATCGGTTCCGAACAGGGACCTGAAAATGCTTGAATCAATGGCACTAACAGTACCCATCGTTCGTCTGGAGCTATTGGAGAAAGCCATAGTTTTCTTTGGCACACAAACAAAGGCTCGGCGCAAAGTCCAAAGAAATACCATTTTCCTCCCTCCCTCAAGTAATCAGTCACCTGCCTCCAAAAAGACCCCGCACTTTCAGCCGAAGTCGGACGCTCAAAATGATAGGATCTCGTTGTATATCAATTTGGAGACACTTGTCTCTGTCGGCAGATTTCAGGAATTGAGAGTGATGGCACAGAAGGTACTTTCTTCTTCGTACCACGGTGACACAAACTCTGAGTTGTTGCAAAGTGTTTTGGGCATGTGGTGATGCTGCATGTGGGGCTTGATCCGAGAGCGGAACCCCGCTATTTTGGTGGGGTTCAGGGGTAGTTGTACCTGGATTTAGGGATGTGGCTCCGTGTTGCTATTGGATGGCTTTCTTGATGTAGCGGAAAGCACTGGAAATGTGGACGATGAGATAGAAACATGTGAAGTGCTTGGCACTTTTCAATTTGAAGACCTTTCATTATGGAACTTGTCGATTGGGATGGGGCCTCCTTCCTTTTTGCACCCCTCTCTTACTCGCCGGGGATATGTTACTCTCGAATGAATAATGAAGCTACTCCTAGCCCAGTGCTGTGTTCTGGTTAGCAGCGTTTGCAAACTTTTTGTGTTAGACATACCTTGCACACATGCTAATGACTCCCACCTCTTTATCTCTTCTCCCCAGCTCAGCCAATAATGTAGCCAGCTGTCTGGCCCCTGTGGCACCTGTGGGATGACCCAAAGCAATAGCCCCTCCATTTGGATTGACTTTCTCCTGATCAAGTCCCAAATGTTGAATACAATACAGCGCCTGACTTGCGAAGGCCTCGTTCAGTTCGATCAAGTCCACATCCTTGAGCTCGAAGCCGGTGTATTTAAATAATGCAGGGATGGCAAATATAGGTGATATTCCCATTTCATCAGGAGCGCAGCCCGCTACTTGTGTTCCAACGAAGCGGCCCAGGGGTTTGAGTCCCCGTTCTTCGGCCCAAGACCGGCGAGCGAGAATTGTTGCTGCTGCCCCGTCTGATATTTGTGACCTGCTAGAGGTCAATAATACTGCTGGTGAACGAAGTCCTCCAAAAAACTTACGAGTTGCCTGCCGTGCTGCCTCCGTCATCCTTGAACGCTGGCTTCAGTTTTCCAAGCTTTTCCAGTGTCAACCCACCCCTTATCCCGTCATCAGTATCAACTACCGTGCTTGTATCTTCTCCCGTCTCCTCATTGGCCGTCGTAATAGTGACTGGCACAATTTGGCTCTTGAAATGTCCCTTCTTCTGTGCTTCGGCAGCACGTGTATGGCTCACCAGCGCAAATTCGTCTTGTGCTTGTCTGCTAATCCCATACCTTTCTGCAACATTCTCGGAAGTCATTCCCATAGGCATTAAACAGTCTTTCGCCTCTTTCACTTCCGTGTTCTTCAGCCGTGGGGAAACATCTTGCGGGATCCCTCTGGACGCCATGTAATTTCGAGACATGCTCTCCACTCCACCTCCTAGACCAACATCTATCTGACCCAAGATGATAGAATGAGCTGTATGAGTAATAGCTTGCAGACTACTCGAGCATTGCCTATTGACCGTATGAAACGTCGTAGAATTCGGGAAACCAGCATGATTCAGTGCCATTCGACCAGTCTTAGCAAAGCCGAGCTCAGCTAGGACGTTTCCAATTAGAACATCATTAACATCTTTCGTCTGTATATTTGCTCGTTTCACGGCTTCTGACATTACCTATAAGGGCGTCCGTGAGTAAGTATCCGGTCCGCTCAAAACTGGGCCAGCGTACCTACAGGTCCAATTATGTCTTCGGGCCATGCATCTTTGAAACCGCCTTTGAAGGCCCTTGTAACTGGACTTCTCACCGCTGACAAGATTACAACATCATTTGGGAGTTTTTCAGATATTTTCCTCGCTGTCGTACGAAGTGTCGCCATCTTTCCCTCTGGTTCGGCAAACACAGGTCAAGGAGCAGAGTTTCGAATGTTTTCTTTAGTTCCTGCAGTTGGCGGTCACTGCCACAGCTAGATTATGAACATATAAACCTGAAGCATCAAGCGCAGTAGCTGTGACAAATATTGATTGTTTTGCATCGTAAGGTTTGAAGCTTGTGTGGGGCTCGGGAAAGCTCGACGCTGCCCCACGAAACATCAATAACATCATGACCGGATCGCGAATCTTTCAGATCAAGCTATTCCAGTGCACAAAGCATTTTTCCAAATACTAAGTTCCAAATTGAGATAGATTTGACATGTCTTTTCCTGCAATGGCTGATGCTCAAGTTGACAGCTCGCTGGCTGGGTCATACCAAGCTTCTCCTGTGAAGTCTATGATCTATGGCCGAGGTACGAAGGAATTGTGTGGTCAAGAGCCGGAATCCTAAAAGGCTGATGATTTCAAAGGAACCTCGAAGAAATTATCAGATATTATTGCAACTCTTGGCGCTTCAAGAGCTTTCATTATCACAGGCCAATCGCTCAGCACCAAGACTCCAGTAATCAAGCAGATTGAACAATCTCTTGGTAATTCTCATGTTGGAACCTTCAACAAAATTGGACAGCATGCGTAAGTCCAACATTTTAGTGTGTCGAAACAATTGCTGGAATAACTTTCTAGTCCCATATTACAGATCCGAGAAGCCAAAGCGCTGGTCAGGGAAACGAGAGCGGATGTTCTCATATCAATAGGCGGAGGCTCTCCAATCGACAGCGCAAAAGCAATTGCATACCAAGTATTTCAAGAGACAAGGATATGGATTCCTAGCATTGCGGTGCCAACAACACTCAGTGTGGCCGAAACGACACAGAATGCTGGGTTCACGACTGAGGACAAGAAGAAAATCGCTGTGAGCCATCCGGAACTTGTACCAAAAGGCATGTCAAGAAACCAGACGTCCAGAAGCATCCTAATTAATGAGCATTTAGTGGTCGTTTATGATGGAGATATTGCGTTGCACACTCCAACGAATTTGTGGACAAGCACAGGGGTAACACATCCCTCTTCTTTCTATCTCTCAAAGCTAAAATTATGCAGATAAGAGCCCTCGACCACGCAGTCGAGCTTCTCTACCACCCTCTGGCCTCTGAAATACCCACCAAGCGTCTAGCATTAGAAGCCATCCGAGACTTGTTCACTTACCTTCCGCTGTCCAAGTCTGACCCATCCGATGCCGACGTACGACAAAAGCTGTTCCTCGCAGCCTATGCATCACTATTTCCATTCCTATATACTGGTGGCGTGGGCTTGTCTCACAGTATCGGCCACGCGCTTGGAGCTACTTATTCCATTCCTCACGGGATCACCAGTTGTTTGACTTTAGCTCCAGTGGTGAAACTTAAGGCGAAGACGAGAAAAGATGAAGCGAAGATGATTGCAAGGGCCATTCCATATATTGGGAAAGAGACCACGGGAATTGTCGAAGATGACGCTGATGCAGTTGGTGACGCGATTGCGGCATTGGTGGAAGGTTTGGGGCACAAGAGTACTCTGACACAGGTATGTGGACTTTACGAATGTAAAGCATCGAGTTTGACACTTGAAATAGTACAACGTACCACCGGGAGAGGAGGCGTCGATTGCCTTGCACGCTTTGGTAAAGGGTCGGGAGCATCCGGATTTCCAAAATGGTATGTTCTAAATTTCTCTGGCTAAGAAGACACTCATCTGATTTGATTTAGTGGTGAATATTGTCAATGCATTGTATGCGAGGGAAGAGAAAAGCGAGACATAAACCGGGTCTCAAAACTAGACTTGGAACGTAGTATTGGAATGACAGAGATTTTTTGAGTCATTCGGTGTTTGGGGTCGGAGGAGGATATCTTGGTTGGTGGTGGAATGAATTGCTTTTGAATATGATTACTTCGCTGTGCATATTCATAACATTGTCTTTAAATCATCCGCAACTAGAAATGGGGCTTCCGTCTTTGCCTTCACTTCATCAACTGTGACGCCATCCGCGACTTCGATGAGTGTCAATCCTTCAGTGAAATCGACGTCAAAAACTGCCAACTCGGTGATGATTCGAGAAACGCATCGCTGTCCTGTAAGTGGGAAAGTGCATTCTGACGACTCGTTAACGGCTTCGAATTTGGCAGATTGGGGACTCACGTTTGAGAATCTTGGGGTTTCCCTTTTTGTCGACATGGTCCTGCATTTCGTTGGCACCTTCCGAGATATCTCACCTGATTGAACTTACCATTGTGACTACCACTTTCGTTTTCGTTGGATTTGCAACCAAGTCCATCGCGCCTCCGATTCCCTTAACTTTTCCAGGAAGCATGAAATTCGCAAGATCTGTTTCCGCTCAGTCAGCAGTCATCAATATGGGAACCTGACTTCTTCACTTACCACCATACATGCCCACTTGCAAAGCTCCCAGCATCGTCAGATCGATACGACCAGCTCGTATCATTCCAAAACTTTCATGACTACCAAATAGAGAAGCTCCTTGATTCAGTGTCACCGTTTCCTTTCCAGGATTGATCAAATCGGGATCTTCTTCCCCCGGATTTGGATATGGTCCCATTCCCAAGATGCCATTCTCAGACTGCAGAATAACTTCGATGCCTGGATCGACAAATGCAGGAGCCGCCAGTGGCATACCAATGCCCAAGTTAACGTGCATTCCGTCTGTGAACTCTTTTGCTGCTCGCTTGATAATCCTTTCCCTGCTGGTAGAACCTGCCCCAGCTGGCGACTGTCTCAGTCCCTAGTCGCCAAAAATTGCTAGACGAACGTACCTGCTTCTTTCAGTTCCTCGGGTTTCTTCCGGAACGTAGTCTTCTCGATCTTCTTTCCTTCGGTACTTTTGATGACTTTGCTGACATAAATCCCTTGCAAGTGGACGTCTTCTGGGGCAATGTCTCCCACCTCAACAATTTCATCCGTCTCCACCAACGTCACTTTCGCATTCTTACCCATCGCCTCATTAAAATTATTCTGTGCTTTTCGAAATTGACAGTTCCCCATTCGATCCGCTTTGTGCACTTTAACGAAGGCATAATCTCCGAATATTGATTCCTCCATCACATATGGTTTCCCATTAAAGGTCCGAGTTTCTTTAGGTTTCGACATCACGGCTACCGTTCCGTCAGGGTTGTAGCGGACTGGGAGCTCTCCTGTTTGGACTGGTGAATCCTGTCAGCATTAAAATTCTGTAAAAGCCAGGGAAGTAAGTACCGATCGTCCCGTATGCGGCAGGAGTGTAAAACGCAGGTACACCCGCGGCTCCAGCAGCACATTTCTCTGCCATGGTTCCCTGCGGGGTGAGCTCTAGTGATAATTCACCAGATAGATACATCTTCTCAAATGCCTTGTTCTCTCCGATGAAGGAAGCTATCATTTTGCTGATTTGTCTTGTTTCAAGTAACTGTCCTATAATTAATTAGCTGAGTACAATGTGAAGCTTTACAGACCCGCAACGTACCTAGTCCAACTCCAGGCATACCTGCATTATTGGAGACAACGGTAAAGTCTTTCAACTCCGAACGATCTCGCAATGCATTGATGAGAGAATTTGGAACACCAGAGAAACCAAATCCACCAACAAGAATAGTTGTACTACTTTTCATGTCCTTGATAGCATCTTGGGCAGAATCGCAAATCTTGTTGATCTGCCTCCGTGACGAGGAGGAAGAGAATTGCCTCCTGGAAGGAACCGCTCTCAAACGTAGGAGCCGCATATTGCAGAGCTGTGGCCAAATACTGAATATTTCTCAACTTCTTCCAAGACGACTACCCGAATCTGGAGCCATCGCGATTGTGATGTTGTACGGAGGTGAAAGTCCCACACAAGCTGCGCCCCACGATGAACCCCTGGAAGCGGTGAGGCTGGGCAGAAGCGATTGCGGGGCAATTTACCCCTCACCAGAACTAGCATTCAGCAAGCTCTACTATATTGATACCCTCCTGGAAAAATACTCCGCCATCTAATCTCTCCTTTTTAGAGTTTAGGGAATTGAAACTTCTGGCAGTATTCGTGTTCTAGAAATCTTTAAAGTGTCAAAAATAGATTTACCTTCCCAACCTTTCCATTTGTCAAATGACTTACAGAAGGTTTGAGTCTTAAGCTTGCACTTTACTGTATCTGTTTCCTTTTCACAAAGTCTGAATATCAGTCTGAATATCTGAGATACAATCAGAAAAGGACTCCCCACGGTTTCGGGCCATGAAACGTTGTGATCGTTCCTACAGGGCCTCAGTGGCAGGGCAGCCGCTAGAGGTGCACGACAAGATAATGACCTTGCCCATTCACAGCACGTATAGAAATCTTAGTCGTGCCTTATTTGAGCCTTATAGGATACTGTATGCGCGCGTCTCTGGCCTCGTCGCGGCGACCTGGTGTTTTGAAAGGATGATAGCCGCCCGAGCCCAGTGTCTCGAAATCCGGGACTAATAAGCGCCATGCAATAGCCCAACAAGTTCAATTTCTATCCTTAGATCATCTCTCGATCCTATTAACAATAATTGAACATGCATGAGCTTCAATTGCGTTTCGCCAAAAACAAAACTTCACAGTCCTACTGTCCCGCACGAAACTTTTCAATATTTCTGACTCTCATCATCAGGATACTAAGATGCCATTTCTCAACAATTGACCCAGCGCTTGTTTAGAAAACAGCTCGAGAGTCTGCCTCGTAAAGAAGATTGTCTACCTGAAGAGTTGGAGTATGAGCCCGATCTCTACCCCACATTCCCTCCACCGCCTCCCCGGCAACTCATCAACGATCGCGATAGTCACTTGAAAGCATTGCGAAGACGCCGCTTCGCCGCACCAGAAGGCGAATTGGAAGACAAGCCCTTATTTGTTCTCTACAGGCTTTACGAGCATATTCTTCTCGACAACAACATCGGTATGCGGAACGAGATTGAAAAATTTTGGTGGACCATGACCCCTGTCTCAGATATTCCGGATCCCCAGGACGAAGGCAAGCTGGAGCGCTATGCGGTCTTGTCTTGTATTTCTGCCTTGCTGGTAGAATCGTTCAATCAGAGGATTGAAATGGGGTTACGTCGTGAAGCCCATTCGTTCATGTCGGACGAAGAGAGACAGACATGGGCGGGAACCCCCAAAGTTCTTGAGACCGTGCCTACTTGGACGACGAATGTCGTGCCCCTCAAGGATCTGCTGTATATTTCTCATTATATGGATGGGGACACGCAACTGCAAACGCTAGACGACGAGAGAGCATCTTCTTCATTCAAAGAGAAGAACATACTCATTTGGCAGTCACATATTCACTTTATGTGAGAGGCCGTATTACCAAGGTTTATAACAGTATCGATAGAAAATACGAGGGCATAACATTCGAAGTTTCGTGAGATTTGTACGGGATATGGCGTTGGTGTTGTGTTGGTGTTTCATATTAGGACGGCCGTCTTCAACCAAGGCCATCCACGGCGTTTGAGGGTAGCCGCGAAGAACATACTTCGTTGCGGAAGTATTCCTACGAATATACCGAAAGCGAAAGTGTTTCCACAGGTATACCGAAAGCGAAAGTACTCTACCAAAGATCTCACAGCGAAAGTGTTCCTACGAACATACCGAAAACGAAAGCGTTTCCACAGGTGTGCCGAAAGCGAAAGTATTTGGCATGAGATTATATAGCGAAAGCAGTTCATAGGGGATCGGAATGCGAAAACACTTGACAGGAGATCTCACAGCGAAAGCATTATACATAAGAACCGAAAGCGAAAGTATTATATATTGGATCCGAAAGCGAAAGAATTATGCGGAAGATCCGAAAGTGAAAGTGTTATATATTGGATCCGAAAGCGAAAGTACCTGGTAGGAGATCCGATAGTGGAAGTATCTCTTAAGAGAAGCGAAAGTGAAAGTATTTGGTGTGAGATCCGATAGTGGAAGCATTTAGTAAGAAATCCCAAGTGCTTAATGAGTCACATCAAAAGTGCACAGCAAAAGCGGGTGACTTGTCAGCCCCTTTTTACCCCGCTAGCTCACGTGCCAACTATGCCCCCTAAGTGCGGGGCAACGTGGGGCACGATTTCAACAACAACCGGACCTACCGACACAAGTACATTCTTCGAAATTGATATTGTAAACCCTTTCAAGCCAATTCTCCAGCGTTGGGTCAAGTGTCTTGAGTTTCTTAGCAATGTCCAGCGAATCCACTCAAACACTCACCCACCCCATCCTCGGACGTTTGAAAGGAGTCGTGTCCCCAAAAACCCGGACGACACAGTACCGTAACATCAAGTACGCTACTATCCCAGGACGATGGCAAGATCCCATCCTGTTCAGCCAAAAACATGAATATGAACTCGACGCGACGAAATTCGGGCCTTCGTGTCCACAGCATCCGGTTGGCTTTCCGTTTGATTTGAGTTTGGTGGGAAAAGTGAAGTTGGAGAGAGAAAAAGAAGCTGCAGAGGTAGATGAGTTTGAGTGTTTAAATTTGGTGATTACTGTTCCCAAAGGAATAGATGCGAGGAAGAAATTGCCAGTTATCGTTTGGTAAATTTAGCCGAGGCAATTGAGAGTGCTGTGCTGATGAGAGTTTAGTGTTCATGGGTGTGTCCATCTCTCGTATGAAATATGAAGTATCTCTAACTTGAATAAGTGGAGGATTCTCTGTGGGCAGCAATTCTTGGCCTCAATATGGTAAGTTCTTGAACTCTCGTCTTCATCTTAGCTAACTGGCTTTTAGACTTATCCAATCTTGTGCAAAATTCTGTACAGATAAGCCGGCCAGTCATTGCAGTTTCAATGAAGTAAGATTTCTCATCTCTCACAGTAATCTACGGATTATTTTAATACCTTTCAGCTATCGACTCGGCCCATTTGGGTTCCTCGCCTCAGATGAGCTCGGAATAACTGGCAACTACGGCCTCAAAGATCAAATATGTGCTTTTAAATGGGTACCATCCTCCTCCCCTCTCATATAAATCATCTCTCACCACACTCTCAGATCCAACAGCACATCTCAGGCTTCGGTGGAGACCCAAACAATATAACCGCATTCGGCGAATCAGCAGGCTCAAGTACTTCCTCCCCTCCCTTCACTTTCAAACCTGATTCTCACAATCCTTCAAAGTCTGCCTCTCAACCCTCCTCCACGCGCACACCCCAACCCCTCTCTTCACCCGCGCCATTCTCATGTCCGGGGATTCCACTGTCCGTCGCCCTCGCCACATGACCTGGCAAAACAACCACTACCTTTCCATCTCCCATACTCTTAACCTGACCCGCCTCTCACCCCTTGAAAACAAGCGATATTTTTTCAATATCCCGGCACGAGAATTGGTTGAGAAATTGCCAGCGTTTAGTCATTGGAGTCCAGTTATAGATGGGGAATTAATAAAGGGGGAGGTGACGGTCGGCATGATGAGTGATCCAAGTGACACAAAGGGAAAGCCAAGTTGGTGTAATGAGATTTTGGCGGGGGATGTTGCTCATGATGTATCTCTCTGTTTCTCAATTTCAATCCAACAAAACTAACAAAAGCAGGGATCGATCCTCGCCAACCGCCTCCTGGATGATCCAACGGCGCTACAGCGCTTACATACTTCGCTGGCATATACACTGAACGCTTACGAATCCGAAAAAGTACTGTATGCTTATAATTTACACGGACAACCGGATAAGGACAGGATATACAAGGGACTCATGGATCTAGGTTCTGATTTGAGGTTTCATTTGCCTATGGTGAAGTTAGCTGAGGGGTGGGGCAGAAATGGGTTTAGATATCATTTCCATCAAGTTCGTGCTTGCCCTCCACCCTTCCATCCTAGTGTTTGCGCTGATCGAAAAAAGTTGAATCCGGTAGAAGGAAAATGGAAAGGATATGCTAGTCATGAACTTGATGTTGCATATCTACTTGGCAATTACGACGACTTTTTATCTGCTGCTGATAGGAAGTTGGGGAAGGACATGGCGGGGTTTTGGATTGGGTTTGCGAATGGGGAGGGGTTGAGTGGGGGCGAAGAGAGCGAGCTGCTTGTTATTGGGTCAGGAGAGGAAATGAGATTTGTTGAGAAGGAGGAGTATGATACCAATTATAAGAAAGGTAGGGCAAGGTTATGGGAGGATATTGGGTGGGAGAAGTGGTTTCGGTTGGGAGAGTTGTTGCAGGGCTGCTGAGCGTGATCTCTGCTTAATTGTGATTGCTGCTCTAGATCACGACGCTAGTCCGAACACAATTGTTTCAATAGATGTGCTACGTTTAAAATATGATGTTCTTGTCCCCTATTCGATTTCTCGCCCCCGCAAAAGTTTAACCTAAGATGACATCAATCCACTCCAACTCCAGTGCTTCCCACTTGTCCTTCAACACTTTTCCAATACCCTTTCTATAAGCTATCCCATCTTTCCACTCGATCCAAAGCACATTAAAATACTCAAAGACAATTCTCGAATGCAACACCTTGTCCGTCACCCAGCGCGCTCCATACCGAGTCACATGATAGTCACTCTCGTGCCCAGCTGATATGGCAATTAGCTCACATGTTCCCCGCGCGCTTGATTGGTCGAGAACGTCTTCATGTAGAGCCCCGGCCCATTTGTTTTGGTTTGTGAGAAGCACATGCGACAGCGACCGCCAATATCTCCCCTTTTCTCGTTCGCGGACGGCACGAACAAGATACGCTCTCTGCGTGCGACAAGCGATCAAATTCGCTGGTGCCCCAATATTGTCTGTTGTTGGTTGCTCTCGGATTGGTATTGGATACCAAAAGACAACGTCAGGGACGGACTCGCTGGTAAAATGCGATGGGTTGCCTGATGATGTCTCAGGCATATGTGCTTCCCATCCCTGCGGCAAAGCGTCACCCTTTCGACAATTGAAGTATTTTCGCCAAGTGCTCAGTATCGGACGTCTTCTACCACTGTCCCTCTCAATGCTAAACCACTGCAATATTGGAATTGTACCGAAATGGTCTGGGTGGGAGGCTCTAAGGTCCGAGATATAGTTTGAACCGCCGCGCCAACTGTTATCAATAAAAGGGCCTTCCAAGGCCATCCAGGACCACGTAGGGATCGAAATTCTGCTAATTTGGGTGCTTGAAATTCTCCGTTCCGGCACATCCACCCTCCAGAGTAGTGCAGCATCAAAAAACATTTCTGGTATGCCCCAAATAAAGCCACCGTCGAAGTTGCAGCCTATTGTTGAGGTCAGACCATCAAACGCAGCTAGAACGTCGCCTGGAAATGTGAACATTCTGGAGCTGTACTCTGAAACCAATTCAGTATATGATAAGAAGTTGGGCCAGGATTGTGAAAGTAAAGCTCTCGTTCGCTCTCGGCCAGACGTCGCCGATTGATTTGTATCTACGTACTTTTGGAGTCGGTAGTGAAACTGGTAGTCTTCCCTCCACTGAGTTTAAACAATGTCAGCATAACTCAATGTGAAACCTCAATGGATACAGATACACGCCTTTCATATTTCAAAGATGCTAAGAAACGTAAAAGCTGGATGATATCAAGTCAAGATTAAAGGAAGTTTTCTTAATACTGACCGTGAATTTGGAACATTCCCATTGAACCATGCTTCCTGAGAAGACTAAACGCCGACGAGAGAATATGTCTTCTTGGAAAACCCAGCCTCTGCTACTCCAGGATGAATGCAACCTCAGCCTCGTGGGACACAAAACAGCTTCGTGGCTGCTCGATAAATGAACCACATTCTGATGGTAGTCCCTAGGTTCAGATATACCTCGGAGCCCTCTTAGTCCATGATTAGCATCCTTTCCGTCTGCTGCGATGATCGTAAATCTAGCATTCGCATATATCGAAGCCATACTGTTCAGCTCATGTTGAAGTGAGCCAAAGTCGTCTTGCACAATACAAAGACAATCCACCCAGAGGTATCTCTCATGAATCGTACCAAGAAGCTTGATAGCATCCATGATTGTTCTTGGGATCTGGTTTACTGTGGTGACTGACGAAAATCCTTGATCCTTGAGGAGGTCTTCCAGATTTGCATTTGTCGTCTTTAACGTTTTGCATTGGCCCCATACGTAGCTCAGCGCGACGTACATATCTTCAGCTGAAGCATACTTAAGACACATTCTCCAAGTATCAATTAGCAGCCTGGGATGAATCGTGGGCTGGTGCGTCGCTGTTCGACTTCTGTAGCAAGCGTCGCCATGCTGGGCCTCACATGTTGAAATCCACTGAGACAGAATGCCGATATCAATCCACAGGTCATGAGTCATTTTCCCGTAACCATGAGGAGACTTGACGGAAGGCATTTTTGTCAAGTGATAATTGCTCCTCAAGATTGCTCTGACGTAGGTGTGGTCCACGCTGAGGGGGATCCTGCATCTGATGTTGACTGATGGAGAGGCTGAGTGTTTCTCCAGGAGAACCTCTTCATTTGGATCTACATCTGCAAACTCATGAAAGAATTGCCGTAACATAGATGGGTGAACTTTGCACTCAGAAGAAAGGAGATCTGGCCAAGCACCGATTTGAGTCTCCCCTTCGGAGTCCAAAGGCAAACTCAGCATCCGACAAAGCTCAGTGCACACTTGACAAGGCTCTTTCTTCTCATGAACTATCAGAAGTTTGATCGCAACGCCTGTAGGCTACAAGCATACCTTGGCACGTGTCAGAGCCTTGCCATCTCCGCTCTTCTGTCCTTGTAACTTCCGGCTAGCGATCCGAGCTGATCGACGATGGGTCTCTGGGCGAGCTTTCACCATTTTAGCTGCTTTGGAACTTTAGAGAAATTTAAAGCAGAGAATGAATCGAAAATTTTGCGAGCTCATCTCAAGGCTCTCATTTGAAGCGGTGTTGGCGGCGACTCCGCCTCCAGCAGCCGCCCAATCGTCTGAGACATACAGCCGGCCACAACTCTGTGGGCGAATGAAACGAACAAAAATCTCTGCAACGATCTTTCTCGCATAAATTATGTGAGACTGAGACACGATTCTGCCTTGCAAACAAATAAGAGAAGAAGTCGGAGAGGAAAGCGACTCGATCGAGGGCATTGGGCCCCACCAGCCCAACCCGACCTGGTGGACCTCGGTTTGCTCCCGGGAGAAAGAGCAACCGCGTCTTTTACACAACTCCCCAAGAGGCCAATTGCTCTTTGGGCGTACTCATTCTCGTCTCTATGATTCAGACTTTCTCCAAAAAAAATCAAGTAGAGCTACGATCCTCTTAAACCCCAGAAAGTGCAAGCTCCAAAAGCCCCACATGCTCTCCACCGCGTACCTGCATTTCATAGCCAGTTAGGTCTGCGATTCGGAACTTCATTTCAACATAGAAGAATATTTACCATACTACTGTCTCCCCTGATCGACCATTTCTTTTGGCCTTCCACACCAAACCAAAGATGCAAAAATCCGTGCTTCCCACCCTCCGGCAAGCAACCAGGAAGTCACGCTTCCAATGCCTCCACGCCCAGACTTTCACATCAGGGCCTTCCGCCCCCGAGAATAAGAAGCTCCCTCTTTCTGGGATACGAGTATTGGATCTCACCCGAGTACTGGCTGGTGTATGTCACTCGTACCCAGGGCCCCAGCATTCTCTTTTCACGTGACCTCCAACCTTCTAACCTTTTATCAGCCATATTGTACGCAAATACTCGGAGATCTAGGGTAAGGAACTCCTTCCCTAGTCCTTAAAACCAAAGACAAAAAACAGCTAAGCAAACAAACAGAGCAGAAATCCTCAAAATCGAACACCCAACCCGCGGCGACGACACGCGACAATGGGGACCCCCTTACGCACCACATATAAAAGGGGACAAAAAAGGGCAAGGAATGGGTGAAAGCGCCTACTACCTTTCCGTTTGTTCCCTCCACCGTAAATTCCTCTTCTTCAGCTCCACTAACATCTCCACCCAGGTAAACCGCAACAAAAAATCCCTCGGAATATCCTTCAAATCCCCCCAAGGCTCCTCCATAATCCGCGACCTAGCCCTAAAAGCCGACGTATTCGTAGAAAACTACCTCCCGGGAACCCTGCAGAAATACGGCCTCGATTACGCCACTCTCTCGCAAGCGAATCCGAAACTCATTTATGCGAGTATCACGGGCTATGGACAGACGGGTCCGTATAGTGATAGGGCTGGGTATGACGTTATGGTTGAAGCGTTCGTCTCCTTTTTTCCTTTTCCCCTTCCCCCTTTTCAAACACAATCTTCATAACACTAACAATAATGAAATACAGCGAAATGGGCCTAATGCACATAACCGGCCACCCCTCCCCCTCACCCCCCGCCAAAGTAGGCTGCGCAGTCACAGACCTAACGACCGGCCTCTACACCGCCAACTCCATCATGGCTGCCCTCTTAGGCCGCTCCAAAACCAACTCCGGGCAGCATTTAGACGTGTGTTTGAGTGATTGTCAGGTTGCTACGCTGAGTAATATGGCGCAGAGTGTGTTGGTTAGTGGGGAGAGGGATACGGGGAGGTGGGGGACGAGTCATCCGAGTGTGGTTCCTTACAGGAGTTTTGAGACGAAGGATGGGGATATTTTGTTTGGGGGCGGGACGGATAGGTTGTTTGGGATACTGTGTGTGGGGTTGGGGAGGGGGGAGTGGGCGAGTGACCCGAGATTCGTGGTGAACAGTGCCAGGTTTGTCCTCTTGCTTCTTCTCATTGACGACGGGAGTTAATTTTTGAATTTGGATAGGGTGGAAAATCGTGAAGTGCTGGAGCAGGGGATAGAAGATATTACGAAAACGAAAAGCACTGCGGAATGGGAGGCTATATTCGAAGGAAAAGGATTGCCGTATGCGAGGGTTAATGATTTGATGGATACGCTTAACCAC